>Ga0209491_10002299_pt1 | contig 34430 bp, 31 predicted proteins | sample BON02_FD_187213 | JGI IMG/M metagenome (GOLD analysis project Ga0209491, IMG submission 187213) | Freshwater microbial communities from Lake Bonney liftoff mats and glacier meltwater in Antarctica - BON-02 (SPAdes) (version 2) | ecosystem: Environmental > Aquatic > Freshwater > Ice > Glacier... | reverse complement strand
CCTAACATGTCCATGGTGATCATCTCGGTTCCCTGCTTATTAAGTAAGCAGGTACATTGAACACCCTGGTCAATTTTCAGTCGGCACAACCCTCATAAACTGATCAATTTTGGATCGGCGTCAACACCCGCGGGGCACATCCGAATACTCGCCCACACTACGGCGGCCACAGAATACATGCCGCGCGCTTTGGCAACCTTTATGGCCGATTATCCGGGCGTGACGGTTGACCTTCAGGAGCGCGTCAAGCGCGATATTTTGCGTGGGGTTATCGATGGGGCAGCTGACCTAGGTTTGCTGGCCGGTCCCATACCAGATGGAAACTACGAGGTTATTCCATTTAGCCAAGATCGCCTGATTTTGGTGGTACCCAAAGGTCACTCGCTTGAGAAGCAACGCTCGGTTCAGTTGTCAGAGATTGTAAGCTACCAACATGTGCAATTGCAAGATCACACCACGCACTCAGAACTTCTGTCTGAGGTCGCATCTGCGCAAGGTATTGAACTCAGTGTGCGAATCAAACTCGGCAGCTTTGACGCCATGTGTCGCATGATTGAGTCGGGTGTTGGAATTGGCATTGTGCCTGAATCATCGGCAAGACGCTATCAGCGAAGTATGCGCATTGCCTTGATTCGCCTATCTGAGTCATGGGCAGCGCGACCGCGCAGCATCGTGGTTAATAAACGGGCAAAGCTTTCTACGGCGAGTCATCAATTGATTGATCACTTGATTAAGATTGAAAAGTAAAACCTGTTCAATGATCGCTACTAGGGTCGAAACCTTGGCATACAACTAGGCCTAGCCAGAGGCCTACCTTTAAGCACCAGGTGTTTAATTCCAGCCGATTAATGTTTTGGCAATGGTTACATTTCAAGTTGTGAATTTTAGTTTTGCGCTCTATTGGGGCTTTTGTACCATCGGTGCCAAATCGTGCTAAAACCGTCAAAAATAACATGGAGCAATTACCATGAGTGCATTAGTTGAAGAACAGCGTGTTGCAGTCAAGGGACGCATGTCGAATGCGCAAAACCGTTCGACCTTAGCAACCCGTTTGCGTCAAGAGATTCAAGGCGAAGTCTACAGTGACGTGGCAACTTGTGGGCGTTACGCAACCGATGCCTCGATCTACCAAATCATGCCAGTTGCGGTTGCCGTTCCGCGCAGTGAACAAGACTCTCGCATTGCCATTGAGATAGCTCGCGATTTAAAAGTGCCAGTGTTGCCACGTGGTGCTGGCACATCGCAGTGTGGGCAGACAGTGGGTGAGGCACTCGTTATCGACAATAGCAAATACCTTCGAAATATTTTGGAGATGGACCTTGATGCTATGACTGCCTTGGTGCAACCTGGACTAGTGCTTGACCATCTAAATGCCGTATTAAAGCCCCATGGCGTCTGGTTTCCAGTCGATGTGTCGACCTCAGCACAGTGCACGATCGGGGGCATGACGGGTAACAACTCATGCGGTTCTCGGTCTTTGTTTTACGGCAACATGGTGCATAACGTTGAGGGCATTCATGCTTTGCTTGCAGATGGAACTCGATCGTATTTCGGTCGTCACGGCAAGCGGGGCGATATGGCGATCTCAGGGGCTCGACTTACTGAGCTTGTTGCACGCTTGCGTCAAATTGCTGGCTCTGTAGAGCAAGACATTCAGGCCAATTGGCCCAAGGTGTTGCGGCGAGTGGCGGGTTACAACCTTGATATTTTTTGTCCACAAAGTGAGCTGCCATACTTGCCAGATGACCCTGCTGAGCTTGTAAATCTGGCCCATTTGCTTGTGGGCTCGGAAGGTACGTTAGCTTATTTCGAATCAATTAAGCTCAAGCTTTCCCCCCTGCCTAAAGCTAAGGTGTTGGGTTTGGTGAACTTCCCCTCGTTCCACCAAGCCATGGTATTTACGAAACACATCGTCAATCTAGGCCCGGTTGCAGTTGAGTTAGTTGATCGCACGCTTATTGAGTTGTCACGCGCGAACCCGGTGTTTGCGCCGGTGATTGAAACGGCTCTGACGAGTGTCCAAGGTAAGGAAACTGACGCCATCCTTTTAGTAGAATTCGCGGGTGAGGAGCAGGGTCCGTTACTAGATAAGTTGAGTGCATTGATCGAACTGATGGCCGACCTTGGCTTACCTGGGTCTGTGGTGACGATGACTGACAGCAAGTCACAATCGGCATTTTGGGAAGTACGCAAGGCAGGTCTCAACATCATGATGTCGCTTAAGGGCGACGGCAAGCCAGTTTCGTTTATCGAAGACTGCGCTGTTCCTCTTGAGCATCTTGCGGACTACACTGCTGCGTTGACAGACGTATTTGCTAAGCATGGAACTCAGGGCACGTGGTACGCACATGCCTCAGTGGGGACGCTACACGTGCGCCCGATTTTAGACATGCGCCGTGACGGCGCCCAAAAAATGCGAGCCATTGCACAAGAAGCTGGCGCATTGGTTCGCCAGTACAAGGGGGCATTCTCTGGCGAGCATGGTGATGGTTTGGTGCGCAGCGAATGGGTGCAATGGCAGTTTGGTGATCGCATCACGCACGCCTTTGAGCAGGTAAAAAATGCGTTTGACCCAGATAATTTGATGAACCCAGGAAAAATTGTGTTCTGCACAAAAATGGATGACGCAAGCTTATTTCGATATAAACCCGACTACACCGTGGCGCCGTTGGATACGGGGTTAGATTGGTCCGCGTGGAATGTAAAAAACGATCCGTCCACGAAGGGTGACCCAGGAACTTTGGGCATTGCAGTGAGCTCGCCTGGCACGGGTGAAGACCCTGCAATGGGGTTTGCCAAGGCCATTGAGATGTGTAACAACAATGGCCACTGCCGCAAGTTTGACGCTGGCACCATGTGCCCAAGCTTTCGCGCTACCCGAGATGAACAGCACTCGGTTCGTGGTCGTGCAAATACCTTGCGGCTTGCCGTCAGTGGCCAGTTGGGCACCGAGGCGTGGAGTTCGAGTGCCGTGCGAGACGCAATGGATCTTTGCGTTGGCTGCAAGGGCTGTAAACGAGAGTGCCCCACAGGGGTTGACATGGCTCGAATGAAAATCGAGGCGCAGTATCAGTATGGCAAACGCGAGGGGTTTTCTTTAAAAGATAAGATGGTTGCTAACCTTCCACATCTTGCACACTATGTGTCGCGTGTTCCGGGTTTGGGTCGTTTGTTGAACATGCGCAATCGGTCTGGTTTGCTGCGGGCGCTGCAAGAAAAGGTCATGGGCATCTCAGCCAAACGGGCGTTACCGTCTTGGCGGCGCGATACCTTTGCCCACGAAGTGTCTTGGCAAGACCAGTCGGCGTCGTCTTTTCAAGCGAAGTCAGCCTTGCATACCTGTGACGTTGTCCTTTGGGCCGATACATTTAACAACGCGTTTGAGCCAGAGCGGCTGCGTGCCGCGTTGGCGGTGATGCGGGCTGTTGGCGTTAAGGTGGCGATTTCAGGGGCAGCCGCCCAAGAACCGCTGTGTTGCGGTCGCACGTCGCTGTCTGTTGGAATGATCGACCAAGCAAAGTTGCATGCTCGCAAGACGTTAACGGCATTGAAACCTGCAATCGATCGGGGGGTGCCTGTTATTGGGCTAGAACCATCGTGCATTCTCAGTTTGCGCGACGAGTGGCTCACCATGGGTTTAGGGGCAGACGCTGAAAAGCTGAGCAAGCGGGCACTGATGTTTGAGGAATGGTGGCTTGAATGGCTCGGCAGTCATACTTTACCAACCGTCATAAACCCATTGCCTCAGGTGTTGGTTCACGGCCATTGTCATCAAAAGGCGATGGGTGTCATGTCGCCAACTTTAGATGCTCTGCGCAGCATTGGTGCCAAGCCTGAGCTAATCGAGACGAGCTGTTGCGGTATGGCTGGAAGCTTCGGCTACGACGCGTCGCATTACGATATTTCCATGGCGATGGGGCAGGCCAGCCTGTTGCCCAAGGTGCGCGAAGCAGATTCGCAGGCTATCATTGTGGCCGATGGGTTTTCTTGCCGTCACCAGATTGCTGATGGCGCTCAGCGCGAGGCGGTGCACGTTTGCCAAGCGATTGCCAAGGCATTAGGTGTTTAACGTATGAATGGTCATCCCTCGATAATGGGGTAGAACCTATACATTTTGGGTAAGTTCAAAATCAGCATAAGTACGATATACACCCTCATACATTTTCATAGGTCAATCTTGCGTTAAGGGCGAATAGTCTTTGGGCTGAACATGATTTAATGCTTTAGCTAGAAATTGATGATGCATTCTGTGGGTGCCGTTGATCTTATCGTCTGAGCTCAACACAGACATTGCCCCAACTGCAGCACCTTCTTGACCAATGCTATTTAGTTTTAAGCACTACTATTTTTGATGTCATTCTTGAACTCCAAGTAATTTTTTGATTAAAACGGCTTTCTTCACTAAACCCACTGTATTTTTTTGAATGCTACTTGGCGGTATAGCCGCCATCAAGATAAATAGTTTGCCTAGTCACAAAAGATGCCGAGGGCGAAGCTAAAAAAAGTGTTAGCCCCCAAATATCAGACAATTCTGCGTTGCGACCGCAGCAAGTATTTTCTGCCATTTTTGCTAGAGCTTGCGAGTTTTGAAAGATTGATTGTGTGAGTTCGGTTGGAAAAAGCCCAGGTGCAATAGCATTGCAACACACGCCATCACGCGACCAAGCTTCAGCCATAGCTCTTGTCAGTTGCGTGATACCGCCCTTACTTGCGCCATAAGCCATGCTGTTTGGAAATGCACGAATAGACTGGAGAGATGCAATATTGATGATACGTCCCCAACCTTTTTTCTGCATGGTTGATACTAGATTTCGAGCCAACCTAAATGGAACAGTCAGATTCAAACGTAGCGTAGTATCCCACTCGTTAAGACTGAGCGTTTCCGCAGGTTTGCGTGGGTTTATTCCTGCTCCATTAATCAAAATATCAATTTCTCGGCCATTTTCACGTAAGGTACCCAGCATCTCTTCAAATTGAATATCATCATTTAAGTCTGCCACTATGGTTGCGACAGTGCCCCCTATGTTTTCGATACGTTCAAACGATTGGTCAAGTTTATTCTGTCTTCTTCCGACTAAAGTTACATGAGCACCGGCCCCAGCTAAGACAAACGCCATTTCAGCTCCTAAACCAGCACCACCCCCAGTAATTAAGGCGTTCCTACCTTTCAGCGAAAATAGTTTTGTAATGGTATCCAAAAGTTCCTCCTTAAGCATTTTTTATAAATAATTTTGATTATGTAATAAGTTTTACCGATCTTTTCTCATTTGCCTCTCAATCATTCGCATGATCACATCAATAATTGACCCTGATACGCCGATAACAATCATTCCAGCTATAACAACCGTAGCTTGTAAATTACTCGACCCCTGAATGATCAAATATCCAAGCCCGGATATTGTATTTTTTGGCTTGTAGATGCTGCCCGTATGGAACAACTTTCCTGTTGGTTTCGGTCTGCTAGGTTCTGGGTCTCTGCGGAAGCCCTTATTTTTTCTACCGCTATTTAATTTTGCCTTAATTTAAAGCATTAATTTTCTACGGGTATGTCCTGATGGATTGCTAATTAATCTTGCTTTAATATTTAAATGATCTTTATTGTATCAAATAATGATCCGTTTCTTTAAGCAACTCTCACTATTAACCTCGAAACATTCCAAGCGTTTGTCCATCACGACTACAAGGAAAAAAATGCGATTACTTCGAGAGATAAATGCAAAGTTTGAAATATGGCTGATGTTGTGGTTATACGGGTACATCATAGTGGTGGTGGCTATAGAAGTGATTCGCCGGTTTGGGCTTGATTTCTCTTCACTTTGGGGTGAAGAAACAGCTCGATATATGTTTGTGTACCTAACCTGGATCGGAGCTGCAGCGGCAATAAAAAATAGAACCCACATTCGCATTGATCTTTTTTCTAATGTCCTACCGCCACGCGGCAAAGCGTTGCTAAACATTTTTGCAACATTGTGTGCCATTACCTTCGCTTGTTTTGCGATTTATTTATCGTTTGATGCCGTATCAGTTTCTTTTCGATTTGGCTCTGTCACGGATGGACTGAGAATTACAAAAGCTTGGTTTTTAATTGCCGTACCTTTTGGTTTCTCATTAGTACTTTGGCGTTCAGTTCAGTCTTTTTTCATAGACTTATCTGATATTCGTACTGGCACGGTAACTGAAAAAAAAGAAACGCTTTTCAACTGAGGGTTGACCCATGCTTTATGGCGACAATGCAGTTACGCTAGAGCTCGGATTCGGTGTCTTATTTCCACTGGCATTATTAGCAATACTTTTTGCTCTTGGCGTTCCAGTTTGGATATCGCTTGGTCTTGCTGGACTTGGCATGCTTTGGTTAACAGGGGTTCTTCCTCTGTCGTTACTTGGTGAAAGTTTATTTAATGGAATTGATGCATTTGCATTAATTGCAATACCTTTGTATCTTGCTACCGGCGATGCGTTAGTCAGATCAGGCCTTTCTAACAAACTACTTGCGGTAGCCGATGCGACCATGGGTTCATTTAGAACTGGTGCTGGGTCGTCTACTACTTTGGGTTGTGGTTTTTTTGCTTGCATATCAGGTTCAGATGCTGCTGGATGTGCTGCGGTTGGTCGCATAACTTACCCCCGTTTAGTAGAAAAAGGGTACCCACCACCTTATGCAGCTGCACTCATTGCTGCCGGATCATGCACAGGGATATTAATTCCTCCTTCAATTGCTTACATCATTTTGGGTTTAGTTTTGGGAGTGCCCGTCACAAATCTTTTTATTGCCGCAGCTATTCCGGGTGTTTTAGTATTGATTGGCGTCATGGTCACAAATGTTGTTATCAACCGTATAAAAGGCTTTGAAAATTCCCATTTAGGTTTTTCATTTCGACATTGGCTTAATGTTGTATGGGATGCTAAATATGCCCTTTCAATACCTACAATAATTCTCGGTGGTATTTATTCAGGAATTTTTACGCCAACTGAAGCAGCTGCAGTGTCTGTGATCGTCACCCTCATCATTGGATTTTCAACTAAAAAACTCATTATTCAAGACATCTCGAAAATGCTTGAGAGCTCGGCCAAAGTAAATGGCATCATCGTTCCGATTATCGCTGTATCGTTGCCGCTTGCGCAGGCACTTGCTTTGGTAGAAGTGCCTCAAGCATTCGTCTCAATGATTACTCATTACACAACAAGCCCAGTTACCATTATTTTTCTAATGTTAGCGGTATTTTTGGTGGCCGGTTGCTTTATGGAAGCGACGCCAAACATTGTCATCCTCGCACCCATCATGTTTCCACTCGCACAAGCAATCGGAATGAACGATCTTCAATTCTGCGTTTTTATGATTACCTCGCTTGGAATAGGTTTTATTACCCCACCACTTGGTCTTAACCTTTTTGTTATTGCAGGCGTCACGGGCCAACCTATTTTGCCTATTGCTTGGGCAGTTATACCCTTTGTAATAACGATGACTGTTATTGCACTAATGACCGCATTTATACCTTGGTTATCGATCTGGGCTTTTTAAGTAAATATTTTTAAAATTTAAGTCATTAAAGTTAAAACTACCAAAGGAAAAGTAATGTCTGCGAAGCTTGTTGCACTTAAAACCCAAACACCATGGTGGCGATTAGATATCAATAGCAAAGGCATTGTTAAGGGTATGAACGCTATCAAGCTACAAGCTATGCTTGAGCAGTTGATTCTTATTCGTCGATTTGAAGAAAAATTATTAAAGTTAAGTGTTGCTGGCATTCTTCATGGACCTGCACACTCAAGCATTGGTCAAGAAGGTGCTGCAGTTGGGGCAATGTCTGTGTTGAGCTCAGACGATAAGATCAACGGCACCCACAGAATGCATCATCAATTTCTAGCTAAAGCATTAAATCATGTTCAGCCCAAAGACTATTCGCCCTTAACGCAAGATTTACCTATGGAAATGCATGAGGTTGTATATCGTACTTATGCAGAAATTCTTGGTCTGAAGCCAGGCTACTGTGGTGGGCGAGGTGGATCAATGCACCTACGCTACCCAGAAGCAGGCATCTACGGATCAAATGCAATAGTTGGTGGGAACCCGTCTCACGCTGTGGGCTATGCATTTGCAGATAAGTTTAATGGTCGTGATCATATTTCAGTTGCTTTTTTCGGCGATGGTGCCATGCAAAGTGGTGCAGCTTATGAAGCCATGAACCTTGCTGCACTTTACCAAACACCAACGATTTTTTTTGTTGAAAACAATCTTTACGCTGTATCAACTCATGTTTCTGAACAAACACATGAGGTTCGCCTTTCCGCCCGTGGCTTGTCTTTAGGCGTCACAGCAATAGAGTTCGACGGCATGGATGTGCTGGCAGCGCACAGTGCAATGAAAGAAGCTTTAGCAATTATTAAGCGAGAGGGTGGTCCTGTTCTGCTAGAAGCAAAAACTTACCGATTTTTACACCAGTCAGGAGCGCAAAAGGGAAGTGCATTTGGTTATCGCGAAAAAAAAGAGGAAGAGGAGTGGGCTAAACGTGACCCAATGAATACCTTTCCTGAGCAGTTGCGTAAAAACGGCATAATTGATGATGTAGGTATAGCTCGCTTAGAACAAAGGGCTCAAGCGTTAGTTGATGGTGCATTGAACAAATTACTAGATAATTATGGTGACAAAAAGACTGAGCAGATCAAGCCGACCTTGTGGCCAGATCCAAATTCGGTTGATTTTGGTATTCGTGGTGACCTATCTGAACTATCTAATCTACCAAGTCGTGAGCTTGAAGATGAGTCTTTAAATGATTTGACCGAATCGATATTTGTTGATGCTATTTCGGGCGCAATGCTTAGAAATATGGAAAAAAACGACCAAATCATTATCTTGGGTGAAGATGTGCATCGGTTAAGAGGTGGTACATCTGGCGCAACAAAAAATATAGGCGAACGATTTCCAAAACATTTAATTGGTACACCTATTTGTGAAAATGGCTTTACAGGTTTAGCGCTTGGTGCTGCTCTAAATGGTATGAGAGCCGTAGTCGAAATCATGTACCCCGATTTTTCCTTAGTTGCTGCCGATCAACTTTTCAATCAAATTGCTAAAGTTCGCCACATGTTTGGTGGTCAATTCCCTGTAAGAGTGCTAGTGCGAAGCCGAGTTTCAGCAGGAACAGGTTACGGATCTCAGCACTCAATGGATGCAAGCGGTTTGTTTGCTCTCTACCCAGGTTGGCGAATTGTTGCACCCTCAACCCCTTATGATTACATAGGGCTATTAAATGCAGCATTAGCTTGCGATGATCCGGTTCTCATGGTTGAGTTTAACGACTTGTTGCGAACCAGTGGCCCCGTACCGGAAGACTGGAATTACATCATTCCTTTTGGAAAGGCGAAGGTTGTAAGGTCGGGGCAGAGGTGCACAATATTGACCTACGGTGCTATGGTCAATTTGACTCAAAAAGCAGTTGCCAGTAGTGGCGTAGACGCTGAAATTATTGACCTACGCACACTAGACCCATTAGGTATTGATTGGGAAACAATTTCTTCAAGCGTTAAAAGAACGAAAGCTTTGTTAATTGCAGAACAATCAACTCGCGGTACTACGATTGGTTCACGCATCGTTAGCGAAGCACAAAGCCGCCTTTTTGATTATCTTGATCATGAGATTGTTCATGTAACAGGTGCAAACTCTTCACCTGTGGTGTCTAAAGTTCTTGAACGTGCTGCACTGGCTGATTCAAATGCAGTAGAGAAAGCATTGAGAGAAATTGATAGCCGTCGTGGCCGGCCATAACTAATTCTTTGCAATCTGATCTTTGTATTTTTAGGAGCAATTGATGACTTTACAAGACAGCATACTTGTTGCCCATCACACAGCGGTTTGTGTGACTGATTTTGAGCGTGCGCTTAATTTATATATCGACTTTCTAGGTTTTGAACTAGAGGGTGAAATGGATCATCGTAGCGAACCAGCCCTTAGCGAAGTGGTTGGGTTGTCTGGTGCTGTAATACGTTGGGCAATGTTGAAGAAAGGCACGTACCGTGTTGAGCTGTTTAAGTATTACAGCCCTGAAGGTGACCCTGTAGCTCGACGCCAATGTGATCTAGGTTATAGCCACATGGCATTCGAGGTTGCTGATGTCAATGCCGTATATGAACAAACTATTGCACGAGGTTACAAAACTGTCTCTTCTCCACAAACCCTGAGGGGGGGGCGAACACGCGTTTTCTACCTTTGTGAGCCTGAAGGGGCAATTACTGAATTCGTTCAATTCAACCCAAAAATAAGTTGAATTTTAAGTCGAGGTTATTCCATGATTAAAACTATCGGGTTCATTGGGCTAGGAAACATGGGGCAAGGCATGGCTAGCCAATTGTTAAAACATGGTTTTAATGTTCATGGTTTTGATATTGACATAGCTAAAACTTCTAAATTTGCAGAACTAGGTGGTTTAGTGTGCCACTCTGTACAAGAAGTTTGTGCACATGCAAAGGTAATTATCACAATGCTTCCACGTGATGAGCACGTGCGTCAGGTGCTGTTATCTAAAAATGGTGTTGTAGACTTTGCACAAAAGGGCACTTTGGTGCTGGAAATGAGCACAATTTTTCCTGCAACCAGTATGGAAATTAATAGCGAACTATTAAAGGCAGGGCTGAGAATGATGGACGCCCCAGTTGGCCGTACACCGCAAGATGCACTCAAAGGCACATTACTGGTTATGGTGGGTGGCGACAAAAAAGACTTTGATTTTGCCTTACCAATTTTTCAAGCTATGGCCAATAAAGTTATTTATTTAGGCGCTACAGGTTCTGGCATTCGCATGAAGGTCATTAATAATTACATGAGTATGGTCAGTATGGTGTTAACAGCTGAAACTCTGGCCATGGCAAGTAAAGCTGGCATTGACATGGCAACAGCGACAGAAGTTTTGCAAAATACCGTAGCGGGGCGCGGGCAAATTAATGTTAATTACCCACGAAAAGTGTTAGCTGGTGATATAACCCCTGACTTTCCAATTGTGTTGGGGCGCAAAGATTTGGCACTTGCACTCAAACTTGGTGAGGAACTCAATACACCACTTTACTTAGGGGCTGTTGCGAGTCAGTTATTTAGCACGGCATGCGCACAGGGCCGTGCAGATCAAGACTGTACTGCCATGTTGCTTGCCCTAGAACAGTTGGGTGGTTCGAACTCTTCAGTTATTTTTACCGGACATAAACATGACTGATAAATCTAAAAAAAGACTGATAAAAAAATTTTTTGGTTGGTTGGCGTTTACTTTTTCTATTGTATTTACAGTCAACATCTTGATTGGAAAATTGTCTGTGATCAATCAATGGGGCTGGGCAAGACCACCTGGCTTTGTTGAGTTTATTATTTTGTTTATGGCTACAGGTTGCTTTATTATTTTCGCAACATTATCAAACATTTCGGACCTGAAAAAGTAGCTCACATTAAGTTCAGGACTGATTTGTGTTCGTCATTTTTTTGATTTAAATATTTTATATATTACAAAAAAATTTCAATTCATCCAAGGAGCGAGACATGAAATTAAATTTAAAAAAAGAAATACAAGATCAGTCAAAAATCGATCGACGAACTTTTGCCAAATTATTTAGTACGGCTGGGTTCACCGTTGCTGCATTAGTGGCTGGTGCAGGTGCACTGGGCAGTAAAACCGCCCATGCACAATCTGCAAATGAGGAGAAAGATCGCGAGGCTAAAGCAAAGTACAAAATGACAATTGCAACTGCTTATAGACTAGGAACAAATAGAACTTTTCCAGTCATGCAGTTGCAACTTAAAGAAAACATTCAAAATGCAACTAGAGGTAAGGTGTATGTGAAGCTTGTACCGGGTGGTGCTTTGGGTGCTGGTACAGAGCTTGCGCAAAAAGTACAGGCTGGCACCATTCAAGCGGCACAACATTCGATGGCAAACTTTGCACCGTTTGCCCCTACAGTTGATTTAATTAATATTCCGTACTGGTGTGGTGACAATCAACAATTTATCAATTTAGTTACTTCAGATGTGTGGAAAAAAGATGTAGAACCGAAGATTGAAGCTAATGGTATGAAGGTACTTGTCTATCAATGTGTTGATCCTCGAACATTATCAATGCGAAAAGGTTTTAGTAATAAGCCGTTCCAAACCCCAGCAGATTTAAAAGGCGTAAAGTTTCGAATTCCTGGGTCTAAAATTCTTTCTCAAGTCTACCAAATGATGGGTGCCAACCCCACACCTATTGCTTGGGGGGAGACTGCCTCTGCTATTCGACAAGGCGTTGCTGATGCTCTTGATCCAAATGTGATGGGGTTAAATTTATTTGGCTTTAAAGAAATTATCAGCTATTGCACATTAGTTCGTGCCGTACCAGACGGTGGTGTCTATTCATGTAATTTGGAATGGTTCAATAGCCTTGATTCACAAACTAAAGAAGGTGTTTTGTGGGGTTCACATGTAACCTTCTTACAAAATATGGCGCAAGTTCCAGCATCACGAGAGTATGCATTTGCTGAAATGGCTGCTGCAGGCGTTAAGTTTTACTTACCTACAGCAGAAGAATTTTCTCAGTGGAAAGCAGCGGCAGGGTTTCAACGTCCAGAGTGGGATAGCGTAAAAGTTCAGCTAGTTGGTTCAACCTCTGTTTTTGAAAAACTCAATGCAGCAGCCCAAACGCAGGGTAAATATTACGTTCACGACGCCTAATATTTAATATTGGCATAGATTGGCAATGCTACCTAATGGTGGCATTGCTTTTACATCATGAATTTTGAGGACATATGACAAACGTAATCACCTTCACACTTCCCCCAACGGGGGAATTTCAAGGCAAGGCGCGGTTAGTGAGTTGGCAGGTTCAACCTGGTCAAAAATTTAAGTGCGACGATGTTTTGCTTGAAATCGAAACTGATAAATCAGTTATTGAAATACCAGCATTACATGATGGAAAAATGATTAAACATCTTGTGAAAAAAGATAGCATTATTACCCTCGAAACGCCACTTGCTAAACTCGAAATAGAGGGTGAGGCGTTGGCAAACCATGTAGTTGAAAATGTAGACGAAACACCAAATCTAAACAATATATTATCAGCTTCTGATGTTTCTTCAGTTGTATTTGTGCCCCCATTGAACGATCTTAAAAAGGCAGAAAAAAAAGGTACGCAAGATGACAGGCGTTTAATATCACCTGCAGCGCGAAATCTTCTTCGTACAAAAAACATAAATATTGAGCATATACAAGGCACCGGACCAAATGGACGTATTACTGTGGCCGATGTCAATCGAGTAGTGCCTATTACTGATGCTAAATCGAAAACTAAATCAAGTATAAACACAGAATTAATAAATACACGATTTGGAACCATCAGGTTAAGAACTTGGGAACCCACTGCGCCGTATAAAAATTCTTCTGCTATTGTTTTAATACACGGCATGTTTGCAGATATAGAAGCATGGGCAAGTCTTGCGTTAAATCTGAGCCGATCTGGGCAACGAGTCATTGCACTTGATTTACCAAATCATGGGGAAAGTAATGCCTCAGTTGAAAACTTTGAAGAACTGGTTCAGTCTGTGAGTGAAGTACTTACACTGAAATCAAGTTCGCGCCATATCATTGTTGGGCATTCTCTTGGCGCTGCAATAGCAGCTCGGCTTGCATGTATGCCGACATTATCAGCAGGCGCTTTAATTTTGATTTCGCCCCTTGGGTTAGGCACTGAAATAGAGCAAAGTTTTATAAAAGGTGTCACAAATGCAAGAAATAATGAAGCCATGGGTCGCGAGTTAGCAAAATTGACTCACGCCAAAACAATACCATCTCATATTTACATGAATGAATTAAGAGCTCGTATCGAAGTTGGTCGATACGGCTTAGAGAGAATTAGTGACGCAGCGAGTTGGAATGGAATTCAGCAGATTAATATTCTTGAAGATCTTAATTCTTTAATTTGCCCTATAACCATATTGCATGGTAAAGCCGATAATATTATTCCTTGGCAGCATGCTTTAAATGCTCCACCAAGTGTTGCGCTTCACTTGATTTCAGATGTTGGGCATATGCCGCAATGGGAAGCTTCTTCGCTCACGGCTGAAATCATTTTAAGAAATTCAAAAATTGCTTCTTCATCATAAATTTTTTAAGTTGTATATTTTTAATTAAAAGCATGAAGCCAATTTTTCTGCAGTTTCACGCAGAGCAGGCAAATCTTTTTGTAATTCATGCACTGTTATACGGGCACTAGGTGCTGCAACTGAAACTGCAAGTAATGGTATATTTTTTTTATTTGGTATTAGAACGGCCATACCGACTACACCCGTAAAATACTCTTCATTATCTAAAGAGAACCCTTGATTAGAAATACTATTTAACTCTTCTCTAAGCTTATCGATATTAGTAATAGTGTTAGGCGTATATTGCTTGAGATTTAGTGTTTTTAAATATTTTTCTCTATCTAACTTATTCATGCATCCGAGCAATACTTTGCCAATTGCAGAGCAATGTATAGGCACGGCACTTCCAGGGTCAAGACGTAGAGATAGCGGCCATTGAGCTTCAACACGATCTAAATACTTAACCTGACCGTCAACAAACATACCTACATTACATGTTTCTTGAGTTTGATCAGCGAGAGCTCTTAATAATTGATGCCGAGGCCCTTGCTTTGATGCTCTCATAAGTACAGACAAAGATAATTCTAAAAGACGGTCACCTTCAATCAACTCTCCTTTAATGCCATCTCTTTTCAGGTAATTGAGTTTAATTAAATTAGCAATAATTCGATTTGTTGTAGGTCGTGGAAGAGCAAGTTTTTTACTAATATCTGCAGCAGAATATGACGGTTCCCGCCCAACTACTAAGTCAAGCACAGCCAGTGCTTTAAATACTGTTCCACTAAGTTCTGTATTTGTTGTTGCTGTGTCTTTGAGATTTATTTTTTTCATTTCAACCCTTTTAGACATTGATGTTTTGTTCATTTATTTATTAAGATGGCGATAGATTAGTTACAGTAGGTAGATTCAGGTGCTTAGTTGAATGTTGTTAAATAACTTTTTTGAAAAAAATTGTACTGAGTCCTAATAATATTCTTTATCTGAGGTCGCTTTTTAGAAAATTACTATTCATTTTAATCTCTTATGTTGATTCTGGTTAATTGTGACCATCTCTGCGCTGACCCGTGAACCAGCGAACGCCAACAGACCCCGCAATTAACACGGCGGCCCCTAAGACCGACACTACCCATCACCCTACCCCGAGAGCGCATCATTAACTCGAATGAATATGGCGCGTCGTGATACGTGATGCCTACCCTGTCACGCTTGGTCAGACGCTGATCATGCCCAAAAGACACGTGGGCTCATAGTTTGAAATCACAGAACAAGCGCAACAAAACCTACCGCATCTGTTGACGCCTTATGACTCACAACTCAGTTCCGAATTGTGGGGAATAGATGAGGGTTCTTGAAAGGCTGACCGAATGCTGACCTAACGAGCCGCTATCACGATGATTTCGACTAGCAAATGATCTACTGCCAGCTTAGCTTCACAAGTTGCCCTCGTAGGTAATGAGCCCATAGGCGCCCATTCAGCCCAAACTGCGTTCATACCATCGAAATCTCGATTGATGTCTTTTAGCCAAATCTGTACGCTTAGTAGATTTTCTTTACTAGTACCTGCCTCGGCCAACAAACTATCAATAGTAGCGAGAACATTTCTACTTTGGACTTGAATATCGCCAAGATCAGACGACGTAACGCCAGCTAAATATACTGTGTCACCATGAATAACGATACGGCTCAGACGCTTGTTGGACACCTTTCTGACAATATTAACCACGTTAACTTCCTCTAAGACAATTTGATAATCTAAGCTCTCAACTTGGGGGCTAAGAGAAGCGAGATATGTGAAACGGCTCAATTGGTAAATCTGTTGTTCCAGACAAAATTAAGTCTTTCATGATCTGACCAACCACGGGTCCCAACTGGAACCCATGTGTTGAAAAACCAAACGCATGAAATAGATTCTCTTCAACACCACTGGGACCAATGACTGGAATACCATCTGGCATGCTTGCTTCAATACCAGCCCAACCTCGACTAATCACGGCATTGCGCATATGGGGGAAAAGCTCGCAAACTGTCTTGGCACCTTTCGAAAGAGCGTGAAAATCAAGTTCGGTCACATCACGATTACGGTCTACCCAAGCAAGATGCCCACCTCCGATTAAAACCGTACCGTTAGCACGTTGCTTGAAAGACAATGGCCGAGATGTACCCAGCACTACTGTTTCGAGAAAGTGAGGCATTCTAGTGGTAACCAGCATCATTGGGCCAACAGCCTTAAGTGGCACAAATTCGCCAAATTGCGCAGCAATCTTGTCAGCCCAAGCGCCAGCGCAATTGACAAGCACTCTAGACTGGAACTGACCCGCATCAGTATCGACCCACCAACTTTGGTTGCGCTTAGCTACTTGATGCACAGTCACCCCCTCACGAAAATCAGCACCATATTGCTGCGCTTTTCTTCGAAAGGCTAATGTTGTGCGATACGGATCAGCTGCGCCATCATGCCGCGCAATTAAACCGCCTTTTATCGTTGGTACGATCGATGGAATCATCTTGCACACATCAGCTGGCTCTACCCATTCCTCATGGGTATAGCCCTTAGACTGCATAAGTGCCAAGCGGTCTCGTAGAGTCTTCACATCGGCCTCGTGTTCAGCAACACGCATCTGACCGCAAATTTCAAAACCGCAGTCATCATCAACATGGTCTTGGATATTTGCCCAAATCTGTTGAGATGCTAAAGAAAGAGGCACCTCAGCCATGTGCCGTGTCAATGTTCTAACACCACCAGCGTTAACACCAGACGCATGTCGACCGACATAATTTTTCTCTAAAAGTAGCACTTCAGCACCAGCTTTGGCTAAATTCATCGCGGTTGAGCTACCATGCAAACCGCCACCTATAACAATAACGTCGGAGGTCACTATATTTCGCATAACATCACACCGGTTTTTTAAGTCTAACGACTGCACTAATTGACTCATCTGTCTGAGGTAATGTAGCAAGCTCACCAAGCGTTAAAGGTTTTGTTGGAAACCTCAAGCGATAATGACCAACCTCACTTTCAGAAACACCACGTTCATCTGCGATTAACTCCGTAACGGTCACAGCACAAAATCTACCCTGACAGAGTCCCATACCGCATCGCAGAAATGATTTCATCTGATTGGGCCCTGTGCAGCCGATCTTTACCGTCTCACGTACCTGTTGGGCCGTTATCTCTTCGCAACGACACACCACGGTATCACCCGTTGGTCGACGAAAAGCTTGCGCTGGTTGAAACAATCGATCAAAGAACTCTCGGCCTCTGGTCGCTCTTGCATAGACCTTCCTGTGTTCGGTCACGCTTATATCGCGTTGAGCCAACGATAATTTTCCAAGCTGGTATGCAATATCAGTGGCTACAAGTTGACCCCTCGACTCTGCAGCCCAAGCACCAGCAATGCCAGCAGCATCACCGGCCATATGAATTCGTTCAATGTTGGTATTTCCCCAAGCGTCAGACATGGGTACCCAACACTTCAAGATGTCATTCCACTCGAGCGTTACCCCGATTGCCTGCGCCAAATTGATGTTAGGAATCACACCTTGATGAAGTAGCAGGTGGTCTGCCTCGATTGATTGGTTTTTCGAAGCAGACTTAAAAGTCACACTCTCAAGCTTTTCCTGGCCATTGGCAACCAACCCTGACAGAGATTTAATTACATTGACATTAGCCTTTACTTCTCGCACTAATTTCAGACCTTTTAGAAAATATGGCGATCTCATAAAGTCGAATGCGTAAGGCCATAAATTCGGTATGCGACCTTTTGGAGTGGTGTCAAGAAATGCTTCAATCTTCACCCCAGCGTTCAAATACTGCCAAGCAATAAGATAAAGCAAAGGCCCACAGCCTGCTAAAACAAGCCGCCCAGACGGAACAATCGCTGTACTTTTAAGCAACGACTGCGCAGCACCAGCGGTCATAACACCCGGTAATGTCCAGCCAGGAATTGGAAACGGACGCTCATGCGCCCCGGTTGCAAGCAAGACATGTCTGGCATGCATGATATTGGATTGGGCATTAACCGAGTAACCAATTTCGAAGTGCGATTGCTCTGATCCTGAAGTGTGTTGCGATACTGCCCAGACTGAAGCCCCCGCAATTCTTTCTGCGCTCGATTCAAGGAACTCTTTTACAAGTTTTTGACCTGACCAATAGTCATCACCTAAAATTTGCGGCTTTGCACTTAAGGGTGATGTTGTTACACCTCTGTAGATTTGTCCGCCAGCACTCACATTCTCATCAAGAACAACAACATTAATGCCAAATTTGGTCAATGATATCGCCGCCGCCATACCGGCAGGGCCTGCACCAATAATTGCAACGTCGTAATTTGTGCCCGTATTCATGTTTGCACCTCGCGCAACCCCTGTTGGCGTTCTATCTTCATTCCTGGCTTAACCAACACCATACAACCTTGCTGATTGGGTACGTCGTCAATGTTGACCAAGCAATCAAAACAAACGCCCATCATGCAAAAGGGGCCGCGTGGGGTACCTTTTACAGGCGTGTCACGACACGCCAAAATACCAGCAACAAACAAAACACTCGCTACGGAATCACCATTACGGCACACCACTTCCATTCCATTGACAGTCACCCTGACAGGGTTAACCATAACTTCAGCCTGAGCCTCAGGCAGTCGCTTGAACATTAAACCTCCGAGTAGAAAATGCAGCTATTTCAGGTGACAACTTACCGCTAACAACCATTGGTGCGATGCGCAGTGCATGTGCAGCTGCCAAGGTCACTCCGCTATGACACGTAGCAACAAAAGCCCCTGGGTAACGTGATGATTCGTCATAAATCGGAAATCCGTCCTTGGACATGACCCGCAAAGCAGACCAACTGCGCACCACGCTAACCTCCTTTAGCTTAGGAATTATTCTCACGGCACGGTTTGCTAAAGTTGCCAGCACAGGCAATCCAACCACTCCATCTGCAAAGCCCGCTTCCTCTTGAGAATCGCCAATCAACCATGTGCCCTCGTCCATCTGGCGCAAAGTAGCAAACGGCATCTGCAGCATACGTTTTGTTCTTTCCAATACGATAATCTGACCGCGCTGAGGCCTGACCGGAACAGAGAGACCAATTTTGTCACCTAACACCTTGTTACCTAAGCCGCTGGCTAGAACTATCTTTTGCGAACGTACCACCCCATGAGGTGTGGTCATTTCAAAGACATCATTTTTGAAGTCAATATCAGTTACTGGATGCTGAGGTAGATAATCAACTTGTTGCTGTACAAAAGCAGTATGTAAAGCACGTAACATTTTTAATGGATTTGCAACACCATCAACCTGCGACCAACTCGCCCCGCGCACTTCAGGACCGATACCTGGGACTAAATCTTTAAGTTCGTTTCGATCTAACATCTTCCAGTCGTACTGAACCATACCAGGTTGATCAAGTAGGCATTTCATGAATTCGATTCGACTCTCGTATTCGTGATCACTCAGTACAGCGTGTAAGCCACCCTTCTGCTCGAGCCCTACGTCCAAACCAGTAATTGAAACCAACTTGTTCGCAAACTCAGGCCATAACCTCTGAGACAACATCGTCCAGTGACCGTAAGCAGGCAGACCCATCCCTTTACTCTGTACCCAAACAAGCCCGAAGTTTCCGCGAGATGCACGAAAAGCGACATCTCCCTCATCTAGCACTGCCACATGGTCAACGTTCTGTCGCAGACCGAATGCAAGCGATGAACCAACTAAGCCACCACCAATAACCAGCGCATCATATACACCTTTGTGGTGGCGTTGACTAACCTGCTTTATAGCTGGTGTGTCAATCATGCTCGCCCCTTACCAACAAACAGCTTCTCTAGCCCAACAGTCCTGTCGAGAATAAAGATGGCAATTAGAGTCAAATAGATAATTGCCGCAGACACTGCCGTTACCAGCGGGTCAATCGTGTCTTCGATATGCAGAAATATTCTGACAGGTAAGGTCGTAGTCGAGGGCGATGCAATAAATACTGACATTGTGAGCTCATCAAAACTACTGATAAATGCAATCACCCAACCACTAACAACACCCGGCAATATAAGAGGTAGCACAATCCTTCTAAATGTGACCCATGAAGATGCACCCAGCGAGAGAGCTGCACGTTCAATGGCTGGATCTAAGCCCGTTGCTGAGGCGAGAACAAGACGCATTGCAAATGGAACTACGATAATTATGTGAGCGACCGCAAGCCCGAAAAAAGTACCAGAAACACCAATCGTAGTGAAGAATTGCAAAAAAGCTAAACCGAGCACAACATGCGGAATCATTAACGGTGACATTAGAAAAGCCATGATGGCATCGCGCCCACGAAACTGGAATCTGGCAATGGCCAGAGATGCTGGAACCGAAAAGATGACAGCAAATGTAGCTGAAACTAGTCCGAGCTTTAGACTAAAATAAAAGGCATCCAAAAATCGCGGATTGTCAGCAATTGCATAGAACCACCTTAGCGACAGGCCTTCTGTTGGTAGCCCTATGAACCCCTGATCCGTGAAGGCTACAGCACACACCATCAAGATTGGAGCAAGAATGAACATGATAAATAATGTGTGAAATGTCAACCCGACAAGGCCATTTTTTATATACATCAGAAACACCTTTTCATGCACTTAACCAAAAATAGCGCCATATCGACGCTCAGTCAGCTTATTAGCCGCAATCAAAACAACCATCATTGTGATTAATAATAATACCGCTAGTGCCGAACCAAGAGGCCAGTTCAAGGTGTTGAGAAACTCATCATAAGCGGCCGTAGGGACATTTTTTAGACGTCTGCCACCAATAATTGATGGCGTTGCAAATGCACTAGCAGACAACGCAAAAACCATAATTGACCCAGAGAGAATACCCGGCATAACCTGCGGGACAATAACGCGCATAATGACAGCGAATTGAGAAGCACCTAAAGATAACGCCGCAGCCTCAGTCGATGGATTAATACGTTGTAAAGAAGCCCATACCGAAATAACCATGAATGGAACCATCACATGCGTTAGGGCAATGATCACACCAAGGTTTGTATACATCAACGAGACTGGCCCAGATGTAATTCCTACAAACATTAGAAATTGGCTAATTAAGCCTGTTGAGCCAAACAATAATGCCCAGCCAAGAGTTCTCACCACAACTGAAATCAGTAATGGACCGAGAACTATCATAAGGAACAAACCTTTCCAGGGGTTTGACATTCTGGAAAGCACATAAGCCTCACCAGTGCCCAACACAGCACAGGCAATTGTTACAACAAGCGCTACACCGAAGGTTCGCCCGAAAATTTCATAGAAGTAACCGTCAGTCAGTATTTCGATGTAGTTTTTTAAAGTGAAAGTTGCTTGCAGCCCACCTTTAAAATTAAACTCGAAGAAACTGATTAAAAATATACTTGCGATCGGTGCGATCAAGAATACTGCGTAGAGCGTCAGGGCTGGACCGCTAAGCAGCCAGGGAGCACGGGAAATTTTCATCATGACATTTCTACCCTAGCGTTGAACTAATCGCATATCTTCAGGTTTCCAGCAGAGATTGACGTCGCTTCCTTCAGGCGCGACCATATTGCCATCGTTTTGTCTAATAACCAGCACGGTTCCAAGCACTGTCTCTACTTGACACAGCCAGTGATTACCCTGAAAAACACGGCTTTTCATTCTGCCGGCAAGCATCGAATCTTGGGCCTCAGAAAATATGATTTTTTCAGGGCGCACAATGACATTGCCGCTTTTCATTCGGTTAGAAGAAATCGAAAACGTTGCGTCACCGATCTGGCCAACCAAGGCACCTTCGGGCCCAGACACGGTCAGCTGAAACGAATTGGACTTACCGAGAAAACCACCCACAAATTCGGTTTCAGGCTCTTCGTAGGCAATATACGGCTCAGCGATTTGCTCAATTTTTCCGTGGTTCATCACGACCACACGATCTGAAAGTGCCATTGCCTCTGACTGGTCGTGTGTCACAAGTATGGTTGTTGTACCGACCATACGCTGAATTGAACGAAGTTCAAATTGCATTTCTTCGCGTAGCTTAGCGTCTAAATTCGATAACGGCTCATCAAGCAACAGCACGCTCGGTCGAATCACGAGTGCGCGAGCTAGAGCCACTCGTTGTTGTTGGCCACCAGACAGTTTGGCTGGGTATCTATCGGCTAGGTGCCCTAACCCAACTAAGGTAAGTGTTTCACTGACTCGATCTGCACGCTCACGTTTTTCAATCTTTAGCATTTCAAGGCCAAAAGAAACATTCTCGGCCGCCGTCATATGCGGAAAAAGAGCATAGTTCTGAAAAACTATACCCAGTCCGCGCTTGTTCGCTGGAACACGCAATAAGTCTTTACCATCTAGAACTATCTTGCCTTCCGTAGGATCTATGAACCCTGCAATCATCTGCAACGTAGTTGTCTTGCCACAACCTGATGGACCAAGTAAGGAAACAAATTCACCTTTTTGTATTTCTAAATTGAGACCATCAACCACTGCAACCGACCCATATTTCTTTGTTAGGCCATTCAACTCTAGATAACTCATTGCTGCTCCAGCTAATAAACGTTGAATGAAGTCTTTATCGCTCGATCTCGCGAACCCAGCGCTTGTTCCACTGATCACGCTGATCATTAACGGTGTCCCAATCCATCAAAATTAATTTATCTGCACGGTCACCAATTGGCATAGGTACATTGGGATCATCTTTGATTGTGGCTTTCTTGTTTACAGGGCCATAACCATAAGATGAACCAAGCTTGCTTTGAATTTCAGGTGTGAGCAAAAAGTTAATGAATTTACTAGCCAGTGGCGACTGTTTGTCTTTAGCTGTTGGACACATTGCTACCAATAGGGCGTAAGCACCTTCTACAGGATATACAAACCCCACGGGGAACCCGGTGTCAGCAAAAGTTTTCACACGGCCAGTGCCCCAGACCCCTAGTACAGCTTGACCACTTGAGAACAACTCAGTCATTTTGCCAGGTGAAGGCTCATAAACCAAAACGTTAGGGCCGACTTTAGTCTTAAAAGCAACGAACCCAGGCTCAATATTTTTCTCACCCCCACCCCCAGCTCGAGCAAACTGTATCACTGCCTGTAAGCCATAAGTATTATTTAACGGAGGAATAACAACCAACCCTTTAAATTTTGGATCAGTCAAATCATTCCAAGATGTTGGTGGAGCCCAACCTTTATCAGCAAAGTACTTTTTGTTATACATCAACCCCGTGGCAACGTAGCCTAGACCGACGGCCATGTCGTTCTTAAATACTGCATTTTCAAATATTTCATTTTTGGGAAGGTTTTTAATCGGCGAGCAAAAACCAGCTGCGATGGCGCGAAACATCGGGCCATCGTCCATGATTGCTACGTCGACTTCCTGATTGCCTCTCTGAGCCTGTAGGCGCGCAAGCGTGTTTGTTGAGTTTCCAGCAACATAATCAATCTTGACGTTGTTTTGTTTCTCAAATTCTGGAAAAACTGCTTCACGCAGTACGTTTTCAAACGAACCCCCATAGCCTGCAACAACAAAACGATCTTGCGCCACTGAGACTGATGCCAACCCTACAGTTAGTGCTACTGTAGAAATAATTACCCTTAGCTTGCCCATACTCATTCTCCTATAATTTAAGAACTGATGTGTACAAAACAATTATCCGGACATATAATGTCCGTACATTTATTCTACTACTTCGTCAGAAAATATCAATATATTTCTGTCACCAATTCTCAAGATAGTCTAGTATTAGGGTCAACCCTTGGACGAACACAATATGCTTGAACCTGCTGAAACCGCATCAAAATCGCTGCCATCAACACAAAAAAAAAACACTCTTGCTAATCAATCAAAAAAAACAGAACCACCTCGATACAAACAAATTTATGAAGACCTACTTGGTGATATTCGTTCTGGGCAATACCCCGTCGGAACTTTACTGCCACCAGAGTTACTGATTTCAAGAAAGTATCGTGCTAGTCGTCACACGGTACGTGAAGCTGTAAAGTTATTAAGTAATGCTGGCGTGGTTTCTCGCCGAGCCGGACACGGAACACGCGTTGAGGCCACTGAGCCAGCCACCCAATATACGCAGCAAATATCTAAACTATCTGATCTTTTCAATTACATTGACAATGCCACGTTATTGGTACAAAGCGCCAAAACGGTGCGCGTTGGTACAAAACTATTCAAGTTGCTTGATGGTGATATCAAGCATAGTTGGTTAAATATTGTTGCAATTAAGTTTCTTATTGATCAACGCTCCCCAGTCGCTCACTCACAGGTGTATGTACACCCTGATTACTCTGGTGTTCGATCAGATGTCGGCAAAACATCTTTACCACTGTCTATGTTGATCGAAAAAAAATATAGTCAAAAGATTGTTGAGGTACTACAAGAGTTTTCTGCTACCCCTATAGAGGGCGAGATTGCAAAACTATTGAAAACAAAATCTGGAACAGCGGGACTAGTCATTACACGAAAGTATTACGGTGAACGAAAACGACTCATTCTCGTCACGATCACTACCTTCCTCTATAAAAAAATGAAGTATTCAATGTCGTTGAGGTTTGATGCATCATGAGCAAACATGTCCTCATAATTGGTGCAGGTGTAGTGGGTGCAGCCACCGCTCACCACTGCCTTCAGGCAGGCCTCAAAGTCACTTTACTTGACCCAGGTGAGCCAGGTCAGTCACACGCTGCGAGTTTTGGTAATGCCGGCTGGTTATCGTCTCACTCGATATTGCCACCTGCTTACCCTGGTGTTTGGAAACAAATCCCTAAGTGGTTGCTTGACCCTCAAGGGCCTTTAACCGTTCGTTTGCGTTATCTACCAAAAGCTTTACCTTGGCTGAAAGACTACCTCGCTTCAGCGTGGACATACCAACAACTTAAAGACACATCTGTTGCCTTAAGGGCCTTACTGCGTGACGCACCAAATCTACACAAGCAAATAGCTTTAGCAATAGGTGCCGGTGATCTTATTAGTGCGCAAGAGTTACTGCATACCTACCCAAAAGAATCAGATTATGTTGCTGACGCTCGGGCTTGGAAACTTCGCCAAGAAGCTGGAGTCACGTGGACAACATATAGCAATAATAAATTGCACGAGCTCGAACCGAGGTTAAGTCCTCGATATCAATTTGGGGTTTTAGTGCACGACACTGGGTATTGTATTAACCCCAGTGCTTACGTCCAAGCTATTGTTAACAATGCCCTGAAGTTAGGTGGGCACTTAATAAAAGCCAGCGCCAAGACTTTAAACTATCGGAACAATTTCATAACCTCTGTATCTACTGATCAAGGTGATATCGAATGCGACGCTATCGTTATCGCTGCTGGTGCGCGTGCCAAAGAACTCGCTCGCCAGGCAGGCGATGATGTCCCGCTAGCAACCGAGCGTGGGTACCATTACGTGGTTCAGGTACCAAATGGGGGGCCCAATCATCCGACCATGTTTATGGACAGAAAGGTGGTTGTTACACCCATGGAAACGGGTATACGCATAGCCGGTCAGGTAGAAATCGCAGGCCTTGACGACGTGCCAAATTGGCAGCGAGCTGAAATCTTACGCCAACATCTTGCCACGCTATACCCAGACCTTGCTAAGCATATTGCTAACGACCAAATTAGTGTGTGGTTGGGTCGACGTCCAAGCCTACCTGATGGCCTACCCTGCATCGGCTTTTCAAGCCGTGGGCCCTCAGTCATTCATGCATACGGTCATGGCCATGTTGGCCTCGCGGGTTCAGCAAGAACAGGGCGGGTTGTCTCACAGCTGCTAACTAACACTAGACCTGATATCGATTTAAAACCCTATAGCGCACAGCGATTTCTTGCCTAAATTGTTAAAGCTCAACTTCCGTTAGAAAAACCCGGCCTTTTCTGTACCCTACCCCCAAAACGATACCCCGCTACTGGGCATTAAAGAGCAACTAGGCAACTCGTTCGAATTAATGAGACCCGTAAACATTAAGGGTAGGAGTGCTCTAAGTTTTTGTCTGCCTCCTCAGTAAAATCAGTGATTGATTTTTTTTAAATCTTTGCCAATTATTTCGAGTCCAGCTTGAAGCATTTGTTCGATACGTGCTTTTTCTTTGGCTACACTTTCTTCAGTCCATTCCCATACCCCGCGCAAAGCTTTCATACCGAAATGACCTTGGTCCACCATCTCTTTCATGCTAGCAGGAAAGGATGTTTCATTATGAAGATGCGGATACAGCGCGTTGGCAACACGACAGGTGGTATCCCAGCCCGACATTTCCTTTTGCATAATGGGGCCACAAGCAAGAAAGCGGAAACCAAAACCATATCGCACAGCAATATCTACGTCTTCGGCGGAAACGACGCCCTCTTCAATTAGGTAAAGTGCCTCACGCATCATCGCACTCTGTATACGGTTGCCAACGAAGCCAGGAATATCTTTCTTTACCCATATTGGAGCTTTGCCTAGCTTCTTAAAAAGCGCGCACATTGACTCTGCTAGATTAGGATCGGTATCATTGCCGCTGATAATTTCAACTAAAGGTACTAAGTGTGCTGGCATAAAGAAATGGATTCCAAGAAACCGGTTCTTGTATTTAAGAAATTTTCCAATTTCGCTGATTTCAAAATTCGAGGTATTACTGGCAAGTGGCGTATTGATTTTGGCCAATTTTTCAATCTGCAGAAATATTTTTTGCTTAAGATCTAGATCTTCGGTTGCAGCTTCAATTACGAGGTCTACCTGCTTCCAGTCAATATTTTCAAGGCAAGAGTAGGTTGTAACTATTCCCACCAAAGAAGTAGGCACAAGCAATTTTTTTATACCCGCAAGCACACGGGCAGGTAGTGCATCGCGCGCACTTTGTGACGGGTCCATTACGAGAACATTCCAACCTGCGGCCGAGAATATGGTTGCAATATCACCACCCATGATGCCACCACCGATGATAACTATATTGAATTTTAGTTGTGACATAAGATTATTTTCTTAAATATAAATTGTGAAAGTAAACAGCCATTAACTATTTTTCGTATTTGAGATGATGAAACAGAGAATTTATCTGCTTACTAGGTCATGAAAGGCCATGACACAATCAACTGCTAACGTAACGCACTTCTGTAGCATATACACTTCAATAATATATTCTAAGTACACACATTCGATCTTTACGCTATCTATTGCTTTAGCGTCAACATCTGTTATATGAACTGTGGCGCCACATCTTTCAAAATTAAATGCCACTGCACGACCAAGACCTGAAGTAGCGACCGAAATAAATACAACTTATTGATATAAATTATTATTTGCTAATTCCATTTTAAATTTCTCTTTTAAAATCTAGCATTTCTCGCGCTTCATCTGGCGTAGCCATTTCACCTCCAAGTTTTTGAATGATATCGACTGCTTTTTCAACTAGCTCTTTGTTATTTTTAGCCAGATTTCCCTTGCTAATATACAGAGTATCTTCTAAACCTATACGCACATGGCCACCTGCAACATAGGCTGCTGCAAGCATAGGAAATGCTTTTGAACCAATACCGAAAGCAGTCCATTGCGCCTGCTTTGGCAAACGCGATGTAAGATAAACTAGCGTTTGGATATCGGCTGCAGCCCCATATTTAACACCTAAAACAAAATTAAATAATAGTGGGGCTTTTAAAATTCCTCGCTCATAAAAACTTAAAGCAAGGTTTAAATCGCCGCTATCAAAAATTTCAATTTCAGGTAAAACATTTGCCTTATTTATAACTTCAGCCATAATTTCTAAATTTCTAGGTGTATTGATTACGACGTTGGCTCCGCTATTCATCGTGTTGAAGTCAAGTGTGCATATTTCTGGTTTTAATTTAGGAATATGCTCTACGCGAAGCTCTGGTTTACATAACGTAGTGCCTAAATCCGGTTTTGCTGGGTCTTCACGAGATGGAACAAAGCGCCCACCCTCGCCGGTGGTAAGATTGAGAATAATGTTGCTACCGGCATTACGTACGCGATCGATCACCTCTTGGTACATAGCAATATCCATTGTTCCAAGAGTGGTTTTAATGTCACGTACATGAATGTGGGCAATTGCTGCGCCTGCACGCTCTGATTCGAGTACTGCCATTGAAATTTCAGCAGGCGTTACAGGGATATTTATATTCTGTTCTCTTGTGTGAATATTGCCAGTTACAGCACACGTCAAAATTGTTTTTTTATTCATCATGAATTATGGCCTCTCTTTATTTTTAAAGAATCACATAATTCTTTAAAAGTTAGTTTTAGAATAATGGCTAAAGTTGTCGATAGTAGTACCAGCGCAATCGGGTGATTAAAACTAAAGAATGCGATTATATTTCCATCATTAATGATCAAACCTTGACGTAAACTTTCTTCAAATATTGGCCCCAGCACTAACCCAATGACTACTGGTGCAAGTGGCACATTTGTCACTCTCAATATGAAGCCACCCAAGCCAGCAATTAACACAATAACGAGATCAAACAAACGCCCAGACACGCTAAAAGCACCCAATAATGAAAGTATTAAAACCATATTTAAAAGTAAAATTTCTGGTATTTTTAGTATCTTTACTACGTAACGAGCCGCAAATACCCCACTAAAAAACATAAAGATATTACAAATAATTAAAGCAAAAAATACTGAATGCATGAGTGGTCCGTGGTCTGTAAACAACCTAACGCCAGGTTGTATACCTTGAATGATCAGTGCAGACATCATCACAGCTGTTACAGGGTCTCCTGGAATTCCTAGAGCTAATGTTGGTACTAACGCACCCCCTGTGACGGCATTATTTGAAGCCTCAGAAGCAACAATTCCTTCTGGCTCCCCTTTACCCATATTTTCCCTAAAACGGCCAGACCTCTTCGCTTCAGAATAAGCAATAAAACTTGCAGTTGCAGCACCTGTTCCTGGAAGAATTCCAACTAAAGAACCGATAATTGACGATTTAATTAACGTTCTCCATCTAAGCGCCCACTCTTTAAATGGTGCCAAACGAAAACCGCCCTTGAGTTCATTCATTGGTGTCTTAGACACTTTCTCACCAAGGCGCCAAAACACTTCAGTAAGTGCAAAAACACCTACTAAAACAGGTATCAATTCCACTCCTGCTGCAAGTTCAAATACACCGTAATCAAAACGACTACTTCCAGACATTGAATCCGTTCCAATCACTGCAAGAAATAAACCAATAACACCCGATAACAAACCTTTAAGAATACTGCCGCCAGATACCCCCGCTATGCAAGTTAACGCTAAACAAATTAAAGCAAAAGTTTCTTCTGGCCCAAATTTAAGAGCAAATTTAGCAAGTTGTGGTGCTGCAAAAATTAAAACACTTACTGAAAAAAGGCCGCCAAATAAAGATGCTCCCGTTGCCCAACCAATTGCAAGATCAGCTTTCCCTTGTAATGTCATTGGGTAACCATCAAACATTGTGGTTGCGGATTGTGGGGTACCGGGTGTGTTAATTAATATTGCAGAAAGCGAGCCGCCATATACCGATGAACAATATATTGCCAACATTAATGAAATCGATGACATTATGTCCATCGTAAATGTGAAAGGTAAGGCTATGGAAATAGCTAATACAGAGCCCAAACCTGGGAGTATTCCAAAAATTAATCCAAATACGGTTCCTACTAAAATCGCTAGTAACGAAGGGACTGTTAAAACTGTACCGATTACTGAAAAAAGATAGTCCACAGCATATCTCCCATTTTTTCTTTAGATTCGGACATGCCAAGGTGAGACAGGTAAAGATAAGTTCAATAAAAACGTAAATATGTACCACAGTAGCAACGGGAATATGAACGAAATTATTAATAGTGGAAGCTTGCTTCGATAACCAAAAACTGTCATGAAAATGAGTGAGAAAATTACGCTTGCTAAATAAAAGCCCAATATTGGGATCAAATATGCATATATGCATACTATTAAAAAGCCCTTCAAAGGCTTTATAAAACTTATTTGTATTTTTGTTGGCTGTTGTTTTTTTCTTCGTATTAATCCACGAGTTAAAAGTAAAATGCTTAAACCTAGCCATACATAGATCAATATCAAGGGGAAAAAAACAGGGCTAAATCCTGAGTCAGCTACCCCTGCCTCATAATATGGTTTTTTTGCTTCATAGAGCAGCATTAGACTTACTACAATGCTAAACACTGCAAAAAGACTGTCACGATCGCCTTCTTTTAACATCAAACCTCCAAATCTAAAAGACGTACTCTCGTGGCAATATCATTGCCACGAGAGTACGTAAATGCACTAATTATTTAGCTAAAAGATTTGCAGATTGAAGTAACTTACGGTTGCGATTTGATTCGATTGCAGTGAATTCACCAAACTCTTTTGGGCCCATGTATGATGCTTGAATTTTCATTTTCTTAAGCGCTTCAAGAACAGCAGGATCGCGCATTGTTTTTTCAAATGAGGAAATTAATTTCTCCATAACTGCTGGCGGCACACCCTTTGGAGCATAAGCACCAGCCCAATTATAAATGTCATAGTCATAACCGAGTTCTTTCATAGTTGGTACATTTGGGTATTCTGCAGATCGTGTTGCAGACCAAGTAGCGATCGGAAGAACGTCAAATGATTGTACTAATTGTGCTTGATCACTAAAGACTTGAATGGTATTACCCAACAGAGCCTTCATTGCATCTACTGAGCTTTTGTAAGGCACATGCTTAACATTTAGACCTGATTGCTGCATGGCAATAATACCGATATGAGGAAGTGTTCCTGCACCGGATGACCCTGCAACTATTTTGCCAGGTTCACTTTTAATAACCTCAAAAAGTTCCTTCGCCGACTTGGATGGAGCATCTTTAGGTACCATCATCATTTGTGGATTGATCGATACCCTTCCGATTGGTGCAAAGCTATCAACACCATATGGAAGCTTACGCATATGTGGCTGAGTTGTAATTGGACCTGCTGGGGTGACAATTATTGTATAACCATCAGCTGCCGCTGCCGCTGCCGCTGCTGTTCCAATTGTTCCAGATGCGCCACTAATATTTTTAATAATTATTTCAGCACCTAAATTCTTTGACCATACGGGTTGTAAAGCCCTTGCAACGACGTCTGTGGCACCTCCAGCACCCCAAGCCATTATGATAGTTACTGGCTTCTCAGGGTATGCCAATGCACTTACCGAAAAAAATATTCCTAGGAATAATAATGTTGCTTTTTGAGTATATTTGTTAAGCATGTCGCCTCCGTTGATAAATAAACGCCGATTTTTTGGATAAAAATGCAAACGTTTGAATTAAACTAAGTTGTATAGCAACATTTGTCAACACAGCAATTTCAAAAGTACGGGTTTTACCTAGTTATTAAGGGGTAATTTCAATTAAAAAACACGGAAGGATTCAAATGTCAGCACCTGTCATTCAAGAAATTGAACTTATTTCCTCTCAGTTTTCAATTCCAGATATGGATGTTGACACTGCTGGATACAGTTTGGTCTATAAAAAAGGAAGCAAGAAATCTGTCAAGGCTTTTAGCGTTCGTGTGATCTGCAACGACGGTCTTGTAGGTGAGTATGTAGGTGGCGATGCAGTAGGGGTCGCTCAGATGAATAAATTTGCAGACAGATTAATCGGTAAAAATCCATTGCAGCGTGAGTTAATTTATAACGATCTAAAACGATGCTTGCGAAAGTTTGACAAAATGGGTATGGGGATGATTGATCTTCCACTATGGGATTTAGCAGGAAAATATTACGGCGCATCTGTTTCCGAACTACTGGGAGGTTATAGAACCCACCTTCCAGCCTATGCATCAACAATGTCTGGAGATCGTAATGGCGGGCTTAGTAGCCCTGAGGCGTTCGCTGATTTTGCAGTTCAGTGCAAATCACTAGGCTATCGAGGTTATAAATTACATGTTTGGGATGACTATTCCATACCTGAGCTTGTCAAAACCGTTTTGGCAGTCCGTAAGGCTGTAGGTGATGACATGCATTTGATGCTTGATCCCGCATGCAAGCTTGAAACATTCATGGAGGCACTCGAAGTCGGACGCGCATGTGATGAAGCCAATTATTTTTGGTATGAAGATCCTTATCGAGATACTGGAATTTCGTCTTTCTCCCACAAAATGCTACGCGAAAAGCTAAAGACACCCTTATGCCAAACGGAACATATTCGCGGCGTAGAAGAACATGTAAATTTCATTGTTGCTGGGGGTACAGACATTGTGCGAACTGATGCTGAATATGACGGTGGCATTACAGGTGCAATCAAAATCGCCCATGCTGCAGAGGGCTTTGGTTTAGACGTTGAAATTCACGGCCCCGGCCCGATGCACCGACACTTAATGGCAGCAATTCGTAATTCCAATTATTACGAGATGTCCTTGGTTCATCCAAAAACACCAGAGATTGGTCGGTGTCAAGAAATTTATGCTTGTGGCTATCGTGATTCGCTCACAAGTATTGACGCTGACGGCATGGTGCCTGTACCTACAGGGCCCGGTTGGGGTGTCAAGTATGACTGGGATTTCATCAGAGCCCATCAAGTTGATTCAAAAATATATAAATAATAAAGAGAAAAATAATGACTCAATTAAGTACACAGCTTGCAGAGTTTGCAACTTCGGAACTATCAGATGCGCTCGATGAACTCGGTATCAAAGGTGTTTTGCCTGGATTAATAGCTCAGCGCATCGGCCAGGGGCGTATCGTTGGGCGCGCTTTACCGGTGAACCTTGTCGCCAAATCTTCAGATCCAGACGCCTATCGTTTTGGGGGTGGCGTTGGCAAACCCCTTGAGCAAGTACTTCAAACAATGGCTGATGGGGATGTCGTGATTATGGATCTACAAGGAACTAACCATGCTTCTGCTTGGGGCGGCCTTGCCTCTCGTTTAGCTCAGCAACGTGGCGTTAGGGGGACTATCATGTGGGGCACTTGTAGAGACGTCGAAGAAATTCGCCAAATCGGTTACCCCGTTTGGGCTGTTGGCGTGTGTCCACGCAGAAGCCGAAATGAGTTTACTTTTGGTTCGATTAATAAGCCAATTAATATCGCTGGCGTATCTATTAGTCGCGACGACTATATCGTTGCCGATGAGAGCGGCGTTGTAGTCATACCGGGCGCTTATGCAGCTAAAGTCATTGATCTCGCGAAACTTATTGCATTACAAGAAAAAGATCTTCTTCATCGTGTCACAACAAATAGCTTAACTTCGTGGGATGCCGTTTGAGCATTAAACAACCGATAAGTGGGCGCAGACCATCATAAAAATACTTGCAATCAGGTTACATACTGCAATTTTCTCTGGCAAAAAATCGAAAAAATGTTGAACCTAACGATAAAGAGTTAGTTGCATTACAGAGAGCATCATATTAAAAAATATAATCGGGAGAAAATTATATGATTAACGCTAATTTAACTGGAAAAACGGCAATTGTTACTGGTGGTGCCTCAGGCATTGGGCTTGCATGCTCTTCAATGTTGGCACAATCTGGTGCAGTAGTAGCCATCAATCATTTGCCTCATGACGAAAAAGCGTTTCAATCAATAGCCAAACTTCAATCCGATGGCCTAAACGTTATTTCAGCACCGGGCGATGTTTCAGATCCATTAAGCGCTCAATCTATGATTGAGACTGCAATCAAATCGCTCGGCCGTCTAGACTTTTTAATTAATAATGCTGCAACCCCTGGAACGTCTGAACCCATTCCACCATCTGATCTCGAAAAAATGACAGAAGAGTTTTGGGAGAAACTGCTACACACTAATCTTATTGGCCCCTTTCGGTGCGCTAAAGCTGCCGCAAAATCTTTGAAAATTTCAGGTGGATGTATTGTCAACATCGCTTCTATAGCAGGGGTCGGCGCTCAAGGTAGTAGCATTGCCTATGCAGCAAGTAAATCAGGGCTGATCAGCCTAACTCGAAGTCTTGCTAGAGGTCTTGCACCAGAGGTGCGCGTAAATGCTGTGGCGCCTGGGCAAACAGCAACCCCATGGACAGAAGGTTGGAGCGAAGCCCGTAAAAAAATGGCTGTTGATAAATCAGTTTTAAAACGTCGTAGTGAGCCAGAAGACATCGCACAGGCTGTTTTGTTTTTATGTGCTGGTGCCTCGATGATCACGGGTCAAACAATCATCGTTGATGGTGGCATGACACTTTAAATAGGTGCTTTTCCTAGACTTGAGCCGCCGCACACATAAAGATTTTGTCCGGTGGTAAAAGATGCCGAATCACTTAAAAAATAACCGCCAACTGCAGCTACATCATCGTAAGCGGTAAGCCAACGCCGTTATATCTTTTACGAATTTAAAAGTTCAAACTACTCCCATGATATTTTCAATGGAGAGTTTGAGATGAATACGATAAGTTTAAACCCAACACGCACGGCACGTG
>Ga0209491_10002295_pt1 | contig 34462 bp, 22 predicted proteins | sample BON02_FD_187213 | JGI IMG/M metagenome (GOLD analysis project Ga0209491, IMG submission 187213) | Freshwater microbial communities from Lake Bonney liftoff mats and glacier meltwater in Antarctica - BON-02 (SPAdes) (version 2) | ecosystem: Environmental > Aquatic > Freshwater > Ice > Glacier... | reverse complement strand
CCTGGCGACGAAAACGTCGACAGATTAGCAATCTGCTGCATTACCACTCTGCCACCTCTCCTTGACTCATTTTTTAACGAATGAATTAAAAATTGCGAGTACAAATGTAAGATTAGAAATACAAACTAGGACACTTTTAAAGCTAACGATGTGCTCTGCTGTGCAAAAGTTTTGTTTGGGTATTCTTAAGTGACTATGATTAAATGTTCAATTTTTAGTCAACTTATTTCAGTAAAGTACAAAATAGATATTACTGAATGAAGAAGATGCGATAAATTATTTATTGAAAAACGTTTTCAGAAATAGAAAAGACTAAATAAAAACCATTTTATGATGATTAAACATAAACCGAACGTTCAATTAACGCATATGGAAAGAAGATTATACGAGTGTGAATATTGTAAAAAAGATTTTTTACCTGTAAGAAGGCAGGTACAAAAGTTTTGGTTTAGTAGTTATAGATCAAAATCGCACCGTCAAAAGACAAAACCGAGCAATAAATTATGAATAGTAAATTCAGAACCTCAAACGGAAAAAACCAGTATTGATAGGATGAGTTTATCGTGCGTTGGAAATGCAGCAATCGGAATTGTAGCAGTAGATTTATTAAAGTATGCTTTTACAAGCGAAGCAAGTAAACCTGAAACAAAGGGAGATTTCAAACAATTTATTTCTAAAGAGGAACGATATCAACTGATTAAGGACTTGATACTAAATATTTATGGTCAATTAAAGTACTTTTTTGACCTATAAGGATACATTTCTTTATTTATGAAACGTAAATTTGTTATTATTAAATAAAGATAAAACTATTATGGAGTCAAAACTAATTCCCCTCATTTTTGCAGTCATTTTTTGCATTCCAATTAAAACGAAAGCTCAGCAAATTAATAAACCTAATATCATTATTATTCTTACTGATGATCAAGGTTACGGAGATGTAGGTTTTAATGGAAACAGACAGTTAAAAACACCAAATTTAGACAGACTTGCTGCAAACGGAACTATTTTCACAAATGGATATGCAAGTTATGCTGTATGCGGCCCTAGTAGAGCAGGATTAATTACAGGAAGATATCAAGATAGATTTGGATATAGTAGAAATCCGCTTTTTGCACCAAAAGACAGCACTACAGGTTTGCCTTTAAATGAAGAAACCTTGGCGGAAGCCTTAAAAAAGGGAGGCTATAAAAATATGGCTATCGGAAAATGGCATTTAGGAGCGCATGCTTCTCAAAGACCTTTAAAAAGAGGTTTCGATGAGTTCTTTGGATTTTTATCTGGCGGACATAAATATTTACCGGAGCAATTAACAAGAAATGACATCTCTGAAGTTAATTCTCAATTTGATGCTTATAATACAAAACTTTTAAAAAATAATACAAGAGTTGATGAAACAGCCTATTTAACAGATGCTTTTTCTAGAGAAGCTGTAAATTTTGTTGAAGAAAATCACAAAAAACCTTTCTTTTTATATTTAGCATATAATGCACCTCATGCCCCATTGCAAGCAACGGAAAAATATCTATCGAGACACCCAACTATTAAAAACAAAGACAGAAAAACCTATGCAGCAATGGTAAGTGCTGTTGATGATGGAGTTGGTCTCTTACTAGACAAACTTGAAGAACTGCATATAGAAAAAAATACAATCGTTTTCTTTTTGTCTGATAATGGCGGAAATGAAAGTAAAGGTGCATATAATGGTGTTTTAAGAAAAGGAAAAGGCTCTTTACATGAAGGAGGAATTAGAGTTCCTTTTGCAGTTCAATGGCCAGGAAAAATCCCAAAAGGGATAAAGTATGAAAATCCAATTATTGCACTAGATATTTTTGCCACTGCCATTGCGCAAGCAAATGTTTCTTCAAAAAATACGATTCATGGAAAAGATTTAATACCGTATTTAAATGCTGATAAAAAAGAAGCACCTCACGAAGAATTATATTGGAAAATGTATGATAAGCAATCATATGCCGTTAGAAAAAACAATCTCAAATTTATTAAAAATAACAAAGGTGAAATCGGTATTTATGACCTTTCTAAAGATCTTTCAGAGAAAAACGCCCTAAAAGATAGCAGCACCCAAAAAGAATTAAAACGCCTATATAGTAAATGGGATTCCTTAAATATCAAACCAATGTTTGATGGATTAAGACAGAATAAAGCCTATAATTTAAAACATCCTGATCGATTTAAAAATGTTGAAAAGTATTAAAAGTAATTCGTATTATAAATTCTATGTACTCCTAATTCTAATTGGGTTCTTTGCTTGTAATAAAGTTAGGACTGCCAATTATTACTTTCATCCAATTTTGGGAAGTGATCAAAATTCAGGGACTTCAAAGAACACGCCTTTTAAAACATTATCAAAAACACAAGATTTAATTTTATTGTCTGGAGATTCTTTACTCCTTGCTGCAAACGAAGTTTTTACAGATGCTTTAGAGCTAAAAAAAGTTAGCGGTACAGAGAAAAAACCTTTGGTGATTTCTTCGTATTCAGAAACAAAAAACAACGATCAAGCAATCATCAAAACAACTGGTTTTTTAAACGGAGTTCTCATTGAAAATTCAAGTTTTATAGAAATCAGTAATATAAAAATATCGGCAAGTCCATCCAAAGAAAAAATAACACATAGAAAAAAAGAAATGCGTTGTGGAGTTTTAGTGCAAACTACTGAAGTTGGAAATTATCAACATATTTATCTATCAAACATACGTATTAAAGATGTTTTCTTTGAAAGTGAAAATTTTAAAAGACCTTTAAAAGAGGTTAAATCTGCTAACGGAACTCAAAATTATGGTTGGGGAATTCGTTTTATAAATAATACAGAAGGCGCTATTCTAAACGACATAAAAGTTAATGCTTGTATTGTTAAAAATGTATCGCATACGGGTATAAAATTTACATCAAAAATTAACAATTACGGCATTACCAATTTTGTGGTTTCAAATACAAAAGTTATAGAAACAGGTGGTCCTGGTATTCAAATGTCTGGGGTAAAAAACGGACATATTTATAATAATCTTGTTGATAAATCTGGGAGTAACAACGATTCTCGAAAATGGGGAAGAGGCAGCGGACTTTGGACTTGGGGTTCTTCAGATATTTTAATAGAAAACAACAGGTTTGCGAATGCAAACGGACCCGGAGATTCTGCAGGAGCCCACATCGATTTTAATTGTAACAATATTGTTTTGCAATATAACTTTAGTGCCAATAACGCTGGAGGTTTTTGTGAAATTTTAGGCAACAACTATAACTGTGCTTACAGGTATAACATCAGTGTAAATGATGGTTATAGAGTAAAAGGAGAACATAATGCTTTTCAAGAAGGGAAAATATTTTGGTTAAGCGGTTATAGCGGAAAAAAGCGAAAAGGCCCTTTTAATAGCTATTTTTATAACAATACAATTTATGTAAAAAAAGAAATTAATGCAAAAGTTGCCATTGATAGAATGGTAAAAGGAGTTTTAATTGCAAATAATATTTTTCATATCGAAGGAGCGTCAAAAATTGTAAAAGACGATCAATATAATCCAGAAAAAAAAGGAAAATGGATGGTTTCTGATGTATTCTTTAAAAATAACCTATTCCTTTATGCAGCTAGTTGGCCAAAAGAAATGCGGTTACAAGATGAAAATCCCATTTTTGGAAATGCTAATTTTAAAAATAATGGAGGTTTAAAAATTGCAGATTATACACCATCAAACAAACAACTAATAAAAGATAAAGGAATTAGAATTCCAATACTACCTAACGATAGCATTGGTTTAATTTATGGCTTGCAGGTAGAAAAAGATATTTTAGGATCAAAAATCATAGGATTACCAGATTTGGGAGCTATTGAAATAGACGAATAAATTATTCACTAAAAAAATATTTAAAATGAAGTTAACAGTAAAACTTTTAATCTTAATATTGTCTGTAAACCAAGGACTTATAGCTCAAAACCGTATTTTGAACAGTAATTTTGAGTCAGGAAAATCAAGTTGGGATGGTTTTAACAATCAAGTTTTATTTGATGATTTGATAGGGTCAAATGTCGGTAATGTTAATAATGGAGAAGGATCTTTGCTGCAAGTTTTTCCAACAACCCCAAATGCCAAATACAATGTAGCTTTTAATTATAGATGGGTTGGCGGAAATGGTAATTATAACATGATTGTTCGTGTAAAAACAAGATCAGATAGCGGTGAAGATCTACAAACATTGACTTTAAATACGACTGCTGATAATTGGTTTACAGGCAATTTTAGTTTTACGGCTCCAGAAAATGTTACAGAAGCCAGAATCGTTTTTTACAAGTTAGCCAGTAACAGACCTTTGCGAATTGACAATGTTGTTATTATTGGGGAAAACTACAATCCTACTTTTGTAGACCCCAATACTCCTGTAAATACACAACCAGAAGGCAATGTTCCAGGGAATTGGGTTTTAGATTTTAGTGATGAATTTAATGACACTACTTTGAACCTTACAAAATGGTACAAAAGTGTAAGTACAAGAACAAGACAGCCAAGAGAAAATTTAGGAGTTACAGATTGGAGATGGGTTGCAGACAATGCTTTTTTAAATAATAATGGGCAATTGGTATTGAGAGCTACAAAAGTAAACAATACGACAATGCGCTGTGGTTCTGTAGAATCTAGAGGTTTATATGAAGTAAAATATGGGTATTTAGAAGCCAGAATTAAAATAGCAAAAACAGCCAAAGGAAATCATACGGCATTTTGGTTGCAAGGAGAAAACCAAGGCAATGTAGATAATTCAGCAGCAGATGGGGCAGAAGTAGATATTTTTGAATCTGCTTGGATAACAAATACCTCAAAAGCGGTAGTGCATTATGACGGTTATGGTGCTGAAAGAAAAAATCATACCATTCCGTTTAATGTTCCAAATATACACAATGATGCGTTTCATACGTTTGGCTTACTGTGGACAGAAAATTCGATGGATATTTTTTATGATGGTATAAAAGTTACCTCTACCAGCGCAAATAAACCTTTTCCTTTTTCTACCAATCCTATAAATGGTCATGATTTAGTGCCAAAAGTTAAAGAATGGTTATGGCTATCTGTAGGAGCAAGTTTTGGGGATGGAGATTTTCAAAGCCAATCAAATGGGTTGTTATCGGATGCTTTAGTAGAATATGTAAGAGTTTTTAAACCTTCTCAAACTTTAGGTTTAAATAGTAATTTAAAGGATGACAAGTTTCAAATTTATCCAAATCCAGTAAAAGATATTATCAAAATTAAATCATTCATTTCAGATTATAATATTACACTTTTTGATAATAATGGGAGAAAGTTATTAACTAAAAAAAGTATGAATTCATCTACAGAATTAAATATCAATAGCTATCCGAAAGGAGTTTACTTTATCAAAATAACGCATAATGATTCAGTAGTGGTAAAAAAGCTCATTTTTTAGGATAAACAACTATTGATTACCTATTTGTCCCTTTTTATTGGTTAATCTAACCCATTCTTCTTTTAACATTTTCTTTATATTTACAATATCATTAACGAAAATTTAAAGAAAAATGAAAAAAATTACTTTACTTATTTTACTTTTCTGTTCAGTAGGTTTCTATGGACAGAATTTGATTACTAATGGAGATTTTCAATCAAATACTGGATCCCCAATAGATAATTGGAGTGGATTTAACAATCAAGTATTATCTGATGATTTAGTTAGTTCAAATGTTGGAAATATAAATAATGGAGGAGGTTCATTATTTCAACAATTTAATATAACAGCTGGTAATACTTATCAAATTAGCTTTGATTATAGATGGGTAAGTGGCGCAGCCAATTATAACATGACCGTTCAAGCAAAAGAGGTAGGTAATCTACCTAATAATGTTGCAAGTAGTGCAGCTTTAAACCAAACTCCAGATGTCTGGCATAAGGAATACTTTTCGGTAACACCAACGACCGGCATGACGGCTTTAAGATTGTTATTTTATAAAGCGGATGGGAATCGTCCTTTTAGAGTTGATAACATATCTATAAGAAGACTAGCAACTTTTGATGGTAGTACTGATTCAGATTTTGCAACTGCTGGCAATTGGGATACCAATGAAATTCCTGATGACGACGATATTATAATTCCTAGTGGACAGGATGTTGTAATTTCATCTTCTACTGGCGTAAATGTTGGGAATCTAACAGTAGACAAAGCGGGAACGCTTACTGTAAATGGCGGAGGTTCTTTAATTTTAGACGGAACTTCTTCAGGAAATATTACATACAACAGAACATTACAAGCAAATAAATGGCATTTCGTATCTTCTCCAGTTGTTGGTGAAACTTATGATAATACTTGGGTTACGGCAAATGATATTGAAATTTCAGGAAGTGGTAACAGAGGAATTGCAACGTATCAAAATGGCGCTGCCGACCCAACAACTGGTCAATGGGTTTATATGCAAAGTGGTGGTTCGGGTACTTTTGGTTCTTCAACAGGATATTCTTTAAGAAGAGATACAGAAGGAACTGTTTCGTATACAGGTACATACCCAACGGGAGCAAAACCAGCAACAGCAACTCAAAATACAAATAACTTTAATTTAATAGGTAATCCGTATCCAACATATCTTTCTATAACAGACTTTTTCACCAATAATACTTTAGCTTCGGGTAAATTAACAGAGGAAACAATTTGGTTATGGAATCAAGCTACTGGATCTTATGTTGCAAAAACATCTGCTTTAGATGGTACTTTTCAAATAGCTCCCGGGCAAGCATTTTTTGTAAGTTCAGGAAATGCAACTGATATTAATTTTTATCAGTTTAATGGAACACATCAAGCAGATACTTTCTTAAAGTCAGAAACAACAAAAGTTACTTTAAATATTTCGGCTAATACGAGTTCGTCTAACACAGAAGTACAGTATTTACCAGAGGGAACAAATGATTTTGATAATGGTTATGATGCTTCTAAGTTTTCTGGAGTAGCTTCAAACTTTAGCTTATACACAGCACAAATTTCTGATATTAATAAAAAATTAGGTAGACAAGTAGTGTCTTTGTCAGATATGGAAAACATAGTGGTTCCTGTTGGTGTTAAAGTAGATGCAGATAACGAAATTGTATTTTCTGCAGCAGCATCCAACTTACCTAGTGGTTTAAATGTCTATTTAGAAGACAGATTGTTAAATACAACTACAAGAATAGATGATGCAAATTATACGGTAACTTTATCAGAAGCTATAGATGGTGTTGGTCGTTTTTATATCCACACAACTAGCAGTGCTTTAAGTATAGATACTTTTGATGCTCAAAGTATAAGCATGTTTACTACAACAAACTTAACGTTAAGAATCGTTGGTTTATCAGTAGGGAAATCGAATATAAAGTTATTTAATATTCTTGGGAAAGAAGTACTAAATCAAGATTTTAAGTCAAAAAATGTTACAGATATTAGTTTACCAAAATTGGCGAAAGGAATTTATATAGCGCAATTGCAAACTGTACAAGGAAGCTTAAACAAGAAAATCATTTTAGAATAATCAACCACTAATTTTAAGACATATCATCATGAAAAAACAAGTAAAAAATAATAAAGAAGAGATCACACGAAAAGATGCTATTAAAAAAATAGGAAATTATGGTAAATATGCAGCATTCACTGCTTTGGGTACGTATATGATACTAAATCCACAAAAAGCACAAGCTTCAAGCCCTGAAGCTCCTGGAGAAGGTTTTTAATCATAATTTATTATGATTTTAATACTATAACCAGAGTTTATCACTGTGTTTTTTGCTTTTCTATAGTTTCCTTACGGATCCAGTCCAAAACTTATGGATTTTTAAAATTACGCATCCATCTTTGAGAATCTAGATAGAAAGAATTCTAAATCTCTGACTCCTCTAAATTGTATCCTAAAAGCTTTCATTTTTGCATTAAAATAGACCACTAATGTGCGTCTTCTAGCGCCTTTTGCTACTAATTGCTAATCTCATTTTTACTTTTTGTAAGATTTATTCAGAGGGAATTATGATCGAAAAACATTAAAACTAGAAAGTGAAATTATAATAAATCGGATTCTTCACTTTATAAATTAAACGTGAAAACCGTGGTTAATCGTTGTGATTTTTGCTGTTTCATCGTTTCGTTATATATGGATAATAAAAGTAGTTTTTAATTCTTTTAGAAGACCCAAAAAACCACAATTACATGAAAAACCACAGCTTTTAAGCTGTGGTTTTTCAATTAGATAAAAGAATTAATGGGTAAAAGTAAAAAAGATTATTTTAGAGAAGAAATAGCGATAATACTATCAATTTTAGACTGCATTTTTTCTACTAATTCTGTGTTATTTTCTGCAATATTATTTTGTTCACCAATATCTTTTGATAAATCATATAATTGAGGTTTTTTAGATAAACCGTCTTCAATCTTTTTGTTTTTTAACCAAGCGGGAAAATTTTTGGCTGCGAAAGGAGCTATATATTTATAGTTTTTACTTCTTAAAGAAAGAGAAAAAGCTTCTTCTAGCATATCTGTTCTGGCATCCGCATTTGCATTTAACAAAGCATCTTTTATATTTTTACTATCAATAGCTTCTTTTGGTGCCATTTTATGATTGACTAAACTTCCTAAAGAAGCATAATAATCTATTTGAGAAATTAAGGCATCACTTTCTCCAGGTTCTATAGTTCCTGGCCAATAGGTAATCATCGGTACTCTTGTTCCTGCTTCAAAAGAGCTATACTTTCCGCCTCTAAAAGGACCTCCAGGTTTGTGGTCGCCTAACATTTCTGTTGCGTTGTCTTTATATCCATCATTTAAAACAGGGCCATTATCGCTTGTAAAAATTACCAGTGTATTTTTTTCCAACCCTAATTCTTCTAACCTCTGCATTACTTTTCCTGTAATCCAATCCATTTGAACAATAGCGTCTCCTCTTGGTCCCATTGTCGATTTTCCTTGAAACTGTTTGTTTGGTAATCTTGGAACATGAATATCATGAAATGAAAACAATAAAAAGAAAGGATTTTCTTTGTTCGATGTTATAAATTCATTTGCTTTATTGGTGAAAAGAGTTGGAAAATCTTCATCGTTCCATAAACCAGATTCTCCTCCTGTTTGATACCCAATTCTACTAATTCCGTTTACAATTGCCTGGCTGTGCTGATTGTCTGCTTGTTGCCTTAATAACTCTGGATTTGTAATCCCTGTTTTCACACCATCAAAAGGAGTTTCGTAGCTAATCTTTAAAGGATCTTTTGGGTCTAAATTTATGGCCTTATGGTTTTCTATAAAAACGGTTGGAACTCTATCTCCAGTTGCGGGTAATAAAAAACTATAGTCGAAGCCAACTTCTAAAGGGCCTGGTTTAATTTCTTTATTCCAATCTGTATTTCCGTCACCTAAACCTAAATGCCATTTACCCACAACAGCCGTTTTATACCCTGCTTTTTGAAGCATTTTGGGCAACGTTGCTATTTCTGTACTTATTAATAAGGGCGCATCTCCAGGTAAAATTTCCGCATTATTTCTAAATGCATATTGCCCTGTTAACAAAGAATAACGAGATGGTGTACAAGTTGCAGCAGAACTATGTGCATCTGTATATTTGATTCCATTTTTAGCTAGTTTGTCTACATTTGGTGTTTTTACACCAATTGCTCCATAACTACTTAAATCTCCAAAGCCTAAATCATCAACATAAAAAATTACAATATTTGGTTTTTTAACTACCGATGTATTTTGCTCTGTTGATTTGTTTGTTTGCTTATGAGCGCATGAAGTTAAAAACATGCCAATGCTAATTAATAGTAGTGTGTTTCTCATTGTTATTTTTTTTATTTTTTTAAAGGCTCTTTATGAAGAACTTCTTTATTCTGCATTAAACTTTTATGAATTTCATACGTGAGATCCATCCATTCTTTTTCCTCTACCCAAAGTGGTTTCATCATTTGAGACTCCCAATTTGTAAGCTTTTTGTTTAAAAGGTTTAGCGTGGTAAAATCTCTTTTTGATAAGTCTTTTGTTTCACTAATATCATCAGTTAAATTATACAAAACATTGCCGTAATCTTTTAATTTTACCAACTTAAAATTATTAAATCGAGCAGCAGATTCCTCTAATTTTCTCCAATATAAATCTTCATGCGGATTGCCTTTTATGTCTCCTTTTAAGTACGGCAATAAATTTACGCCATCTAATTCCAAATTATTCGTTGGTAAAATTTTAGCTGCGGCTAAAGAAGTTGAAAAAATATCTAAAGAAGATGTTAATCCGTTAAAAGTTTGATTTGCTTTTACTTGATTTGGCCAACTCACAATAAAAGGCACTCTATGACCGCCTTCAAACTTATTGCCTTTCCAGCCTTTTAAATGACCATTATCAGATAAATTTGCTGAAGCTCCGCCGTTATCACTTATAAAATAGATAAGCGTATTGTTAAATAAATTTAGGTCTTTTAGTTTTTTTACCAATTTCCCAACATTTTCATCTAAAGACCATGTCATGGCAGCTAGTCGTTTTCTTGGATGATTTTTGTATTTTTCTAAATGCTCTTTTTTAGCGTGCATTGGTGAATGCACGGCATTGTAGGCTAAATACATAAAAAAAGGCTTCTCTTTGTTCTCTTCTACAAATTTTACAGAATAATCTCCAAGAACATCTGTTAAGTAGCCATCGAATTTTACTCTTTTAGTGTTATGCTGCAGCATCTGTTCTTTTGATGGATTTTTTAAAGGAAAATAAGACCTCCCTCCTGCTAAAAAACCGTAAAATTCATCGAAACCTCTATGATTTGGATGATCGCTTTTTGTAGCTCCTAAATGCCATTTACCAAGTGCAATTGTACTATAAGTATTTTGCTTAAAAACATCTGCAATCGTTGTTACGTTATCTGATAGCCCAATGTCACCAGTGTTGTTATAGCCTGTTCCGTTCGCTTCAAAACCAAATCGTTGTTGGTATTTTCCGGTGATGATTCCTGCTCTAGAAGGAGCACAAACTGTAGCACTTACATGCGCATCTGTGAAAATAACACCTTCTTTTGCAAGTTTATCTATTTCTGGAGTTTCTAAATCTTTACTGCCCATAAAACCAAAATCTACATAACCAGCGTCATCAACAACAATAACAATAATATTAGGTTTATTGTTAAGATTTATAGTATTAGAAGATGAAATATTTTCGTCCTTTTGATTCCTTTTATTGCATGAATATGTAAGTATTAAAATACAAATTAGAATAAAACTCTTTTTCATTTTTGATTTAATTAATAGATATTCTTGAGATTAAAAATAGTAGAGAATTTTTTTTAAGGGGTTATTCTCTACTATTTAATTAAAGTTAACGGACTTATTATTTTTTAATAAATTTATGAGAACCTGTAATTCCTTCTATTTCCGCTTTAATTATGTAAATACCTTTTTTTAAACTAGAGACGTTCATAGTTACACGTGCATCATTCGTTTCTTTGGTAATTACTTTTTGACCTAACAAATTAAATATTTCTATTTTTTCTATTTTCTTAGAAGCAGAAATATGCACGCTATTTTTAGCTGGATTTGGATAGGCACTAAAATTAAATTGTTTTAAATCTTCTATTGAAGCTGTAGAACTTAATGCAACAAGAAAATTATCTAATTCGAATGAATTAGCAGCTCCATAATTGTAAATTTGTACTCTAGCGGTGTTAAAATCTGCCGGTACTGTAAAAGTAGCTGAAGTAGTTCCAAACTCATTTGCAGTTGTCACGATTCTTCCAAGTGGAGCGCCACCCTGCGCACCATTTGTTGAGGTAGCGGCAGTATCAGGTTCGTTTGATTGAGCAGTATTAAAATCATCATCAATTGTGTATCTGATGGTAACTACATGGACCGTATTTGTTGTCGCAATATCAAAAGATACGTTATATACTTGTCCTTCTGATACAGCAAAACTACCTGATCTAACAAACATATCATTCTGCCCGCTATTATGTACCGCTTTTAAAATTTGTGTAGAATTACCTGAAGCGGTAGCTAATTGAACGGTACCGGTGCCTTTTTCTATTTGATTTCCTGCATCAGTTGCTGGATCTCCAACCGTTAGACCCTCATAGTTTTGGTCATATACTTGACTAAAACTTATTGAGACGGTTAATAAAGCAATAAAAAATGTAATTTTTTTCATGGTTGTTATTTTTGAAGTTAATTAAATATTTGTTCAGCTCTGAAGTTTCAAAGCTGAACATTCGTAATGATTATTATTCTTTCAATGAAACGTCATCCAAATAAAAAGGTGGATTTCCATTGACTTTGTAAAACACAATTCTTAAGTTAACAAGACCTGCTTGTGCAATAAACTCGTAGGTTGTTTCTACCCATTGATCTGTATTTGATACTTCATCTAGCTGCACTATCAAACCATCAGCACCACCAATATCGTTGTTTCTTAAAGCCGGTTTTAAAACACCTGAACCTGTTTCACTCCATTTAGAGGCAAACTTTAAGGTATAGGTTTTTCCTTCTTCTACTACTACTACAGTAAATAGTGAACCATCACCATTTTCAATTTTTCCAGCAAAACTTCCCGTTAAAGGATCTGCTGTATAGATACCATTTTTAAACCCCTGCCAAGGTTCAATAGTACCTGTTTCAAAACCTGGATTTATTATTATTTCATCTGGATCTGCTACAATTACGATATCTGTATCAATACCAGGGCCAATTTCGGCATTGGGTTTGTGAGCAGCATAAACTTGACCTACCGATGTAATAGCCCTAGCGTCTTCCGGGTTAAATAATGCAGAAGGCGCTAATGCAGGAATATTATTACCATCAAACCAAGCATACCGATGTATCCAATCTAATTGGTCCATTGCATTTAGAATATCTGTCATAAAACTCATCACTTGGTTTTCGCTGTATTTATTATCTGTTGGAGTTGTTGCACTATAATCTGCCACCGCAAATTCTGTTATCCAAATAGGTCTTTTATACGCTTCAAAAGTCTGTTGCAATTTATTTATAAGTGATGTTACGTTTGTTCCTCCATAATGGTGCACCGCTATAAAATCTACCCTTAAACCTAGCGCATCTGCTTTTTCCATAAATTCAACCATCCATTCATTATTTGGACTTACAGTAGCTGGTGATCCCAAAGGAACACCTAACGTCTCTAATTCTGGCCATAAAGCAATCGCTTCATCAACCGACATATTTGCTTGTTTTTCGCCGTCTGGTTCATTAAAACCTAAAACATACTTTACTTTACCTTCTGCGATGAGTCCCTTTACTCTAGTCAAATTAGCTTCACTTACAGAGTTTTTACCCCAAAACATTGGCACGTATTCTACATTTTCTGGAATTTCATCTCTCAATTCATTTCCCCAGCTATACATCCAATGTGCATTTAAATCGCTAGTTTTATGTGACCAAGCTTCTGTTTTATTAGAGAAAGCGACGCCTTTCTTTTTAAGTTTAGCTTCTTCAGATAATACAAGACCATCTATTTCATTATTTACTGGAGCTGCGGCTGTGCGACCAAAATCTCCAATAACATTTTTTTCGCAACTCACAAATAGTAGTGAGAGTATTATAATTGCTAAATATTTTTTCATGATAAATAAGTTTTATTTAATTATTGCCAATCTGGGTGTTGTACTAAATTAGGATTTACGTCAATTTCACCCTGTGGAATAGGGAATTTTTCAGATTTCCCTCCTCTATATTGTGGGTTATAAGGCCCTATGCCGTCCGCAATAGCTCTGTTAAATGCTTCCTCAATTGTACCCCATCGTTTTAAATCCATAAAACGTGTACCTTCTAACGCTAACTCAACACGTCTTTCGTGTCTTACAATAGCAATCATTTCTTGTTGGTTTACCGCACCTTCTACACTTTCTACACTTGGCATGCCAACCCGAGCTCTTACTTGGTTTATTAAACCAGTAGCACTACTGATATCACCAGTTTCTGCTAAAGCTTCAGCACGCATTAATAAAATATCAGCATATCTTAATACATAAAAATCTTGTGAACCTGATCCATATTCAGTATTGCCATCAGCATCTGGACCTCTTCTAATATATTTTCGCATCCCGAATTTAGTTGGACCATTTCCTGGAAAAATCCGTACAGGGTCATCAAAAAATTGGTCTCCTTTAAAATAAATGGTTGCTAAAGCTCTAGGGTCTCTATTTAATCCTTTATCTGCTGCATTATACAACGGAGAACTTGCAATTGGCAAGCCATCTACACAGTAGTAATCATTCACTAAATTAGGCATCGGGCGCTGGTCTACTTTAGGAGTACCACGATAGGTTGCTGAAAAAGTTTCACCATTATTACTCGCTGGATTTGCGAAAAAACGAACAGAAAATACAATTTCTGGAGAGGTTTCATTTACGGGCGTAAATAATTCACCATAATTAGGGTGTAAGGAATACCCAAGTGCCATGGCATCTTGTGTCAATTTTAAAACTCCATACTGTGAATCGCTGTATTCTTTATTGTACAATTGAACTCTAGCAAAAAGCCCTAAAGCAGCACCTTTAGTGGCATAGCCATATAAATTATCAGGATGACTCGCTGGTAAAGCTTCAATTGCAAATTTTAAATCTTCTCTAATTTGTTCTGTAATTTCTGCAAAGGTATTTTTAGAAACATAGGCCTCATCTAGTGTTTGTGGTGCTGTAATTAGCGGTGCATCTTCGAAATATACCGATAAGTTAAAATAAATTAACGCTCTTAAAAAATAGGCTTGTCCTAGTAAAGCCTCTTTGGTTTCAAGCGAAACTAAATCTTCAGAAATTTCTTCAACGTTTTTGATAACGCCGTTTACTCTAGCAATACCACGGTAGCTATCGTTCCAGATCCCCTCAAATTGTCCGTTAGTCGGGTCGTAATTACCTTCCATAAAAACCCCAGGTCCTTCCCACTTGTATCCGTTAAACGCATTGTCTCCTAAACAATCATAACCCGGAATCCCTTGCCATGCGTTTAGACCACCTCCATAGAAAGCACCTCCTTGAAGAGAAGAATAAACCCCGTTTAGTGCTAAAAAAGCATCGGCTTCACTTTGCCAAAAATTTCCTTCTGCTATTTGCGTTAAAGAAGGCGTTTTTAAATAATCTTCATTACAGCTAGTTGCTATAACTAAAATACAAATTGCTATTAGTATCTTTTTCATATTGTTATAATTTTAAATTTAAACCAAACGTAATGGTCTTGTAAAGCGGTGCATTTCTGTTACTTTGACTTCCGCTACCCCCTTCAGGATCAAAATTTTCTAAACCTGTAAATGTGAATAAATTTTGAGCGCCTACAAAAAGACGGAGTTTAGAAAGGTTCATTTTATGAAGTACATCTTTAGGAAGTGAATACCCTAATTCTATTGATTTTAACCTTAAGTAAGAAACATCTTGCACATAAAAAGAAGAAACTATTTGGTTATTTATGCCACCTACTCTCGGTAAATTAGCACTTGGTTTTTCAGGTGTCCACCTGTCAAGCCAATAGGTTAATACATTACTTCTGTTATCTGGCATTGGTAAATTTCCGTTACCTGCAATTAGTCTATCGACCCCATTAACACCTTGAAACATGGCATTTAAATCGAAACCTTTATATTCTATTAAACCATTAAAATTGACTAATATATCTGGATTTGGATTTCCAATAACGGTTCTATCATCTCCATCAACAATACCATCCGGAACACCATCTGGTCCAGAAATATCTGCATATTGTAGATCTCCAGGAGCTGTATTATCATTATCAAACTGCTTTGGTGCAGTATCAATTTCGTCTTGAGTTTGAAACACTCCGATAGCTTGCCAACCATAGTATGCTCTGAATGGCTCTCCTATTCTAATAATACTGTTAGCGCCAATAGTTTCTTCACCACCATCGCCTAAACCAGTAACGATAGCTCTTTTCAAAAACTTTGTCATGTTTGCACCGACACTAAATTTTACCTCTCCTAGATTTTCTCTATAATTTACACCAAATTCTAGCCCTCTGTTAATCATTTCTGCCGCATTTTGTGCGCCGAGACTACCAATTCCTAAAGTGTTTGGTACAGGGAAGTTTGCGTATAGAATATCTTTACTATTTCTGCTAAAATAATCAGTTACAAACTCGAGTTTGTTGTTGAATAAGCTAATATCTAAACCAATATTAACCTGTTCTGTTTCTTCCCATCTAATTGTTGGGTTTGCTAAACTTGTAATAGCAACACCTACAACATCAGTCCCTGGGTTCCCTAGCACATAATCTTGATCTGCATTATACGTTTGTTCCCATATATTTCTATTAATTCTGTCATTACCCGTAATACCCCAACTTGCTCTTAATTTAAAATTATTTATAAAATCGATGTCTTTCATAAAATCTTCTTTAGAAATGCGCCAACCCGCAGAAGCAGATGGAAAAACTCCATAGGCGTTGTCTGAACCAAATCTTGAAGACCCATCTCTTCTTAAATTAAATTCAGAAAAATATTTTTCTTGGTAATTATAACTCACTCTTCCAAAAAAGGACTGCCAGGTATCTACATAAGCACCGCCAGCTACTGCCGGATTTAAAACGGCTCCACCGTTGAATTCTTCCACATTATTTGTAGGAAAATCACTTAAAGTACCGCTAAAACCATCACTTTTAACATAGGTAGAAGAAAAGCCTAATAAAACACCAAAATTGTGCGACTCCTTAAAGGTTTTATCATACCTTAAAATATTCTCGTTTAATAATGTGTACTCAAAATTGGTTGAATTATCTAGATTGTTAACTACGGTTTGCCCTACAATTTCACCATTATAATCAAAGGTTGTATCCGTTGGATTAAAGTCTGAAGTGTTGCTGTATATTAAATTAGCACTGCCACTAGTCTCAAAAGTTAAATTTTTAGATAGTTGGATGGTAGCTCCTATTCTTTGACTAATATTGATTACATCATTTTCATAATTTCCTAAAAAACCACGTCTTAAAGGGTTTACTGTTGATAAAGACGGATTGGAGTTTAACCAAGCCCCATCTACCACTCCATATTTGCCGTTACTTAAATAGAGAGGAATTGTTGGCGCTGTTCTTTGGAAAGAAAAGATAATACCATTATCACCATCAAAGGCACCTTGACCGCCCGTTGGTCCTTCTGTGTGTCGCCAAAATGCGTTGGTAACACTGCTTAACGTAAACCAATCTTTTAATTTAGAATTCAAATTGAAACTTAAGTTATAACGTTCAAATTTAAATTTACTTTTTACCACGGACTCTTGTCCTAAATATCCTAAAGACAATCTATATGTTGTTTTATCACTACCTCCACTAAAAGATAAATTATGATTTTGAACAGGTGCTTGTTGTAAAACTGAAGCTGCCCAATTGGTGTCTGAAAACTGATTTGGCAGAGACCCAGTTTGTATTGCTTCTAATTGATCCGGGGTATATCTTGGCAAAAAACCAATACCGTCTTCGTTTCTAAATTTTTCATTCATTAAGGTTGCATAATCTGATGCTCCTAAGAACTCTGGTTGAACCGTAACGTCCTGCAAACCATAATAGCTATTATAGCTTATTTCGAAAGTGTCTTTTTTGCCTCTTCGGGTCGTTACTAAAATTACACCGTTGGCAGCTCTAGAACCATAAATAGAAAGTGACGCAGCATCTTTTAATACCGATATGGTAGCAATATCTGAAGGTGCTAAACTATTAAAAGCAGCTAAATCATCGTATTGAATATTGTCAATAACAACTAAAGGAGTTCGGTTTCCAAAGGTTCCAACACCTCTAATGGTAATTGAAGAACCGTCTGCACCGGGGCTTCCCGAGCTTTGTGATAATTGTACTCCAGAAAACCGACCATAAAGTAATTGCCCTGCATTTGTAACAGGTTGGTTTACTTCATCTTTAAAGCTCACCATTTCTACTGCTCCAGTTAAATTTACTTTCTTTTGTGTACCATACCCAACAACTACAATTTCATCTAGTTGATCTGCGTCTTCTTTTAAAACAATCGTGTATTGCTTTTTATCAGTTACTTTAACTAATGCTGTTTCGTATCCTAAATAAGAGACCGATAAAAAACTTCCTACATCTGCATTTATTTGAAACACACCATTAAAATCTGTTGAAGTTCCATTAGTAAATCCTTTTACAGTAACTGAAGCTCCTGGCAACAAATCTCCACTTGAACCAGTTACAGTTCCAGTAATTGTATTTTGTGATACCAAAACTCCTCCTAGAGTGGAAAAGAAAAGGAAATAAAAAATAAGTACTTTCATATGTATGTTTTGATAGTTGTTAATTAAAAAGCCTAGATGACTCTTAATTTTATATTACAAATGTCTACACTTAATCAACTACAACCTAGGTTATATTGACCAGTAAAGGGGTTAAATAAACCTATTTGATTGGTTACTTATCTTTATTTGTATGTGTATCAGCGTATTTAGAGGGCAAACAGTTGAATTGCTTTTTAAAGGAAGTTTTAAAATACTTGTAATCATTAAAGCCAACTTCGAAAGAAATTTGACTTAAATTTAAATCTGAAGTTAAAATTAAATGGGCTGCTTTTTTTAATCTTATTGATCGTATAAAAGCAGATAAAGAAAGCCCTGTTAAAGATTTTATTTTTCTGAATAAACTAGATCTGCTCATATTTAATTCATCGACCATCGTATCAATACCAAAAGAACTATTCTCTAAATTATGCTCAACTAAAAGGATTGCTTTCGTAATGAACAAGTTTTCAGTATCTGTATCAGATGCTACTTCAGATGCCGTGGGCTCAAAACGAACTTTATTTAATAAATATGCTCTTAATTTATGACTATTTTCTAATAAGCTTTCTGCTCTCGCTTTTACCACTTTTGGATCAAAAGGTTTTGTTATATAGTCATTTGCACCTGTTTTTAAACCTTCAATCTCAAAAACGGTTGCCGTTCTAGCGGTAAGTAATATAATGGGAATGTGTGACGTTGTAATTTGTGCTTTTAATTCTTTACACAAGGTAATTCCGTCTTTTTCTGGCATCATTACGTCACTAATAATTAAATCTGGAATTTCAGAGGACGCTTTTTTGAAACCAATATTACCGTTTTTTGCTTCAATGATATTGTAAGTATCCGAAAGAATATCTTTTAAATAATTCAATATTTCTGGATTATCATCAATAATAAGCACGGTATGTTCTTTCGTTTTTATGCCAAGTGATTCTATTTGTGTTGGTGTTGATTTTTGGTTGTATCCTTTTATATTATCTGAAGTCATAAAGTCTTCATTAATACTACCAGCGTATAATTTTGAATCCATAGCAAGTTTTATAATAAACTCTGTTCCATGATTAATTTTACTTTTTACAGTAATAGTACCATGATGAAGTTCTACTATTTTCTTTGAGAAAGATAAGCCAATTCCGCTTCCAATCATTTTTACAGTATCCGCAGATTTAATTTGAAAAAAGCGATCGAAAATCTTCTCTAAATCTTTCGCGTTCATACCAATTCCTGAATCTTTGACGGTGACAATACAGAAATTTTCGTCACTATCTACCTGTATTTTAATTTTATCGCCAGCAGCCGTATATTTTAATGCGTTTGACAAGATATTACACAAAACAATTTCCATTTTATTTCTATCAAACGGAAAATAAATTTCTTCTTTATCAGATTTAAAACTGTATTTGATATTTTTTGCTTCGGCTGCTTCTTTAAAATACAGGTGTACTTCACTAGAAAAACGCACAAAATTACCGTTAGAAGCATCTAATTTTAACAAGCCATGATCTGCTTTTCTAAAATCTAATAATTGATTAATTAGATTTAGTAATCTATTTGTATTTCTATCGATATAGCTTAAGTTTTTATAGACTTTTGAAGGTAGATTATCATTTTGCATTAATTCTTTTAACGGACTCACAATGAGGGTTAAGGGTGTTCTAAATTCATGTGAAATATTCGTGAAAAAATTCAATTTTGCTTCTGTTAATTCTACTTCTTTTTCTTTATCAATTTTGGCAATTTCTAAATTATTTTGTAATCTTATTCTTGCGTTATTAGATCGTATTAAATAAAAAGCAATTAAAAAAGCAATTAAAAAATAGATAAAAAAGGCATAGAAACTTTTCCATGGTGAGCCAGATAAAATAATTTCCAAAGATTTTGGCGTACTCCAGTTTTGATTATCTCTTGAAGCTTTTACTTTTAGCGTATATTTTCCAGGTGATAAACCTGCGAAATTAATTTCATTACGATTCTGAATGTCAATCCATTCTGTCTGATTTCCTTCTAAAAGATAGCTGTATTTAATATTTAAATTCCCTAAAAAATCATTGACTACAAACGCTGTAGAAAAGAAATCTTCTTTGTAAGAAAGTTTAATTTTTTCTGAATAATTAAAGTTTTTGCTTAAAATAGGATTTCCGTTTTGATATCGAATAATTTCATTGTTCACCCTTAAATTAGTGAAAATAATTTCAGGTATATTTTTAAAATTTGTAATGCTAGAAGGGTTAAAGTAAGTGACTTCATCAATACCGCCAAAAAAGATAGCATCATTTTTATAATTAAAAAAACTATTGTTATTAAAAGAGGTAGATTTAATTCCGTTGATTTCTCCGTAACTAAAAATTACATTTTTAATATAATCATATTTCACAATCTCTGTATGGGTACTAAACCATATATTAGACTGATTATCAAAAGTTAATGCGCAAATAAAATCACTATTTAAACCTTCTTTTTTCGTAATTATCTTTTCAACTTTTAATGTTTCTTGCTCCTTTTTTAATTTTATCAATCCATTAGGTGTTGCCAACCAAATTTTATCATCTCTGATGGCCATTGAATTGATAATTACACTTGGCAATTTTTCATCTAACAGTTTAGATTGATGCACAAAACTATTTTTTTCAGCATTAAACAAATGAATGCCATTATAGGTACCTACCCAAATATTATTTTCTCGGTCTTTAATAATGGTTGTTACCCGATCACTTTCAATTTTTCTTTCTTTTTTAAAGTTTTCTGAATAAAATCGATACGCATCAGGTTTGTCAAGATTTTTTAAGTCGATAATAGCAAGGCCTAATTGTTGTGTTCCTAAAAATAAGTTGTTACCATCAACTAGAAATGATGTTACTTTTTTAATCCTAGTATTTGAATATATTATTTTTTCTGTCTTTAAATCAAAGATTGAGAAACCATGTGCTGTGCCAATATAAAGTTGATAGTTATATTCATATAGAGAGTTCACTTTCACATTGCCTATGGCTATCAGCTGCTTTAAGTCCGAAAATTTTTTGCCATAATACACTCCTTTCGATAAAGTGCCTACAAATACATTCTCATCATTTTTATAAATACTAGTGCAGTTTAAAAAATTTTTTAGCGATTCCTCTTTAAGGATATCATAAACATTGTTAAAACCATTTCCTTCTAGAATTTTAACAAGTCCGCCACCAGCAGTAGACAACCATGTTACGTTATTTACATCATGGTGTATGTTTAAAATAGTACTATAATTACTTTTTATTTTTCTAGAAGTAGTAGAAACTAAATTAATTTTATCGAAGTTCGATAATGTGGCATTACTTCGATACACCCCTTTTCGCCATGTACCAATCCAAATTCTATTGTATTTATCTATGGATAGTTTTTTAGAAAATTCACTAATCACATTGGTTGTAATATGTTCTATTTTTTTTGATTCGTAGTTAAAATTATATAATTTTTTATCGAAACCACTTGAGGCTATCCAAACCTTATTTCTGCTTTTATCTGAAAGAATATCTGTTAAAGGAAACTGAAACTGATGTTTTGTAATCTTTGAAGAAGAAGTATCAAACATCATTAATTTTTGTCCACTACAAAACCACATATTATTCTTAAAATCTTTTTTAATACTATAAACAGCTTGGTAATAATTAAAATGTTCTAGTAGTTTGTCATTTTTAAAATCGATGACAAAAACGCCGTTTTTCCAAGTTCCTATCCAAATATTCCCTACAGAATCTTGCGAAATAGCGGTGATTCTTACATCGCCTCCCTGCGCAGTATCAATTAAATAATTATACTCTTTTATGCTATTGTTTTTAATGTCTAAATAAGAAATGCCTCCACTTTTTGTGCCAATCCATAGGTTGGATTTGTTATCCAAAAACAATACTTCTATGTTTTCGTTTAACAGGTCTTTATATTTTTCATTCGGTTTTATATACTCGTAATCATAGCCATTAAATTTTGTAATTCCGTTTTCGGTACCAATCCATTTCATGTTTAAATCATCGCTAACCAAGCTAGACACGTAGTTATGAGACAAACCTTCTTTGGTGGTTATAAAATCGATTACATAATTTTCAGTATTCACTTGAGCATGAATATTTCCTAAAAAAATAAAGACTAAAAAGTATAAAAATTGTTTGCCCATTATAAATTCTATTACAGAAGTTGTTTATCGTCTGTTAAATTAGTTTAAGTCTTCTCAATATACAATATTTAAACTGAATTTGACCAATAAGACCCCTAAAAGAATTTATATCACCCAGAGGAACGAAGGAAGTTTAAATATTTTTGATTGAAATATTCGAAACATGAAATTTAAGCTTCTATTTTTTTCCATTTTTCTATTTTCTATAGCTTCTTACAGTCAAGATTTAATTTGGACGGGCGCTGTAGATAGCAATTTTTTTAATGAATTAAATTGGAAGTTTAGCAACTCAAATAATGCTCCCGAGGCGGGAACAATTAATAATAATGCTGCTATAAATTTAGAGGTATCAATTTCGGATGCCAACCAATTAATTACTGCAAACGGAATTATTAATTTAGGAAGTGGTTCTTTAATTTTATCAAAATCAGGTTTAAAAGCAAACGGAATTTCTGCAGGAACCGTCATCATTAATGAAGAAGGGTATTTAGATGTAGAAAACACAAATCCGTTTCTAGAAAATGTACATCTTGAAATAAATTCAGGCATTGGTTGGGTGCGAACAAAAAACCTAGATGGCGCAACTATTCTTGCAAATCATATCAATCACATAAAAGTAAATCAACAAACGGCCGTTTATAAAACAAATTTAAGATTAGATAATTATTATTTTGGTGGCACCGTTATTAGAAGTAATAGCAGTTCTACAAATGCCTTAACGATTTATGAGGTATCAAATTTAGCAGGAAATTCAGCTAATTTATCGGTGGATGTAATTCATACTGGAAATACTATTTCTAATAATATGAATGATAAAACAGTCTCTTTTTTATTAAAAAAAGGATTTATGGCAACCTTTGCAAATGCCGCAGATGGCACCAATAAAAGTAAGAACTACATTGCATTAGAAGAAGATTTAATTGTTCATCAACTACCCGATTATTTGCTAAACGACATTTCGTTTATAAGAGTTGTGCCTTGGAACTGGGTGACTAAAAAAGGCATTGGAGGAAATTTCACTGGTTTAGATGAAGGCTGGTTTTACAAATGGAATAATAATGGAGAAAGTACTTTAAACACAGAATACGGCCCAATGGCTTGGGGATCAAATGCTGCAGATGATGCTGATGATATTGAGTTATATAAATCAATTTACAAAGCAACACACGTTTTAGCATTTAATGAAAGTGATCATTGTGAAGGGCAATCTGGGCAATACAACAATTTATGCCAAACGGATGTTGCCGTTGGTTTATATAAAAATTTAATGAAAACCGGTTTGCGCTTGGTTTCTCCTAGCGGTAGAGAAAATGCGCCTTTTGGGTGGTTAAAAGAGTTTCATGAAAAGGCAACTGCACAAGATATTAGAATTGATGTGATTGGCGTTCACTGGTATGATTGGGCTTCAAATCCTGAAAATAGTCCGAACGCAAATCCAGCAACTGTTTTTAACAGATTTAAAGATTATTTACAAAGAGTTTATGCGCTCTACAAACTCCCAATTTGGATTACAGAATTTAACGCAAACCCCAACAGAACAACAAGTGTAAATCTAGAATTTATGAAATTAGCCCTACCGTATTTAGAGAGTTTAGACTATATAGAAAGGTATGCTTGGTTTCAACCCAGTTCTGATGTTGCAGATTATTATGATGCCACAAATACCTTAACCAATGTTGGTGTTTTTTATAAAAATCAAGTTTCTACGCCCGCAATTCCTGAAAATATATGGACTGCTGATACTAATTTAGATATGTATTATAGAGAAAATCCGTTTCAAATACATAATTTATTAGTCAATGGCGATTTTGAAACTGGCGATTTAACGGGTTGGAATGGCTCTGAAGCTATCGATATTTTATCAAATTCAAACACGTATGAAGGTACAACTTCTGGAAGAATAAAAGCGGGTGCAGGAAATATATATCAAGAAGTTGCTCTAGAAAGTTCTATCAAATACGATTTATCTTTTTACACAAAATGGTTTGTTGCTCCTTCATCACCCATAGAACTGCAAATTTTAAACGCAGTTACAGATGAAAAAATTACGAGTAAAATTATGACCATAGCCACAGCTTGGAATTTGGTCGAATTGTCATTTACAGTTCCAGCGGATGTAACTTCAGTAAAAATATTTATTAAAAAAGAAACTGGCTCTCCAGGATGGTTTGTAGATTATGCGTTGCTAAAAAAAAGTGCAAATACTTTAAGTAACCAAGATTTAAAATTTGATTCCGGTTTAAAAATATATCCGAATCCGTCGAAAGGGTTCTTGTTTTTAGAGAGTTTAGAACCAATTGAGGCTTATTACCTCTATGATTTACAAGGAAATTTGATTCAATCAAAAAGAGAAATTCATCAATTCAAAAAAGAAATCACAATTCTAAAAACAGGAATTTACTTTCTAAAAATAAAAAATAATTCTGGAACAATTTCGATTAAAAAACTAGTGATACATTGAAGCAATTTCAAAATAAATTTATGATTCTTTTTAAAAAAATATCGATACTTTTTTTACTGTTAGTTTTTCTTGTTTCCTGCAACGGAATGCGAAAGGAAAAGGAAGTAAAAAAACCTAATTTTCTTTTTATTCTGGTGGATGATTTAGGAATTAAAGATTTGGGCTTTACAGGAAGTACTTTCTATGAAACCCCCAATATCGATGCGCTGGCAAAAAAAGGTTTTGTTTTTACCCAAGGATATGCAAATAGTAGAGTTTGTAGCCCATCAAGAGCAAGTATTCTATTGGGTCAATTTACAGCAAGACATGGTATCACAGATTGGATTGGCGCAAAAACAGGAACCACATGGAGAGAAACAAAAAGACAAGACAAACTTCTGCCTGCATCCTATGAGCCTAATCTACCAAAAGAAGATACAACGCTTGCAGAGACAATGAAAGCAAATGGTTATCAAACTTTTTTTGCAGGGAAATGGCATTTAGGAAAAAAAGGTTCGTATCCCGAAGATCATGGTTTTGATATTAATGTTGGCGGTTGGGATAAAGGAAGTCCTGTTGGAGGTTATTTTTCGCCGTTTAAAAACTCAAAATTAACAGATAAAAAAGAAGGGGAAAATCTTTCTTTGCGTTTGGCTAAAGAAACAGTAGGATTTATAAAGCAACATAAAAAAACGTCATTTTTCGCTTTTCTGTCTTTTTATGCGGTTCACGGTCCTATTCAAACTTCATCAGAAAAATGGAAGAAATACCGCAATAAAGTAGCTAATCGAGATAGTAAAGAAAGTGGTTTTGTCATGGAGCGTAAATTACCCATTCGGCACGTGCAAGACAATCCTGTTTATGCTGGTTTGGTAGAAAGTATGGATGACGCTGTTGGACTGGTTTTAGCGCAATTAGAACAATCGAATTTAGATAAAAATACGATTGTAATTTTTACATCAGATAATGGAGGCGTTTCTTCTGGGGATGCTTTTTCTACCTCAAATTTACCTTATAAAGGCGGTAAAGGCTATCAATGGGAAGGTGGCATTAGAGCGCCTTATTTGATCTATATTCCTTGGAGGAAATCCACACATAGAACAAGTGATTTCCCAGTTACTGGTGCAGATTTATATCCAACAATTTTAGACTATGCAAAAATTGATTTATTGAAAAATCAGCATAAAGATGGTATTAGTTTAAAGCCTATTATTGATGAAGGGAAAACTTTAGAAGAAAGACCTTTGTATTGGCATTATCCACATTACGGCAATCAAGGTGGTGATCCTTCATCCATTATCAGAAAAGGAAAGTGGAAGTTAATTCATTATTATGAAGAACCTAAAAACGAATTATACAATTTAGAAAAAGATCCTTTTGAACACAACAATATAGCAATTATCAATCCTAGAATTTCGAAAGAATTATCAAGTAATTTATTCGCTTGGTTAAAAAGTGTCGAGGCAAAATATCCAACAATAGATATCAAATTTGATACTGAAAAAAGAAAAAAATATGAAAATAGCATTCAAAACAACCTTTTACCTAGGTTAGAAAAAAACAGATTAAAAGTACTATCTAAAGATTTTAAACCAAACAAGGATTGGTGGGGAAGTAAGGTTACTAAAGATTAAAATTGATATTTATGAAGTATAAATTAAAAGTAAAAAAAGGAATCATAGCAGCTTTCATCGTTTTGTTTGAAATTATCGCAACTCAAAGTATCATTGCAGAAATTAAACTACCTGCAATTGTGTCCTCCAATATGGTATTGCAGCGCAACACGACTATTGAAATTTGGGGTTGGGCTAATGCAAATGAAAAAATTGAAATTGAAACTTCTTGGTTAGAAAAATCAAAAAAAATAAAAGCAGACAAAAACGGAACTTGGAGCGTTGAAATTAAAACGACCAACAGCAAAGAACAACAAACGATTAGCTTAAAAAGTAAAACGTCAAACATTTTTTTAGAGAATATACTGTTTGGTGAAGTTTGGCTTTGTTCTGGACAATCTAATATGCAACAACCTGTTAAAGGGTTTAATGGGCAACCTACATTTGGTTCTATGAAAGCGATTGTAAATTCATTCAACCCAAATTTGCGCTTATTTACAGTGCGTAGAAAAGGAACAAAATCGCCTCAAGAAGATCTAAAAGAGTTTACAAATTGGCAAGAATCTTCGCCTAAAAATGTACCAAATTTTAGTGCTATTGCCTACTTTTTTGGCCAACAGTTGCAAGAAACATTAGATGTTCCGGTTGGTTTAATTCACTCTTCGTGGGGCGGAAGTAAAGTTGAAGCCTGGATGAGTACGGAAGAAATAAGTCCATATCAAAAAGTGAATCTTGAAAATATAGATAGTACCAAAATGCCAAATAAAACGCCAACGATGTTATTTAATGCAATGATACATCCTTTGGTTAAATACAAAATAAAAGGCGCTATTTGGTATCAAGGTGAATCGAATCGTGCAGCACCAGAAAACTACAAAAAGCTATTTCCGGCAATGGTAAAAGATTGGCGAGCTCGTTTTAAAATAGGAGATTTTCCCTTTTATTTTGTTCAAATTGCTCCTTTTTCGTATGAGCAAAATAAGCCCATAGAACATCGTGTTAATACTGCTTTTATAAGGGAAGCACAGCTTGAGTGTTTAGATATAATTCCGAATTCTGGCATTGCAATTACGATGGATGTTGGTGATGAATTTTCAATTCATCCGCCTAAAAAGAAAGAAGTAGCAGACAGATTGTTGTACAATGCATTGAACCAAACCTATGGATACAAAGCAATAGATTGCTGCTCACCCATGTATGATTCTTTTACAATCGAAAAGGATAAAATAAAACTTTCTTTTAAAAATGCACAAACAGGTCTCTACGCTTTTGATACGCTAGAAGGATTTGAAATTGCCGGTGCAGATAAAATTTTTTATCCGGCGGATGCAAAGATTGTCAATAAACAAAAAGTAGTTGTAAAAAGTGATCAAGTACCCAATCCTGTTGCGGTAAGATATGCATGGAAAAACTGGATTACAGGAACACTTTTCGACACGAATCTTTTACCTGCATCTTCCTTTAGAACCGATACTTGGAGTGACCTTAAAATAGTGAATAAATTATAAAATATTTAAATATGAGCATGAAAAATCTAATGTTTTTAATGACCTTAATAATTGCTTTTGGTTGCAAAGAAAAAATGGTTGAGAAACCAATTTATACAGCAGAGAAATGGATAAATCCAGCATGGGAAAATCCAAATATTTTTCAAATCAATCGAGAAAAACCAACAGCTTCCTTTTATAAATATATAGCTAAAAAAAATGCATTAGAAAATGAAAGTTGGGAAAATTCAGAAAATTATAGGTCTTTAAACGGCACTTGGAATTTCTATTATGCTGATAGCGTAAATGCAAGGCCTGTTGATTTTTATAAAAACGATTTTGACATGAAAGGTTGGGACACCATTTCAGTTCCTTCCAATTGGGAAATGAAAGGGTTCGGCATTCCTGTGTACACGAATATCAAATATATGTTCCCTGCAAATCCGCCTTTTATTCCGCACAACATCAATAACAATGGGAGTTATAAAAGAGAATTTGAGATTCCTGAAAATTGGCGTGAAAAAGACATGTATTTGCATTTTGCAGGCGTTAGTGGCGCCATGTATATTTGGGTAAATGGCGAATTTGTTGGCTATAATGAGGGGAGTAAAACGGCGGCGGAATTCAATATTTCTAAAGTAGCAAAAACAGGTAAAAATACGGTTGCTGTTCAAGTTTTACGATGGTCTGATGCCAGTTATATGGAAGATCAAGATTTTTGGAGATTGTCTGGAATTGAAAGAGATGTGTATGTGTATGCCGCAAACAAAGTTACTTTAAGAGATTTTACAACCATTGCAAATCTTGAAAATGAGTATAAAGATGGCGTTTTAAATGTAACTCTTCAGGTTGATAATAATACCAATTCTTTAACTGAAAAAACAGTTGATATTAAATTATTCAATGGTGCTAAAGAAATTTATTCAGACAGTAAAACAAGTACTTTAAATACAGGAGAAAATACTTTATTCTTTCAAAAGACCCTCCCAAATATAAAAACTTGGAATGCAGAAAAACCAAATTTATACACGTTATTAATTTCAGTAAATGGCGAACATACCAGCTCAAAAGTTGGTTTCAGAAATATCGAAATTAAAAACAGTCAGTTTTTAGTAAATGGCAAACCTGTTTTAATAAAAGGGGTTAATTTACATGATCATGATGATACAACTGGGCATGTTGTTTCAGAAGAATTGACCATCAAAGACATGGAGATTATGAAGCAAAACAACATCAATGCCATTCGTTGTAGCCATTATCCGAAGAATCCTTATTTCTATAGATTAACAGACAAATATGGTTTTTATGTAATTGATGAAGCCAATATTGAAACGCATGGAATGGGCAATACAAATAGCGGTTTTGACAACCATCCTGAAAAGCAAGCTGTACACCCTGCCTACTTGCCCAATTGGAAAGAAGCGCATTTAGACAGAACCATTAGAATGTTTGAGCGCGATAAAAATTACCCAAGTATTGTTACTTGGTCTTTAGGAAATGAAGCAGGAAATGGAGAAAATTTTGTTGCAACTTATAAATGGTTAAAAGAAAATGACGCTACACGACCAACACAGTATGAAGGAGCAACTAGCTATGAGAACACAGACATTCAAGCGCCCATGTATTGGAAAATAAACCAAATGATTAAATATGTTGAAGAAGGAGGAAAGCGCCCTTTAATTTTGTGCGAATATGCACATGCGATGGGCAACAGTTTAGGAAATTTGCAAGAATATTGGAATGTTATTGAAGAATACCCTACCATGCAAGGTGGTTTTATTTGGGATTGGGTAGATCAAGGAATTTTAACTAAAAACAAAAAAGGAGAAAGTTTTTGGGCCTATGGTGGCGATTTAGGTGGCGCACATTTACAAAATGATAATAACTTTTGTTTAAACGGAATTGTAAATCCAGATCGAACTGCCCATCCTGCTTTGCATGAAGCTAAAAAAGTCTTTCAATATATTAAGTTTAAAAACATAAATGCATCCGAAGGAAAAATAGAAATTAAAAATATTTACGATTTTACAAACTTAAACGAGTTTGATTTTTCTTGGTCACTTTTAGAAAACGGAATTGAAGTGGGTTCCGATAAAATTAAGGATCTTAATTTGGCTCCCTATCAATCTAAAACAATACAACTTCAACTGCCAAAATTAGAGAATTCATCGAGTGATTATCATGTAAATATATATGCAAGGTTAAAAGAAAAACAAGCTTTAATTCCTAAAGAACATTTGGTCGCTTATGAACAATTTTCAATTCAGAAAGGCAGGTTTTTACCAATGATAGCAAATAAGGGTTCAGCAACAAAAATAACTAAAAACGGGGGCGTTTTAGCGGTATCTAATGATCATATAAACGCTGAATTTAATGCAAAAACAGGGGTTTTAAATTCTTTAGATTTCGGAAATGGAAACATTTTAGTAGCGGGAATTGTGCCAAATTTTTGGAGAGCAACCACAGATAATGATTTTGGTTTTAAAATGCCTAAAAAATTAGGGGTTTGGAAAAAAGCAACTGAAAATCTTATAGTAGTTTCTCTTGAAACATCTGATCATGAAAAAGGTGTTACCGTAAACGTAACCTATAATTTGCCTTCTGCTAAAAATTCAATTGTAGATATCAATTATACTTTTAATAATAACGGTACTATAAACGTGTCGACTTCTTTAGATACTAAAAACGAAAAACTCCCTATTTTGCCAAGGTTTGGCAATAATTTCATTATCAATAAAGAATTTGAGCATGTAAATTGGTTAGGGAAAGGTCCTTTTGAAAACTATCAAGATAGAAATACAGCCGCTTTGGTCGGAAACTATAAAGCCAAAGTTTCAGACTTGTATTTCCCGTATATAAGACCTCAAGAAAATGGGTATAAAACTGAAAATAGATGGGTAACTTTTACCAATGAAAATGGAGAGGGAATAAAAATTACAGCTCCCAATTATTTTGGCTTTAGTGCGCACAATCAGTACAATTCAGATTTTGATGCTGGCGATAAAAAGCAGCAAAGACATACCACGGATATCAAAAAAAGAGATTTTGTAAATATCAATATAGATCATCAACAAATGGGTGTTGGTGGCGATAATAGTTGGGGTAGTATGCCTTTACCTACATATAGAATAAAGGCTGAAAAAATGGAATATTCTTACACAATTTCAAAATTCATGAATGAGTAGAGATATTTTCTTAATTTTTTTAATTTCATTTTTAATTTCTGGATCTGTTTCTGCTCAGGATAGTAAATTAAAACCCAATGTTTTGTTTATTATTTACGATGATTTAAATGATTATTTAGGAGTTTTGGCGGTCATCCGCAGGCTAAAACTCCAAATATAGATAGGTCAGCCGCCTCCGGAGTTCAATTTAAAAATGACATTCCATATTTAGAATACAAAGAAACTTGGGATTTCTCTTTCTTTAAATAACCGTGAAAACAAGTTGAAATTTTTTATTTAATTTGAATTTTTAGAACTGTAACGATATCATTTTTATGAGATTTTGATACATTAAAACTGATTGTATTTTCATCTTGTTTAAAATCAACTTTCTTATCAGAAGCTAAATACGTTACGTTTCTAATTTTATCACCAATATATGCTACTTTTAAATTTCCGTTTTCAGGCAGTTGAGTAATGTGCAGGTAGATGTTTTTCCCTTTTTGGGTTGCTCCACCCCAATTTTCATCAAAAGTTATAGGTCCGCCTCTTGTACCATAAATACTCTCCCCATTCACTTTAAGCCAAGCGCCGATTTCTTTTAATCTTTGCACTTGCAATGGTTCAATAACGCCATCTGCATTTGGCCCAACATTCAATAAAAAATTACCGTCCATACAAACTACTTTTACAAATCTTGTTAAAAGAGATTCTAAAGAATGTACTTTCGCATTGGGTTTCCAACCCCATCCACCTTTTGCTATTGTGTAGCATCTTTCCCAAGGTCTATCAGTCTGCATACTACCATCTTCTCTTTCTCTTGTGTCAAAATCTCCTTTCCAACCACTTCTTGGGTTGATTACAATTTTTGGCTGTAATTCTCTAACAATACTATTTAACTTCAAAGGATCCCATGAAAATTCGCCGGTATAAGGTTTATTTTTAGCTCTAGGATGCCAACTTCTTTTAGGCCCTCCAAATTCTATACCGCCCATTCCTAACCATTTATCCTCACCTCCATCATACCAAAGTATGTCAATCTTGCCATAGTCACTCATCAATTCTCTTATTTGCCCATAAGTTTGTGCTTTTAGTTTTTCAGCATTTGATTGATACATTTTTGGGAAAAAGAAACCCGGAAAACGCCAATCTAAAGGAGAATAGTAAAAACCTACTTTTAAATCTTTCTCTCTTGCTGCATCCACATATTCTCTAACAAAATCTTTATTTGCAGCACTATTCATGCTATTGAATTTATCGGTACTTGCTTCACTATCCCATAGAGAAAACCCATCATGATGTTTCGTAACCATCACCATATACTGCATTCCAGCTTCTTTGGCAATTGAAGCCCAATTATTAGCATCAAATTTTGAAGCTTTAAATTCATCTGCTAATTTGGCATAGGTGTCTTTATCAATTCTTTTATTGAACATTACCCATTCTCCTTTACCAATGATAGAATACAATCCCCAGTGAATAAACATTCCGAATTTGGCGTCTTTAAACCACTGTAAATCCTCTTTTTTTAATAGTAATTCATCTTCACTTAAAACTTTTTTTTGGCCATGAGTGATTGTTATATTAAATATGAATAGAACAACAAGTACACTATATATTATTTTATTTTTCATTCCCTATGATTGTTGAATTGATACATGAAAGATATCAATAGAATTATGTTTTAAAATGGTTTATACGATCAAATAAGGGTGTTCATAAGTCAATCTTGTAAAATCATAAATCAAATTTAACGGCTAATATTAAATCATTTTCTAAGTTGTGGATAAAAGCTTATCTTGAAAAAAATATGTACTAATGAAAGCAATTGTTTGCAACAAATTCGGAACTCCAAATACTTTAACGTATCAAGAAGTTGAAATCACAGTTGGGGCGCAATGCCGCATAAGGAATATAGAATTCAATCGAAAGAGATGTCTTATAGTTATACGATTTCAAAGTTTAGCAATGAATAGAAAGATAATTTTATTCTTTTTTCTATCATTTTTGTCATTAGAAACTGTTTCTTCTCAAATTAATAAATTAAAACCAAATGTATTATATGTGATGATTTAAATGATTACCAAGGTGTTTTTGGAGGTCATCCTCAAGCTAAAATTTCGAATATAGATAAGTTATACCGATTTAGTTATTAAATGCCGTATTAAATGCATTTAGAAAGTGATGATTTCCTGTTATAGATTTAATTGTTTCAGGTTTCATTTTGCAGACCATTTCACTCAACCAATCTTTTAAATTCTGCATTGTTTCGAATCTTTGATTTTTGAATCGATTTTTAATGTATTGCCATATTTGTTCACACGGATTTAATTCAGGGTTGTATGGTGGTATTCTTAACAGGAATATATTTTCTGGTACCTCTATATTTTTTGTAGAATGAAATCCTGCATTATCAATCACTACAATTTTATATTCCTTTGGATTATGCATTGAAAATTCCCTCAGATATGCTTCAAATATAGCTGTATCCACTCCATTTATTTCCCAAACAAAAGAGTCTCCGTTTATTGGTGAATAACTACCATACAGATAGGTAGTTTTAAAAATATGTTGATAGGTCACTATTGGTTTTACTCCACAAGCGGTTATGTATTTTCCTAAATGATTCATCATTCCAAATCTAGCTTCATCTTGAAGATATAAATTTACAGATTCGTATGTATCTTTACTTAGACTAATTCTAATGTTATCTAAGGTATTAGGAAGTTTTTAAAAAAGCTTTTTCAGCTTCTACATCCTTTTTGTAATGGGATTTTCTAGGAGTTTTGAGTTTTGTTTTAAAGTGTTGAATTAAATATTCACGAATCCTTTGGTACTTAACATCAACACCATACTCTTGTTTTACCCAATCTTGAGCATCCCAATATCCTAAAAATGGATTCTTTGGGTCGTGTACTCTTTGCGATAAAGCTTTATGTATTTCTGGTGTGATAATTTTAGAAGTTTTATTTTTAGGCTTGTCCGTTAACATCATATCAATACCACCAGCATTATAATTCACTAGCCATCTTTCTAAAGTTCTAATATGAATCCCAAAAGAATCCGCTAATTCTTGCCGTGTTCCAAATTTACCAGATTTAATGGCTAGCAAACTCTTTAAACGTTTTTCTCCTTTTAAGGTTTGTTGTTTTACCAAGAGTTTCTTTAGCTCTAAATCCGATTCTTTGATATCTAAAATTGCTTTTTTACCCATAGGTAAATATACGAATTATATACGGCAATATAAAACTATTTTGCTATTTAGGTAACCGGATAGGTCACTTATTTGTTTAATTTCAATCAAGTTTTATGACTGCATAGAAACTACAAAACCTTAATAATCGTTAGATTACCAAGGTTTTGAACTTGTTTGATATTA
>Ga0209491_10002290_pt1 | contig 34481 bp, 27 predicted proteins | sample BON02_FD_187213 | JGI IMG/M metagenome (GOLD analysis project Ga0209491, IMG submission 187213) | Freshwater microbial communities from Lake Bonney liftoff mats and glacier meltwater in Antarctica - BON-02 (SPAdes) (version 2) | ecosystem: Environmental > Aquatic > Freshwater > Ice > Glacier... | reverse complement strand
TACCCGTCCATCATGCTCGCGCACAACCTCTGCTACAGCACGCACGTGCTGGACGAGGCCTACCTGGGCCGCCCCGGCGTGCGCTACGAGGAGCACCACGCGGCGCGCACCCACGTCTTTGTCGCGTTGCACCCGGGCGTCCTCCCCGCCCTCCTGCGCGACCTGCTCGCGGAGCGCAAGCGCGCCAAGCGCGCCATGGCCACCGCCGAGACGCCCGAGCTGCGCGCGCTCTTCAACGCGCGCCAGTTCGCGCTCAAGATCTCGTGCAACTCGGTCTACGGCTTCACCGGCGCCGCGCGGCGCGGCATGTACCCCGACCTCGCGATCGCCGACTCGGTCACCTGCCGGGGGCGGCAGATGATCCAAAAGACGGTCGAGATCGTCGAGAGCTTCATGCCGTGCTCCATTATCTACGGCGTCACGGACTCGGTCATGATCCGCTTCCATGACACCGGCGTCACCAAGGAGGCCGCCTTCGAGCTGGGCGAGCGGGCCGCGGCGCACGTGAGCGCCCAGTTCCGCGAGGACGTCTCGCTCGAGATGGAAAGGGTCTACATGCCGTTTCTCTTGATTGCTAAGAAGCGCTACGCGGGGCTCATGTACACCCCTGACAGCGCGGGCGTGGTCAGGCTCGAGAAGATGGACGCCAAGGGGGTCGAGCTCGTGCGCCGCGACAACTGCGTGTTCGCGAAGCGCGTGTACGAGCAGGTGCTCCGCCCGCTCCTCTACGAGTGCGACCCCGCCCTCGCCGTCTCCAACCTTCGCGCCAACCTCGAGGCGCTCGTCGCCAACGCGGTCGACCTCCAAGAGTTTGTCTTGACCAAGCAGCTCAAGAAGCGCGAGAGCTACGTCAACCAGATGCAGTCGCACCTCCTGGTCGCGGAGAAGATCACCGCGCGCTCCAATGGCGCGCTCGTGCCGCAGTGCGGCGACCGGTTGCCCTTTTACATCGCCGAGGGCGCCAGCGACAAGATCTCGATGCGCGCCGAGGATCCGACCTGGGGCCGCGACCACGCCGTCCCCCCCGACCGCCTCTACTACCTCACCAACCAGATCGTGCGACCCGTGGGCACGCTGTTCCAGGCCTTTCGCCCCGAGGTGCGCGATGCGGTGACCGCCCTCTTCGAGTTGGCCAAGCTGCGCCTCGGGGTGCAGCGGGATGGACAGACGGCATCCATCCGAGACTTTCTGAAGCCGCGCGCAGTGCCCGAACCGGACGGAGCCGCACCCGACCACGGGCCCCCGGACCCATGCGCAGGCCCGCCCGTTGCGCTCGCGCCGCCCAGGTCACTCGCCGATGCACTGGGCGAAGCGCCACTCGAACGGCGCCCCTCGCGCCCACACCGGCGACAACCCGCGCTCGCCATCGGGAAGCGGCTACGCCCCCCGGTCCGCCCCCCTGTCCGCCCCAGTGTCCGGTCCCCGTCCGAACAATCGACGTAATCGAGAAAGGCGTTTGCTCACACCCGGTAGAACAGGTGGCGCGGGTTAAGCCGGTGCCCCGGCTCGGCGTATTTGCTCGACGAGCTGTCACACCCTCGTGTGTGAAGGTTTGAGTGGAGAGCCATGCGCCCGCGGCGGGGAACGGGTTTGCGACAGAGCTCACCGTCATCGAGGAAATTTTTGAGGGGGTGGGGCGGAGAGGGCCGCCGTGTATTTGCTCGGAAAGGCGTCACGTACGACATAATTCACGGGGCGGGTGCCCCGGCTCGGGGGGGTGGATTGGCAACGTCACATCCTGCAAAAAAATAGCTGGGGGGACGGTGCCCACGCTCCGAGTGGTTGGTCGGATAGGTGTCACGCCCGACCGGCAGCTGTGGCAGGGGGACGTGCACCGCGTGGGATGGGACGTGCAACCGGTTGATCCCATGGAGCTACGCGCTATCCTCGGAGGGGGTTCTGGTAAACCTAACCCTCTTCCTCGGGGGGCGGCTCTTCCTCAGAGGGCGGCTCTTCATCGGAGGGCGGCTCTTCTTCAGCGGACTGCGGCTCGCCCCCGGTGCCGACCCCATTGTGGCCACTGGACACGCCTTCAGGTGGGTTTGGCACGCGGACGGGCCCCGTGGCAGTTCCACTGCGTCGCGCGCGGGGCACACCGGCCGCCGAAGGGCGCTGAGACTCATCCACCGATGGGACCTTGGCCATCTTGACCGGTACATTGGCCATCTTGACCGGGACATTGGCCACCTTGACCCGGGGCTCGGCCTCGTCCTCGTCCTCGTCCTCGTCCTCGTCACCGGCCTCCGTCGCCGGCGTCCGCGTCGCGATCGGAGGGGCGCTCCCACTGCAATACGACCGATTCGCGTTCGCCTGGCCTGTGAGCAAGGCGCCAAGCGTGTGGGCCCAGTCCCCGTCGCCAATGGGATCAACGAGGGACGACGGGTCGGCGGCGGCCTCGAGTTGCTGCGCAAAGCCGGCTTGCCGCAGCTGCTGCGCGAGCCGCGCGCCGGCGGCAGTGCGGTAGAGCTCTTGCATGTCGCTGCCCGTGCACCCGTCGGTGCCGCGGAGCAAGAGCGCCCGCGCGCGATCGGACAGTCCACGCACCGCCTCGGGCTCTTGCTGCAAGAGCAGCTCGAGGATGCGGACGCGGTCCGAGGCGCCCGGCTTCCCGATGTGGTACACTTTGGGCAGGCGATGCTTGACGGCCGGGTCCAGCAGGGCCAGGTTGTTGGTCGACCCGATGACGACCACCGCGTCCGAGGCCTGCAGCGAGTCCATGTTGCCCAGGAACTCCGTCTTGAGGCCGTACGAGGCGCTGCCCTCGGCGGCGGACCGCTCTCGCATCAACCCGTCGATCTCGTCGAAGAAGAGCACGCACGGCTGGGCCTTGAGCGCGAGCGAGAAGTCGGCGCGCAGCAACTTGCTCGACTCGCCGTAGTACTCGTCTTCCATCGCGGCCACGGTCACCGTCCGCAGGTTGGCACCGGCCTCCGCGGCGAGTGCGCGCGCCAGCATCGTCTTGCCAGTGCCCGGGGGGCCAACCAGCGTGACGCCCCGGCTGGGCGCGAGGAACAGGTGCGACCCGAAAAAGGCACGGGGGTGCGACAGCGGCACGACGATCGCAGACACCAGGTCGGACTTCACGAGGTCCAGCCCCCCCACGTCGCGCAGGCGCTCAGGCACGGACGCCGGCGCCACCAGGCAACCGCTCAGCTGCGAATCGTGCGGCGACAGGCGGCCGCGCAGCGTCGGGAGCGCGGGGCTCACCGGGCCGTCGCGACGCTCCCCCGTGCCCATCAGACGCTCCGCCACCTTCCACGTGCCGCGGCTCACTAGCTGCCAGACCACCCCCGCCAGTATGGCGACCAGCCAGCGCAGCATGACCCGGCGCAGCCCGCTCGCCACCGTGGCAAGCTGGGTCGCAGCCATCGCCGTCTCCCTTGTTGCATACCGGAAAGCATTCTCCACCCCGTGAACGTGTTCAGGTACGCGGCGCCGGGCGCCGATCCACCCACGGGCACCGCTCTGCAGTGGCAACCTCTATCAGTTTCAAGAGGTCCGCCTTCCGGCCGGCGGTATCCGCAGACACGGCAAAGTACGCCACGATGATTCGCAGCTCGCCGGTGGTGAGCCGACTGAGCGAGTCGTTTTTGATCGAACAAAAAGGGATCGGGTGCTTCATCGCCGCGGCCCGGACCCGCTCTACATCGGTTAATCCCGCGTCACCGGCTGGCGCCCAACCCATAGACAGACTCCACAGTATGCGACGCAGGGTGCTCTTACTGAAACGGTGGAAGGGAAGGTCGCTGGCGCGCGGTGGCATTGCCAAGGGCTGCGAGGAGAGCGGATGCACCGGCACCACTCGCGGCACGGGCGGGCTGATGTTACTCGGCTTCGATTGAATCGGACGCCGTTTGAGCGTAGAGGGAGTCGCGGGGCTTGGTTGCACGGAGAAACCGGATGACCGAGCGATGGGACCCATTGTTCCGACCCCGAACCGCCGAGTTATGAGCGCCGTGGTTCATACACCAACCCTATTTTATCGCGCCAGTCCACCGCGCGTGCACCGCTGTGCGATGGCAACCTTTACCCGTTTCAAGAGGTCCGACTTCTGGTCGGCGGTATCCGCCGACACGGCAAAGTAAGCCACGACGAGTCGCAGGTCATCGGCGGATAGCTTCGCGAGCGAGTCGTTGCTGATCGAGCAAAAGTTGATCGGGAGCTGCCCCGCCGCGGCCCGGACCAGCTCGACGAGCCTGGGCTTGCCGGTCTCTGGCGCGGGCTCGCCCAGATCACGCAGTATGCGCTGCAGGGTGTCGCGCGTGAAACGGGGGAAGGCAGGTCGTGGGCGCGCGGCGGTGTTGGCTGGGGCTGTGCGGGGGCCAGGTGCACCGGCCCCACTCGCGGCCCCGGTGGGGCACCCGTACTTGGAAACGGACGAGAAAGGAGCTCGACCAGCTCGGTGTGCGTGCGTGGGATGGGCACGCCACTCCCCGCCCGCACCCGGGCCATTTCTTCAAGGACGGGGAGGGAGAGCGCCCCCAGGCTCGTCGCGTCCGCAACCGCCGATGACGCCAATAGCGCCAAGAGCCCTTGGCGCGTACGGGGGATTGGCACGCCCTTCCCAAGTCGTCCACGGGCAATGGCACATAGGGTCGGCATGTCGAGAACCGGCGACGCAGGTGCGGCCCCGAGGATACGAAGCTCGCGGGTGAACTGGTCAGTTGGCTGGCTCCCAGGCATAGTGATTTCAAGTTCGACTACGAGAGCGTCCACGGCCCCCCGGAATGTAGTGCGCAGAGCATGCGCGAGTCGCACGCGGTCAATGGTGCCAAATACGAGCCCGCGCAAGAAGGATCGCAATTTTTGCAATAGACCCATCTTGGCTATCAGGCGATCGATAGGTGCCGCGTAGGCGTATCGGCGTCCCAGATCGATAGTGGCCACTTTCACCGAACGGTGAAGTTTATCCGCACCTCCGAGTATGGTAAGTTCCTCGGCGGTTCCGAGCAGCAAGTAATAGACCGATCCGTATAATGTATGTAACTGCGGGGCGAGGATAAGGGCAACGCTTAGGGCGAAAGGCGCAAGCACCAACTGAACGACAATTGCGAACACATAGTACCTGTCAAACCCACATAGGCGGGCAATTACCCCATCCGCTGGGTTGAGTTGGCCGTCGAGTAGATCCGGATAATCGACGGCGGCGCGACGCTCGCAGCGGCCGACCAGGTTGAACGGGTCGGTCAAGATGCTCATCCCCCGGAAAGAACGATCCGGGGTGGTCGGCATCGCAGCCTTGATCATTGCCAGGACCTGTGCTTCGGATGCATCCGACGTCAATTGGAGCCACGATTCCAACACGAGCCCGGCAATTACATACTCCATTCGGGTAGGAACGTACCCCGGGTCCGGTAGCGAAATCGCATTCATCCCTCGCAGTACGGTTCCATGGGCGGCGCAGCTTTGCATACGCGCCTGCATATCCGTGCTGTCACCGTTGGTCCAGTCGTGTACTTCCAGTTCAGCGAAACCTTGGGTCGTGTACTCTGTCGTTTTGATCCTCTCTGATGCCTTGCCAACTAACAAAGTCAACTCTAAACGAATGCCAGCCTCGGTACGCGTCAATTTGATAGTGAAGTTGGTACGTGCCAGCAGTCCTACCATTTGATTGAATGTATACACGCCAAATATGGGGTTTTTAACTTTACGCAACCAGACTTCGAACTTCTTATTGCCACAAAACCTGGCAATCGTCGATGCGCGGAGTAGCTTCTGCATTTGACCGGTTGCCGATGGCCCCACGCCGACCGGGTGCTCTACGCGCGCCGTTACGGCGTTAGTCGAAGAAGCTATCCATGTTAATAGTTGGTTGCCATGTATTCTAGAATCGGCCCCCAGTTTTTTTATGCAACGGAGTATCCCGCGAAATAACAGGAGTGGATATGACATCACTCCGGCGTTGAGTCCCAAGACCCCCAGGAGGATTATTACAATGAGTACGGGATGAACCCATGTCGGTATCAACCGCCGCAATCCGTCCGCCATCCAAATGAGCGCCTGCACCCCTTGAAGGCCGGATGTTATCCCACTTGCGACATCGGTGGAATAATCCGTTATGAAATCCACCACCATTTCCTCGGTTACCTCCAACTCGTGCTGAACTTTCGCAATTGATTGGAGTATGACAGACCCCTTGTCGTATAACGCACTTGCTACGGAAGCATCTTGGTTGACTAAGCTTGCTAACATCGATGCTTTATCAATTTTGAACACAGACTCCTTGTCGTATAACGCACTTGCTACGGAAGCATCTTGGTTGGCTAAGCTCGCTAACGTCGACGCTTTATCAACTTTGAACAGTGAGGCGAATGTACTTTTATACAACGAGTTCAAATGGTTGGCAACGTGACCCGGGTCGAATTCGGGTTCCACCTCGATTAGAATTAGCGTCAGTGCGTCGCTGTAGCGGAAGCGTTCGGCGTCGGTATACAGCAACTCTTCCACGGGTGACTCTTCCATTGGGGGGTTAGGGTTAAGGGTTAAGGGGTTAACCCTAACCCTGGGCGACTTGATCGCATCGTAGGGCAAGCGCAACCCATTCTTGCATTTCTGACCGTTACGCCGTAGCGGATGGATTGTAGTCGGAGTCCTGCTGGGTTGCGCGAGTACATCGGAAGGTCGGACGAGATCCATGGTTTGGATCCCGCAACGACGAGTGGAGAGCGCCTCTATTCATATACTGAACAATTTTATTTACATCGGCACACGTGACCACCACCCCCGTCTATGGGGGGGGGTGCATTGGCGCCACGTCGTGCACATCCCCACGTGGGACCCCCGGGCGCCAATGCGCCAGCGTGCCCTTATTCCCACGTGGCAAACCCATGGGGTTTCTCATACCTGGGCGACAGCAATGGGCCACAGACTGGGATCACTCGCGGCGCGGCCGCCGCGCGTGGCGCCCGCCAGGTGGTCGCTCTCGTGGGCGCGCACGTACGCCGCCATGCGCTTACGATAGTGCTGGCGCATGTCAGGCTCGACGTTGCGTCGTTTGAGCTCGCGGGCCAGGCGCTCGCCGCAGCGCACGTCGACGGACGACCCGACCGGGGAGGACGCCGTCGGGCCCGCCGCCGTGGCGAGTTTCACGAAGCGGAGGGCACCGCCCGCGAACCGCGGTGGAGGGGGAGGCTGCGTGGGCTGGGGCGTATGCGCAGCCGGTGCAGCGGCCGGCGTCCCACTGCGGGGGTTGGGCACCATCGCTCGCGCGGGGGGGGCAGTCGCTCGCGGAGTGGGGACCGCCGCTCGCGGAGCGTCGGCCGGCGCCGCGCTCGGCGCCGCGTTGGCCCCTTGCATGTGCCGCACATTGGGGATCCCCGCTCGCGGTGCGTCGGCCGGCGCCGCCTCAGCCCCTTGCACGTGCCGCGCATTGGGGATCGCCGCTCGCGGGGCATCGGCCGGAGCCGCGTCGGCCCCGGGGGCCACGGCGGCTCGCGCATTGGGAACGGCGCGCCGCAGCGGGGTCGGCGCGGGTAGGGTGGGGGGGGCAGGCGGCGCGGGCAGCAATGGCGCCACCCGGGCGGAGGCTGTCAGTGCGTCGCGCGGGAAAGGCGCGGCGGACGGGGGCATCGGGACCCTGGGCGCGGGCGACAATGGCGACACTCGGGCGGAGGCGGTCGGGAGCGCGTCGCGGTGGACCGGCCGCGCGCAGGGCGGATCGCCCCCGGACGGGCCGGGGCGGTGGGCCGGCGCCAGGGGCCAGAGCGAGACGGCGAGCACCGCGAGCACCGCGAGCACAGCGAGCATGAGCATGGTCTCGCACGCGCGGGGCGGAGGCGACGCGCGCATGCCCGGCGCGCACAGCGGGCCGGTGTACTACTAGTACCGCTACAAAAGGGTGCGCGGCAAGTCGACCCGGCGACCGCGGCCGGGCCGGAAATTTATATCCACGCGTAGGGGTAAACCACCTCCGACATGCCTCCTCCGATCAAGCGCCCCGCCGCCGCTGTCCACGGGCCAGCCAAAGAGATGCATAAACCGTATGCGTCGGCACGGCGGACCGAGCTAGAGGTCGGACCCCAGCCCACGCAGATCTCGAGGGACTCGCGGCACTGCCATGGCGCTCCTAGTGAATGGGGCACGTCCGCAACCAGTGACGCCGTCTACTCGCACCCCAAGGTGGCGTGGTGAGTGGGGGTCGCCAACGCCGGGCGCCGCCACGCGGGGTGGCGGGAGGGGGTGCCACTTCCGATGGATGGCGCAGGTGCGACGGGGCCGGGGCGTGCGATAACGCATGCCCACGGGGGCACGGTAGGGGGCGCGTCTTGTACGCGAGGTTCCCAAATGGCCGACGCATGCGTGCCGGTGGGCGGCGGGCCACTCCGCGAGGAGGACCGTGCCGCCATCGCGCGTTTCAAACGGCATGAAGAACGCCATGGTTGACCCGGCGCTTCGACCGGCGTCGGCGAGGTCGTCCTGCCATACTCGGAGGGCCAGGCTCCAACCCACGCGACTCCGCCGTGGGAAACTTTTCTTGCTCGATTTGTTCGCGCCACGTGCACAACGAGCGCAGGCGGCTGCTCCAGAAATGTGAAACACGATGAACCTCCACGCGACATCCCCCGCGGCTACCTGCCGTGACCCCTGCGCGGCGCGGGTGCCACGTGCGGCAGCACGTAGTTCGCGAGTCAGATTGCTCCGTCGGGGCTGCCCCCGCGTCGAACATCGTCCGGAGCGGAAACCCTGCGCTAGGGACACATGCGGGTGAGCTTCCTCCTGACGTTTGACATGGCGCATGTGGATGCGCGGAGCGACCGCGTCACCTGGGCGGTCGCCCCCCGACTCGAGCGCGCTGTAGCGAAGGGTCCCGCTCCAGCCTTGGACGGGAGCGCGCCACTCGGACGCGGTGCACTCGACGCGGCGCTGCAAACGCGTTACGCCGCCGCACGCCGGTCGGAGGACGCGGATGTGACAATCGGGTTGACCGCAACCGGGGCGCGGGGCGGGGACCTGGCGCTCCTTGACCCGAGTGCCGTGTGCATCGCCACGCGCCACGGCGAGTTCTCGTCGCGGCGCGGCATCGCGCTGACCCGCGCTGACCCGCCCACTGCCCCCCCCGCCCCCATCGTCCGCAACCGAGCCAGTGGCACGGGGCCGCGGGGCACCCCGCGACCGGGCCGGGGCCCGCGCGCATTGCATCGCCTTCCTGGCGCGGTTGCCGCCACGGGTGCGCGCGGCATGTGCCACCCTTCGCTTGAAGTTACGCCCGGGACCCCCCGTGGTACCGACTCGTGTCTCACGTGGGTCCCCGCGGGGGTATCCGGCCGTCCCCGCGCCGGAGCGCCCCTTGTGCCAACGGCCGGTGGACAGCACCACCGGGCTGGCGCGCGCGGCCGAGATCCGCCACGGCTGCAGCGTATGCGCCGCGGCAGTGCCGAGCGGCGACTGGTACTGCGACGGCTGCTGCCTCCACCCCCGCGGCCTGGCGTTTCAACACATCCCAGTAATGGTGTGTTCGCAGACGCAGACCCACCCGTAGGCCTTGGTGGCATTGGCCACTCTGTCTGCGCGTGACACCACGTTCTGCAACTTAGACCGCGCGGCGTACGGTTTCCAGTACCATCGTGCCATCATCCACACCGAAGAGGTCGGGCGACCGGGGATACCCTGGTATGCACGCGACTTGCACACCCACTCCCCAGACTGAACCCGAGTCGAGGCATGCGAGCGCATTCAGTGTAAGCCCAAGCCTGGGTGCAGTTTGGGTTGCCTCGTACTTGGATCGGCGGTGCTCCAAGGCACGCGTTGCGTCACGCCATTGCGCGGCGGGCGCGGTGAGACGAGCGGGAGAGGGCGTGTAGGTGGTTGACCGACATCGCACAGGACGAATCGACCCCCGCAGGGTGCGCGAGCACAGTGGGGGAGCGAGTTCCGCGTGGAGAGCCCATTTTTTTGCTCTGCTCATGAGAAGCGCTACTAGCAAACTCGATGGCCGGGCGCGACGGAGGCAGCCTGTTGCAGACGGTGTGCTTCCAGACGTGCGACGCGCTGCGCCGCGACGACGCGCGTGCCACCTTTGCCTTCGACATGCACGGCGACCGCCCCCACGGCAAGCCACAAAAAGTCATGCTCGGCTCGCTAGAGTTTCCCGTGGTGCAGTACAGCATCGAAGAGGCATGGTCGCGCCTTTACTTTTGCGAGGACGTGCGTGTCGACGAGCGGAGCCGCGCCATCGTCCTCTCCGAGGGGTCTCTGCGCACCGGCACCAGCGGCGAGGCGACCCTGCTCCTACCCGTGCACCTCAACCCAATCGAGCGCGTGCACGCGCACGAGGGGCGCGCCGTCGTCCGGTGCCGGTACCCGCATGGGCTCTGGCATGGCGCGCGCTCGACGCTGGCGCTCTACGACGCGTTTGGGGGGTGCGCGTGGCTGCTCCTCTCGTCACAGGGGGCCGTCCGCGTTTCGCCCGCCCAGGCGCAGTACGTCTCCGAGACCGAGTTCTCGCTGCCGCTTGAGCTCGCTCCCGTGGCGACGAGGGGCGGGGCCGGTGCGGCGAGCGAGGTCGGAGCCGAGGCCGGGGCCGGGGCCGGGGCCGAGGATGGGAGCGCGACCCGGGGCGAGGCCTCGGTGCATGGGTTCCTGCATGTGAATGGCCTGCCGTCGCCGCGCGCGCTCTGCGACGTGCTCACGCGCATGCTGCACGCGGCGCGGGCCGCCGGCGCACTGCTCGGGCACTACTCGCTGGCGTTTGACGCCCGCAGCGCGCGCGTCACCCTGTCGGTCGCCAACCTCGGGGAGGTGGGCGAGATGTCGGTCCACTTCGAAGGGGACGCGCTCGTGGAGCGCCTCGGGTTCTCGCCCGGGTTGACTCGCGTGATGCGCGGACCGGGCCGGGGTTCGGCCGTCGCCTCGACCGCCGCGGCCGCGGCCGCCGCTGCGCCGGCCGTCGCCAACGAGTGGCTCGGCGGGCTCTTCGGCGGGTTCGAGTACGTCGAGCTGCCGTGCGGCTGGTACACGCCGACGCACCGGCCCATGGCCACCGGACAGCCCTTGCGACTGCCCGGCGAGCTCGACGCGCGCCTGAACCGCTTCACCTTCTTGCCGGGCGCCAACGGCGCGGGGGACGGGGTGTGCCTCGTCTTCCGGGACGCGCACGGCCGGACGCACGCCGCGCAGGCGCCATGTGGGATCTACAACCCCCTGAGCATCGCGCGCGCCATCGAGGGCGCGATGAACGCGGCCTCGCTGCTGCCCGCCGGCACCCGGTTCCGCTTTGCGTTCGACGAGCGCGACGGGTGCTTTCACGTGGCGTGCACCGCGGCGGCGCCAGGCGCGGCGCCAGGCGCGGTGCCCACTCCGAGCAACTTCGCCCTGCTCTGCTCGCACCCCGCGTGCTCGGACGTGACGCGGCTGGGCTTTGCGCGCACCGACTACGCGGGCTACGCCTCGTACGCCTCGGAGCCGGTGCATGTGCCGCGCCTCGAGTGGCCGCACGTCGCACTGTCCGACGGGGCGGGGGGCACGCGATTCCCGAGCAACCTCTACCGCGCCTCGGAGGTCGGGCCCACCAAGCGGATCGCGTTCGACGCCAACGGCAAGCCGACCCTCGTCGGCCTCATCCAGCGCTACGACCAGGACCAGCGACTGCTCGTGCTCGCCGTGCACATGGGCGGCGCGCCGTTTGCACCAGGCGCCCAGCAGGGGGGCGTCCTCACGCTCATCTCGCTCGCACGCGACGCCGATACAGCTGAGGCCGAGGCCGAGGCCACCCCGGCCCAGCCGCGGCGCGCGGCGACGCCCTTCGCCACCGGCGAGCGGCTCCTCCTCGCGGTCGCCCAGGCGCCCCCGCGCGCGGGGCCGCCGCACCTCCTCACGCTCTACGCGCCCGACTTCGGCTGGGGCGCGCACGTCGGCGGTGCGGTCGGCGTCGAGCTCGCCCAGGGGCCCTTCAACCTCTGCCTCCTCGAGTCGCTGCCGAAGAGCATCGGAGGCCGCCGCCTCGGCTTTCCCAACGCCGTCGTGCAGTGGGGCGTCGATGGCACGCTGCTCGTGCACGGTGGGTGCCTCCGAGTGGCGCCGTTCGTCGCACCGCACGTGCACGCCATGGACCGGCCCGACTACGTCCTCGTGTACCTTGAGACGGGCAAGCCCGGCACGGCCCTCCTCCACCGCGCCGGGGGACCCGTAACGGCGCCATTCGCAAAGATCATCCTCTACCCCCTCTTCCGAGAGGAGCGCATGGTCCCGCGCGAGACGACCCTCACGTCGGGCGAATCGCTCTCGCAGATGGTTTTGCGGTTCGAGAACCCCGACGGGGTGCCCTACCACTTCCACGGCGCGGACTTTTCATTCACTCTCAACTTTATATACTGAGCGCGCGCGCTCATCCCCAGTCCGCCTCGAATGCGAGCCGGTCGCGCGCGGCCCATGTGCCGCCTGGCGAGCAGCCAGTGACCCCCGCCTGCTTGTGCCAGTAGAGGGCCACGTGTCGCACCCGGGCGAGGTCGCGGGCAGCGACCCAGCCGCGCCCGCAAGCTTGCACGGCGGGCCGGGTGCGGCCATGTGCGCCAAACAAATCGAGGCGCCACCGCGGCACTGGCAGTGGCAGTGGCCCTGGCGGCAGCCCTGGCAGCGGCCCCTCGCCCGCGAGGAGGGACACCGAGCGCGCCCTGGCCGCGAGCGGCTTGACGAGCGCGGCGCAATGGGCAACGGCGTCGCAATCGGACGCATACGCGCACTCCCCCGACCACCGGGCAGCGGCGGGTAGCTCCGCGGCGCAGCAACGGGTCACTTGGCCGGTGCAGTGCGCGGCGGAGGCACCGAATGGGATGAGCGCCACGCCGCCGTGGGCGCCGTGGTCCGGCACCTGGCGGTGACCGGCGTCGAACGGGGCCATGGCGCGGAACCGCAGGCGCGGGCCCGACATTTGTCGACCGGCCCAGGGCCGGGCTGGGCACGACCCGCGGTCGCACGTCGCGCAGGACGAATTTGAGCCAGACCCCAAGGTCACGCGCCCCGATAAATTGATACGGACAGTTCACGCGCCTCTGCCGAGCCCCGGATGGGTCCGATCGCGGTCGACCAGGACGGGGCCGACGCATCGGCCGTTCAGGGGCGGGGGTCGGGGCGGGGCACGCGAGCTTGAGTACCGACCGCAACAAAACATATGGTTCATACCAGGGGTTGCTATGAAAGGCTCGATCCGGGCCGAGGTATTGCAATCCATCTTGAGAGGATTGTCGATCGCACAAGCGCTGGCATGGGATCGCGCCATTGCTACCCTGCTTGAGCGCCTCCTGCCGATCGAGGTGTACGGTCCCGCCGCGTCGCTGATAATTGCTGCGCTCACGACCGCCGTGTGCCTGGGGGGGGCATGGGCCGCCAGCAACGCGGTGGCTGCGGTGGATGCGATCCCCACAGCCCCCCTCGTCGAGTTTGTCGTCTCAAACAACCGCGCCCCGGACCCCATGCCTGCCACGGGCGGCGAGCCGGAGCCGTCGGTGCACCGGAACCACCACCGCGGCGCGTCCTCGGCTGTGACACGGGGGCGCAGAGGGGCCGCACCGTGAGGGACGTGGCGCTCGGCGCTTCGGATACGCCGCGTGCGCACGGTGTCAGTTTGTGAGCAGTGGCAGGCCGCATCGACGCTCGAACCGTGTACGATGTCCGCCTCGACCGTGCCGTGGGTCGGGCACTCTGCGGAGCCGCGGGGTGAATGCGAGTCGGAGCTGCATGCTACCGACAACATGGCCTCGCCAGGCGCCCCGCCAGGCGCCCCGCCAGGCGCCCCGCCAGGTGCCCCGAGTGCCACTGATGTCGATGCCTATGCACATGCCACGGTGGACCACATGCTTCGATGCGAACCAACTGTGGACTGGAGCACGTCGCACATCGCATGGCTACACTCGGAGCTCGTCCGGCACATGTGGCGCGAGTTTGAGCTCACTCGGCGCGAAGCAGCCGCGTACGAGCCCGAGGTGGAAGTCGGGCGGTACGCGGCCAAATTGGGTCTTTCACCGGCGGGAACCGCGGGTAGCACCGGGCGCCGGGGCCGAGCTCGGCGCAATCGCGGGCGCGGCGCATAGAGCCTTGGACCCGAGGGCGTCTCAATCAGACAAGGCGATGTATATGTGGTTCCGGGCGGCGAACCCATCGGAATCTACGATGGACACGGGGCGATGCGCCGAGCGCCGAAAAAAAAATAAGTCACTCCGACAAAGGTCGCCGCGATGCCCCCAAAGCGCCAGTTCCGCGCCTACAGCTGCGGGTCACAAGGCGCGAATCTGGTGGTGGCTCCGCGTGATCCAGCCACCGTCGAGGCACTCGTTCGCCAGTCCGCACCCGTGCGCGCGGCGGCACCGAGGCCGCGGCCGCGGAATACTGGCAACCTAGGGTTCGTCACAGGTATCCGGAGCGGCGGGCCTCGCTGATTCGATCAGCGCTCCCCGATCGGACACCCATGTCGCCCCGCGCGCGTGTCAGTCGCTGCCCTCTGTGAATTCCAACTGGCTGCGGTCGCGAACGCGCGCTGGCAAGAGCTTTATCGCGGCCGTGAGCACCAGGGCCAGTGGGCGCGGGCAGTTCAGGGCGCGCACGTGGAAGCCCCCCCGGGGGGGGTAGGAGTGGTCAGTCGCAGTCGTGATCAGCCCTGTGATGAGACTGGTCCTCTGCACAAACTTAATTATGTCTACCCCGCGCATGTCGAGCTTGCGAATGAGCTTGGTGCCGTACTTGAGCCGAAGCCGCGACCCGAGCTCCATGTACACGTAGCACGCCCGGACCGCGGACACTTCCGCGAGTTGCTCGAGGTGCTGCAACCGCAGGCGAGCCACTGGCGGGTGCTCCCCCACCGGCGCGTGCATGCTCATCACACCGCACCCATCGTCGAGCGTGACATCGTCCAGCCCGTAGGCGGTCCGGAACCGGAACGTTGCGTCTAACCGCGCCAGGCACGCCCCGTCGTCCGGACCGCAGTCGGCCAGGAGTGAGGTCCGTATAGCCTCCGCGCCGCCCAGTCGCGCCACGCTGACCGCATGCGCCGGGTCCATCAGCCGTGCCGTCAGCCGAGGCAGCTCCGCGTGGCCCGATATGGAGGGGTCCATTTGGGCGACGTCTACCATCCCCGTGCGTTTCGGAGACGGGCGCGCGGAACGCGACTGCGTGGCGCTCACGGGTTTGCCACCTGATACACCCGCCGCACTCCTCGCGCACGCCGCACCCCTCGCCCACGCCGCATCCCTCGTGCACGCCGCGCCCCTCGCGCCCGCCGATGGGAGCGCGGCCGTATGGGTACCGGAGCGCTGCACCGCTCGCCCCGTGCAGCCGCCGCCGGTCGAACCAATTATTTTTAACGCGTATCCCACAAGCCCAGTGGGCGATGCGGGTACCCAGGGCGATACCCGCGCCGCGCGACGCGGTCGAATCGGAGGGCTCGCCATCGCGACGCCCCCGCTCCCCGAGCCCCGTGCACCCCGGCGAAGGACGCCCCGGCCCCGGCCCCTCGTTCTCCTCGCCGGTGCCACTGGATGGGTCCAGGGGCCCGCGTAGCCCCGGGTCGACCCCACCCGCCCCCCCCAACCCAAGCTCCCCCCACGGTTGCACCATCGGGGTTCGTGAGGGTGGCCCCATCCGCGGAGCCGAGTCGATCGAGGACGACGAGGCGCTCACCGTCTGCGCCATCTGCCTGGAGAAGCTCGACGCCGTCTCGCCCGAGTGCACACTGCCGTGCCGACACCGGTTCCACTCGGTGTGCCTCCTCACGGCCTTCCGTCGGGACGAGCGCTGCCCGCTTTGCCGCGCGGTGCCCATCGAGGCGCAGGCGCCGAGCCCTGACGCGAACACGGTGAGGCTCGAGCTCAGCTTTGCCCAGGTGGAAGAGCACTGGGCGATCGCCGAGGCGCACGAGCGCGCAATGCGCAACTACACGCGCCGGACGCGGCGGCTGGCCCTCCGCGACGAGCCGCTCATGCGCCTACACTCGGTGATGCAGGAGCGCCAGCGTGAGTCGCGCGCGGCGGACGTGGCCGGCGACCGCGAGTGGGTCCGCACGCAGGACGCCGCCTGGCGCTCGGCGGAGATGGTGCTCTTGCGCGAGAATGAGCGGCGCGCCCGGCGCCGCTACCTGGACGCGCGGCGCCGGTATGACGCGACGGTGGCGCTCCGCATCGGGCCGCCGCCCGTGCCTGAGTGGACGCTGAGTGGGTACGACCACAAGAGTGCCGCGGTCGAGTCGCCGCCCGCGCCCACGTGGACGCTGCGCGTGGCGGCGGCGGGGGTGGAGGTGGCGGTGACGGAGTACCCCGAGGGCGCCGCGGCCGAGCCGCCGCCCGCGCCGGCCGCGAGCCACAACTGAGCCCCTGGCCGCGAATTTTTTAACCGAGCCCGTGCGGCCCCCGTCCCCGTTTGCCCGGCGTGCGAGAAAGTCGCCCCGTATAAAACAAACCGCGGCATGGAGCAACTCGTTGCGGCGTGCCTGCAGACGGCCGCGCTGGGCGAGGCGACGCGCGGGGGCGGCGGGGTCGTGTTCGTCGAAGGCGAGGAGCTGGCCTACCTGACGCGCGAAGAGATGGGGCCGGCCCGCTTCCCACCGGCCTTTGCGGACAAACTGCACCAGATGATGGAAGACGACGGCGCGCGGCACTTCTTTGTGGTCCACAAGGACGACCTCAACCTGCACGTGTCCAAAATCCCAAAACTGGGGACCCGCGACGAGCGGCCCCTGAAACTGGCGCTGCAGGGGCCCGACACGGGGCCCCGCGCACTGCTCCAGTGACGCGCTCACCTCAGATTCCACCCGAGGCCGCGTAGGGTGCACCGCGGCGCCCATGAAGCGCACCTTCGCCGCCGTGCTCGGCAACGATGACGACCGACCCGTGTACGTGCACCCGGACGAGCTTCACCCCGGGTCGCGGCTACGGGGCGTGATTTTGTCAGCCCCGCGCGCGGTGGAGTGGGGGTGCGCGCGCGACACGCTGCGGTCGCTCGTCGCGTCCCAGCGGACCTGCCGCGTACTCCTCGTGGGCAGCGCGACGCGCGCCGAACTCGAGCTCGAGCTCGAGCGCGACTGCATGGACCTCCCGCCGCCGTCCCCCCGCGCCCCCAGCGCGGAGCTCCTGCAGCTGCGCGACCTGTGCTAGCTCGCTCGCGCGCTGCGCGACTGGCCCCTGCTCGCGTGCTCCATGTCGACCATTGCCACCGGCGCGCACGTCGAGTGGACGTGCGGCGCGTCCTTCTTCTACCTGCGGCTGGCCCACAAGCCGTCCACGCGGGGCCTGCGCGCCAAGCCCCTCCGCGACCTGCTCGGCGCTGTGTGCGCCGAGTTGGCCAAGCGCGGCGTGACCGCGCTGACAATGGCCCCCGCGCAGGGGTTAACCGCGCTGGCGCCGGCGGAGCGCTCGCGCCTGCTGCAAGAAGTGCGCCAGGCGCTCGAGTCGCCTAACCGGTTTGGCTTCTCGCTGCACGACGGGGTCTTGCGCCGCGACCGCGCGGGGGGGGCGCCGTCCGACGTGTGCGCCGCGGTGCACTACGTGCTCGAGTGCGACGACCTCCCAGTCGCCGCGGGCGCTGCCATGCGCACGGGCCCCCTGTGGCCCACTGGCGCTGAATGGGCGCGAGACACGGCGGTGCTCGTGCGCGCCCTGCACCGGGGCGTCCCCAACCTCGGCTCGCTCTTTGCGGCACCCGGCTCGACGAAGCGGCAGTTGCTACAAGCCGCACTGGGAGAACACGGTCTCGTCGTGGCCGAGTGGGACCTCACGACCGCAGCCGTGCTGATCGTGTTTCCCTCCATGTGGGCCGGGGTGGTCGTCGCAAATGCGCCCTCGGTCGGTGGCGTGGTGCTTCGCGTCGACAAGCTCCGACTGTGAGCAGGCCGCGCCAAGGGCCACCGCTCCAGAGCAACAGTGCCATGCGGTCGAGTACATCCGATGGGTCAGCGCGCGGGCGACCCGTATGTGCAACGGGCAACAGGGTATTCACATTGCACATGATTGCCGTTCGCACCCTCACGTCGATGCGACTCATGACAATTTCTGAGTATGCGATACAAAAAAAGTTTACCGATAAAAACAAAGTGTACAGACCGACCCTAAACCAACAGGCGTCACCGCCCGCCCCGCGTATGGCAGAATTCGTCTTGTATCGAGCCATTCAACTGTCTGCCGGTCAGCACACTGGCCGCGTAAAAGCCCGCCCCGTCATCCGCCCCTGTCCCCCCGCCACCGGTCGCGCCCCCCTCTCCGCCATCGGTCACGCCCCCCTCCCCGCCATCGGTCGCAGTGAACCCCTCCCCGCCATCAGTCGCGCCCCTCTCCCCGCCACCGGTCGCGCCCCCCCCCGGGCCACGACAGCTGGCACACCCCGGGTAAAACCCCCGGGGGTTAACCAGTACTTGAACCATCAATTTAACGAACCGTCGGATTTGCCCCTATCCGCCAAATCCGCCGAATCGCGCAGTGTCAATGCTCTTCTCATTGCAGTACAACGTGCCAACTTGTCACCCCGGACTGCGACCGCTGCAGGTAACGCCGCGAACGCTAGGAGATATGCGGGGGACGCTACGGATGCGTCGGGGAAGGCTGCAACCGCTAGGGGGGGGCGCTGGGAACGCAGCGGGGGACGCTGCGAGCGCTCGGGTTAACCCGGAGGATACGAACGCGACGGCAACCGATGCGGTCATGCAGGCCCTTTTCGAACGGGCAGACAGGGAGGCACCAACGCCCTCTACCCGCCGATACGTCACATACCCCCCGAACTGTACAGATGTGCAGTCACTGGAGGACCTGCTCCACCGCACCATGTTCGCGCGCAAAGTAGCACACTTCGTGAAGACGGACGACCACATTCGGGCGTCGTGACTCTTCATGTCCGGATCTCCTTCGCTCAGGACATCTTCTCCAATGAGATGATCAGATGGACCGGTCCCCATCACGCCTGGCCCATCGGCATCGATGCCCAGCAACTACGTTGTCGGGACGGAACGCCTTGGTCGAACCCTTCCCATCCTGCACTGCGTGGTCAACGGGCTCGCCGCGACCACCCGCTCGACCTCCACGGATTGGACCGGCACATTTTTATCGCGCGAGCAGGTAGCACATGGCGCCCGGCACGAAACTGGCGCGCGCGCGGGGCCAGCTCCACGGCCACGCGACCGCTCCGCTCACGGGCCTCCGTCCGGGTGCCGACAAGCTCTACAAGGTGGTGATCCCGGGGTGCCGGGGTCACAGAGCGCTCACCCTGCGGCTATGTACCGAGCTTCGCGACGAGGACGAGTACGACAATTACGGCGTGTGCCGCGACGGGCTATGGCGGATACGCACCCCGGGGCTGCCCGACCGCTGGCTGCGGCTGTGGGGGGGCCGCCAGTCGCTCCTCGACCTCCTGCAACGCTATACTTTCATGGACGCCTCGGGGTGCGCGTACAGCGCCGACCCGGGCTCGACCACGCTGCGCAACGCGCTCACGTGCGCGCGACTGACCCAAATGATTCCGCCCGACGCGGCCGAGGTCGACGCGGCCGGCGCACGCCCGGGCGCCACCACCTTCTTCTGCGACCCACGCGCGCGGTTTAAACGCGACGTGCCGTGCCACGCGCTCGTGCTCAACGTCGGGGTGGCGCAGCTGAGCGCGCGCAGTGGCATTTGCTGGTGGGGGGCCATGTGGTTCGCCCTCTGCTTCAACCCCGAATGCCGAGGCATCCTGATCGCCCGTGCCGCCGCCATGCCCGACTCCCCTTCGGTGCAAGCGCTGCGCCGCGCGCTTCCGAACGTGCTGTGCGACGCGCTCGTGTCCGAGCAACTGCGCCGCGCGCTCTTCGAGCATCTAGGCATCGGAGACGACCCCGACCAAGCCCCCGAGCTCGACAGACAGAATGGATACGGACAGTTCGCGCGCCTCTGCCGCACGCTGGGCATCCCGCTCATTACCATGTATGCACCCGGCATGACGCAGACCCCCGACGCCTTGGATGGCGCTCGCGCGGGCGACCTGGCCTTCCTGGGCGTCCGCACCTACCGCTCGCTGCACGTGCCTAGCTTCAAGCTCGAGCACGCGGGACGCACCTGGCGGCTTCGGTCCGCCATGATCGGAAGCGAATTCTGCGGGCATCAGATCGGCCTCTCGTCCTGTTGCCGCACCCAGCGCAAATGGGCCGTCTACGACTCGGATGCGGTGCGGCAATGCATCGGCCCGATCGCATGGGACATGGGCGATGACGCAGGCGAGGAGGCGTGGTGGCGCGCGCTCGAGTGGATCATGCCCATCCACAACGCGACGCCAAACTCGCAGTTCTGCGACATGAACACTCGAAACCGCCACCCAATGGCGACCATCGTAGCGGCCTACGGGGCCGAGGGCGCCAACCAGCGCCCGACCGTCGCCCCCGCGCGCGGCATGGCGCACCGGACCGTCAATGTGGACTGGATCTATACCGTGTGTTCGTCAGGTTAACCCGATAAAGTAGTTCCGGGGCTGACGCTCCGGTGCTGACGCTCCATCCCTGAGAATGTGTTTGCTCGGAGAGGTAGCACTTCCTGCAGAAAGTAGTTTCAGGGCTGACGCTCCATCCCTAAAAAAGTGTTTGCTCGGAGAGATGGCACGTCCTGCAGAAAGTAGTATCGGGGGTGACGTCACGTCCTGCAAAAAGTAGTACGGGGGCTGGCGTCACGTCCGGCAGAAAGCAGTTCCGGGGCTGACGCTCCGTCCCCGACAAAGTATTTGCTCGGGGAGGTGGCACGTCCTGCAGAAAGTAGTTCCGGGGCTAGCTGACGCTCCGTCCCCGACAAAGTATTTGATCGGGGAGGTGGCACGTCCTGCAGAAAGTAGTTCCGGGGCTGACGCTCCGTCCCCGACAAAGTATTTGATCGGGGAGGTGGCACGTCCTGCAGAAAGTAGTTCCGGGGCTGACGCTCCGTCCCCGACAAAGTATTTGCTCGGGGAGGTGTCACGTCCTGCAGAAAGTAGTTCCGGGGCTGACGCTCCGTCCCCGACAAAGTATTTGATCGGGGAGGTGGCACGTCCTGTCGAAAGTAGTTCCGGGGGTGACGCTCCGTCCCCGACAAAGTATTTGATCGGGAGAGGTGGCACGTCCTGCCGAAAGTAGGTCCGGGGGTGACGCTCTGTCCCCGACAATGTATTTGCTCAGGGAGGTGGCACGTCCTGCCGAAAGTAGTTCCGGGGCTGACGCTCCGTCCCCGACAATGTATTTGCTCGGGGAGGTGGCACGTCCTGCAGAAAGCAGTTCCGGGGCTGACGCTCCGTCCCCGACAAAGCATTTGCCCGGGAGGTGGCACGGCCTGCAGAAAGTAGTTCCGGGGCTGACGCTCCGTCCCCGACAAAGTATTTGATCGGGGAGGTGGCACGTCCTGCAGAAAGTAGTTCCGGGGCTGACGCTCCGTCCCCGACAAAGTATTTGATCGGGGAGGTGGCACGTCCTGCAGGAAGTAGTTCCGAGGCTGACGCTCCGTCCTCGACAACGTATTTTATCGGGGAGGTGGCACGTCCTGCAGAAAGTAGTTCCGGGGCTGACGCTCCGGTGCTGACGCTCCATCCCTGAGAATTTGTTTGCTCGGAGAGGTAGCAATTCCTGCAGAAAGTACTTTCAGGGCTGACGCTCCATCACTGAGAACGTGTTTGCTTGGAGACATGGCACGTCCTGCAGAAAGTAGTATCGGGGCTGATGTCATGCCCTGCAGAAAGTAGTATCGGGGCTGACGTCACGTCCTGCAGAAAGTAGTATCGGGGCGGACATCACGTCCTGCAGAAAGTAGTATCGGGGCTGACGTCACGTCCTGCAGAAATTAGTATCGGGGGGTGGCGTCACGTCCGGCAGAAAGTAGTTCCGGGGCTGACGCTCCGTCCCCGACAAAGTATTTGCTCGGGGAGGTGGCACATCCTGTAGAAAGTAGTTCCGGGGCTGACGCTCCGTCCCCGACAACGTATTTGCTCGGGGTGGTGGCACGTCCTGCAGAAAGTAGTTCAGAGCAAACGCGCCCCTATTATGCGCAGGCACGCCAAGTACGTCCAGGCAATTTACGCGCTCACTTTCTGGTTAGGGTTAACCCAAGAGGTACGGGTCGTACGAGTCCGGGTAGGACGAGTACGGGTCGTACGGGTCCGGGTAGGACGAGGCGGCGGGTTAACCCCTTAACCCGAGGGGCATGCGCCGCGCGGATGGGCAGGTCAGGAACTGATTCCGCCACTTCGCAGTGACGCCAACCGCCGCCCTCCGCCCTCATCCTCTCATTCTCCTCATCTAAAGACCCCTCCATCTTCTACCCAACCGGTATTGCTTGGTCATTGGGACCAAGCTGCGGAACCCATAGAGCGTCACGGAGTGTGTGTGTGGTGTTTCGTGACGTGTTTTATATGTATACGGGGTCGCTGCCGGCGTCCGCTCCAATGCCCGAGGCCCACCATTCGCAATACTGGGCGCAGCGCGGCAGGACGACGACCGGAGGGGCGCGCCGCGCGTGGCGGCGGCGGGCGAGGTTGATGGCCCGGTGCAGGTAGTCGCGCCAGTCGGCCTCTGGGCCGTCGGCGCGGACAACACGCGCCAGCACGCGGACCACGCTGAGGCCGTGGCCGAGCGCGAGGCGCATCTTGAGCGCGTCGTGGCGCCGCGTGTACTCTAGGTCGTGGCGGGCCCCCCACTGCACGAAATGCTGCATCCCGTCGACCTCGAGGACGCACGCGCAATCGAGGCAAAAGTCAAAGGGCAGCTCGCGGCGGTCGCGGCACCAGGCGAAGCGCCGCTCGCGCTCGAACGGGACGCACGCGCCGTCCAAGTAGCGCGCGACCGCGCGCTCGGCGGCCGAGGCGACGCACACGGGGCAACCGCCGCCGGCTGTGACGTCGGTCGGGCGCGCCCTCCACGCCCGGGTGCACGTGGCGCACCACCACAGCATGCGCACCCCGGAGCTGCGCGCCACCTCGGCGGCGGGGCGCGGGTTGCCCCGGTGGAAGAGGCCGCGGGCGCGCACGTCCCCGGCGACCGACTTGGCGAGGCACGTCTGGCAGCCGGCCGCCGCTCTGCAAAGCGTCGCGCCGGCGCAGTAAGGGCACCCGACGGGACCCGGAGCGGCCCCGCCGCCGTCCGGGGCGACCCGCCGCTGACCGTCGGGGGAGGGGGCGCGCGCCGGTCGCGAGGTCGCCACCCGCTTCGGGGCGGCGGCCCAATCGTGCGAGCACGCGTGGCAGCGCCACTTGATCCCTCGGTCGCTGGAGTGGCGCGCGACCTCCGAGGCGGGCCATGGGTTGTCCGGGTGGTAGAGCGCGTGCGCGCGCGCGTCGCCCGCGACCGAGCGGGCGAGGCACGCCGCGCAGTGGTCCGCTGCGTCGCAGAGGCGGCGGCCGGCGCAAAACGGACAGCCCGTGCCCGCGGCCACGCTGAAGGGAGCCGCCGCCCAGTCGTGGCTGCACGCGCGGCAGTGCCATTGCACGGCCGTGTCGTTCAAACTCCCCGCCACCTCGGTGGCCGGGCGAGGGTTGCCGACGTGGTACATCTCCCGGGCGCGGGGGTCGCTGGCCACCGAGCGGGCGACGCAGTGATGGCACCGGGCGGCCGCGGGGCAGAAACTCTTCCCCACGCAGAAGAGACAGCCCCGCCCCGGGACGCGCGGGTGGTGGCACATGTCGCACGTCTCGACCGCTGCACTGGCCCGGCTTGCGCCGGCGTCCCCCTGTGCGTCCTCCTCCTGCGCCCCCCGGCCCTGCGCGTCCCCCTGCGCGTCCTCCCCCTGCGCCTCCCGGCCCTGCGCGTCCCCCTGCGCGTCCTCCCCCTGCGCCTCCCGGCCCTGCGCATCCCCCTGCGCGTCCTCCCCCTGCGCCTCCCGGCCCTGCGCATCCCCCTGCGCGTCCCGGCCCAGCGCGTCCTCACCCAGCGAGTCACGGGCGCAAGTGCCGAGTGCCCACGCGGCCGTCCACGTCGCCCGCGCGGCGGCCCCCGCGGCGGACCAAGCCGAGGCACACGAGGCCGCCCAGGCGGCAATCGGGGAAACCCACGAGGCGGGCCGCGCGCTCACCGACAGTGCACAGCCCGTGGCAACGCGCGCCCAGCGGGGGCACCCCGCGAGGGGAAGCGCCCTCGGCGCGGGGCGCCTGGTCCGCGCGACTCCCTTGGACCCCAAGTCGATCGGTGTGACCCTCCACCTCTCCCACCCCGGCATGTACCGCCGCCCAGCCGCGCCCCCCGGAGGAGTGCGTGGGACGACTGGAATGACAAGGCGATGCCGCACCCCCGGGGGCCGCCACGGTGGCGATGGGTGACGCGGCCTGCGCGCGGACCGTACCATGCGCGCGGGGCGCGGAGGGCGGTGGCAATCTGATCGCACTCCCAATCGCGGCTCGGGTGGGTTGCGCACCGACGACGCAATACCCAAAGCGCGGGGGGGGGGGGGGCGCCCGGTCCCGTAGGTCTAATTGGACGAGCGTGTCATTCCCCGACCGGACTGCCACGCGGGTACGCGGGCGCCACTGACCAACGCGGAGGCGCCGCCCGCCGCAATCGCATGCCTGGACCGCCGAACGCACACCGCGCGCGCGCATCAGATCGCCACCCCCCTCGCACGGGAGCGTTGGCACATCTGACGGCGGTCGCGATGGCGCGGCGCAAGCAGCGCGGTGGTACCGGGGGCAGTCGCGCGTGCTTCAAGTACCGAGCCACCAGCCCTCGTCGCACTCGGAGTGACACCGCGCGGGGCAACCTGGCCCGCACCGAGCCACCGACCGAGCCGCTGATCCCACGCAAGGTATTCGCGCGCCTCGCCCGGGAAATTGCGAACAGCGCCGAGGCACGCGCCCACGGCAAGACGCCTGTCCACGGGCAGGAGGTGACGGCCGTCGTGCTCCCAGAGGCGGCACTCGTTGCGATCCAAGAGGCGGCCGAAGCATACCTCGTATCTCTATTTGAAAACGTGCGGGTCCTCGTCGGTCGCATGAACCACGCCCCCAATCTGCACAAGAGCTTTCTACTCGCGCGACGCATCCGCGGCCAGTGTGCCTGATCCCGGGCGGCCGACATTATGCGCCGTGCGCACGTCGCCTCGCCACCCCCGGGCGCAAACCGGTGGGGCGGCACATGGCCACACTGCGCACCGGGTCCACTCGTGACACGGGTCGCCGTGGTCTCGCGCGCCCCGCCTCCCGCCCCCCCCATCACTCTGCTATGCGCGGGGCCCTGCGTGCGCGCGGGACCCGGGGCTGGCGGGGGGTCATGAAGGAGGCACCCCACGCCTTGATTATCTCATTGTTGTCAATCTGCCGAAGGGTGTGCGCCTGATACACCGGATCGAGGTATTTCAGAGGGGTGTGGGGGGCAGCGGCGAGGGCGCGTCGCGTTGCATGCAAAAGGCCCAATATTTGCTTCATAATTGCATAGGGCATGAGGGTAAGCGCGGCGGCGTGCCCAACAAACTCAACTGGGGACGCGGTCGCCATGGCGTGCGCGCTCCCCCTCATGATCTGCACGCGTTGCCAGAAGGTCAAGATGAAGTCTCGAAACATATAGTAGCTATACACGTCAAGCACGCGGGTGTTGACCACCAAGAACGGGATGAGCGCGGCCGTAAATGCAAGGGCGAGAACGTAGTATATGTCCCATTGGCACATGATCGCCGCGGCGGTGGTACCTTTATATTCTGCCTCGTCGTACAGAGATTCCAGTTCCTCGGAATACACCGACACCCGCGCTTGACACATTGAGGTGAGCGGGCTTCCCAGCGAGAGGCCGCGCATGCCCGGCTCCTTTAACCCAAGGTTGTCGAGCAACGACGCGATCACACGGGTCACGAGCAAGGGGGTAAGAAAACGTTCCTTCGGCCTGGCAATTTCCGTGCTGATCATCGGCCCCGGCGTGCGACCCTCGATCGTCGGACCCGGGGCATCGAGTGTGATAACGAATTCGTGCGATTGCTGCAAACTGCGGTCAATGGTGTTCTGCAGTGCGAGTTGCAGGCTGAGGGGCCCAAGCATATACACGGGGTAGTTGACGTGGCCCCCGGCAAATCGCCGCTGGCTTGAAGTCCCAAAGAACTGCTTCAAGGATACCGGCGGCGTCTCTGGCACATTGACCGGTTTTGTCGGCCAGAACGTTCCGATAGGGTTAACCTCTTGCATGCCCGTGCACCACTGGCGGAACAACATGTCTCGCCGCAATGTGGTTTCCAAGTTCGAGCCAGCGCGTTTGACGGAGGCAGGCCCGGCGGCGAGGCGCAGAAACTTGAGCACCTTGTCTTTGTGCACATTGTGTAGAGTGAACAAGCCTGCTGCCATCCTAACCTGCTCCATGATCGGCTTGTTAATAAAGTTGAACAACCATTGCCAACGGCTCAGATCCGATAGATCGGCTGCACCCCTCCCCCCGACAACGCTCATCAACGCAGTATAAAAGCCGGTACCTATTTCACCGCGGGTTAACTCTGACGCACCCAGTTGGGCAACGAACAGTGGAGTGGCCTGAGCTGTGAGCAGCACGGCGCCTATGGACACCGCCACCGCCGCGCCCACGTATAGCCGTTCGACTTCCTTCTCATCCTGTTGATTGTTCAAGAACTGCACCAGATACTCCGAAATTGTCGTAAATTTGGCAGTTGACGTATCCGCCGGGTCCACAAAGTTCTTAGCCCCCCATTCGACCCCTGGCGCATACGAGTCCGCCGTCCCCCGTTCGAGGATTTTCGATGACATTTTGGTACGATGGTATCCCCCGTCACGCTCCTCGTACAGATCCATCCATTTTGACGTCGGGGTAATCGTCCATGGATACTGATCGCGATTCAGATCGAGCACCGCCGGTAATTTGAACTGTTCAGACAACGGTACGGCAAACAAGGCAGGGTCCTCGGTCGCGATCACATCGTACGCCAAGACACCGGTGGCGTCATATTTGATACTGAAGATTGCGGTTTTTCTCGGGGTATGCAATGTGGGGTTTGTGAGCACCCTCCGGGTTGGGTGGACGGCCCACAAATTTTTCAGAGTTTCGAACCAATCCCTTCTCATGCGTATGGTCCCCGGCTCTGCACCGTCCTTATGCTGGGTCGCCTGATCGAGGAGTGTCGATGACTTTTTGGTTTGATGGTATCGCCCGTCGCGCTTCTCGTACAGATCCATCCACGCTGAGGTCGGGGCAACCGTCCGTGGATAGCGATCGCGTGGATGTTGAAGCACATCCGGTAGTTTCAAACGTTTGGCGTACACGGCAGGGTCCTCCTCACGCGCGACCTCACTGTACGCCAATGCACCGGCGGCATCACAACGGACTCTGAAGATTGCGGTTTTTTTCGGGGTCTGAACTGCGGGGTCCATGTGCGGGTGATTGGCGAGGCGGTTGGTGAATGCACCTGATTTTCTTCCGTCGAGCTCAAACCGGTGGGGGGGGATACACCAACGAGTGGCGCGCCCGACCTCGAGTTACCATTGGGCGAGACCCGACTCCAGTCGGGCTCGCGGGTGGGGTGCCAGCGGGCCTCGCCCGGTCACCTCCGCGAATGTACGCCATGTACAAATGTCGAGGGTGGACTCGCGCCCGCGCCCCCTGGCCGACCCCAGGGTCCTGCGTGTGGCGGCGGCCGCCGCCACCGCCGCAAGTGCGGCCATGACGGCGGCGGGAGGCCACCGAGACGCCGACGACCACGAGGCTCTCCTCAAGCTCGTGCACGCGGACCTGCGGACTCATCGGCGCCGCACGAGCGTGCTCTGCGTCTTCTCACTCGCCTTTCTCGCCGCACAGGTGAGCACGGCAACAATATCGACCATGCTGACACTGTCCGACTAATTTGAAATGGGCTACATCTTCTCGGGCCTCACGGCGCTGCTCTTGACGATCGAGGGCGCCCTGGCGGTTCGCGAGCGAGCGGCATCCGCCTTCGTGACCGTCAACCGCCTCCGGGGCATTTAGCTCCAACTCGAGTTCTCAGGGGGGCCCCTGGGCCCGTCGCCGGCCTGGATGGAGTACGCCGATGTGAATAGTAGTCGCAAAGTGAACTATATCGAGGGAATCTTTATGCCGTGGCTCTGACCAGGCCCCGGAGCCGCAGCCCGCGTCACCCAAGCCACCCCTTCACCCCCTGGAGCACCTTTTCAGCGGTGCCAAGGTGGGTCCTGGCCCACCCGTCGAGCTTCGTGCGGTCCAGCGCGCCTTGTAGCACGGTGCGCGCGAGCTCCACCACGGGGGCTGCGACGACAGTACTCGTGGTGCTCGCCCCTTGCGCCTGCGCCTGCGCCTGCGCCTGCGCCTGCGCCTGGGCCTGTGCCTGTGCCTGCGGCTGGGCCTGCGCCTGGGCCTGGGCTTGCGCCTGGGCCTGGGCTTGGGCCTGGGCCTGGGCCTGGACCTGGGCCTGCGCCTGGGCCTGAGCCTGAGCCTGAGCCTGGGCCTGCAGCTGTGCTTGCGCCTGGGCTTGCGATTGGGCCTGCTTATGGGCCATGGACATGGCATGCACTTGCGCCGTGGCCATCTCATTGAGCTGCGCCGGCCCCGGTGCCATCTCCTGCGCCTGCGCATGTGCCTGCGCTTGCAGCAGCCCCTGCGATAGGACATTGGCCCGCGCCTGGGCCTGGGCCTCGAGGCGAGCCTGAGCCGTGGCCATCTCATTGAGCTGCGCCGGGCCCGGTGCCATCGCCTGGGCCTGGGCCTGGGCCTGCGCTTGCAGCAGCCCCTGCGATAGGACATTGGCCCGCGCCTGGTCCTGGGCCTGGATGCGAGCCTGCGCCTGCTCAAACCCCTGCGCGGGTGGCTGCGCGCCGGTAAATGCAGCCGCCATCTGGGCGCGCGCCTCGTCCGCCCCTGACATCGCGAAGGACCGAACGCCCAGCGTAGGAACTAGCCGTGCGCCGGGGACCTGCGCGGAACCCCCGGGGACCTGCACGGAACCCCCGGGGGCCTGCGCGGAACCCCCAGGGACCTGCGCGGAACCCCCGGGGCGTTGGCCGTCCGCCTGCCACTGCCACCCCAGTGGCGCGTTCAGCTGGCCGAGCGGCTCCCAGCCCAGTGCCCCGCCACCCACCGCCACGCCCGCCAGTGCAGGGGCCATCGGCGGCGCCATCCTCGCCAGCGCAGGGGCCATCCGCGGCGCCGTCCCCGCCAGCGCAGGGGCCATCGGCGGCGCCGTCCCCGCCAGCGATGGGGCCATCGGCGGCGCCGTCCACGACTGCGCAAGGGCCATCGACGGCGCCGTCCACGACTGTGCAGGGGCCGTCGGCGGCGCAATCGGTGGCGCCAGTGCCATCGGGGCCATCGGGGCCACCGGGGCCACTGGGGCCACCGGGGCCACCGGGGCCAACGGGGCCAACCCGACCCCGGCAAGCGCGTTGGGCTCGCCGGTGCCGTCGCACACGTCGCATCGCCCGAGCCGCTCATACACAAACGGCAGCACCTCCTCGCAGGCGCGTCGATTCCACAGCCGGCTCTGCATCACCCCACACACGGGGGCGTCTGCGTACTCGCGGTCCTCCACCGCGGACACGGCGCTCGACCACCCCCAGTTGTACGCGTTTGGCACCGGGCCGCCCCCCGTGCGCAAGTTGTCCACCCCCGGGGCGCCGCTCCACGCATAGGCGTGCGATCGGCGCGAACCGGCCGACTGGGGCTCCGCGCGCAGCCCGATCCACGCCGGCGCACGCTCCGACGCACCCGACGACGCGGGGCCGCTCACGAGGTCTTGCACCCGGCGGTGGTCCTGCCACGTCTCGACCACCGCCAGTCGGCTGGAGTTGCGGGCGCAGAAGCGCTGCGCGTCGGCCCATTGCATCTGGTCGATCACGTAGAAGAAGCGGCTGGCATCCCCGCGCGCCTTGGAGCTCGCCCACGTGGCCAGGCACGTCATCGGCGGCGCGGCGTGGCAGACCGAGTGGCACGCATCCGCGTCGTCCGCCTCGGGCACCTCGCGCAGCCTACACTGCATCACAGGAGTGGGGCGCCCTTTGACGTCGTCGTCGCAAAAAAAACACAGGCTGTCGCAGACAGGGGCGGGCAAACTACCCCGGGCGAAGGTGAACCCGACGCCGGCGGGGCGCCGCACGCTGCGCCCAGGTCGCGCGCCATGCACGTCGGCAGCAACCCGGCAGGCTCCAACGGGACCGCCGCGCGCGCGGCCGAGGCCGAGGCGGCGGCCACTGCCATTCCATCCGCGCGCACTGCACTCTCCGTACCCGGCGTGAAGCCGAGGCGCCGGCGCCAAGTGCCATGGACGTTGGTGATCACGGCGGCGAGCAGGAACCCGATGCAGTACGTCAGGCAGGCGCGCTGTGCCGCGTGCACGGTCGCGCCCGTTGGCGATCGGGGCTGGAGCGATGGGGTCGGCAAGACGAACGCCACGCATAGGAAGATTACGACGCTCAGCATCGGCGCCGCGGCCTTGGCGAAGCCCGCGCCTAGGTTGGACGCCAGCAGGCCGCCAATCGCAAAGGCCAGCCCGGACACGGCATTACTCTCGATCTGCAGGCTGGACATCGAGCGCCGCGAGACAAAGTCAAGTGTCTGGTGCTGGATGCATAGGATCTCGGCAACGAGCAGCACGACCGGCCAGTCGAGCGAGACAAGGAGCCACGGCGCGTGGAACGCCTCGCGGGTGCCGACGACCGCGTCAAACGTCGCGAACCACGGGACGATGGCGATGCTCCAGGTAGTCAGAAGCTCCATGCGCAGGCGCGTGTCTTCGGAGGCGTGGTGCGAGTTTAGCGCCACGCGGCGCGTGTGGAGGATGACCGCACACAGGACCGCGCTCGCGCCGATAATCGCGGGGGACGGCATCGCGGCGCGCCCGATACACTTGCACCGACCAATCCGTTACGATGGGTTCCGAAAAACTGGGTTGACGGACAAACCGTAAGGGCGCGGGCACGGAGCCGATGCCCCGCCGGGGAGCGCACACAGTGGCACACCTCAGTTGACCCGCTATCCGAGTTGGGTATGCACGGGGCCAACCGAGGGGGTAACCCCGCGGCCAACGGAGTGCAAGCCGCGCAGCCCAGTGCACCGGGCAGCACCACTTCGGCAAAGACACCCTCGTTCACGGACACCCCCACGTTGGAATAGTTTACGTACGGTCAGCCTGTTTCAGTTGGCACCCGCTCACCGGACCAGTGGTTCGAGGGCGACTGGCAGCTCCACGGTGCCGAGCCCGACTCATGTGAACTCTCGCCCGCTTCGGTGAGATCAATGAGATGTTCACAGCGGGAAAGTATGGCGCAAAAGGCGCGAGCGTCGATGCGGCGGAGCTTTGACGGCTGGTGCGAGCCCGTCACATCGGGGCAGTCTTGGAACGCCCCCTGCCCCAGGCTCCTCAGCTGCACCGCATCGCGCAGGTCCACGGTGGCCAGTGCGCACCACGAGACGCATGACGCCGGGCGCGCGACCATCACGGGCCGGTGGCTCCCGTCCCTCGGAAACTGATGGGGACGCCGTGCACCTTGCGGCGGTGCATCCGTCAACCCATCAGGGCAACAACACTGCACCCCCGGCGATCGCAGCGTTGACGCAGCATCGCTGCAGCGGCTGCCCTCCGTCCGACTTGGTGTAGGCAATGCTCGCTCCGCGGAAATGCGTGCAGAGGCCCTCGCGTGGCATCGCGGTGCACGACCACTCCCCTGGCGCCGCCGGGGCGCAGTCATACGGGGCGCTTGTTCGACCCGGGCAAATGCATGCCTGCCCAGCGGGGAGGCCCGCGAGATTCGGTGGGAGTCGACATTCGGGGGGGAGGGCGTCGGTTGAACGTGGGCTCAGAAACTTTTTACCCCGCGACGAGGCGCGGGCGTGGACATCGAATGCAGGAGCGCCACCGGTATCTCCACTGCCCCGGGCCCGCCGGTGCGTCGTCGTTGCGTTGCGGCGCAGCGTGTGGTTTTCTGACACTGTGACAAATGGGCCCGCTTACGCCACCCAAACCGCCCCGGTCGCCGCCGTGGCTGCCCCCGTGGGCTCTGCCGTGGGGTTCCCGGTCGTACGCGGAGACAAATGGCACGCCCCCCCGCCCTGGCGCCGGGGCGGGCCTCAGCGCGCCCCCCCGGCCGGACGCCGCCCCGATCGGCGCCGGGGCAGCCCCAGTCGCCACGGGGGCCTCGCCCAGCTCCACGTGCGTCGATTTTGGTGGCCTGCGCCGCACAACCCGCTTTGTCTGCTTCCAGGGGTGCGCAAGCCACGGCATTGCCCTCCTGGGGGCCTTCCGCGCAATGTGCGACATGGAGCTGCTCGACGCGGATGCACTGCAGGGGTGCGCGGGGTGCTCCTCTAGGGCACTGCTGGCCCTTCTCGTCGCGGTGGGGTACTGCCCTCGGCGGTCCGACGCCCTGATTACAGAGCTCGACGGCATGGACCTCGTCGCCGAGCGAGACTACGCCGAGCTGGTACAGAGCTTCGGGCTCGACCAAGGGAACCGGGCCCGGGCCGTCATATCGCTCATCCTCGAGCGCGCGGGCCTCTGTGCCAATGCGTCCTTTGCCGACCTGCATCGACTGACGCGGCGGAAGTTCGTGTACGCCGCGACCAACCTGCGCACCGGCTGCGCCGAGTATTTCGATCACGCCCGCACGCCAGACGTGCGCGTCGTGGACGCCATCTTTGCCTCCATGTGCATCCTGATCCTGTTCCTGCCCTGGGCGCACGGCGACGCGACCTACGTCGACGGATGCCTCACGGATGCCTACCTCGTTGGCCAGTTCCTCCCGAGCGAGACGCTCCACTTTTGGACGCGCGAGGTCGACCAGCCCATCCACGACTGGACCGGCTTCCTTACGGCACTGATGACATGTGGCATGCGACAATTCACACGGAACGCGCTCGCGGGCGGACCGGCCCCCGCCGGGGACGCCCGCGGCGCGACGAGCGACCTGGAAGGGCGCGTGCTGCTGTTCGACATGGACGGAGCGCCTGTGCCCGCGACGCCCACCACGGTCCTCTACGAGCTCGCGCCGTGGGGCTATCGCGCGGCGTGCAAAATGGCATGCCCCGGCCTCTCGCTCGTCATCGAGACGATGCTCTTCGTCCAACTCATGTGGATCGTGAAGCCTTTGCGTGCCAGAGAAGGCACTCCGTCGTGTAGTGCAGGCGACTCTGCGTCTGGAACGTTGCCAGTAGAAGCACCACCGCCACTGCTGCCGTGATGCACAACACGGTCATCGCGAGACGCGACTGCTTCTCGGACAACTGGCGCAACTGCGCGAGCTCCTCGTGCACGGCGGCAATGGCGTCCGCGACTGCCGCGTGCGCCTGCGCTTGGACCTGCGCCTGCACCTGATGCAGGTGCGCCTGCTGCGCCTGCTGCGCCTGCAGCGCCTGCTGCGCCGCCGCCTGCTCCGCCGCGTACCGCGGGCCGCGCGCGTTCTCGCCGTACGCGGCCTCCTGGTATCGGTGCCCTTCGTCGACAGTCGGGGGGTCCGCAATGCGCACGCGGTGCGTGCCGCTGTGGTGCCGCGACCGGCCCGTGCCTCCGCCCCCGCTGGTGCTACCGCGACGGGAACGGGAGAGGACCGGCACAGGAGGCACCGTGGGAGCAGGGGGAGCCACGGGGGAGATGGGCGATCCATCGTATATCGAGAGACCCCATGCATCGTCCATGCTAATGGCCATCGTCACACGGGATCTGGGCTCCTTTGACAAAATGATAGCAAGAAAAAGACGAGCGCAAGACTCGCGGCTCGGGTACACCGGAACAACCACCGACCTCGATGCCAGCAGGACGTGCCACATCTCCGAGCAAACACTTTCTCACGGATGGAGCGTCAGCCCCAAAAAAACTTTCGACAGGACGTGCCACATCTCCGAGCAAACACTTTCTCAGGGATGGAGCCTCAGCCCCGAAACTACTTTCGACAGGACGTGCCACATCTCCGAGCAAACAATTTCTCAGGGATGGAGCGTCAGACCCGAAACTACTTTCTGCAGGACGTGCCACATCTCTGAGCAAACACGTTCTCAGGGATGGAGCGTCAGCCCCAAAACTACTTTCTGCAGGACGTGCCACATCTCTGAGCAAACACGTTCTCAGGGATGGAGCGTCAGCCCCGAAACTACTTTCTGCAGGACGTGCCACACCTCCGAGCAACCACTTTCTCAGGGATGGAGCGTCAGCCCCGAAACTACTTTCTGCAGGACGTGCCACATCTCCGGGCAAACACTTTCTCAGGGATGGAGCGTCAGCCCCGAAACCACTTTCTGCAGGACGTGCCACATCTCCGAGCAAACACTTTCTCAGGGATGGAGCGTCAGCCCCGAAACTACGTTTTGCGGGACGTGCCACATCTCCGAGCAAACACTTTCTCAGGGATGGAGCATCAGCCCCGAAACCACTTTCTGCAGGTCGTGCCACATCTCCGAGCAAGGGTTAAGGGTTAAGGGTTAAGGGTTAAAGGGTTAACCCGGTAAATGGGCAGCGGTGGGAGCGGCGGGGCCTGGTATCCGTAAACTAGCCAGGTTCTGTGAGAAAAGAGTGAAGACACACAGTGACTCCCAAAGTGATTTATTATAATACTAACACAAATACTAATTTAGAACCATATGGCAGCGGTGGGAGCGGCGGGGCCTGGTATCCGTAAACTAGCCAGGTTCTGTGAGA
>Ga0209491_10002284_pt1 | contig 34518 bp, 35 predicted proteins | sample BON02_FD_187213 | JGI IMG/M metagenome (GOLD analysis project Ga0209491, IMG submission 187213) | Freshwater microbial communities from Lake Bonney liftoff mats and glacier meltwater in Antarctica - BON-02 (SPAdes) (version 2) | ecosystem: Environmental > Aquatic > Freshwater > Ice > Glacier... | reverse complement strand
TGAACGAGCATCGCCTGCTCATCAGGCAAACAACCGCAGGAAAGTCGATCAGCTTCGACTGCAGTTCATTTCGCTTCCGTTTGATGATGCAGCCGCAGAAACTTGCGGAACTGTTCGAGCTCATCTGGCGAGTTTAGGAACGCCGATCGGCCCGAATGACCTTCTGATCGCGTCGATTGCGTTGGCGAACAAGTTGATTTTGGTGTCGCACAATACCTCAGAATTCGCAAGAGTCCCCGGACTGGTGATTGAAGACTGGCAGTGAGTTGCCCCGAACCGCAGGCCGCACGCTGACCACGTCTTAGTCATTGACATGGCCCGAGCGTCTGGCAAGATACCCGCTGATCTACGAAGTCCGCTTCGTCACGAACTAAGTCCCGCTGACGGAAATCACAAAAGGTGTCAGAGCGGGTTCTTGAGGAAGCTGTGGTTCGCACCGGAACACGGCTGCTTGCATATTGTCTGATGGGAAATCACTGGCACCTGGTTGTGTGGCCTCAGGAAGATGATGAGTTGTCTCGCTTTGTTGGCTGGCTGACGCTCACTCACACGCAGCGATGGCACGCTCATCGCAAATCGACGGGGTCTGGCCATCTTTATCAAGGACGATTAAGTCTTTTCCAGTCCAGGATGATGACCACCTTCTGACATTGTGCCGTTATGTGGAACGCAATGCTCTGCGAGCGAATCTGGTGAAGCGTGCTGAAGACTGGCGGTGGAGCAGTCTGTATCGCTGGTACTCAGGAACGGCGGCAGAAAAGGAACTTCTCTCGGCATGGCCTCTGCGGCGAAATGCAGGCTGGCTGAAGCATGTGAATTCACCACATTCCGAGGCCGAACTCGCCGCCATCCGCCGCAGTGTCAATCGCGGCTCGCCGTTTGGAGACGAAACATGGGCGACCACAGCCATCAAAAAACTGGGCCTTGAAATCACCACCCGCCCACAAGGAAGACCAAAATTGAAATAAATTGGTCCTGCCGTTTTTTGGGCTTCCGACACCTTTTTGCCTTTCGCAGAATCGTGGTACCAGTGGACAAGACGGATTTCTCTTGAGGCACGAATTGAGTACTCTGTTGATGTGCTGTAGGCACCGATGCAGAAGTTAACTGGCATAATCGCAGGAATCACAATCAGTGGACTCACGTCCTCCGCTCGCCGGGAACCCGTCGAGCCGCGAGACGCCAGTCTCCGGATACTGTTTCCGCAATCGATTGTTTTGCCCCAAAACTTACCAATGGGTGCTTAGGCGAGCGGCAGAAATGAATTTACCCGTCGCTTGATGTAGGTCTGGAGACCCGTCCTACGGTAAAACACGATCTGCCGATCGCCTCAGTTCGCGCCATTCGGTCGGATCTCCGCTGTTTTGCAATATGTGGCAGTAAATTTGGCCAAGCTTCGGCAATCTATGATACAGATACTGAAATCGCACCAACCCAAGGAATCCGGAATGCCAGTTATGGCCCTTTTGTGCTTTGGCGGTAAACTGTGCCAAAAATGCTGGAGTACAGCCTTCAGGCTGCGGCGGGCAAGCGCCCATCGGTGTTCAAATTGCGATTATAGTAGCCGTCACTCTCCGAGTGACGAAAGCCGACAGGCTGCGTTTTACGGCCAGCGTCACTCGGAGAGTGACGTCTACTTTGTTAAATTTAGTCCCATTGGGCAAACGCCCGTGCTCCAACTGACCCCTCGTTGAAAAGTTTTTAAGCAATGACATCACTTCCGATAATTGACCTTCCCGATTCGAATCCATTGCCGAAGGGCGTTTCTGGAGTACCGGGCCAGTCAAAAGGGACATATGCCTTCGTTAGCCTCGGCTGTCCGAAGAATCTGGTGGATAGCGAAAAAATGCTGGGATCGCTGTCGTTGGACGGTTATTCGCTGGTTTCTGATCCTGAAGGTGCGGATTTCGTCATCGTCAATACGTGTGGCTTTATTGAAAGCTCACGGCAGGAATCTCGTTCGGTCATTCAGGAGATGCTGGATCTCAAAAAGGAAGGCAAAACGAAAGGCGTCATTGTTGCCGGATGTCTGCCTCAGCGACTTGAAGCCGACGGTGGATTGCTGAAGGAAATGCCTGACATCGATCATGTTGTGGGCGTCTTCGGGCGTGACGAAATCACCAAAGTCGCGGATCGACTGGTTGGTGGTAATCGCGAACAGCGAGAACTCTTCCGCCCTGCCCCGATCAAAGCGATGAATGATCAATCGCGTCTGCGAATTACTCCATCGCACTATGCGTATCTGAAAATTTCAGAAGGCTGCGATCGGACCTGTACGTTTTGTTCAATTCCGTCGATGCGCGGCAAGCACGTCACAAAGCCGATTGAGATGGTGCTTGATGAAGCCAGGGAACTTGTCGATGACGGCATGCGCGAATTGATTATTGTCGCTCAGGACACAACGTATTATGGCATGGACCTGTATGGTGAAGTTCGTCTGGCGGAATTGCTGCGTCAGTTGCAGAAAGTTGATGGCATCGACTGGATTCGGTTGATGTATCTCTATCCAATCAATTTTTCAGACGAGCTGATCGACGTCATTGCAGATTCTGGCAACATCCTGCCGTATCTGGATATGCCGCTACAGCACATCAATTCTTCGGTGTTGAAGAGAATGCAGCGTCGCGTAAATTCTGACCAGACACGCGAATTGGTAAGTAAGCTTCGGGAACGTATTCCGAATGTGGTCTTGCGAACGACATTTATCACTGGCTTTCCTGGCGAAACGGACCAGCAGTTTGAAGAGCTGCGGCAATTTGTTGAGGAAACGCGGTTTGAACGTATGGGTGTTTTCACATACTCCCTGGAACCTGGCACACCGGCAGTGAAACTGGACGGTCATCTTCCGGAAGACGTCAAGGAAGCGCGCCGTAACGAATTGATGGCGTTGCAGCAGCAGATTGCATTTGAGCACGCTGATAAAATGATCGGCTTTGAGTTGGATGTGCTCATCGACGAAGAAATTGGTGACGGAGTCTACGTTGGGCGATCGTACGCAGATGCTCCGGAGATTGATTCGAATGTAATCGTGCGTGGTGTTGATCTTCAGCCGGGCGATATAGTTCCGGTCGAAATTATGGAGCGTCAAGACTATGATCTTGTCGGAATGGTTTCGGATCTGGTCGCGGAAGACGCAGACGATTAGGATAGCCTGTCAGCGTGTGCGACGCGCACATTGAAAGTGAATTCAATAAATCACCAACCAGCTAACGTTGTGTCATTCACGAATCAGGACCTTATGTCAAACGCAGACATTTCAACTCCGCCTTCTGCAGGTGCAGCCAAACGCAAGGCTGTGTTGGGGCGTGAATCGTTGAATATGCCAAACTTGATCACAGGGACTCGACTTCTGCTTTCGTTGGTCTTGTTTGCAATGATATCGGCTGGAGACTGGTGGATCTCGGCGGCAGCGTTGTTTGTCTTTGCCGCTTCAACCGATGCGATTGATGGTTACCTGGCTCGCCGCTACAAGCAAATCACGGTGCTAGGCAGAATACTTGATCCTTTTGTGGATAAAGTGATTGTGTGCGGTTCGTTCGTATTTCTGCTCGAGAAGCAGGGTGAATCTGATTCCGGCGTGAATGCGTGGATGGTGATCATCATCATTGGTCGCGAGATGTTTGTTTCCAGTCTTCGCGGCATTTTGGAAAAAGAAGGCAAAGACTTTTCCGCCAGCATGGCAGGCAAACTCAAGATGACTCTGCAATGCGTGGCAGTGACAGTCAGCCTGCTATCGCTTTCACCATCATTGAACTGGCTATGGTTACCGGGTTTTCGCGACGTGATGTTATGGGTTGCGGTCGGTGTTACGGTTTGGAGTGGACTGATCTACGTCATTCGTGGTTTTTCGCTGCTGCGGCAGGAATAGATTCTACTGATGCGTTTCATGAAACAATCAGATCCTCTACCCGTCGCGCGCCTTGGATCGCACCGCTCGAAAGATCCGCATAAAGATCCTTGAGATGTTCTTTCAGGTCATCAAGACTTTCGCCCTGTGTCCAATAATCTGGATACTCCTGCAGGTATCCCAGCCAAGCGTCACCATCTTGCCAAATAATAATTTTTACAGCTTGCATCAGTTTTCCCTCGAAAGCATTTCCGCCACCACATCCTGAAACATTCAATTCGGCTGACTCAATCAAATTCTATGTCGATAAGCTTTCCTGGCACAACCAGAACATCGCTCCGCTAAGGTGTAACGGCCTGTAAATCCTTCATCATTCGCCTTGCACCGTTGCCCAGGAACAACACATCAACGCCAGCGACGACGAGCGAATAACCTTGATCCATCCACGGTTTCACAGCGTCAAATGAGATGCCAAAATATCCCAGCGGCATTTTGACTGCCTGGCATGACTTTGTGACACGATCGATTCCGGCCAGAACCTCGGCGTCGGAAATCTGTCCCATCTTGCCGTAACTGGCGGACAAATCATATGGGCCAAGTAGTACTGCATCGACACCCGGAACTTTCACGATGGATTCAATGTTATCGACCGCAGTCCGATGTTCCGCCTGCACGATGACGGAGATCTCGGCATTGGCACTGGCGACATATTCGGCGAAACGAAAACCGTAACCGTGGGCACGAGCGAGACCCACGCCTCGGCTGCCTTCCGGGGCGTAGCGAGCATACCGCACGACATCAGCGGCTTGTTCGGCGGAGTTGACTTGTGGCACGATAATGCCGGCCGCTCCGAGATCGAGTACTTTCTTGATGGCCACTTCGTCACATGCTGGAACCCGAACGATACAGGCGATGCGATGACTGACGGCCTGTAGAATCCCGAGGATATCAGATGTATCCAGTGGTCCGTGTTCGCCATCAATGAACAGCCAATCGAACCCCGCGTCGGCAAGGATCTCTGCCGTCGAGGCCGTCGGTAACGTGACCATCGTGCCGAGCAACCGTTCGCCGCTGCTGAGTCTTGTGCGGAAATTTTGAGGCGTATTCGATGTGCTTTCGTTATTCATGCCTCACTACCAATTCGCATTCCGTAAAAGGAGCGATGTACAAACCAGGAAGCAATCACGAACAGGACTGCCGCGATCACTAGATTCAATGCAACTCCCGTGCTGGCGTAGAAATCTATCGACGTCTGTTCTTTGGAAATACTAACAGCCAGCTCGACAGCAAGTAATCCGAACAATGTGGTGAATTTGATCACTGGGTTCAAGGCCACTGACGACGTGTCTTTGAATGGATCACCAACGGTATCGCCTACGACAGTTGCCGCATGCAGCTCCGTACCCTTTTCTTGCATATCGACTTCGACCACTTTCTTCGCGTTGTCCCACGCGCCGCCGGCATTCGCCATGAAGATGGCCTGGTAAAGTCCGGAAATTGCGATCGAAATCAGATAGCCGATAAAGAAGAACGGATCCGCGAAGGCAAAGGCCAAAGTGATAAAGAATACGCCCAGGAAGATATTGAACATGCCCTTCTGTGCGTAGATCGTGCAGATTTCGACGACCTTTTTGCTGTCTTCAACGGAAGCCTTCGTGACTCCATCCAGCTTAATATTGGCTTTGATGAACTCTACTGCTCGGTAAGCACCTGTTGTCACGGCCTGAATTGAGGCACCCGTAAACCAGTAAACAATCGCACCACCCGTCGCAAGCCCCAGCATAAAAGGCGCATGCAGCAGCGATAGCTTATCCAGATCGGCCGTCAGTTGCCGAGTCAGATTCATGATGATCGAAAAGATCATCGTCGTCGCTCCGACGACTGCCGTCCCAATGAGAACAGGCTTCGCTGTGGCCTTGAAGGTATTGCCAGCTCCGTCGTTTTCTTCCAGCAGATGTTTTGCGCGGTCGAATACGGGCGTAAAGCCAAATTCCTTCTCGATTTCCTGCGAGATATTCGGGATGTTTTCGATCAGCGACAATTCGAACACCGATTGTGCATTGTCAGTCACTGGACCGTACGAATCGACGGCAATAGTCACTGGCCCCATACCAAGGAACCCGAACGCTACCAGCCCGAACGCGAAGACACTGGGAGCCTGCATGAAAGTTCCCAGCCCCTGTGTCGAAAATGCGTAGGCGACAGTCATCAACCCGACGATACTCAAGCCAAGCCAGTAACATGAGAAATTTCCTGCCACCAGACCGGAAAGAATATTCAAGGAAGCTCCACCGGCTTTTGAGGACTTCACAACCTCTTTCACATGAGCGGATTTTGTCGAAGTAAAGATCTTCACAAGTTCCGGAATCACCGCGCCCGCCAATGTACCGCATGAAATAATCGATGACAGTATCCACCACAGAGATGCGTTGCCTGCAATTGGACCCGTTGCAGCGTTCGGCCCGATTGTGACCCATGAAATTGCGTACGTTGTCACGATCGAAACAATGGACGTGATCCAGACGAGGCGTGTCAATGGTGATTCAAATTCCATCTTGTCGGCATTCAGGCTTTGTGATCGAGTGATCGCTTCGTTCACAAAGTACGAAACCGCTGACGCAATGACCATCATGACACGCATAACGAAGATCCACACAAGCAACTGAACTTGCAGCCCTTCGTGAAAATTAACTGCCTCGCCAGCCAGCAGTTTGACACTTTGTGGATTGATCGCCAGCAGAATAAATGTGATCAGAGCGACGCCGGTGACGCCGTAAGTCTCAAATCCATCCGCGCTGGGGCCCACGGAGTCCCCTGCATTGTCGCCCGTGCAGTCCGCGATAACTCCTGGATTGCGAGCGTCGTCTTCCTTGATGCCGAAGACAATTTTCATCAGGTCTGACCCGATGTCGGCGATCTTCGTAAAGATTCCGCCAGCAATTCGTAATGCGGCCGCACCCAGGCTTTCACCAATCGCAAAGCCGATGAAGCATGGTCCCGCATAGTTACCGGGAATAAATAGCAGAATGCAGAGCATGATCAGCAGTTCAACGCTGATCAGCATCATGCCGATGCTCATCCCTGCCTTTAGCGGGATGGCGTAACACGAATATGGTTTGCCGGCCAGACTTGCGAAGGCGGTCCGTGAGTTCGCGAACGTGTTGACTCGAATGCCAAACCACGCAACCAGGTAACTTCCTGCGATCCCAACGAGCGAAAAGAGCAAGATGATACCGACCAGACTGAGCGGAAAACCGTGTGTTTCTTCTTGGGTTACTGAGTCACGATAAAGTGCCATTTTGCTGAAGTAAACCGCAACCACCGTGGCGATAAACACCCACAGCAGCAAAATGAATTTGCCCTGAGTTTTTAGGTAGGTTTTACATGTTTCATAGATCAGGTCGGACACTTCCAGCATTGATTTGTGAACTGGCAAGTTCTTTAGATGCGCGAATATCCAGAGTCCAAATGCAAGTCCCATGACGCTGATCGCGATGCCTCCCATCAGCATCGTCTCGCCACTGAGTCCCAAGGCGATTGGCCGATCGAGCGACGGAATAATGAGATCTGCTTCTCCAGCGAAGGCCGATTGCGGCAAACACGCTGCGAAAAGAAGAGTCGCGAGAAATACAGTTCGTGATGACAACCGTGTCAGGCTGTTCGTCTTCATTGGTAACCTTGCGGGGGGAGGGATTTTCAAAGTGCGGGTGGGGATGTCTGGAATTATGCCGGAGTGTGAAGAATGTGAGCAGGTTTGCAAGTGTCCTGCGTAAGTTGCACACCACATTTTTTGTTTGCAGATTCAGATGCTGCGTGCATACAGGGCGGCCATGGAAGACTGAGTGAGTCGTAAACATACTCGCCTTGAGAGATCAATTCGAGGTTCCAGGGATCGCTCGATCAATAAATGTCCGAATTTGTCCGTAGCGAAAGTCGTCAAGACTTTTGGAACTGTTGGCAGCCGAAACTCTTGACGAGTTTCGCTACGACAATAATTGATCGAGCAGTCCTAAGCGGCGCGCGGGCTTTCGTAGGCGACGTCGAATGCGCCGCTTGAAAAAATGTGTGCTCAGCTACCAAGCCCCAATCGCTCGCCGCGATATTTGCCGCTTTGGACTCTTGAAACCCATGTGGGATTGTCCAGATACCACTGAATCGTAAGTTCAAGGCCCGATTGGAAATCCTGCTGTGGCATCCAGTTCAGCTCGCTGGCAATCCTGGAGGCGTCGATGGCATAACGACGGTCGTGGCCGGGGCGGTCTTTGACGTATGTAATCAGATTCTCGCATGAACCGTGTGCGAGGCCGGGAGCAAGTCGATCGACCGTCGCGCAGATCATCTTGACGATACTGAGATTCGTTTGTTCGTTATTACCACCGATGTTGTAGCATTCTCCAATGCGACCGGCAGCAAGCACACTTTCAATCGCCGCACAATGATCTTCCACAAATAACCAGTCTCGAACATTAAGTCCATCACCATAGACGGGCAATGGTTTACCGGAGATAGCGTTCAGGATCATCAGCGGGATGAGCTTCTCCGGGAACTGATACGGCCCGTAATTATTCGAACAGTTTGTAATCACTGTCGGCAGACCGTAAGTATGATGGTAAGCTCGCACGAAATGATCGGATGCTGCTTTGCTGGCAGAATATGGACTATTCGGCGAGTACGGAGTTTCTTCGGTGAACAATCCTGTGTCGCCCAGTGAACCATAAACTTCGTCTGTGGAAACATGGAGGAAACGAAAAGCATCTTTTGATTCGCCGGACAGAGCGGCGTAGTACCGGCGCACTTCTTCCAACATGCGGCATGTGGCGAGTACGTTCGTTTCTACAAACGTCAGTGGGCCGTCGATCGATCGGTCAACGTGCGATTCTGCGGCGAAGTTGAGAATGGCATTTGGTTGATGAGTTTCAAGCAACTGCCGCACGAGCGCGGCATCGCCGATATCTCCCACGACCAGCGTATGCAAATCAGCGTTGGTATCTGGCAGCGAATCCGGATTTCCGGCGTACGTCAATTTGTCCAGATTGATGATCCGAACGTCCGCTCGTTTGATCGCGCGACGGACAAAGCAGCTGCCAATGAATCCGGCCCCGCCGGTGATCAGTAATGTTTGCATAGATATCAATTCAGTTTCAGATCTTCATAAATTGCATTATTAATCATTCGATTGCGGCGCTGGTGCTGGCCTTCGCCACAGAATCCGTTCGTCGACCATGCGACGACCAGGTTTCTGTCCGGGTCACAAAACGCCATCGAACATTGCGACCCACCGTGTCCAAAAGTGGCCTCGCTGCAGTACCGTCCGAAACCGTACGGCACGGTTTCGGCACCATATCTGTTCGAATTGCAGACGAATCCCAGACCAAAGTCCACTGTGTGTTGGAGAGTTTGGTCGAATTTTCCGACACGATGACGAGAGGTCAACTGATGAATCGTTGCAGTCGATACCAGTTGCTGACCGGATGTTGATATTCCGCCGCTCAGCAGCATCTCATAGAAGCGTCCAAGTTCGCTCACTGGGCCTCGCAAGCTGGCACCAGGCGATGGTTGAGTTATCCAGGGTTCACGACAATAGTTGCTTTCCGCAAGCTGTCCTTTGTCGCGTTCATAGATGAATGGCAATTTCTCGACTAGTAACGGCAACTTTGACGGTTCGATGCCGCAGGTTGTCCGATTCATGTCCAACGGATTCAATAGTTGCCTTTGCAGAATCTCAGAGAAGCTGAGAGTCACATCAGCAGATTCCAGTCGCCGAAGAATTTCACCAAGCAGGAACCAACTACTTTGAGGATGGTACGCTGCGATGCCAATTTCCAGCTGGCGTGGCTGGTTTCGAATACGACGGATGCTTTCGGACCACTCGCATTGTGGCCAGCCTGTTTCTGTCTGAGGAAATCCGGACTGATGTGTGAGTATGTCGAAAACGGTGACATCTGCTATTTCTGTGTCTTCAAATTCAGGCAGCAGTTCTGTGACCGTTGCGTTCAGTTTCAGGCGACCTGCTTCGATGTGCTGCATGAGCGACAAAGCCGTCAGCGGTTTCCCGGCGCTACGCCATGGCATCAGCGTTTCAGATGTCATCAACTGCTGCGGCGCAGATTCTCCGATGGCCGCATTGATTGCCACTTCACCATTCGACGATACATAAATTTGAACGCCCGTGTGCAATCGTCGATCGATTCCATCCTGAATGGCAGCTGCAACTGATGGGAACTCCGAATACGGAAACATATGAACCCTTAGTCGACCGGTAGGCCTTTTTCCAAACGAATACGCCGCACTTCAGCGAGTACACCTTCGACAATCGCAGAGTTCCTTGTGATCGCAAAGTACTGCGTCATATTAATAATGATATTGACGATCCACGCGCAGACAGCCGCGCTGAAGTGCAATGTTGAATCACTGACGCCGACGGTTTTTTGGAGCGATGCGGTGGTGGCGGGATCGGCTACGGCTCCTAATGCACCCGTTGCTACCAGCAGAAAAAATCCAATAAATATTCCAGGCAGAATGCTGTACTTGGTTCGTTGGTTCAGGCGATACCATGAGTTCGGTAGACTGTAGGCTTGCGATGTCTCTTCGATCCAGCGACCCGTTCCCATGAAGTATGTGAACAGCAGAGCGTGAACCATCGTCGCGCTCGTCAATGCACCAAGTCCCACCAGCAGGTGCGTCCCTATCCGGTGATTGACTTCGGGGTCGAGACCATTGAGTTTCATCGGGTCGCCGACTTGCCATCCCAGCACAAATGCAATCAGCAGTGTGATGTTTGCCAGCACAGCAAGCGTGAGGAAGATTCGTTTCACTGCGATCCTCGATCGTTCAGAGGCATTGACCAAAAATATGAAGTGGCGGCAGTCAAAGAATAGAGCCGTATAAGAACTTTACGTGTTCCTATACGGCTTTAAGGCGGAATTCATCAAAAGTCAGAAACAGAGAATTCTGGATTTCCAAATCAGGAAAAGAAAATCGTCGAATCTGCAAGGTGTGCAATGTGTTTTTGAATTGCTGTCTGATCAATTGGCCAGTGTCATTGATGTTCTTTGTTCGATAGTCTGGTCGATGACCTGACCAAACGAATTGTTCTGCATTTCCATTTTCAATTCGAGGTCGGACTTCGTAATACGGCCTCGCGCGACATCGAACAAAAGGCTGCCTCTGCCTTCGGTCTTCAGCAGCTTCAGATCGATTTCTGTTCCTTGTTTTGGCGTGAGTGATATCGATGGAGCCATCGATATTCTGGCCATGCCTGTGCTGGCGTCGATTCCTTGAAACGTCAGTTTTGATGTAACGGTCATGGTTCCGAAGGGCATTTCGATCAGTTGCGTGCTGTCCCACATATGGCCAGTCTTGATGGGTGTTTCCGGCAGCAGAATTGCCGACTGTTTCATCAATTGTTTCAGAGTCTCTTCGTCCAGTGAATTCCCAGTTGAGCCTGACTTTTTGAGTGCTGCCAGCAAGGATTCCGGCACCGTCACCTGATCAATCTTACCTGTGGATAACATGTGTACGCCGAATTCCTGGCCAATCAGTTTCTTGAAAACGTCGGCAAGTGCTTTTCCAGATGGCGTGTCGGGGACTTCTGTGCTTGATGAGTCGAATTTGAGTGCTCCGATGAGTCCGCCTTGGGAATACATCTGAACTCGTTCGACAGTCTGACCCATATTCACATCACCGCTGGCAGGATCGACGTTCTCAATTTTCCATTGCATGTCCATTGTCTGGTTCATGGCAATTTGCTGCGTTTTGTCAGCAACGTTGATAGTCATTTTCATGTTTTGCTTGACGACGTACTTGAGAGATTCGCCAGCAGAGAATTTCCACGCCAATTGTTCTTGAGCCGAGCTCATGGATGGCCCGGCCAACAACATCAACATTGCCGCAAAAGCAGAGAAACAACGCACGAACATTTCGGATCTCCGACCAAACAAGTGAGCCTCGGAAACGCAGCGATAGAATTCCGGGTTGGAATGGGAGGCCATAGAAGCCGATATTCCAGGACTTATTGAAAGGCCTTGGACTATTGGTTCGTGACTCATTTCCTGCCCCAGTCGCAAACGATGCCGAAAGGTAGCAGAATTTGGAGAGACTGTAGAAGACCGATTATTCAGCCGGGAATCTCACGCCCCGTATTTCTCAAGCCGATCGGCGTGGGCTAACGCCTGCAACATCAGATATTTGGCCTGAAACATGCCCAATTCGCCCACACGGCAGGCGGATTCACCAAATTCACGTGATCCGTCGAATCGGCAGTTTTCGGCAACCAGCATCGTCGGAACCGGATGCCCGCTATGAGATTTCATCTTGGCGGGAGTGCTATGGTCGCCGGTGATGATCAGCACGTCCGGCTTGAGTGCGTTGATCTTCGGAATGGCAGAATCGAACTCTTCGATGCGTTTGACCTTGGCATCAAAGTTGCCGTCTTCACCGGCGCTGTCGGTGTACTTGAAGTGGATGAAGAAGAAGTCGTACTTCGACCAGTTGGCTTCCAGGCACTTCATCTGATCATCGACCGTCTGGCCTGCATCAAGGATGTCCATGTCAACAAGTCGAGCCAACCCGCGATACATCGGATACACGGCAATCGCTGCCGCGCGAGTTCCGTAGACTTCCTGGAACTTTGGAATCGGAGGCATTTTGGCGATACCTCGCATGGTCAGCAGGTTTGCTGGTGCGTCGTCTTTCAAAATGATGGCGGCCTGACGTTTGAACTCGGCAAGAATCTCTGCCGTCTTCTGCGACGGGGCGTCAGTGCCGTGTGGCTTCAGCGGAGGTACGCCGGTTCTCTGCGGATCAGTGTCATTGACATTTCCACCCAAGCCTTCGCCGCGAATAACGATCACCAAACGATATTCTTTGACGTGACGCACGAAGACTTCAACGCCAGGGATCTTGATCGAGTTGAGCTTCTCACACAACTTCGCCGCGATGTCGCTTGCAATCCGCCCTGCTCTGCGGTCAGTGATGTTGCCCGCAGCATCAATCGTGCAGAAGTTCCCGCGCACTGCCACGTCTTTATCGGTCAGAGCGAAATCAATTCCCAACGCTTCCAGAACGCCGCGACCGATGTCGTACTTCAAGGGGTCATAGCCGAACAGCCCCAGATGTCCTGGTCCGCTTCCTGGAGCGATTCCCGGCAGCACCGGAATACTCATCCCCAGCACTCCGCGTTGAGCCAGTGCATCAAGGTTGGGTGTATTTGCTGTTTCGAGTTCTGTCTTGCCACCCGGTTTCAAAGGCAATCCGCCCAGACCATCTGCGACGAACAAAACAATTTTCGAGTCTGAAGATCGCTGCAAGCGTCGCGTTAAATCATGAATGTCGGTCATCGAAACTCGTTCCTGAAACCAATGGCTTGAGTGGAAAATACTGAGCTTGCCTGGCTCTTGTTCCTCTCAAGGTTACAAACCTCGCCGCAGATTCAAAGCGAGTCGGCGATTGCTACCGTTCCAGAGAAGCGCAGCCTGCCCCTCATTCGGTCAGCATTAGATTTGACACGGAATCTCGCCATCAAGTCGTACCGTTCGCGGTTTCCCTCTGTGCCATGAACCAAACTGTACGCTACACTACAGCCACTCATTTCACACAGGAGGCACCATGCCGCTACATGACTGGTCGCGAGTCGAATCTGGAATCTTTCATGCGTTTCACACCGCTTGGATTACTGAAATACAAAACAAACTCAACTCCGGACTATTGCCGGAAAACTACTATGCTCTGGCCGAGCAACATGCTGGCGATTACGTTGCCGACGTGCTTGCTTTGCACGTGCCGCCCACGCCCGAGGAAATGAGTCCACTTGCCTTCGCTGACAACGAAACTGGTGGTGGTACTGCCCTTGCGGAAGCGCCGCCGAAGATTTCTCAGCACGAAAAAATTGAACTGGATATCATCGAGATTCAGCGCTATCTGTCGATTCGACATCTCAGTTCACATCGAGTCGTTGCATTGCTGGAAATTGTTTCCCAAGGTAACAAGAATAGCCAGGCTCGATATGAAACATTCGTCCATAAAACGGTAGACGCAGTTCGTCGTCGAGTGAATGTGTTGCTCGTTGATGTGCATGAGACTGGCAGATTTGATCAGAATGGAATCAACGCCTGTATTCGAAACATGTTGTCACCGCATTCCACACCGATTGTTGATAAGCCTCGTCATTCAACTCTGGCGTCCTACTCTCCCGACCCACCTCGCTCTGTCGATATCTACGTCGAACACGTCGCTCCTGACATGCCGCTTCCCGACATGCCAATTTTTCTGACCCCAGATCGCTACGTAAACGTGCCGCTCGAAGCAACCTATCTGGAAGCCTGGGGCGGGATGCCAGCGTTCTGGAGAAATGTGGTACTTGGCAATCCGATGACGTGAGAAATCCGGTTCCCAAAGACGAATTTGCAATTCCATGACAACTTCGCGCGGAGTGCGAGTATACTCACCAGTTCTATGCCACTTGGTCCACGTTCGTGCCCGCGAATGGCGCAAATGGGCGCGAATGATGTCGTGAGATCATTGGCGTTGATGATCTCCGGCGACGTATTTGTTGTGATCAATCGCACCCTGCCACTGCAAGTCAAGAACGCTATGAATGCGTCAAGCATTAGAGGGTTGAAGTTGCTGCCTGGCACCTTCAGTGAATTTGACCGAAATGATTTGTGGGGAACCGAACTCTGGTATGGGTAGGGATGCTTGACGACTCCCAGTTAGACTGGATAACCTGACGAGTGGGAATGGAATCCTCAAGTAGGCATGGCAGCTTATTTCGGAAGCATCATCGTTTGCTGGAGTTGTGGTCTATGTCCCGAATTCTTCTCATATCAACCTTCGTTATTGCCTCAGTCGTTTCTTGCACGACAAACGTTTCGAATGCTCAAGATATGGGTTCGTATGTTCCCAGTATTTACACTCCAAGTACCGGAGACTTAAATGGAAATGGCGTACTGGATATTTTTGATCCGGTAATTTGGGACCAAGATGTTGACGGTGTCCCTGATTGGGATGATCTGGAATATCAAATCTGGATGCAAAACTCAACGCAAAATACGCCACCGAATACGAATGCGCTGTCAGAGTTAGAAGAGATGTTTCAATGGGAAGAAATGATGCGGCTTCTGCAGGAAGAAATGGCCGAAGCCAACGAACGAATTCAAAGAGAGCTAGCCGAGCGAGCAGCGCGGGAGATTCAAGAAGCGTTGGACCGACTCGCTCGCGAAGCCGAGTCACATATTTTTCCCGATCCGGGAAATTCCCAGCCGGCAAGTCCTTAGGGATCGATGCGAAATAATGCGCCCTTCGTGCGTTAGTCTTTTGCTGATCGCAGGTTCTTGTATGGCACAGGTACCTTTGGGACAAAGGCTTCTAGGTTTTGTTAGGGGTGTCTGTGAACAGATTTATGCCTTCTGTTAGACATTATCGCAGAATGCTCTTCAGGCTCTGCGGTTGATATAGACCTTGTCCCAAACTCTGACTTGATGCCGGGTTGGCTTCTGGTAATACCAACAGGATCGATTCGACGTAACCCTTGGGCCCGCAATAAATGGTTATACCGTGGCCACGACTTGTGTCTCCAGCTTGGAGAAGGCCGAATTCGGATTCGGCCTCCTCCTTTGTTGAACCGGGCCGCAAGCCTCCAGTGGTCGTACCGGCAAATGGTGGTGATAGTCCGATACTGGTGAGCAAGTAAGTATCGGAATCACAAATTGTCATCATGCCGTTTTGGAAGAAAAGAACGCTCTTGTTCAGTTTGGACCATTCCTCGGTCCTGGAAGGTGTGCCTAGAATTCTCTTCACGTCGATCAACGAAGAAACGCCAAGGACCAGTGTTCCGACTCCTTTACCCGGAATGATTTTCCCGAATCCAGAATGCGTTGTCAGGTCAGCAATGCTGCCAGAGATTTTAATGTCCGCATCTGGAACGCTGAAGGAGAACGTACCGACTCGTGGTGACTCGATCTCTAAGTTCATTGTCCAGTGGTGAGCATGTCGAAACTGAACTTGTTCATATAGTGTTGGGTCGTCGGAAGAACCCAGAATTTTGCCACGGGTCGGAAATGGCCATTTGTTTCCACTGAGAAGGGAGGGAGCGCTGCCGACTCCAATTTCAAACTCCGTGTTGAACTTGGCTGGCACTTGCAAAGAAACCTCGCCCCAGTGTCGATCGGGAATGGTGGACCGCCCGTTTTTGAGTTTCACTGCTTCCACGGTGAACATTCTCTTTGGCACTGCCGAACTGAAGGTGGTCTTCCCGGTTGTTTTCACACGTTGGACCAGAAACTCCTCCTGCAAGTCGCCGCTGATTGTCTTGATTTGTGAATTATTGAAGAACCAGTAGAAGAGTTGCTCTCCGTCACATCCCAGGTAGCAGCGTGGGTGATAAGGATTTGCGAGCTGCACGCCGTATTTCATGGCCAGACGCAGCGGCTCTTCGTTTGAGGCGTGTGTCAACTGCTGTCCTGTTGGAGCGTCAATCGGTACGATCTCAATTTGGACCGGATTTGAGTTTGGCGGGACGGTGCTGTCGAATCCGCCGCACAAACAGATCCAGCCCAGGTAGGCAATTTGCCTCCACATTATCACGGTCTCCTTTCCCGGAAGTATTCATTTGTTTGCATACATTAGACGCAAGGGGTACATCCGAGCAATGTCGAATTGCCGACAGTCCTTATGCTGAAGCCGCGACGTCATCTACTTCCATTGCTGTTCGAAGAAATGCACACATTTCGTATCAGTTGTGACCTTGCGGCAAATGAGTCAACAAATCCGTCTACCCCGAACAGTGTGCCTCAAAACAGCAACCCTCCGGAATCTGGTCCAATCAGGGCAAGAAGTACTCGAAATTGCCAGAAAAAGATGTAAATTCGTCCCAATCGAAACCGTGAATGTCTAGATGACTGTTTATATGTTCATGTTTTGATATCGCCAGGGGCCTGGAGTCGTGACGAATACGTGTTCCGCGTGTATTCGAAAGCGAAGCCTCTGCGTACGATTCCGCGGAGCAACCAGATTCTTGACCCCTAGCCATTGGAGTCTTAGCCACATGATTACGGCACCAGAAGCCGATCCAGAGCGTTTCTATCCCTCAGGAGCGCTGCCAACCTACACGTATTATCCCGGTTCCGGGATGCCCCACCCCATCAGAGACCCGAAAGGACACAGTCACGGTCGCAAACATGCCCCAGGCCAGGGCCCACGTGCGTTAAGCACAGAAACATGGCCTTCAAATCGAAACTATCTTCTGGGACTCGACTACTTCAATCTCGGTTTTTACTGGGAAGCTCACGAAGAATGGGAACGCCTGTGGCGCGTTTCCGGTGCAGACACGACGGTCGGCCGGTTCCTGAAGGGACTCATCAAGCTAGCGGCCGCTGGTGTGAAAGTTCGCGAACGCAGTATTCACGGAGTTCGGCGTCATGCTGCCTCCGCTGGTGAAATGTTTGCTGACGTTGCTGCGGAAGCGGATATCGATGCATTCTGCGGATTGGAATTCATCCGTCTGCAGTTTGCGGCTGACCGAGCAGCTCAGTTGGCATACAAGAAACAGCACGCTCCCGGCTCTGCCGTACGCGTGTTTCCATTTATTCTGAAACCTGAGTTGGCTCCTGTCACCTGATCCAAAAATCAGGACACTGCTGATACTGGTTCGAAATCACATTAAACTCGCGGTAACCTGCCGCGAGTTTTTTGTTTTGATGCAGTCGCTGTTTGTCAGCGCAATCCACGGGACATATTGTTCAATGAAAATTCTTGTCGTCGGTTCTGGTGGTCGTGAACACGTTTTGACTTGGAAACTCAGTCAGTCGCCGCTGGTTAAGAAAATCTATTGCGCTCCTGGCAACGCAGGCACGGCGATGGATGCTGAGAACGTGAACATTCCAGCCGATGACATCATGCGACTGGCGAAGTTCGCCAAAGAAAACCAGATCGACTTAACCATCGTGGGCCCCGAAGCGCCGCTCGTGGCGGGTATTGTTGATGAATTCCAGCGGCAGAAACTCAACGTGTTTGGTCCCACCGCCGCAGCCGCGCGACTTGAAGGCAGCAAGGTCTTTACCAAGAAGCTGCTGCGAAAAGCAAATATCCCGACCGCCAATTTTGCTGTCTTCAACCGTATGCCGGAGGCGATGCAGTATATCGATGAATGCGAAGAGCAGCCGCTGGTGATCAAGGCGGATGGATTGGCTGCTGGCAAAGGCGTCAGTGTCTGCGCAAACCGCGCGGAAGCGCGAGCCGCCGTGAAGACGATGTTGCAGGATCGCATGTTCGGCGAGGCTGGCATGCAGGTCGTGATCGAAGAATGTCTTGTCGGCCCCGAAGCCAGCATTCTGGCACTCGTCGATGGCGACACGATTGTGCCGCTTGATGTTGCTCAGGATCACAAACGGGCCTACGACAATGATCGCGGTCCGAATACTGGCGGAATGGGTGCGTACTGCCCTGCCCCGGCGGTCACGCCAGCCATTATGGATGACGTTATTCGACGCATCCTGATTCCAACGATCCACGCCATGAAAGTTGACGACAATCCGTTCTCAGGCGTGCTTTACGCAGGCATCATGCTGACCGGGAATGGACCCAAAGTTATTGAATTTAACGTGCGGTTTGGTGATCCGGAAGCTCAAGCCGTTCTCATGCGACTGCGTTCCGATTTGGCTCACGTACTCATGCTGGCTGCAACCGGCCGACTGTCGGAACTTGATTCGCTGGACTGGGACCCTCGCCCAGCCGTTTGTGTTGTGATGGCATCCGAAGGTTATCCTGGCGATTACGCAAAAGGCCGACCGATCACTGGCATCGAAAACGCCGACGCATTGCCAGACGTGAAAGTTTTCCATGCAGGCACGGCGATCAAGCATGGTGACATCGTCAACACCGGTGGCCGAGTTCTCGGCGTGACAGCGTTGGGGGATACCATTGCTGATGCAAAGCAAAACGCTTATGCGGCCGTTGATAAGATTCAATGGCAAGGTGGATGGTGTCGTCGCGACATTTCCGACAAGGCGTAGACTTCACGCCGTTTGGAATGAGGCTGTTGATTCTCGTTCCATGGCTCCAGCCTTGGAATGCACTGCTCGGGAGGCTCCCGCCTCCAGCGATCCTAAACAGCAACTCATTTGTTACTCACACGAATCCAGTTTTCATGACTTTGGGTTCCGAGTTGCACTTTCGATCGAAGCCGTTTGCAAGATGCAAAAAACGAAGCAGGCAAATCAGCCTTCGGGATCATCCAGAAGTTGTTGCAGGCGTTCCGCATGCTGTGGTAGGAGATTTGGCAGCCATGACGCATCGACAAGGCCGATGGAAATGAAGTCGCGGAGGTGAGTGCGATCCTTGTCGCGGAACGAATTCAGTTTCATTCTGACAAGTGCTTCGAGCGTGACGATGTCGTAGTCTTCGGCGTGCTCGATTTCTGAAACGTCGGCTGACGGCGTGACATATTGTGGCCGGACTTTTTCGCCAGCGTAGAGTAAATGAACTGCGTTGCGCGGGCTTCCATCAGGACCATCGATAAAGCAATCGACGCCCATCAATTCATGGTGCGTAAAACCAGCGGCTTCCAGAGCGACTTTGACGGCGTCGAAATCCGATCGTCGTACCAGAATATCAACATCCTGAGTGTTGCGAACGGCTGTTCGGTCGACACGTGCGACCCAAGCCGCCACGGCATTACCGCCGGCAACGGCGTAGGGTATATTTGCGTTACGCAATGCTGCAGTCGCTCGCAAAGCTCGTTCTCGGACTGCTTCCACGGCTTCAATCATCCTTTGCCAGGAAAATGGTTTCAGCTCTACAGCCAACGAATCAACTCCGCAATTGCTTATAATTCACTACTCAACGCAGACTATTGTAGTGCGATGAAGTTGTGATGCAATGCGTTTCCTGCGACACGGGTTTGAGGTCGCCTTGTCTAAGGATCAAACAAAAGCCCGAAGAAGAATACTTACACTCCGCTGGCCAAATACTCTCTTGCGAGGAACGCTGCTTCTGGAGTGAGTGTTTTCCCGTGTGCGACGAAGGAAGCTCCTCTGCCAAAGCGGGCTTTGGCAATCGAGGCAAGATTTATCGGTTATTCCGATTGCAGCAACGCCCCGACATCAGCCGATGCCGACGACATGACGTCTCTCAATTCACAATTTGATCTGTTGGGTCGCCTCATTGAAGCCACCGAAGTGCGTCAGCGAGCGATCAGCAACAACATTGCGAACGTTAATACACCCAACTACCGTCGCATGGATGTTGAGTTTGAAGAGCAGTTGGCCAAGGAACTTAACAGCCTCAAAAACTCGAACGGCAACTCAACGATCACTGCCAAACCAGAAATGGTTCTCACCCAGGGACTGACATCTCGAGCCGACGGCAACAACGTGGATATCGATCAGGAAATTGGACATCTGAACAAGAACGCCATGCTGCAACAGACCTACATTCAGTTGCTCAGCACATATTTGGATCAAATGCGTCTCGCGATTCAGGGTCAATAAAAATTACCACGCAGTCATGTTCAGCGGGAATCAATCGGAAAGGAAGTCCAACCATGTCAATGAAACAGATTTTGTCCGGCACGAACATCAGCGCTTCCGGTTTGACCGCAGAACGTCTGCGCATGGAAGTTGCAGCAAATAACATCGCCAACCAACGCTCAACAAGAACTGCCCAGGGTGGTCCGTATCAGCGGCAGCAGGTCACATTTGCCGCAGCGATGGATCAAGTTCTGTCGGCAGATGGCAGGATGCCACGCGGAGGAGCAAGCGTCAACGGTCTGAATGGAGTCACCGTTGTCGGTATCTCCAGCGACCAGACTCCTGGGGAAGTGATTTATGATCCGGGCCATCCCGATGCAGACGCAACTGGCCATGTCAGACAGTCAAACGTAAATCTGTCTCATGAAATGGTGGATCTTGTCACAGCCAGCCGGGCGTATGAGGCAAATCTGAAGTCTCTTGAAACATTTCGCCAAATGACAGAACAGGCATTGTCTCTTCTGCGAGGTATGCGTTGATGTCAATCTCAACGATTAGCAATCAAGTTAGTCTGCCGCAGTCGCTTCAAAACCCAATCAGGGACTCTAAAGCGACAACTGGCGAAATTCCGTTCGCCGACATGGTTAAGGGGCTGATCAAAGATACAGATCAGCAACAGATGCAGGCTCAGGACGGAGTGCGGCAACTTGTGACAGGTGAAGCTGAAAGTATTCACGACGTCGTACTGACAACGTCCCGAGCGGATCTTGCGTTTCGGCTGATGATGGAGATTCGAAATCGCTTGATTGCGTCATACCAGGAAGTCATGCGGATGCAGGTGTAACTGAACTTGCAAACGGGCTGAACACGAAGTCTCTCCGCAACTCGACTTCAACAAACGAACTCAGGATCAAACAATGGCTTTCTGGATGACACTGCGAGACCAGTTACTGGCGTTATGGAATCGCTGGACGATTGCACAACGCGTAGGGTTTTCGGCTGCGACTGTGGCGTGCGTGGCGGCGATTGTCGGTACGATGATCTGGGCTGCACAGCCTGACTATGTTGTCATTGCCGCACAATTGACGCCTCAGAAGTCCACTGAAATCGCAGGAATCCTTGACACCGAAAACATCCGCTACAGCCTGAATTTTTCGGGGTCAGCAGTGTCTGTGCCAAGCAGCGACGTCGCGAGGGCACGAATGGCTTTAGCATCAATCATCAGTCCTGAAAATGAAGCGGATGTTCCGGCCGCAGGATTGTTTCCAGGCTCCCCCGGTGCAGAAGAAGACCGCCGACTTGCCGGCCTTGAAAAGCAAATTGAACGGGCCATTAAGAAAATCCGAGGCATCCAGTCGGCAACCGTCAAGGTGAGTCGACCGAATCCAAGTCCGTTCGTGACAGACCAATCTCCCGTCACCGCTGCGGTCGTAATTGAAACACGCGCCGGCGAAACGATTTCCACCACCATTGCGAATTCAATCATTGCCAACGTTGCAGGCTCGGTGCCTGGCCTGACAACAGACAACATCGTAATGACGGATACGAACGGACGTCAATACGGTGGCAATGGTGGCATGGAAGCTCAACTCGCGCATCATCTGAACTACCGTCAACAGAAGGAAGCCTATTTCGTCCATCGAATCGAGAATCACTTGAATCGCATACGCGGTGTTCAGGCATCTGTTGTGGTCTCCGCCGAAATCGACTTCAATCAACGCACAACAACCAGTAATAAAATTGATGCCGATGGCAAAGCGAAACGCACAACTCAGCTAAACTCAGTCGAACAGAAGGGCTCGCGCCTTCTGCCGGTCGGCCCTGCGGGTTCGGCTTCAAACATCGCAGTGGATGCCAATATTCAAAGCGACAGTCAGGGAAGCTACAAAGTCGAAGATATCAACGAAGACTTCATCTATCCTGAGACTCACGAACAGGTCAACTACAGCGGTGGCGACATTCTGCGTCTGAGTGTTTCAGCCATCGTTGATATTACAAAAGTCGATCCATCAACAACAAACCCGGCAGACACAATCGCCACCACGCCACCGACAGCAGTGAGCCTCACCAAAGAGGATCTTGAGAACATCATCAAAAGCGCAATTGGTTTCAGCGAAACTCGTGAAGATCAAATCGACGTGACACTCGCCGAATTGGAGCCGATGGAATTGGCAGAACCGGTGATTCCAGGGTTCGTCTGGGAACAATGGCAGCCCATTCTGCAGTCTGTTTCACTTGGACTGGCGGCGATGTTGGCGTTTCTGATTGGCATGATGCTGATGAAACGCATGAAGCCAATTGTCATTAGTGAAGCCACCGGCCGTGGCATCCCGCTGGCGGACGCTCGCCGTCTGGCAGCCATTGCCGAACAGGCAAAAGCGCATCCGGATGTCGTCGCAGATATCCTGACAGCATGGCTCAATGAACGAGAAACCAATGCTGCGGATGGAAAACCGATATCAATGGCCGACCAGCTGCGCACACCGTCTGCAGCAACGGGCGCGAATGCGGCAACGAAGTCTGGCAATTCATTGAAGTCTGCCGATTCTTCGAAATCTGCCGCAAAGGCGGCGTAGATCATGACAACGACCCACGGACGGAAAATGAATCGCGAACGGCAAACATTCGAACTCCTGCAACTACTCGGCGACGACGTAGCGGAAGCCGTTTTGTCGCGATTGGAACCAGATCGAGCAGCAGTGCTTCGCACCGGTATGCAGTCTGACGCAACACGTCGCTCGACGATTGGCCGCCAACGTGCGGTGCTTGATGAATTTGACTGCTTCTTTCAGTTCGCTCTGAAGTCCTTGAAAGAGCCAGTGGAGACCGCAGATTCCGGCAGCGGATCGGACTCAGCGGATTCGAATTCGATCAATCAGAGGGAAAACGAAGAAAAAACGACAGGAGAAAAGGGCGCGTTTGATTCCATCAATGCCACCTCAGACGACGATGCAAATGACGGAAAATCGGTCGTCGATGAATCATCTGGAATCGAAGAAGAACCCATGCCCGCAACTCCAGCGCTCACGGGAATTCCGCTGCTGGATCTGCAGACGTTGAGCAGTCATCAAATCGCTTCCGCGTTGGGATCAGAACAACCGAAGACGTGCGCAATTTTGCTGAGCAATCTCGCAGCAAAGCTCGCAGGAGACGTTCTGAGTCTTCTGAAATCCGAACATCAAAAGCTGGTCATGAAGGAAATGACCAAAGAACAACATGCGCCAGAAGTTTTGGTCGAACGTATTGCCAAGGCGACGTTCATTCGAGCTCAGCAGTTGCCAGCAGATCCGCCGGACACTCGCAATCATGCGGATCGCGTCGCTGAAGTCCTGCGCAGTGTCCCAAAGGCAGGCCGACGCGAAATGCTGGCAGTCATCGAAGAACAGGACCCAGATCTGGCCAAGGCATTGTTGACTCGCATCTATCGCTTTGACGACATTGCTGGGCTAGCAAAGACCGTTGTGCAACGCATCCTTGGCGAAATTGACAGCACCAAACTGACCACCGCGCTGTTCGGGGCTGCACAGGAAATTACAGACGCCGTATTTGCAAATCTCTCGAAGCGAGCGCGTCACACGATCGAAGAAGAAATGCAGTTTATGACAAACGTGACGCAGACCCGCATTCAGCAGGCTCGCGATTCCATCGCGGAAGTTATTGCGAAGATCGATATGGAAAGTGAGTAACATGAACACCATGCAAATCAAACTTAAACGCTCACCACGATCGATTACTGTCGGCGCGCAGACTGTAAAGATCGACATTGGATCTCTCGCGAAACTACCGCAGACTTCAAACGCTGCGAATGGGTCGGCGGAAATTCCCGACACTCCGGCAACAGCATCGCCACCTGCACCAGTGCAGCGTCCAAAGGCATCTTCTGTGGCAAATGTTATTGCAAATCCTGTTGATCGTAGTGTCACTCCGCTGTCGCGATCCAGCGCTGTGCCAGTCCTTTCAAATTCCGCGCACGACGTTGTGAAAGCACAGGATGTAGGACTGGGCGGAATCGATCCCGAGGAAATATCGCATCTGAAGCAACTTCTTGCCGACACTGCCGAAGCTGTCGTTGAACTGCAAACGCAACATCGACAATCCCTCGGCGAAATGCAGGAAGTCGCCGTCGAACTTGCCACTGCCGCCGCGTCGTGGCTGGTTGGCGTCGCAATCGAGAAAGACATGTTCGCCATTGATGATTTGATTCTCAAAGCTCTCGAGCATCTGGAACTCAACCAATCCGTCAAGGTTCGACTCAACCCCGCTGATCATGATTTGCTTCAAACATTACTGACTGATCCTGCCAGTCGAAAACAGCTGGACGAAGTGTCCTGCGTGAAAGACACAACCATTGCTCGCGGTACCGTGCGAGTTGAATCTGGCCGCCGAATACTGTTGACCGATATGCACTCACGGCTGGAAGAAATCCGCCGCTCATGGATGGAGAAACTCGATGACTCTCAGATTGAACGTCGCGGAGATGGCTCAGCTTCCGGGACACTCCGCCGCTTTCCGGAACGTCGGGAAACTGCGTAGCGTTCGCGGATTGATGCGAGCCGACATGCCTGCGTTCGTCGGCGAGACTTGCTCCGTCAGTCTGCGGACCGGCGAACAATTGATGGCCGAAGTTGTCGGCTTCGACGAAACCGAATCACAGTTGATGTGCTTCGACAGCACTGCTGGATTACAGCCTGGCCTGGAAATCACCACCACTGGTCATGCCCGCGCTGTACCCGTCGGAAGTGGACTGCTGGGTCGCGTCATTGATGGCATTGGTCGTCCAATCGATGGCGGTGGACCGTTGCGTGTTCGTCGCTGGCGTGCTGAAACAGCCACCGTCCCGGACGCCATGCAGCGAACTCGCATCACCGAACCACTTGTGACCGGACAGCGCGTGATCGACGGGTTGCTCACTATCGGGCGAGGCCAGCGTGTTGGCCTGTTTGCTGGCAGCGGGGTCGGAAAAAGTACGCTCATGGGTGAGATTGCAAAAACCGCAGAATCCGACGTGAACGTCATCGCAATGGTTGGTGAACGCGGTCGCGAAGTGCGGCCATTCATTGAAGACTGTCTTGGCGAAGTCGGATTGGCACGTTCTGTCGTTGTCGTGGCAACGTCCGACCAAACTCCATTGATGCGAATCAAAGCGGTACTGACAGCGGCCACGATTGCAGAAGAATTTCGCGATCAGGGCGCTCATGTTTTATTCTTTCTGGACAGCCTGACACGCCTCGCCATGGCACAGCGTGAACTGGGTTTGTTGCTCGGCGAACCACCTGGATCACGCGGCTATCCGCCGTCAGTGCAGTCCCTGTTGGCAAGCGTTTTGGAACGCCTTGGTTGTGGTGAAGTCGGTGCTATTACAGGATTGATCACCGTGCTCGTCGATGGCGACGATATGGACGAACCGATTACCGATGCCGCTCGCGGTATTTTGGACGGACATATCGTCCTCAGCCGCAAAATAGCGGCTCAAGGGCATTTTCCGGCTGTCGATGTGCTGCCCAGCATCAGCCGAGTCTTCCGCGATGTCACCACTGACGAGCATCAAGAGGGAGCAACCAAACTGCGGTCATTGTTGGCGACCCATGCAGAAATTGCTGATCTGATTCAAATCGGTGCATACAAAATGGGAACGTCGCAACAGGTTGATCGGGCCGTTCAAATCATGCCTGCGGCAAAACGATTCCTACAACAAACAGTCAATCAAAAGTCCGAATGGATCGACACGCAGGAGCAACTGAAGACACTCGCCGCAGCATGGCCGTGGTGACGGTACGTCAGGCTTTCCAGCCTGACATGAAAATGAATAAGTCAGCCTGGAAAGGCTGGCGTACTTTATGGGACATGCCACCTTGGCTTTCCAAAAAACTGCTCACTTCAATCAACGACATCAATTCAACCCGATCAACTCTTGAAACACCATGAAACGATTCAACTCACGCTACGAACGTATCCGCCATCTGCGGGCTCAGGCAGAAGACACCTGCCGAGCCGCTGCAGCCGCGCGGAATGCAGAACGAGCGACCGCTGAAGCGCATCAGGACTCAATGCGACTGTGGCTGGACACACTTCAACGCACTGCCGCTCGGGATTTAGCCAAGGGCATGAGCGGCGGGGTTTTGATTTCAATGACCAGCATGATGGAACATGGGGAACAGCAATTGCAGGCCGCAGCAGAATCATTAAAGAAAGCCGAAGACAACCTGAAGTTGGCTCTGGAACATCATAGTCACGCCCGAACTGAGTTGAAGATCATCGAAGAAGTCATCCATCGCGAACACACCGAACATCGCCGCGAACAAATGAAACACGAAGAGATTCAAATGCAGGAACAAGCTTCGCAGGCGTACCATCGGATGCAGGAAATCAGGAGTACACAATGAAGAAAATTCTCGGACTAGTAGTCTACGCCGCTCTCATGTTCGGAGTGACCGCCGGCCTCGGCATGTTCATGATGAAACAGAAGGCACCGGCGTCAAGTGAAAACGCTGAGGGTGGTGAAGAACAGCAAAATTCGCAAGCGAATTCGGAGGCGGACTCTGAGACTTCGTATCAGCGAACAGTTGACGCTTCATCCTCGCATGGAGACAGTCGCCGCGTGTCGTCAGATTCGCAGAATCAAACCGATGAACAACTTCCGGTTGCGGTACGAAGCTCGCCGATGAGTGTCGAAGAAATCGTCCGGATGGGATTGAGTCTAAAATCCCGCGACGAAGCACTGCGAGTTCGGGAGGAAGCTCTAAAGGATGCCGACTCACAACATCGTCTGATTCAGACCGACGTCGAAGGCGCGCAGCAACAGGTGGAAAATCTGCTTGCACAGGCCAGCGACCAGCGTGCGGCGATTCAGGAACTGGTCGCCCGAATCAACACCCAGAAAGAGGCAATCAACAATGAACGATTGGTACTGTCTAACGAAAAGCAGCAGTTGAAAATCGATCGGGAAACACTCATGACGGATCAAAAACAACTGGACACGCAGAAGCAGTCGCTGGCGATGAACGAGACTGACCTGCAACTCAAACGCAAAGACCTTGACGTTGAACGAACGAAGCTGGACGGCGATCGAAACAAACTAACAGCCGACAGTGAAAAACTCGGCAAAGATCGCGAAAAATGGGTCACTGAAGTTGTACGTATGAATGAAGAAAGACAAAAACTAAAGACCGACCAGGAGCAACTCGCCGCCGAACGACTCATCTATGAGCAGGATAAACGGCTGCTTGCCAGCACGCCTGGCGCAACGACTTCACCGAGTCCAAACAAAGCTCCGGACGTCGCAGCGACCAAACAGAATCTCAAAGCATTGACCGAAATGTTCGAGGGCATGAATGCGGAAACCGCCGCCAGCACTATTAAGGAACTCGCCGCCACTGATCAGATTGACATGGTTGTTGATGTGCTCGTGCAATTGGAGCAACGCAAAGCTTCCGCAATCCTCGACGCCATCGCGGACGAAAAACTTGTGAGCGAGTTTTTGATAAAAATCAATAGTCGCAACACTCAACCCAAGGCGGCAAAGAACTGATGAACACACTTAACGTTGTTGAAATCTGTCAGGACCTTCTGATAACCACAATGTGGCTCTCAGGTCCAGCGATTCTTGTCAGCCTTGTTGTCGGTCTTGTCATCAGCCTGGCGCAGACGATCACAAGTGTGCAGGAACAAACGCTGTCGTTTGCTCCGCGCATCGTCGCGGTTGGTCTGGTCATGTTGCTGACGATGCCCTGGATGTTACAGCAAACCACGTCATTCACGATGCGGATGATGGAACGATTACTACAGGTGACGCAATGATTGAAGCAGGCAATGTTGCCCTCGAAGCGCTGATACTGGCAACGCTGCTGATTCTTTTCCGAGTCAGCGCGTTTATCGCTTTTCTCCCACCACTGAACGGCCAGGGGATCCCATCGACAGTCAAAATCGGCCTATCAGTGGCCATCACGTGGTTGCTGGCCGATCGCTACGCTGGAGGCATTGCCCTGACACTGCATCTGACAGATACGGGAACCAGTGCATGGCTCAGACTGGCATTCCACGGCATTCGAGAAACCGCATTGGGCTTTGGTCTGGCGTGGCTGTTTAGTCTGTGCCTGGTGCCCGTGCGGATTGCCGGAGCTTGGGTTGCTCAGGAAATGGGCCTCACTCTTGGAGGTCTCTCATCACCAATGGATCAACAGCCCAGCAATGTCATTTCCACAGCACTGGAAGCCATCAGCATTATCCTGTTTTTTGTGATGGATCTGCATCACATCATGTTCTATTCACTGGGCCATTCGTTTGCGATGCGACCTGCGGCAAGCGCGTGGTCCATGCCATCATGGGACACCGTTGTGTGGAGCGTAGCACATTCGATCGATGACGGATTCATGATCGTCGCGCCCATCGCGCTTCTGCTGTTCGTGATCTCTCTGACAATTCTTGTCACCATGCGAGCCGCACCTCAGTTCAATTTTATGTCCTATGGAATGTCGTTGCGTCTGATCGCAGGTCTCGGCGGCCTGATCATGTTTCTTCCGGAACTCTGTGGAGCAATTCAGCAATTGCTGTATCGAGCCAGTCAGGGAGTAGCAACCTGAAATGGCAGATGTCGAACACAATGGTACCGAAGCACCAACGCAGCATCGCCGCGAACAGGCACGCGAAGACGGTCAGGTTGTCCTCAGTACCGACTTGACCGCATCAGTCGCTTTGCTCGCGGGTTGTGCGATCCTGCTGTGGACCGGCGGCACTCTGGGCGCACGCCTGATGGATGGAATCCGTCACTGGATGACAGACGTTCCAGGTTCAGAATGGGGTGCATGGGATGTGACGCTCGGTGCTCGTTGGATGTCGGTAGAACTCGCAGGAACCTGCGGCATACTCGTCGCAGCCATTATGGCGATTGGATTGGCATTTGGTTTCGCCCAGGTGGGATTCGTCATTTCATTTAAGTCATTGGCTCTCAATTGGGATCGGCTGATTCCGGAGAATCCAATGGGGAAACTGATCTCGGTGGAATCAGGGACCAGCGGCATCCTGAATGCAATGAAGGTGACGTTGCTGCTTGGAATCTCGATGCTTTTGCTGTGGATGCGACGTGGTGAACTCTCAATTCGCAATTTTGGATCAATCGACGCCGCCGCTGCATATGGATGGCGTCTTGGTCTGATCATCTGCATGGCCATGGCGGGGGTTGCCATCGGTCTGGCTCTTGCAGATTACTTGATCAAATGGTTCCGTCAGGAACAAAAACTCAAGATGACGCGTGAAGAGATCAAGCAGGAACAAAAAGACGACAACGGCGATCCGCATGTGAAGGCCGCCGTCCGCAGAAAGCAAAGAGAAGCCAGAAAACAACGCTCAGTGAAAGATGTACCGCAGGCTGATTTGATCCTGACGAATCCGACCCACCTTGCGATAGCGATACAATACCAGCCTGGAAAAATGCGAGCACCAAAGATTGTCGCCAAAGGCGCTGGCGTCTTTGCAAAGAACATCGTGAAGATTGCACAAGAGAACAATATCCCAGTCATGGAACGTAAACCACTGGCACGAGCATTGTTCAAGATTGTCGATGTTGGTCAGGAAATCCCATTCGAATTCTTCCGCGCGATTGCTGAAATTCTGGCTCAGATCTACAAAGCGAAAAACGGTCGAGGGAATCGAGTTTAGAAATCTGAAATCGTAAATCTGAAATTTGGAGTTCCCATGGATGGCGCGACAATTCTTGGTTTAGTCACAGGCCTGATCATGGTCGGCTCAGCCATCTTCCTTGGCGGTGATTCACTGCCATTTATCCACGTGCCGTCCTTGTTGATTACTTTCGGCGGCACACTTGCGGCCGTGCTGATTCATTTTCCTGCGTATCGAGTACGCAATGCGTTCTCAGTGGCACGCAATTGCTTCGTATCAAAGATTCGGGAACCGACCGAAGTCCTGGATCAGTTTCGGCAGTTTGCGATCATTGCTCGCCGCGGCGGTCTGCTGGCGCTGGAGACCGTCGTTGAGCAACAATCCGATCCATTCCTCAAGACCGGCCTGGAACTGACAGCGAGTGGATGCGATGCTGAAACACTGACAGCGGCATTAAAACGTGAAAAACATGCCATCGACCAACGGCACAATTCAGGTCGGCAACTTTTCGAAGTCATGGCCTCCGCCGCGCCGGCATGGGGGATGATCGGCACCCTGATCGGCCTCGCACACATGCTTAGCCATCTTACTGATCCCGCAAAAACAGGGTCCGGGCTTGCAGTGGCATTGTTGACGACACTCTACGGCGCACTGTTCGCGCACCTATTTTGCATTCCTCTCGCCGGCAAACTGGAATCGCGCCACAACGAAGAAACTACGATTCGCGAAATCATGCTGGAAGGCTTCCTGGCACTTCAGGACGAACATTCTCCAGGCGGCATGGAAGAACGTCTTCGCGCCTGGATTCCACCACAGCAGCGGAACGATGTCGCTGCAGAACGAGCAAAGGCAGCGTAGAATTTCCAATGCAGACAAATAATAACACTGAAAAGAAATCAGAGATCTGGACGGCACGCGGTCAGGAACGGAACTCTTCATTCTCGTTCCAAGGCTCCAGCCTTGGAACGCCATGCACTGGAGGCTCCCGCCTCCAGAGAGAACTTTGCGAGGCAGGAGCTTCGGAACAAGGACATCAGTTCAAACCGTGTGCTGTATATGCCGCTGCCTGGCGGCAGACCGGGCCAGGGCTGCTCATTGCCTTGATGTTTGTAATCATTGCCTCTGCGGCGATGCTGCGTGACCAATCCGCCGCCAACGCATCAAACATAAATCGAAGCCCTGAACTACCGATCGAGCAGCGACTCAGCAATCTCCTTTCAGGTCCTGGAAATTCTGTTTTTAATACCGTGCGTCTGGAACTTCCGATTGCGCAACTTCGTGACGCGGATGGTCAAATGACGTCGAACGGAAAAACGCTGTTCATGCTGCGTGGGCGCAGAGCGAAGTCACTATCACTCAATATCACCCTCACGACAAACTCCATTCAAGATGCGGAATTCGCAGCGGTGATCGCGGCTCGCATGATGAGCGACGTGTCACTCAAATCTGAACAGCTTAGAATCGGCGTTGAAGAACAACAGACAGACATGAATTCAGTTCGTGAATCAATGCTAACCGTCACGATCACGATGTGTGCAGCCATCGACGGAGAAGTTGAATGAAGGCGTCATCCCACTCACTGTTTCAACCCACCACACTGACGATGCTCAGTGGATTCGCAACGATCATTGCCACAACCCTGGCACTCGGTTCGATGGCGCAGGATCAGTCAGGACAGGCGGCTGCCATCGTTTCAAATTCATTTCGAACCGAATTGGGTTCGAGAAACGAAGATGTTGGTGTCATTTCAATCAACGACAACATGCCACAACATCAGTCGCCTGAACCACGGCAATTGCCGAGTCTGATCAACAAAACATTCGCGCAAGTCAAAATGAATGTCGATCCACAGCAGGATTTTGCAAATCTAGGGTCCGAACTTGAAAGGATCGTCGGTGAGATTAAATTCGATCGGCCAATGCGGGAGATTCGTGTCGATCTCAAGCACGACGACACTTCCCGTCGCAGTTCACAGATTCACCAGATCTGCGAACTGCTAGCGACTGCCGAATCCGAACTCGCGCGCGGACCCATGAAAATCGAAATCCAGACGTGGGCCGCTTCGCCAACGTCAGCAGCATGGGTCGATGCGACTCAAGAAGCCAATCGTCTGCGTGACCAGGTACTGGCCGAACGATCGACGACAGATCAGCCACAATGTCAGATTTCAACATCCGCCGGACTGTGGCCTCACGCCAACCAATTGCGTCCACACGCCACGGTAGTTCTGCGAGTTCCTGTGACTTATTGATTGATCGCCGCGATCAACAATTCACGAACCTGCTTCGGATCCGCGCCTGCGACTTGTTTCATGATCATGCCGATCATTGGGCCGATTGCGTTTTGCTTGCCTGATCGGAAATCATTCACAGCATCCGGCTTCGACGCAATCGCCGCTGCAATCGCCGCATCTAGCGCTGCCGTATCCCGCACGATCTCAAGTCCACGAGCTGTGATTAAACGATCGACGTCATCCACACTGATCGCGCGATCATTCGCGACGTCGTCTTTCAACGCGGCATAAATATCCCGCGCACTTTTTGTTGTGATACGATCTGAGGTGATGCACTTCAGCAGCGTTCCAAGAATTTCAGCGGTGATGGAGAACTGATCCAGAGTTAATCCGTCAGCATTCAGGTCTCGCAAAATATCCTGCGTCACCCAATTCGCAGCGGTCTTGCCGTCGCCGCACAGTTGAGCAACTTTCTCAAACCATGCCGCAAGGTCAGGTCCTTGATCCAGTATCACCGATGCATCGTATTCGCTAAGTCCAAGCTGTGACTGGAATCGTTCGCGTCGCGCTGCAGGAGTTTCCGGCAGTGACTTGCGAATCGCATCGATCTGTTCGACAGTGGTCGTCACAGGAAAGAGATCCGGGTCCGGAAAATAGCGATAGTCGGAGGATTCCTCTTTTTCTCGCTGCGTAAACGTGACGCTGCGCTCTGCATCCCAGCCTCGCGTCTGTTTCGGAGCATCGCCGATTTTCTGCCCCGTCTTCTGCCATTGAATGGCCTGACGTTTGATCTCATATTCCACAGCCAGTTCGACATTACGAAAGCTGTTCATATTCTTGAGTTCCACTATCGGCGTGGCCGTGCGACTGCCATCTGCGTTATGAATGTGCAAGTTAACATTCGCATCGCATCGCAGGCTGCCTTCCTGCATATTGCAGTCGGAGACTTCAATAAACAGCAACAGCGATCTCAGGTTCTCCAGATATCGGCGAGCCTCCGAAGCTGACCGCAGATCAGGCTCACTGACAATTTCCAGCAACGGCGTTCCCGTTCGATTCAAATCGACTCGACTGTCCGCGCCTCGCACGCTGTCGTCATGGACATTTTTACCCGCGTCTTCTTCCAGGTGCGCGCGAGTGATTCGAATGCGTCGCGGTGGCTGAGTCGGATCATCGGCCGTGATATCCAGCCATCCTTTGCTGCTGAAGGGCAGATCGAACTGACTGATCTGATACGCTTTCGGCAGATCGGGATAGTAATACTGCTTACGATCCCAGCGCGTGTAAGGCGCAATCTCGCAATTCAACGCGAGTGCGGTCGTCAGCGACAATTCGAAAGCATGACGATTCATCACAGGCAACGCCCCCGGCAGTCCCAGACAAACAGGACATGTCTGCGTGTTGGGATCATTCGGCCGAAACGCCGTGGAGCAGCCGCAGAACAGTTTCGAATTGGTCTTGAGTTGGGTATGCACTTCAAGACCAATGATCACATCATATTGAACAGCAGACATGGACTATTCCTGAGCGGCGATAACCGCGATCAACGCATTTGAGTGAGAGTTTGAACGAGCGCGTGCGGAGTATAATCAATTTCTCGTAGTGCAAAAACCTGCGGCGGCAGTTTAGAAATCTGGCGAGTTCCTCAGCCAAAATCGGTTCGATTTCTCTATCGCTGCGACCGCCAGACTGAATCGCAGCGCTGGAGTACAGGCTTTAGCCTAGCTGACCGTCCAGTCCTCGAACAACAGGTTTGGAATGCGTTCGAAGTCAACTGTGTTGCGCGTCAACAATGTGATCTGATTCGCGATTGCGATGGAAGCGATTCGCAAATCCATGGCTCCAACGCGAAGAAATACATTGTTCAATTCGCCTCGGGATTTTCAGGTTCTTCGGCGTCTCGCATCTCTTTGCCAAGTTTCAGGATTTCTTCGAAATCCGGATCGTCCCTGAATGACCCAGTAACCTTTGCAATCCAGTCAGGAGAACCGGCGGTCGATTTCGCCTTCAAAATTGCGAGCTCTCGCTCCACGCGCGCCAATCGTGATTCGATCGTTTCCTGCATGTTTTTACCTCGGTCTCAACGGAACTAAAACTGCTCGCTTGTAAACCCAGATTGTCGTGACTCACACAAGCCGTGACAATCCCGGTTTCAGGATGTTTTTGCTATGTGAATCGCCTTCAACCATTATTCACCCATGACACCTACCACTTTCAGGACTCGTGTTAAATAAATGAGCATCGCGGTAGGGACGGTCATTGCTGACCGCCCCCCGCACAGATCCGTACGTGACGAACTACGTCATACGGCTCCTCCGTCAGGTCAAACGATCGCGAAAATTCCGCTACCAGTCGTGATT
>Ga0209491_10002280_pt1 | contig 34537 bp, 31 predicted proteins | sample BON02_FD_187213 | JGI IMG/M metagenome (GOLD analysis project Ga0209491, IMG submission 187213) | Freshwater microbial communities from Lake Bonney liftoff mats and glacier meltwater in Antarctica - BON-02 (SPAdes) (version 2) | ecosystem: Environmental > Aquatic > Freshwater > Ice > Glacier... | reverse complement strand
CTTGGCTCACCTTCGCTTTGTCATGGCCATAGGGCAGCAAATGCTCTGACGGAATCCCCAGCTTGTCGCCAATCTCCATGATCGGCCGCTTTTTCGCTTCCCGTGCAATCTCAATATCGGTCTTGAACGTCATTTCGGTTCGGCTCCTGTTGAACTGGTTTTCGGGAAGGTGGCGTCCGTGGTCCCGCTTTGTAATTCCCCATAATAAAATATTATTCGCAAGGGTCAAATGGTGCTTGAACCCTTAGCCCAAAGAAATTGCAGGCTTACCCAGCTTTGGCGGGGTGTTAACCTGTATGGGCATAGAAAAACCCCGGCGCTTTTGCAAAGCACCGGGGCGGGTCGCAGGCAGGGCAGAATAGCGGTCAGGCGTCGTTTTGCAAATAGGCCGCCATCGAATCGTCCAGCGCATCCTTCCACGGCGTGTGATGGACGGGGGCCATGGTTCCGGTGATGACAGACCGGTAGCGATTGTTGCGAAAGCCCATAATATCTTGGGCCTTGTGATCCTTCCACGCAAAGAACGCCTCGCAGGCTCCATCCACATCAAAGCTGGGGTAATCGGTTTCTGCGATCATTTCTTTGACGTAATCGCCTTGATAATGAATGGCGTCATGCGCATCCTTGCCAGCATCTTCACCGGCAACACGGTCTTCCACGTCTTTGAGCAGAGCAGCCTTGTCTGCCGGAATCGCGATTTTGCCCATAATGGCATCGCGCACCCACCATGCCTGCGCATCAAACATGTTGAAGGTGAACCATTGGTCCTGCATCCCCACAAAGAACAGCTTGGGATTATTCACCCAGGCGACGCCTTTATAAAGATCAGCCGCCGCCAAACGGTTCGCGGTTTTCAGGCGAAGATCGTCGGGCAGGAACGGGAAGTGATGTTTGTAACCGGTACACAGAATAACTGCATCGACCATTTTCGAAGTGCCGTCTGAAAAATAGGCCGTCGTTTCATCCATATGGTCAAGCTTGGGCACTTCTTTCCAGTTATCGGGCCAGTTGAACCCCATCGGCGCGTTGCGGTAAGCCACCGTGATCGACTTGGCACCGTATTTCCAGCATTGTGATCCGATGTCTTCGGCGGAATAGGATGAGCCGAGGATCAACAAATTCTTGTCGGTAAATTCGCAGGCATCGCGGAAGTCATGGGCGTGTAAAACCCGGCCGTTGAATTTGTCAAAGCCCGGATATTCCGGCACGTTGGGCACCGAGAAATGGCCCGAGGCGACGATGACATTGTCAAACTCTTCATCATACATCCGGTCGTTTTTCAGATCATGCGCGGTGATGGTAAAATTGCCCTTGGCCTCGTTATAGCGCACCATGCGAATGGTCGTGGAAAACCGGATCCAATCGCGCACGCCCGCTTTGTTCACCCGGCCTTCGATATAGTCAAACAACACCGCGCGTGGTGGGTAGGATGCGATCTGCTTGCCAAAATGCTCTTCAAACGAATAATCGGCAAATTCCAGCCCCTCTTTCGGGCCATTGGACCACAGGTAGCGATACATCGAGCAATGCACAGGCTCGCCGTTTTCATCCAGACCGGTGCGCCACGTATAGTTCCATAGCCCCCCCCAATTGGATTGCTTTTCAAAGCAGACGACCTCGGGAATCGCTTCGCCGTTTTGGGCCGCCGATTGAAAAGCCCGAAGCTGCGCAAGGCCCGAAGGCCCAGCCCCGATGACTGCCACACGTTTTGTCATTTCATTCCCCTTGGTCTGGACCAATTTATCTTTTTGGTACTTTTGGTTTGGACCAGAGTGGACAGGCGAGCTATATTCTGTCAATGAATTTTTGTTGTCCCTTGGTGAAATTTATGAATGCCCCTTCGCTTTGCGGTTTGAAAGGCTTATCCCCTTGCTATGACACATGGTAGTTTTGCGCAAAGATTGGCGATCAAGGGGGCCTTGCCGCGGCTAACGGCGGGGACAACCGACACTATCAATATCGGGTTCATGGCCCCACTTAGTGGCCCTGTGCAATCTTGGGGTTTGCCCGGTCTGAACGGCTGTGAGATCTGGCTGGACAGCCTGAAATCCCTGGGTGGCCTGCTGATTGGCGGGCGGCGGCATCAACTGCGGATCATCCCGTTTGATTGCCAATATTCGCCAGAACGGGCACAATCTGGCCTGCGCAGCCTGCTGCAAGATTATGATATAAAACTACTTTTAACCTTGGGGGGCGACAGCCTTACCCCCCTTCTGGACACCCTGACCCGCCGCAAAATACTGACTGCCACGCTGTTGCCCAGCGATTTGTCACCCGACACGCCCTATCTTATTGCGCCCAGTGAATCGCACCCGATCTATAACGTCACCGGCATCGACTGGCTGGCGCGGCACTACCCCACCCTTAAGCGGATTGCGCTGTGCAGCCAAACGGATGCGTTGGGGTTGCCGTCTTTGGCCACCTACCGTGCGGCCTCTGCGGCGGCGAGCCTGAACGTGGTCAAGGAAATTCGCTATGATCCGGCCAATCAAGATGCTGCGGCCATCGTCGCGGCGATGATGGCTGAAAGCCCGGATATCCTGTGCTGGTGTACCAGTTATACACCGATGGTGCATCGCCTGACTGAGGAGGCGCATGCTGCGGGGTTTTCGGGGCAGATGGTATCTTGCACTCTTGATTCGTACCCGCAACTGATCGCCCGGACTTCGGCTGAGTTTATGGAAGGGTTCTTGTTCCAATTCCCCGAATTTGATGACCCTGCCCTTGCAAAAAAAGCATTCTTCTTTAACAGTCCCGCCGCGTTTTATGCCGAATATCAGCGCCGCTTTCCGGGACAGTGGAGCGCCGTTTCTTGGGAATATGCGGCAACACTTGAAATCTGGCGTCAGGCGGTCGAGCGCGCGGACAGCGTGGCCCCCGTATCTGTGCTGGCAGCGATGAAGCATTCTGGCACCGTGATGCATGCCTTTGGCCCGGCCAAATGGTGGGGGAGCGATATGTTTGGCATCGACAACGTACTGATTGGGCAGTGGCCCGTGGTGCGGATTGAGCAGTCAAAAGCGCGGATTGTGGAGTTTGGGTCCATCTCCGATTGGCTGGCAGCGCATGGCGATTTGTTGCGGGAGGAAATGGCTGCACTTGGCCAGATGTGGGATCAAAGACTTGCCCGCGCGGGCACGGCCCTGTCTGGCCGCAGCCTTTTGGGGTAACCGGCTCAGGTCTCTTGCAGCAACAGCTTTTGTTCTTCGATCAGATGCAGCTTGATGAATTCCACCGCCGCCTCGATATCACGTGAGGCGATGGCGTTGAACAGCGTGTTGTAGCGCTGCTGATAATCGGCAATCCGCCGAGGCGTCAGGTGTCTGCGCAGCAGGGCCGTGCGGAAATTCTGGCGGCACGCGTCTATGGTCAGTTCATAACAGGCAGTCAGCAAGGGGTTTGCTGCGCCTTGGGCGATCTGACGATAAAGCTCTTCTTCTTGCAGGGCAAAGGCCGCGGAATCAGTGCGGATCCGTTCCATCCGGGACAGGGTTTCGCCCAGTCCCTCTATATGGCGCGGGGTCATGTTGATTACTGCTAGCCGCACCATCTCTGGCTCTAATATACCGCGCATCACAAGATGCTGGAGCGGGCTGGTTTCGGATGACAAAGCCGAAGGCACGGCATTGCGGCCCTCTTCGTTTTGATAGGTGACAAAGCTGCCACTGCCAGCCCTGCGCCTGAGAACGCGGCGGGTCTCCAACACATCCAGCGCGTCACGCACGGTATTGCGCGCCACGCCCAACTCTGCCGCCAAGGTGCGTTCCGACGGCAAGCGTTCGTCAATCTGATACTCTTTGGCAACAATGCGCGCGAACAGCGTATCAATAACCGCCTGCACCGTAGCCCCGATCGTCGCCTCTGGCGGTTTCGGCGTCTTCAGTGCGGTGCGCGACGGGGCGTTGGTGTTCACGGTCAGGCTCTCCAAGTTTCGGGCATATTATGCCATTCCTGCCAGACATGACAACGGGCGGCACCAAAAGGGCCGCCCGTTGAACTGCAATTTGTCAGGCCTAAACCGGCAGAACAAAGAACCAGTTGGCCCACAGCACGATTGTCGCACCCAGTAGCAAGGCTAGATAGGGCCAGACACCGGCCTTACGCTCGCCCATATCACCATCTTCCAGGCCCAGATCTTCCAGTGCCGCTGGCGGAAACTTGCCGCCATCCTGATAATAGTGACGATACCAAAACACCGGCAAGATCAGCGCGGCAAAGAACACACCAGACCATAGCGCCCCCGAATAGCCCCAAACCTTGGCCCCGGCGCCCAAAAGCAACGCGTTGACAAAGGCAAGGAACGTGTTGACCCAAATAATGAAGGTTGGTGCCTTCCACGGGCGATAGATATGGCCTGAATCGATTCGGTGAATCCAGCCAGCGTTCAAGTTTAGGAAGTTAAAGGTCAGATAGCCGACATTCGAAATCGCCAGAACATAGAAATACCCACCCGCATCGGACGCCAGCGCCAGCAGAAAAAGGTTGAACACAAGGTCAGTCCACATCGCATTGGTTGGCGCGCCGTGGTCATTGATCTGGCCTAGGTATTTGGGCAACCAGCCATCACGCGACCCTTGGTACAGCGTGCGCGACGATCCGGCCATCGCCGTCATAATGGCCAGAAACAGCGCCATGATCATCAACACCACAAACAACTGGGTGACGACGTTCGAGCTGCTGACCATCGAGCCAAGCGCCGCACCGACCCCTGTGCCATCCACAATCCCCGGCTCCAACATGCCAGCGGCACCAAAGTAGCCTTGGAACGAAAACGGGATCATAAAGAAGAAGATGATACACAACAGGCCAGAAAAGAAGATCGCCTTGAAGGTGTCTCTGGCCGGGTCTTTCATTTCGGCAACATAGCAAACCGCGGTTTCAAACCCATAGGTCGACCAGGCAGCAATATAAAGCGCCCCCAAAAACAGCGTCCAGCCGCCAATGCTCCATGTGCCAACATCGCCTGCATAGGCCGCCGTTGGTGGCACAATGTCAGCCACGTTCATATAGTCAATCGAACCGGTCACAATCGGCACGATGCCGACAAGAAACAGCGGCACCAAAACAATCACAGCCAGCACCTTTTGAGCCGAGGCCGTTTGGGCGATGCCGCGATGCTGGATCGCAAAGATGATCAGCATCAAAATAGCGCCAATGACGAAGGTAGAGTTGAAATGCAGCGTTCCAAGGCCGGGAATAGTCAAATTATAGGCTTCCCAAACTCGGATCCACGGGGTCAACGCCTCTACCCCGGCAGCCGAGGACACAGCGGCAATGGCATCTGCCGTCGACGTGCCCGCATTCGCGGCCATAAAGTCGATCACTGATTGGCTTTCTGCCGTAAATTGCGCACCATTGGCGGCAACCCAATCCAAAACCAACTGGCTATCGGCAACGGGAATGACAAATAGCGCATTCAGGATATAACCCGCAGCGATGGCACAGCCCAATGACAAAACCGGCGACCAGGCAAACCAGTTGCACCACACCGAAAGTGGGGCGATCAACTTGGAATAGCGCAGCCAAGCCGTCGCGCCATAGACCGAGGCACCGCCCGACTTACCGCGAAACATTCCCGCAATTTCGGCATAGGTGAAGGATTGGGTGAAGCCCATGATCATGGAAATGATCCAGACCACAAACGCAGCTTGACCGGCGACCCCGGCAATCCCGCCAATCGAAAACAGCACAAGAGGTGGCACACCGGCCGCAACCCAAAACGCGCCGCGCCAATCCAAAGATCGATGCAGGTTTTTAGGGGTGTCAGAGGATTTATCCGTCATTCCATATTTCCTTTCCCTGAAGGTAACGGGTTAACCGATCTGAAACCGAGGCCCGCCGCGTATTTTTGTGAGGGGTGGCAAGGCCCAAAGACCCGCCGCAACCCTGCGTCACTGTGGCGCAGCTTTGCGAACATCAAAAGAGAAATTTTGAATATAAAGAATATTTATTTCTTAAGCGCTTTGTTTGCAAGAGCATGTTGTCCCAACGCGGCTTTGCTGGCTATGGTCGAATTCAACTACGGGCCGCACGCATTTCCAAACCATCTGCTTTGCCCCGAAACGATCAAACAGCGTCATTTTTTCCCGTAATTTCAGTGGTGATGACAGGAATGGCTTCTGTTTGTCATGCGGCCTCCCAGACAGGTCTTGCCGCAAAAAAAAACGCGTTGCGGCCAAGCAATGCCTGACAGCAGACCGGCATACCCCAAGGGCGGTCGCAGCCACGGCGTGCCCACATGCAAGTGCTAATTTTTTGAACATCCGGGAAACAACGTGTTCCAGCAATGGCCGGTCTGCCCTCCGCCTCTCAAACAGATTCAGTTCAGAATACTGCGTAACATGACACCTGATTCTTTTGCTTTTCACAATTGGCGCGGTCGGACCTTGATATGAATCTTGACAAAATGTCGCAGCCCATGTTTACTTAGCGTCAATAAAGTTTACCATCTTTTCGAAACACCTTGGCCGTGACGCATGCGGTCGCCCACAGGAGGAAGCTATGAGTGGAATGACGGAACGCATCGAAAAGATGCATCGGCGCGATACGATGGTTGCTTGGGCTTTTGTCAGTGGTCTTTGGTTTGTCATCGGATTTGTGGCGATAGTCGCATGGTCGCTGGCCCCAACACCTGCCGCAAGAAACGTTCTGCTGTTCGGTGGCGCTGTTTTGCTGATCTTCAACACAGCGGCAATTTTGGCGATGCTGCGCCATTACCGTGAAGATCGCGATTTCATGTATGGGCTCGACATCAAGTTCCTTGATGCGGCCAAAGCAGCAAAGCGGGGATCATAGAAATGGCACATTACACTCCTCCGCCTCAGGGTAAGCTGGGGCAGATCATTGATGTGATCGTGCTTTTGGCGATGACCCTAGGCGCGCTTTATCTGCCCTTGTGGCTGGGGCTGGCTGGCCGGGCCCAAAGCTCGAACCCGCCAGAAAATCCAACCTGGGAAATTCTGGGCCAAAACCCTGAAATGGTCAGCAAGTGGAACCAACTTGGCTATGCCGATGCCGCTTCGGCGGCTGATCTGATTTCTGCGCGCTTTGATTACTCTTTCTCGATCACCAGCTTGCTTGTGATGATTGTGGTGATCGTCGGCTATTACGTCATCATGCTGCGGTTTTCCGAAAAGGAATATTGCGACGTGATTGCTGAAAAATTTGGCGAAAAGTAGAGGGAGGCGACCATCATGACGATTTGGATACTTGCAGAATACGCGGCCTGGGGCCTTTCGGCGGTCTTTGGCCTGATCATTGTGACCGATTGGTTGCGCACCGACAGCACCTATTCAGAAGAGGTTCTCATGTCTTCGCAAGAAGGCGAGCTTGAGGCCATGACTGAACAGCATATACTTTAAGGGGGCAAAAAAGTGGCTGAATTTGACATAACGTCCCAAGGGGCTGACGGTATGGGGCCTAAGGGCACCAAGGTTGGCCTGCTGCGGGTTTTGGGACCTGCCCATGTGTGGGCGCTTGGCGTTGGCATCGTTTTGGTTGGCGAATATATGGGCTGGAACTTTGCCGTTGGCAAAGGGGGGGCCTTTGCCGCGCTGATCGCCTGTTGGTTTGCGGGTATTTTGTATACTTGCGTCGCGATGATCGACAGCGAAGTCACCTCAACCGTAGCCGCCGCTGGGGGCCAATACACCCAGGCAAAACATATCGTCGGCCCGTTGATGGCGTTCAACGTCGGGCTGTATCTGGTATTTGCTTATACCATGCTAGAGGCGGCAAATGCTATCACCGTAGGGTTTTTGATTGATACGGTGGCGGTGATGTCTGGGCATGAAGGCCTTGATCAACGACCCTTTATCGTCTTAGCGATCATGTTCCTCGCCTGGCTTAACTATCGGGGCGTTCTCGCCACGCTAACCTTTAGCCTTGTTATAACAGCGATCGCCTTTAGTTCCATTCTGATCCTATTTGTTGCGACGTCGCCGATAGTCGGAAGTGATGTTTTGCGACACGAGGCATTGATGACTGACTTACCCTATGGCTGGTTGGGGGTCTTAGCGGCCATGCACTTTGGTCTGTGGTTCTACTTAGGGATCGAAGGCACGACGCAGGCCGCCGAAGAAGTCCGCTCCCCTGCCCGCGCTTTGCCTTTTGGTACATTGGCAGGGATCATGACGTTGCTTATCGCCGCCACTCTGACATGGTATGTCTGCGTCGGCCTCATGCCGTGGGAATACCTGGGCCAGTCGGGCGTGCCATTGTTCGACGCCGCACGCCTTTCCGGGTCAACCTCGCTCATGGTGCTAATGGGCATTGGCACGCTGTTTGCCACGCTAGCCTCGGCCAACGGCTGCATCAACGATTCCTCGCGGGCGTGGTTCGCCATGGGGCGCGACCACTATCTGCCTGCGTGGTTTGGGGCGGTGCATCCAGTCTACCGCACGCCTTACCGCTCGATCATCTTCTTGGTTCCCATCGCGCTGGTTTTTGCGCTAGGCGCGCCGCTTGATCAGGTGATCACCTTCTCTATCCTGTCGGGTTTGCTTGGCTACACGTTCATGCCAATCAACATCATCCTGTTTCGCCGCAAATGGCCGATGGAGACTATCAAGCGCGGCTATGAACACCCGTTCCACCCGATCCCGGCAATCGTGCTACTCAGTCTTTGCTGCGTTGCGTATTTTGCCGTATTTCTTGGCTATGGCGCCCAGCTTGTCGCAATGATCGCCTTCTACATCCTTGTATCGCTGTGGTTCCACTTTTGGCGCTATCGCTTTGTCAAACGGGCGGCGCAGTTTACCATGCCTTGGCCCCGGCCACGTGGGTATTGATCACTGACCCATAAAATCTAGCGACCCGCGGTATCCCTGCGGGCCGCCTATCTTAAAAGGGGCCGTCAGATGGAAGATCTTGCACTCGGGCTTATGGCGGCTGGGTTTGGCGGCGGGGCGTTTTTGCTGGCGCTTCACACCAAACGCGACAGTGCGGCACGGGCCGCCCAGCGATTGGCCTATTTCAAGCATTGCACCCAATTGCTTGACGCGCCACAAATCGGGTGGGGAACGGCGGGGTTTCCACGTTTGGGCGGCACCTATGGCGGGATTGCGGCAGATGTGCAGGTGATGCCCGATACGCTGACGGTTCGCAAACTCCCCACACTTTGGGTTATGGTCACCTTGCTGGGCCCGCTGCCTGTGCGCACCACGTTGAACATTATGGTCCGCCCCATGGGGATAGAGCCGTTTTCGAAATTCAGCACCTTGGAGCATCAAATCACCCCGCCGCCCGGCTTTCCGCCAGATTGCGCCTGCCGCACCGATGTGCCAGAGGCTTTGCTGCCCGAGACGATCTTGCGCCCCTTTGCCGCCGTCTTTGATGATCAACGCGTCAAAGAGGTGGTGCTGTCGCCCAAAGGGCTGCGGATCACCTTTTTGGCCGAAGAGGCCCATCGGGGCCGCTATCTGATCTTTCGTGATGCCGAGATGGGGAAAACCCCCTTGGCCCCCGCACGGTTAAAACCGATTTTGGGCCAGCTGTACGGGTTGCACAAACATATCATCACCGCGTCTTCTGCGATGGCGGAAAGGAATTTCGCATGAAACCCACGCCTTTTTCGCCCTATATCGTATTGGCAGCTGCCCTGATCCTTCCGGGGGTCGGGCAGCTGCTGAACCGCCAGCCGGTGCGTGGGCTGGTGTTTGTGTTTTTCACCTTGCTGTTGGGGGCTTACACACTGAAAACCGCCGCCCCCGATGTGTCCATTATTGGCAAGCTATCGGGCGGGCTGTTTGTCTATGCCATGTCGATTTTTGATGCCTACAAGCACGCGCGCATCCGCATTACTGTATGGGTCCACCGCAAAACTTGAAGGCTGTGCCCGGCCATTTCACCGGGCACAGCGCGTTCAAGGATTAATAATTGCCCTTCACACGCTCCTTCGTCGGGTCGAAATGCGGGAAGGGCACAACGGTTGCCAAAAGGCGTTTTTGATCGCCGTCAAGGCGTCCGATTTCCAACCGTGTTCCAACCGCGGCAAGCGTCACATCGATCCGCGCAAGGGCAATAACCTTGCCCAGGATGGGCGATTTCACTGCCGAGGTCACAATGCCAATCTGCGGCTTTCCAAAATGCACGCAATCGCCTGGTGTTGGCACCACGCCCCCATCCAGTTCCAGCCCGACCAGCTTTTTCTGCGGGTTGGCCTTGCGCGCCTCTAGTGCCGTGCGACCGATAAAATCATCAGTCTTGCCTTTTAGCGGAACGGCAAAGCCAATTCCCGCCTCCATCGGGTCGGTCTGATCGTCAAATTCCGACCCGGCAAAGATAAGACCGGATTCAATGCGCAGCATATCCAAGGCTTTCAACCCCAAAGGGATCATGCCCATCGGCTCTCCGACAGCCCAGATCGCATCAAAAATCTGCGTCGCATCCTTGGGGTGGCAAAACACCTCATAGCCCAATTCGCCGGAATAACCGGTCCGGCTGACCACGACGGACGGGCCATCAAACCCGTGCAGACGGCCAATGGTCAAGCGGAACCAAGCCAATTCATCCATGTCGGGCTGGGCCGGGGGCGTCCAGATCACCTGTTTCAAAATTTCACGCGACAACGGCCCCTGCACCGCAATGTTGCAATGATGATCGGTAGAGCTGCGCACCCAAACGTTCATGTCACGCTCTTGCGCTTGCTTGCGCAGCCACAGGCCAGACTGGTCATTGCCGCCGATCCAGCGGAAATTCGTGTCGCCAAGCCGGTATACAGTGCCATCGTCGATCATGCCGCCATGGTCATAGCACATCGCCGTATAAACGATGCCACCCACTGGCAGCTTTTTCATGTCGCGCGTTACGCACAGTTGCAGTAGCGCCTCGGCATCCGGGCCTGTCACTTCATATTTGCGCAGCGGCGACAGGTCCATCACCACAGCCTTTTCGCGCGCCGCCCAATATTCGGCGATCGCGCCGTGATTGGTCATCTCATTGGCCAACCAATAGCCGTTATACTCGCCAAAATTGCGTGTGTGCCGGGCAAAGCAGTCATGAAATCCCGTTTTCTTTGTCTCTTCCAAATCAGCCCCCGGTGTTTTGCGCCATCCGATAGAGCGCTTGAAATCTTCGGTTTTCGCGTAAGTTCGCAGTTGAATATCGGTTGGGTTCCATCCATTCGCCGGGTCAATATCGCAAGGGCACGCGGTTGAAACGCAGACCAGATCGGTCAGCGCGCGTAACAGCACATAATCCCCCGGCCGCGACCACGGGTCATCCATGCCAATGGCGTGGTTGTCATCCAACAAGGTGTTGAAGAAATAATTGATCGCCGGCCAGCCTCCACGCGGACGAATGCCAAACTGCGCCAGCGCGATGTTCATATTATCCGAACAGTTGATATGGCCGGGATAGCCCAGATCTTCATAATAGCGCGCGGTGCAGGACAGGCCAAACGTGTCATGCCGCCCGATCGTATCCTGAATAACCTCTAACAGCGGCTCATGATCGACGCTGAAATATTTGGCGCGCAGCCCCGGCATTGGATAGAGCGACCCCATGAGCGAGCGGGTCGTCGTCGGGTCAATCTCACGCTCCAACCCTTTGTCGAGGGCGCGCAGGGAAAATGCCTGAAAGTCGGAACATTCACGACCTTTTACATCCAGAATCTGAATGAACTGGCCGGCTTTTACCTCATAGGGCACGGCCTGACCGGGCCTAATATTTACATCCATCAACGGGTCTGCCAAGGGGTCAGGCGCGGTCAGCAGCTCTTTGCCGCGTGGCAAGGTTGCGCGCCGCACGTATAGGGTAACATCGGTCGGGGCCCATTGATCTTGCGGCTCCATCGGGCCACCTGCTGCGCATACAATCAACAACCCGTCTGATGAGGCGGTAAATGTGGCAAAATCGCCCGCCCGTGACCCTTCGGCAAAGACTAGCGTGCCATCGGCGCGACCCAGATCAAAACCAGATTTTTCCAGCGCCAGCACCACTTTGCGCCCTGACGGGTCACGCAGCAGCGACGCTTTCAACCCTTTGGGGTCACGACCACCCTTGGCCCCGATCATCGCGGCATCCGACCGCCCGTCATGGGCAAAGAACACCATCTCGACAGGTTGCAGGCCCTCGCGGTCTTGAAGGGTAATCTCATCCCCCTTGAAGATCGGGACAGCACGGCTGCCGCCCCCTGAAACCGGGTGCCGTTCCATGCCCGGCGGTAGAACCGGCATGCCGGGAACCACAACCCCCGCCCGTTCAAACGGTTTTTCAAATACAACGCTTTGGTTCATCGAAAAGGCTCCAACTTATCAAGGCCGACAGTTTTTGTCCGCCCCCAATGGGTAACAAGTAATTTACACCCCCCCGGCGACAGCGAAGTGTGGGCCGTGCCCTCATCCAACCGGACGAAATCACCGACGCAGTAGATATGGCCATCGAAATCGACCAGTTCACCTTCCAGCACAAAGAATTCTTCGGCCCCTGTGTGTCGATGCGGGCGACTGCTGGCCCCCGGTGCCAACTTCATAAGATAACTGCCGCGACCAGTGGCCCGATCATAGGACAGGTTCGCCCAAGTGATTGTGCCCTCTATGCCGCCAAAATCCGGCATTGGCACGAAATTGGCGGTATCAAACCGTGTGATATGGCGAGAAGGGGTAAACTGAGCCATGGCTTATCCCACCCCAAGCGCTTTGCGCCGTGCATCCGACCAACGCATGATGATGTGATCAAAGCTAAGTGCCATAAGCGCCACACACATCCCCAGCACAAGGTTCTTGCCAAGCTGATTGCCCGCAATGGTTTTTTGCAGCTCTTGCCCCAAATCTTGCGTGCCGATAAAGGCCGCGATGATGACCATGAAAAAGGCAAACATGATCGCCTGATTGAACCCGATGGCCATGGTGGGCAGGGCCAACGGAATCTGTACTTTCCACAACTTTTGGCTGCGGCTGGCCCCCGACATTTCGGCCGCTTCGATCAATTCCTCCGGGACGCTGCGAATACCTTCAATCGTGTAGCGCATCAGGGGAACCGTAGCGAAGATAACGATGGCAAAGATCACAGACAGGTCATTCACCCCAAACAGCATGATCGCAGGGATCAGATAGATAAAGCTGGGGAATGTTTGCGCCGTGTCACACACCAGCAAAATGGGCTCTGACCATTTCTTGTTGCGCGCTGCAAGGATACCCAGCGGCAAGCCGATCAGCATGGCGATAATGACGGCTGAAAATACCGCATAAACCGTAATCATCGCCCGGTCCCACCAGCCCGTCAAGGCGACGATGGCAAAGAACCCACCCGTCAGCAGCGCCGATTTGCCTCCCCCCACGGCATAGCCCGCCGCAGCCATACACAGGATGATCGACAAGGACGGCAGCCACAAAACCGCATTGCGGAACGGTATCAACACATGTGTGATCATCACCTGCCGCACCCACCCTGTCACCGCATCGACCGTCGGGTTGGAAAGGGCTGCACGAATGACATCATCAATCTCGGACCCCATCGAAAAGTCCTGCCCGCGCGTCAACTGATCCGCGACCTGCACGAATTGCGCAATCAAGGTCCAGCCGATGAACAGCACAAGACCCACGAGCAGCAGTTGATTGCGTTTCCACCACGGCGTTCCTCGCGCAAAATGCTGCGGCTGTTTGACAACCCAAGCCTTGGACAGCCGGTCAAGCGTGACAGCGATCAGAACAATCGTAACGCCAATTTCAAAACTGCGCCCCAGTTTCAAGGAGTTCATCAGCGCCAGCAGCTTTGCGCCCAATCCGGGCATGCCGATAAACGCGGTTAGCACAACCATCGCCAGCGACAACATGATGACCTGATTGACCCCGACCAAAATCTCGGTCCGGGCGGCGGGCAGATAGACATGGCGCAGCATTTGCCAGCGGGTAGAGCCGCTCATCATTCCGGCCTCGATCACTTCGGGCGGAACTTTTTTCAGGCCCAAGGTCGTCATCAAAACCATGGGCGGCACGGCATAGATGATCGTGGCCACGCAGCCTGCCGTTGGGCCAACCTTGAAAAAGATCACTGCTGGCAAAAGATAAGTGAAAAACGGCAATGTCTGAAGCACTGCCAGCGTCGGGCGGATAAATGCCTCAAATCGGCGGGAATTCCACGCCAGAATGCCCAGCAACAGCCCCAACAAAAACGCCGCAGGGGCCGCAACCGCAATCACCGAAAGCGTCTGCATGGCCAGATCCCATTGCCCGATCAGAGCGACCCAGACAAAAGTGCCCCCCGCCAGCAGAGCCAGCCGCCAGCCGCCCAAACCATAGCCCACCACCGCCGCAACCGCCGCAATCGCCGTCCACGGAATAGGTCCGAGATTCGGCCAACGTCTTTTGCCGTAAAGCAGGTTCGCGGTCACATCGAGAAACCATTCCAGTACTGCCGAAATACCGCGCGTGACGTGGATCAGCCCAAGATCATCTTTCAGAAAATCAAAAAACCACTGGAACCACCCATCATAGGGCAAGACCATCCACTCGGGCACCCGCACCAGAAGATCTGGGAGCCATGGCCGCATGATGGCCAGCAGCACTGCCAAAGCCAACAAGCCATGGGCCATGCTGGGCACAAAACCGGCGCACGCCTCTTTGGAAACTGTCGTCGTGCTGTCTGTCATCACGCCGATCCCAACAAGATATCCAGCGCATCCTGTCGGCGCAGCGTGCCAATGATTTGCCCGCGCTTGTTTGCCACAGGCAGGAATTCACGTTGTTCATTCACCAGTTGCCGCGCCAGTTGCAGCACCGTTGCATCGCCTGAAATGGGCGGCCCTTCGACCACTTGACCGTTCAGCGGTTTGCTTAGGCCGCGCGCATGGACAACGCGCGATTTTTCAACATTCTCGGTAAATTTTGCCACATACTCTGTCGCCGGGTTCAACACAATTTTGTCGGGCGTATCGCATTGTTCAACCGCGCCATCCTTCATAATGGCAATCCGGTCGGCCAGCCTCAGCGCCTCGTCGAAATCATGGGTGATGAATACGATGGTCTTGCCCAGCATTTCGCGCAACCGCAAAAATTCATCCTGCATCTCTCGCCGGATCAGTGGGTCAAGCGCCGAGAACGGTTCATCCAGAAACCAGATGTCAGGCTCGATCACCAAAGACCTGGCGATGCCGACACGCTGCTGCTGCCCACCCGACATTTCGCGCGGAAAGTACTCCTCGCGGCCTTGCAGACCCACCAGTTTAATGACTTCCATTGCGCGTTCGCGGCGGGTGTGTTTGTCTTGCCCGCGCATTTCCAGCGGAAAGGCCACATTGTCCAACACCGTGCGGTGCGGCAGCAGACCAAAGCTTTGAAACACCATGCCCATCTTGCGCCGTCGCAATTCGATCAATTCGCGCTCGGACAGCTTCATGATGTTCTGGCCATCGACTATAATCTCGCCGCCGGTAATGTCGTTCAGCCGCGACATGCAGCGCACTAGCGTCGATTTCCCCGACCCCGACAGCCCCATGATCACCAGCAATTCGCCGCGCCCGACTTCCAGCGTCACATCGCGCACGGCGGCAATATAGCCATCCGCGCGGATCTGCTCAAAGCTTTTGCCCTCGGCCGTGCTGACATAGCTTTCAGGATTTGCGCCAAAAAGCTTCCAGACGTTGCGGCAGGAAATAACGGGATCAACAGCACTCATGCAATGGGCTTTCTATGTTTTTCTGGAATTGCATTTCGGGGGGCATGAACGCCCCCCGAAAAAACCGTCCTTTGACGCGAGATTACTGAACCCAAGCCTTCCAAACGGCTTCATTGTCATCAAGCCATTTCTGAGCCGCGTCTTCGGCTTCCATGTCGTTGATATCAACAAACTTGGCCATCTCCGCGATTTGCGGGTTGGTAAAGCTGACCTTTTGCAAGGTTGCATAGGCTTTGGGCCATTTGTCCTTCATCCCGTCCCAGGCAGCAATTTTCAAATAGCCGTTTGCCGGGTTGCCGCAGTCGTAGGTCTTGTCCGGGATCGGACCAACTGCCGGGTCTTTGTCACAGCCTTCAACCCATTCCGGGAAGTTAACAAATTCACCTGGCCACACCGCTTCGGCAAAGTTCGGTGTCCAGTTGAACACGACTATCGGCTTTTTGTCCTTTTCTGCGGCGGCCAGTTCGGCCCAGATCGCTGCGGCAGACCCGGCGTTGATAACCTGGAAGTTCATGCCCAGGGCATCGACCTTTTCGTTGTCATGCTTCAACCAATCCACCGGACCACCCAAAAAGCGCCCCTTGGTGCCGGTTTCGGGTGTTGCGAATAAAGCGGCACAATCATTTAGCGCTTTCCAATCCGGCAGGCCGGGGCAGGCTTCCTTTGTCCACAGCGGGTACCACCAATCCTCACGGGTGACGGCGTTGTGGGTTGCGACATCTTCAATGCCACCCTTTTCCTGCGCGGCGCGGAAGGATGCGCCAAACGCGCCTTCCCAGACTTCGACTTCCAACGTGACATCGCCCATGCGAACGGATTCGTATACGGCCTGACTGTCTGTCGTCACATATTCAACAGCATTACCATCGGCCTCAAGGATCTTGCCGACGACATGGCTCATCACAATCTGGCTAGACCAGTTGTGGATCGGAATGACGATTGGGTCGGTGCTGTCTTGTGCTATAGCAAAGGTCGATGTGCTGGCAAGCAGCGCGGCAACCGAGACGGTTTTGAAAAGTGCCATTGTATTCCCCTATTGTGATAAGATTACAGTACCCAAGGTTCTGCTGACTTGGTTTGGATAGTACCTTGGCGATTGTTTTGAAAATCTCTGCCTAGAATTATTGTTGTCTTCGCCTCTAATTTGTGACGGCAATAGGGTTCCGCAGCCAATGGCCGAAAGGGCGAGATGTGCCTAGTTGTGCGAAGGCCGAACGACGCCATATGAATGAGGCTTATAGTGAATAAACGGCCACATCCCCTCTCTGACCGCCGCAAGCCTCTGCCGCCGCTGGACTATATTCTGGCGTTTGAGGCTGCGGCAGATCACGGCAGTTTTGCCAAGGCTGCGCGACAGATGAACATCAGCGAAACCGCCATCAGCCGCAAGGTTCGTTTGCTTGAGCTGCATTTTGGCCTGTCTTTCTTTGCGCGCGGCCATCGCTCGATTGAACTGACCCCTTATGGGCGAGAGTTTTTAACACGAATTGCACCGGCCATCGACATGTTGCGCGATGCGGCGGATGACACCTTAAAGACAGGCCATAAACGCCCGGTGATTTTGGCGGCCACAAATTCTGTGGCCTCGCTGTGGCTAACCCCGCGCCTGCATGACTTTCGTCATGTCAACAAACACCTTAGCATAATGCTGGTGGCCACGGATAATGATGCCGAATGTCTGGCCGATACGGTCGACATAGCCATCCTGCGCGGCGATGGGAAATGGAAAGGCCATGACAGCCAACTTGTTTTTGGTGAGACAATTTTTCCCGTCTGTTCGCCCGACTTTCTGGCCCAGCACCCCGAAGTTGCCGATATACGCAACCTGGCCAATGCCGCTTTGATCGAGGTGTCCAGCGCCCATACCGAATGGATGAACTGGCACGCCTGGCTGGATAAAGTTGGCGCCAAACCGCACAGGCTGGAACGCCCGCTGCTGTTCAACTCTTACCCTTTGTCGATCCATGCGGCGCTGGATGGGATGGGGGTTGCACTGGGATGGGGACATCTGGTGGATCAGATGATCGAGACCGGACGGCTGGTGCGACCTTTGGGCAATACCCATGTCCGCACCGACTTTGGCTATTACCTTTTGACACGGCAAGGCCATCCGCCCTTTGCCGGTCGCACCGAGGTTCAGGACTGGTTGATGAGCATCAGTGCGGCCCGTAAAAGATATGCCGAATAGAATAGCTTTGTCGTAAACCACCATCTTTTTGTCCGAACCGACGCTATCGCAACACCTCTGCCGCCTGCAAGGTGCAGTTAACCATAGCAGAGGGCGATATGCGCTATTCAGGCTTTCGAGTAATCAAAGAAGCGCTCACCGGGCACAAGGGATGGAAACCAGCCTGGCGCGACGCGACCCCCAAATCACGCTATGATTTTGTTGTGGTCGGCGGCGGTGGGCATGGGCTTGCAACGGCCTATTATTTGGCGCGCAACTTTGGGCACGCCAGCGTTGCAGTCATTGAAAAAGGTTGGATCGGCGGCGGCAACGTGGGCCGCAACACGACCATTATCCGGTCGAACTATTTGCTGGACGGGAATGAACCGTTTTACGAATTCTCGATGAAGCTCTGGGAAGGGTTGGAGCAGGATTTCAACTTCAACGCCATGATCAGCCAGCGCGGGGTTTTGAACCTGTGTCACACCGATGCGCAGCGCGATGCTTTTCGCCGCCGCGCCAACGGTATGCGCCTGAACGGGGTGGACAGCGAATTGTTGGATGCAGACGGCGTGCGTAAAATGGCTCCTTTCCTGAATTTCAATTCGGCGCGCTTTCCGATCAAAGGCGGCTTGTTGCAGCCTCGCGGCGGCACAGTGCGCCATGATGCCGTGGCCTGGGGCTATGCCCGCGGTGCGGACTTGCGCGGCGTGGATATTATCCAAAACTGCGAAGTCACCGGCTTCAAGATCGAAAACGGCACCTGCCTGGGCGTCGAAACCACGCGCGGCTTTATCGGTGCGGGCAAGGTTGGCGTGGCGGTGGCAGGGTCTTCGGGTCAGGTTATGGCCAAGGCGGGGCTTCGCCTTCCGATTGAAAGCCATGTTTTGCAAGCCTTTGTTTCCGAAGGGTTAAAGCCGTTGATCCCCGGCGTCATCACCTATGGTGCGGGGCATTTCTATGTCAGCCAATCCGACAAGGGCGGGCTTGTGTTTGGCGGCGATATCGACGGCTACAACTCTTATGCGCAACGCGGCAACCTGCCGGTAGTCGAGGATGTCTGCGAAGGCGGCATGGCATTGATGCCGATGATTGGCCGCGCGCGTCTGCTGCGGATGTGGGGCGGTATTATGGATATGTCGATGGACGGTAGCCCGATCATCGACAAGACCGATATTTCGGGCCTCTATTTTAATGGCGGCTGGTGCTATGGCGGCTTTAAGGCCACGCCTGCCTCGGGCTGGTGCTTTGCGCATCTGCTTGCCACCGACACGCCTCATGAAACCGCCACCGCTTATCGCTTTGATCGCTTCCGCAAGGGGTTGATGATCGACGAAAAAGGCATGGGCGCGCAGCCCAATCTGCATTGAAGGGTTAACCAGATGATCATTCCCCACCCCCTTCTTGGCCCGCGCGACAGTCAAGAATTCACCTATCTCGGCGATGCAGATCTGATCAACCGGCCCGATTGGCAGGCGGATGGTGCGGTGGACCAGTTCCACGACTATCTGTACCTGCGCACCAATCCGGCGGGCCTGCACCGTGAACTGTGGTTTCACGAACAGGGCGACCGCAGCTGGCTGGTCGTCACCCGTGACACCCGCACCCATGAGGTGATCCGCGCCGAACTTGCCCGGGATGTGGCACGCGCAAAGGGGCGCAGCAAATGACCCAAACCAACCGGCTTTCCGGCGGCCTGATTGACCGGACACAAAACGTCAACTTTCAATTTGACGGCAAGTCCTATCAGGGGCATCCCGGCGATACGCTCGCATCGGCGCTGATCGCCAATGGTGTGCGGCTGATGGGGCGGTCGTTCAAGTATCACCGCCCACGCGGCCCCCTGACCGCCGGGTCAGAAGAGCCGAACGCCATAGTCGAATTGCGCAGCGGCGCACGCCAAGAACCCAACACCCGCGCCACAGTGGCCGAGCTGTTTCACGGGTTGGACGCGCGCAGCCAAAACCATGTCGGCTCATTGTCTTTTGACCTGCTGGGCGTGAATGATCTGCTGTCGCCGTTCTTTGCGGCGGGGTTTTATTACAAAACCTTCATGTGGCCCAAAGCGTTCTGGGAAAAACTGTATGAGCCGATCATCCGCCACGCCGCCGGTTTGGGCCGCCTGACGATGCAGGCCGACCCCGATCTCTATGATAAGGGTTTTTTACACTGTGATCTGCTGATTATCGGGGCTGGGCCTGCCGGTCTGGCAGCTGCATTGACCGCCGGGCGGGCCGGGGCCGATATTATTATTGCCGACGAGGATTTTGTTCTCGGCGGCCGCCTGAACGCCGAAACGCATAAGCTTGGCGACCAGTCCGGCGCCGACTGGGCCCGCGCCATGCTGGCCGAGCTGAACAGCCTGCCCAATGTTCGCGTGATGGCGCGCACCACGATCATCGGTGCCTTTGATCACGGGATTTACGGCGCGCTGGAGCGCAACGCCGACCATCTGGCCACACCGCGAGCCGGCAAACCGCGCCAAACCCTGTGGCGCATCTATGCCAAGCGCAGTCTGTTGTGCGCCGGGGCAACCGAGCGCCCGATTGCCTTTGAAAACAATGACCGCCCCGGCATAATGCTGGGCAGCGCGCTGCGCAGCTATGCCAACCGTTGGGCTGCAACGCCCGGTCAGGATGTGGCAATTTTCACCAATAATGACGAAGGCCACCGCACCGCAACTGATCTGCTGGCCAAGGGCATCCGCATCGCTGCCGTGATCGACAGCCGCGCAGATGCGCCAAAAACCAAAGCATATGAGGTGCTGGCCGGCGCGGTTGTGACCAATTCTTCGGGCAGGCTTGGGCTGTCTTCGGTTACCGTTCGGCTGGCCAATGGGCAAACGCGCAGCGTTGCGTGCCAAGCGCTTGGCGTGTCGGGCGGATGGAACCCCAATGTTCATTTGACTTGCCATCAACGCGGCCGCCCGGTTTGGAATGATACGCTTGCAGCCTTTGTTCCGGGCGCTAGCCTGCCCCCCGGCATGATCGTGGCCGGGGCCTCTAACGGCATTTTGTCAACGGCGGGGGCTTTGCAGTCGGGGATGGACAGCGCCGTCGCCGCGCTTGCCGATCTGGACATCACCGCAAAACCCGCCATTCTGCCGAAGGCCGAAGATACGCCCATTCGCATCACGCCCTTGTTCCATGTGCCGGGCAAAGGCCGCGCCTGGATTGATCAGCAAAATGATGTGACCGTCAAAGACATAAAGCTGGCACATCAAGAAGGTTATATCTCGGTTGAACATCTGAAGCGTTACACAACGCTGGGCATGGCGACAGATCAAGGCAAAACTTCAAACGTTGGCGGCCTTGCCGTGATGGCCGAGATGACTGGCAAGTCGATCCCTGAAACCGGCAGCACCATCTTTCGACCGCCCTATACCCCGGTTGCGATCGCGGCCTTTGCTGGCCGCTCGGCGGGGGTAGATTTCCGCCCCACTAGACTGACGCCAAGCCATCATTGGGCCAAGGAACAAGGCGCTATTTTTGTCGAGGTGGGCATGTGGATGCGCGCCCAATGGTTCCCGCGCCCCGGTGAAACCCACTGGCGCCAATCGGTGGACCGCGAGGTTTTGGCCACCCGCAAATCTGTTGGTATCTGTGACGTAACCACGCTAGGCAAAATTGACGTGCAAGGCACCGATGCCGCCGATTTCTTGAACCGCATCTATACAAACCCGTTTGCAAAGCTACCGGTTGGCAAGGTGCGCTATGGGCTGATGCTGCGCGAAGACGGTATAGCGATGGATGATGGCACCACCGCCCGTCTGGCCGACGACCATTTCGTGATGACCACCACCACCGCCAATGCGGTTGGCGTCTACCGCCATATGGAATTTTGCCGCCAGTGCCTGTGGCCCGATATGGATGTGCAGATCATTTCCACAACCGAAGCCTGGGCACAGTATTCGGTCGCTGGCCCCAACGCGCGGAAATTGCTACAAAAAATCGTCGACCCGGCGTTTGACATCTCAAACGAGGCGTTCCCCTATATGGGCTGCGGCGATATTACCGTTTGCGGTGGGCTGCGGGCACGTCTATTCCGCATCTCCTTTTCCGGGGAACTGGCGTTTGAAATCGCCGTGCCAACCCGTTACGGCGATGCGCTTGTGCGCCGCATGATGGAGGCGGGCCGTGAATTTGAGGCCATTGTTTATGGCACCGAGGCGCTTGGCGTAATGCGTATTGAAAAAGGCCACGCCGCCGGGAATGAGCTGAATGGCACAACCTCGGCGCTGAACCTTGGTATGGGGGGCATGGTGAACAAAAAGAAGGATTCCATCGGGTCCACCCTGTCAGAACGTGCCGGCATGAACCAGGCCGATGCGCTGTGCCTTGTCGGCTTTCGCCCGGTGAACGCGTCGGAAAGCTTTGCCGCCGGTTCGCATCTGATCGCCAAAGAGGCCGTTGCCAACGCCGCCAATGATTTGGGCTACATGACCTCTGTCGCCTATTCGCCCAACCTCGGCCACACCATTGGGCTTGGGCTTTTGAAGGGCGGTGCAAATCGCAAGGGCGAGGTGTTGCGCGCCGTAAACCCGGTTCAAAATATCGAAACGCTGGTCGAAGTGGTCAGCGCACATTTCATCGACCCGGAAGGGGAACGCCTCCGTGCATGATCTTGCCTCCCTGACGCCGCTTGGCGCCAAAGCCCCCCACACCGACCAGATCGGCGGGGTCACAATTACCGAAGTGACCGATCGCGCGCTGGCCTCTGTCACTTGCCGCATCGGCCAGGGCCCGGCCTTTCAGACAGCGGCAAAAACGCTGTTTTGCATGGCCTTACCTGGCCCCGGCACGTCTGCAACAGGCAGCCCGTTCACCCTGATTTGGACCGGGCCTGACCAATGGTTCACCGAGGCCCCTTTCGCCAGCCATGAAGATATTGCCAGCATCATCAAAACCGGGTTGGGCGATACGGCATCGGTCACGGAACAAACCGATGGCTGGGTGCGGTTTGATCTGCACGGCGCGGTTGTTGACCTGCTGGAACGGCTTTGCTCGGCCCAATCGCGGCGCATGAAAACCGGCGATGCCACCCGCACCTTGCTGGAACATATGGGCTGTTTCGTGATCTGCCGTCAAACGGGCGCACATTTCAGCGTTCTTGCGCCGCGTTCCTTTGCCGGGTCTTTGCACCACGCGCTGTGCGCGGCGGCCCGCAGCATCGCGTAACAGCTTAGGCCAAAGGCAGCGGTCTGTTGTCTTCGACCCGAAAGCGGTTGATGTTTTGGCGGTCCTCGGTTGGGGTCACGCCGAATTCTTCGCGGTAATGACGCACCAGCGGGGGAACGGTTTCATACCCCACCCCAGCCGCAATCCGCGGCATCGCTTCTTTGGTGAACAAGACCAGCTGACGCGCCGCTTTCATCCGCAACATGCGGTAATAGCGCGAGGGGCTTTGCCCGGTTTCCTTTTTGAACAACCGTTCCAACTGACGCGGCGATATGCCAGCACGGACCGCAACGGTTTCCATAGCCACAGGGTCAGACAGATGCCGCGCCAAAACATCGATCGCTGTGACCACGGGGGCGGATAACAGGTCAGCCGTGCTTTGCCGGTGAAACGTTGGTGTTTTTTGCCGAACACCTCGTCCCCGCACCACTGGGTGCTGGAACCAGCAGGCCACCTCGGTCGCCGTATCCGCATTAAACTGATCCTCGACAAAGGACAGCATCAAATCAAACGCCGCCGCCGCGCCTGAAACCGTATAGCGCGGGTGATCAAACACGATCACCTCATCGCGCATCTGATGATCGGGAAATTCCTGCGCAAAGGCGGCCTCATAACACCAATGCACGGATACCGGATGCCCTTGCAACAACCCCGACCGCGCCAAGGGGAACACCCCGCCACTGACCCCGCCAACCGCCACCCCATGCCGAGCAAGGCGGCGCAAATGGCCTTCGGCAGCTTTTCGATCAGTAAAATTTGCCGTTGGACTGCTGAGCAAGAACAAATAGTCGATGCCCGTCGCATCCGACAGCCTGCCATCGGGTTCAAAAACCACCTGCGCGCTTGATGCCACCCTGTCGCCGGTTTCGGAAAAAATCCGCCATGCAAAGGCCTGCCTTTCCCCAATTTCATTCGCAGCCCGCAAGGGCTCGATCATCGAGGTCAGGCATGACATCGGGAATCCTGGGAAAACCAAAAAACCAATCGTGGTGATGTGCGGCGGAGTGAGCAGTTGCATTTTACCGTGAGGAAACTTATGGCTGGGCAAGGCAGTCAGCCCATTTGGTCCGGAGAGTTTATGTCGCAGCCGACCCTTGCACAAGATCCCCACAAAGTCTCGGAAGAACGTGAGAACATTCTTGAGGTGGCGATAGGTCGCGAAGTGCGCGCCTCGCGTCACCAAAGTGGCATGACAATCGCGGATTTGTCTTCCCGCACGGGCTTGTCCATTGGGATGCTGTCCAAAATTGAAAACGGCAATACTTCGCCGTCGCTATCGACCCTTCAATCGCTGGCCCATGCGATGAGCGTGCCACTTACCTCTTTTTTCCGCCGGTTCGAGGATGTGCATCACGCGGTTCACACCAAATCCGGCACAGGGGCCATCATGGAACGGCGCGGCACACGGGCCGGGCATCAATACAACCTTTTGGGGCATCTTGGGGCCAACACATCTGGTGTTGTGGTGGAACCCTATCTGATCACCCTCACGTCGGATTCCGATGTGTTTCCTACATTTCAACATGAAGGCATCGAAATGCTTTATATGCTGGAAGGCGAGGTAGATTACCGCCACGGGAACAACGTTTACCCCCTGAAACCCGGCGATACGTTGTTCTTTGATGCCGACGCGCCGCATGGGCCGGAAACCCTTGCAAAGCTCCCGGCCCGCTATCTGTCGATAATTTCATATAAACAAAGCAACTAAATCTTAGTCCGGGTAAGTCCCCGGTGACGTTGGGCCGCCATCATCAAACTGCGCCAGATAGTCAACAATCATCGGTCGATTGTTGATAAAGCCTTTATAGGTCGCCAGTTCCTCGGGCAAATCGCGTAGCACGCGGTGCAAACGCCTGCCCCATTTCGGCACCGTTACCAGATCTTCCAGCCTAATCAAATAGCACCGAATCGGAAAGGCCATGGCGTTTGACCGTGGCAGCCGGAACAAGGTTTGCAGCTCGACCCGCAAATGCTGCTTTTCCCCAACATTGCCCGGCGCAAGCGTGGTCTTTTGCACGCCCCATTTGTGGTAATTCTCGGGGCTGGTGTCCAATAGCGGGTTGACCGTCATGGTCCAATTCAGCCGCCGCACCGGGGCCCCTTGCTGCAAGTTTAGTAGAAACTTTAACGCCCGTTGGAAAATCCCCAGTTCATGCGCAAAAGGCACTGGCGCGTGCCATTCATAGAAATTCATCCCTATATCAAAATCCAACGACCAATCAGCTTGCGTTGTAATCATGCCCGCGTCCATCCACAGGTTTTCATCGCGCTGGTCCAGCAGGGCAAAATCGCCCTGTGCCTGCCGGGTGATATATTCCAAAGGGCCGCAGGGGAGCGTGGTTTCATCCAGAAAGGTGAATTTCTGCTCGATCTGCAAGGGTTTGTTGATCCAGTGCCATTTGTCACCATTTTGGTGCAATTCGAACATGTCGGGATAATCGCGCGCCTTGGAGACCATGATCAGTTCCAGCAAATCCCAACCGGCCAGCGTCATATGCGGCAAGGATTGGCAGCGCAGCGGGTCATCCGCCAACACCTTGGCGCGGTCTTTCATTTCCGAAATATAGTGTTCATCGACATCAAAGGTTTTTTCAAACACCGATCCGGGCCGCAGCGAAAAATGCGGCTCTAGGTTGACCGAATACATGTAGCTGTCTTCGTGAAACGGAAAAGGAAAGCGCTGAATAGCCCAATCGGAATTGCGAAAGGTATAATCGTCGCGAAAGGTTTCATCCTTGAACTGAATTGTCATCGCTGTCTCCTATCGATCAATCACGAGAGTCTTGCCCTCAAAGCGCGAAACACATGGCATGATCTTGTTGCCGCAACTCTTTTGTTCATCTGTCAGCCAATGGTCGCGGTGGACGAACTTGCCTTCATGGCGCAACACATCGGTTTCGCATTGCCCGCAGGCCCCGCCCCGGCACAGATATGGCGCATCAACGCCAGCCGCTTCCAAGGCTTCCAGCAGGCTTTGATGCTCTCCCACTTTGATGGTTTTGCCAGAGCGGTCCAGCGTCACCTCAAACGGCTGGCCGGATTGTGGGGCCAGAAATTCCTCGGAATGAACGGCCTCACGCGGCCAGCCTTGCGCCAACGCGGTTTTCACCGCCCAGTCGATCATCCCCTTTGGGCCACAGACATACAGATGCGTGCCAAGCGGCTGGCCATCCAACAACGTATCCAAATCAATCCGCTCATCCTGATCATCGTGGTAGATGCGGACATGTTCGGGGTGATGATCACGCAGGTCATCAGCATACGAGGCCAGCGCCTGTGACCGCACCGAATAATGCAATTCAAACCGCCCGTTCGTCGCCGCAAGCTGCTTGATCTGCGCCAGAAACGGCGTGATCCCAATACCGCCGGCAATCATCAGATGCTTGCGCGCCCGCAAATCCAATGAGAACAGGTTGACCGGATAGCTGATAACCATCTGATCGCCAGCTTTTGCCTTTTGGTGCAAAAACAGCGATCCGCCGCGCCCTACATCATCGCGCCGAACCGAAATCATCAGGCAGGTCCGATCACGCGGGTCGGACATCACGGAATAGGGGTTCAACCGGGTGATGCCACCGTCGCGCATTTCCACCACGACATGCGCACCGCCTGAAAAGGTCGGCATCTCGCCCCCATCCCGGCGCACAAACCGAAAGCGTTTGACCAGCGCGTTAACCTCAACCACCTCGGCTAGGGTTACCTCAAGCTTCTGCGTTCCCGCACTCATGCATACAACTCCTTAGCGGGGGGCACTTGGCCCGGCTCTTCGGCATCAATGCAAACCCCCTGAAAGGCTGCGATCCGGCGCGAATAGTGGTCACGGACAAACAGGTTCAGCCCACAATGGGCACAAACAAACGGGTCTGTTGCGACATCTTCGGTGATGCCTTTGCAATGCACGCATTGCACCCGCCGCGCCACCGATCCGCGATGTTCGCCTTGGATGGCGCTGGCCAGATAGCCCGCAGAAATCGCGGCCTGCATCACCTGACCAATCAACCCTTCGGTTCCGGCCAGATATATCTGGAGCCCCATATGGGCATCCGCAAGGGCCTTGTGCAGCCGCGGGGCCACCGCGGCAAAGCTGGGGGCAACACGGAGCTGCGCCGGCCGCAGCGCCGCCAGTTGCGCCTCAAAACCAGCGCCTTTCGGGATGTAAATAATATGGGATTTGGCCATCAGGTCGGGGGCTGCCTTGGCTAGATCGAGCAATGCCTCTGCCCCTTCGGCATCTGCTACCATCAGATGCGCTCTGCCCGCACGCGCTTGCAGCGTGTCATAGACTGGTCGGCTCAGGATAGATTTTGGGAATTGAAACTTGGACATAGGCCGCGCCTTTCCGCTTTTACTGACAGCTCAGATGCTGCGGACCATAAGACCCGCAGCACCTACGGATCACCCTTTGGCGGTACGCCGCTTTTTGTCGATGTCATAGAAGGGCATCGAATGGCTTGTTGCGGCAATTTCGCCGTGCGTGGAACAGCGCACAGTCAGCTTGCTGCTGTCATTCGCGCAATCCACCGGCAGGCGGGCAATCGCGATGTTGTGCTTGTTCAGCGATGAATACATCGCCTGAGTCACAACACCCACTTGCTTTTCGCCCTGGAACACTGGCGCGCCGTTGCCCGGAACATTGGTGCCATCCAGCGTCAGACCCCAAATCTTGAACCGCTCTTTGCCTTTCAGGCGGTAATGCTCTTCTGCACCCCGAAAGCCGGTTTTGCCGGGTGACACGGTGAAATCAAGCCCCAGTTCCCACAGCGTATCGCCGGGGCCTTCATTGGCAAAGGGGTATTGTTCAGAATTGTCATAGGGGAAGAACAGCAAATAGCTTTCTGTGCGCAGCAAATCAAGCGTGGTGAAACGGCATGGAATAATCCCCATGCTGGCACCTTCGTCAAGGATGCTGTCCCAGATTTTCGGTGCATCCTGCGCACGGCAAAACAGCTCATACCCGCGCTCACCGGTATAGCCCGTGCGCGAAATCATCACCGGAAAGCCGAACAGCGAGGTTTGAATATGGCTGAAATAGTTAAGCTGACGGATACCCGGAACATGGTTTTCCAGAAAGTCGACCGCTAGCGGCCCTTGAAGTGACAAATCGTGCAGATTGTCGTCAAAACGAACCGACACATCGCGGCCCTGCGCGGCCATCGTCAGTTGTTCAAACCCGCCGCCTGCGCCGTGTATAACCATCCAGGCATTGGGGCCTGTGCGGTAGATCACGCAATCATCCACAAACTTGCCCGCGTCATTCAGCATGGTGGCATAAACTGATCGACCCGGCATGATTTTTTCAACATTGCGGGTGGTGGCGCGGTCAATCACATGGCTGGCCCCGGCCCCGGTTAAATGCACCTTCTTGAGGCCAGAAACATCCATTAGCCCTGCTTTGGTGCGGATCGCCAAATATTCCTGTTCGGGATCGCCCTTGGAATAGGACCAAGCCGTCCCCATCCCGCTCCAGTCTTCCAGATTCGACCCGAGGGCGCGATGACGATCGGCGAGCGCCGAGATCCTCCAAGAAGCAGTCATTGATATCTCCCTTTGTTTCTGCTGCGCGGGGTGAACAGGGTCCGGCCCACGCGCGTTGGTCAATTGGCTCGGCATTGTGATCCGGAACCCAAAAAAATTAGCGAGCAAAGATCGCAGCCGAAGCCCTCAACAATTAGAGGCAACTGCGCTTTGCCTGTTAGAATGGAACCGCGCCGCCGCGAAGGTCAAGAATAAATGTTTACTGCAGGGATATTCTTTCAAACAGCCCCTCCCCGATGCGCTTAGCTGCCTAATGCGCAGGCATTCGCCCCGAAGCCGCCTCTCAGTTTATTCCTGTATGAAAAAAAGTTTCTTCTTAGTTGATATTGAGATATCCTGCTGCTAGCGTCAACTTATAGCAACCAAGGAATCACAACCATGTGCGGCATTGTAGGCCTTTTCCTCAAAGATAAATCACTTGAACCTCAGCTTGGTGCGATGCTGACAGACATGCTGATCACCATGACAGATCGCGGCCCCGACAGCGCAGGGATTGCCATTTATGGCGGTGCCGGGGCTGGCATGGCCAAGATCACGGTCCAATCGGCCAACCCCGACAAAGACTTTGATAACCTTGACAAAGATCTGAGCAAAGCGCTTGGCAAAGCGGTGCCGATGCAGATCAAAAGCACCCACGCCGTGCTAGAGGTGCCCGCCGATCAGGTGGCCGAAGCGCGCGCCGCCGTCTTGCAGCTTCGCCCTGGCCTAAAGGTGATGAGTGTCGGTGACAGCCTTGAAATCTACAAAGAGGTGGGCCTGCCCAAAGATGTGGCCGCACGCTTTGACATCGCCAAGATGACGGGCACGCATGGCATTGGTCATACACGCATGGCGACCGAATCTGCGGTGACCACGATGGGCGCCCACCCGTTTTCGACCGGTGCGGACCAGTGCCTTGTACACAATGGCTCGCTTTCTAATCATAATAGTCTGCGCCGGATGCTGGCGCATGAAGGTATCTTTACCGAAACCATGAACGACACCGAAGTGGGCGCGGCCTACCTGACGTGGCGCATGAAAAACGGCGCCTCTTTAGGCGAGGCACTAGAAGGCACGTTGGACGATCTGGACGGCTTTTTTACCTTTGTCGTCGGCACCCATGACGGATTTGGCGTGGTCCGTGACCCAATCGCCTGCAAACCTGCCGTTATGGCAGAAACCGATCAATATGTGGCCTTCGGGTCGGAGTATCGCGCCTTGGTCAACCTGCCGGGCATAGAAACCGCCCGCGTCTGGGAGCCTGAACCCGCAACTGTTTACTTCTGGAATCATTAAACATGCAGACATTCGATCTTGAAGCCCAAGGGCTGCGCGCCTTGAATTCCGCCCTCCACGCGCTTCGTGGCCAAACAAACGAAACCGCTTGGGAGGTAACCAACCCCAAAGGGTCGCATTCCATCGCCGTTGGCGTGGATTCGCCTGTCGACATCACTGTGCATGGCTCAACAGGCTATTACTGCGCGGGTATGAACAAGCAAGCAACCATCCGGGTCAAAGGCTCTGCTGGGCCGGGTGTTGCCGAAAACATGATGTCGGGTAGCGTCATCATCGACGGAAACGCCTCGCAATATGCGGGTGCGACCGGGCGCGGTGGGTTGCTGGTTGTCAAAGGCAACGCTAGCTCTCGCTGTGGGGTGTCAATGAAAGGCATCAGCATCGTCGTGCATGGCAACATCGGCCATATGTCAGCGTTCATGGCACAATCGGGCAATATGGTTGTGCTGGGCGATGCGGGTGACGCGCTTGGCGACAGCCTCTATGAGGCAAAGCTTTTTGTGCGTGGTAGTGTCAAATCCCTTGGTGCTGACTGCATTGAAAAAGAGATGCGCCCGGAGCATCTGGAATTGCTGGCCGATCTCTTGAAGCAAGGCGAGGCCGATCATCTGGCCAAGCCCGAAGAGTTCAAGCGCTACGGCTCAGCCCGCAAGCTTTATAATTTCAACATCGACAACGCGTCGGCGTACTGAGGCATCCCCAATGACCGAATTTCCCAAAACTCCCCCGCGCTTTTCGGCCACTTTCACTCCGGCAGTTAACGCCGAGATCCGCCGCGCAGCTGCGTCGGGTATCTATGACATCCGTGGCGGCGGCACCAAACGCCATCTGCCGCATTTCGATGACCTGCTATTTCTAGGTGCGTCAATCTCGCGTTATCCGCTGGAAGGCTACCGTGAGAAATGCGCAACCGATGTTTGGCTGGGCACACGTTTTGCTAAAAAGCCAATCCATCTTGATATTCCAGTCACCATTGCTGGCATGTCCTTTGGTGCGCTTTCGGGCCCAGCCAAAGAGGCCCTTGGCCGCGGCGCATCCGAAGCGGGCACCTCGACCACCACAGGCGACGGTGGCATGACCGAAGAAGAGCGCGGCCATTCCAAGACGCTGATCTATCAATATCTGCCGAGCCGTTACGGCATGAACCCCGATGACTTGCGCCGCGCCGATGCGATTGAAGTCGTGGTTGGCCAAGGCGCCAAGCCTGGCGGTGGCGGGATGCTTTTGGGGCAGAAAATTTCAGACCGCGTGGCGATGATGCGCAACCTGCCCAAGGGTATCGACCAACGCTCGGCCTGCCGCCACCCCGATTGGACCGGCCCGGATGATCTGGAAATCAAGATCAACGAGATCCGCGAAATCACGGATTGGGAAAAGCCGATCTACGTCAAAATCGGTGGCGCGCGGCCCTATTATGATACGGCGCTTGCGGTCAAGGCCGGGGCCGATGTTGTGGTTCTGGACGGCATGCAAGGCGGCACAGCGGCAACTCAGGACGTGTTCATCGAACATGTCGGCATGCCAATTCTGGCCTGCATCCCGCTGGCCGTGCAGGCGCTGCAAGATCTGGGCATGCACCGCAAAGTGCAGCTGATCGTATCGGGCGGTATCCGCTCGGGGGCCGATGTGGCCAAGGCGATGGCGCTTGGCGCGGATGCAGTGGCTATTGGCACCGCTGCGCTGATAGCACTTGGCGACAATGATCCCAAATGGGAATCCGAATATCAGGCGCTTGGCACTACCGCAGATGCCTATGATGACTGGCACGAAGGCCGCGATCCCGCCGGGATCACCACCCAAGACCCCGAGCTCTCGGGCCGTTTTGACCCCGTTCTTGGTGGGCGCCGCCTGAAAAACTACCTGAAGGTCATGACACTTGAGGCACAAACCATCGCGCGCGCTTGCGGCAAGAACCACCTGCACAATCTAGAACCCGAAGATCTTTGCGCCCTGACAATGGAAGCCGCGGCCATGGCGCGCATCCCCTTGGCGGGCACCGATTGGTACCCAGGAAAAGCTGGTTTTTAAAATATCAAAACGACAGGGAGTAAAACAACATGGCCAATAAACTGGCTAAGTATGCCAAAGAAAAAGGCATCAAGTTCTTTATGATTTCATATACCGATTTGTTCGGCAGCCAGCGCGCCAAGCTGGTTCCCGCCCGAATGATCGAAGATATGGAAGATGATGGCGCCGGCTTTGCAGGCTTTGCCACATGGCTTGATCTGACCGCAGCCCACCCTGACATGATGGCGGTGCCCGATGCGGATGCGGCGATTCAATTGCCGTGGAAGCCCGAAGTGGCTTGGCTCCCAGCCAACCCAGTGATGGAGAAAAAGGCTGTTGGCCAAGCCCCCCGCAACGTTCTGCGACGCTTAGTCGAGGAATGCGCTAAAGACGGTTTACGCGTCAAAACCGGGGTGGAGCCGGAGTTCTTTTTGCTTGCTCCTTGTGGCACCAAAGCGGCCGACCAATTCGATACCGCCCAAAAGCCGTGCTATGACCAACTCGCCATCATGCGTATGTATGACGTGATTTCTCAGGTCAGCAACTATATGGAAGATCTGGGCTGGGAACCCTACCAAAGCGATCATGAAGACGCGACTGGCCAGTTTGAAATGAATTGGAAATACGACGACGTGCTGGCTACGTCGGACAAGTTGTCATTCTTCAAATTTATGCTCAAATCGGTCGCGGAACAGCATGGGCTACGCGCCACGTTTATGCCAAAGCCGTTCCAAGGGCTCACGGGCAATGGCCTGCACGCGCATATTTCGGTCTGGTCGAACGATGGCAAAACCAACGCTTTCGCCGACCCAAACAACCCGCTTGGCTTGTCCGAACAGGGCCACCATTTCCTTGGCGGGATCATGAAGCACGGCTCAGCATTGACCGCGATTTGTAACCCTACCGTAAACAGCTATAAGCGGATCAATGCGCCGCGCACATCCTCGGGGTCAACATGGGCGCCAAACTCGCTGACATGGACGGGCAATAACCGCACTCACATGGTCCGTGTTCCTGGCCCAGGGCGGTTTGAGTTGCGCCTGCCCGACGGGGCAGCCAACCCCTACCTTTTGAACGCGATCATCCTTGCTGCGGGGCTTGACGGTGTTCGCACCAAAGCAGACCCCGGCCCGCGCTCAGACGTAAACATGTATACTGAAGGCCATCTAATCAAAGGCGGCCCAAAACTGCCGCTCAACCTGCTCGACGCTCTTAGAGCCTATGACGCAGATACCACATTGAAATCCATGATGGGCCAGGAGTTTTCGGCGGCGTACCTTAAACTCAAGCACGAAGAATGGAACAGTTTCGTGTCGCACTTCTCCCGGTGGGAGCACACCAACACCCTAGATATATAATCTAGAGTGCCTCCCTGATCCCTAACTTATGCCGTCCTAAAGGGCGGCATTTTTTATTTCATTCATGCTTATAGGACAGAATAAATTGGAAATTTTCACACAACCTTTCAACGTCGGCACGCACCTTTGTCTCGACCGGTCCGTTATCTTCACCATTAGCAGCCAATCCATCGACCACTTCAGTTATTCAACGGCCAATCTGGCGGAACTCGCCTTCACAAAAACCGCGCGTCGTTCCAGCCGGTGTGTCAAGGCGCACACCGGCTGGTGATAGTAGGCATTTCGGTTTCAAATGGGATGCCGTTCTTGGTGCAGGTGATATGCGCGTGGCCCATGGCCTTTTTCACGATGTTTTAGTCATAGGTCAGGATCATCCCGCCACGCAGACCGCGCAGCTTTTCGTGGGTCCTGGCGGTCGCTACATGCGCATAAAGGAAAGGCTATGGATAGAGCCCAGCCGCCCGAAGGCCTGCGGAATGCGCCATGCCGACCAAAAGACATGCACCAATTGAATCTGCTGTCTGGTGCATCAGGGCAAAGTCGATGATGCGTGGAATGGCAGACAGTCCAGCGATGATCATCTTGGGTTTGTGTTCAGTCGAAAGTGCTTGGACATGATCATGGTCAAGTAGTAGGATTTACCGACATACGCTATATTGCAAAGCATTGAACCACTTGCCTGATTGGTTTGGGGCATGCTCGATACGTCAAGTGGCGGTAATCCCCCCCGAAAATAAGGGGCTGCGGAAGTAGAATTTTCTCGGCAAGATAAACGAGGAGATTCTGAATGAAGATGACCAGATATAACGAACCCCGAATCCTTGCGATCCTGCGCCAAGCTGAAGGCGGTGTGCCAGTGGCGGAGCTGTGTCGCGAACATGGCATGATGCCATTGCCCGGCAGGTGATTGCCTGCAATCGCTGAGAGGGAACGCGTCGTTCTACAAATGGCGGGCGAAGTATGGCGGCATGGATGCGTCCATGGTCAGCCAGATGAAGGCCATGGAGGAAGAGAACCTCAGGCTGAAGCGAATGTATGCGGACCTGAGCATGCAGGCCGATTTGCTGAAGGAAGCCCTTGGAAAAAAGTGACTGGGCCATCCATTGCCCGACAGGCGAATGTCGGCATTCGCCGACAGGGTCAACGCCGCGAGATGGCCGAGAATGCAGTGGCGCGACGCGGGGCCAGAATCGCCTTGGCCTGCCGAGCCTTTGGTGTCAGCGAGACCTGTTATCGCTATGGTCCGAAGCTGCGTGCCGAGAATGAAGAGATCGCCTGATGAGCGACAACCATCTTGGCCGGTGCCGACAACCACCTTGGCCGGTGGGGCTGAACGGAAATCGGGCATGCCCGTCTGGAGGGCAGCCGCACCGGCCTGATTGATTTTGGGAATAGGTGCCGGT
>Ga0209491_10002278_pt1 | contig 34569 bp, 33 predicted proteins | sample BON02_FD_187213 | JGI IMG/M metagenome (GOLD analysis project Ga0209491, IMG submission 187213) | Freshwater microbial communities from Lake Bonney liftoff mats and glacier meltwater in Antarctica - BON-02 (SPAdes) (version 2) | ecosystem: Environmental > Aquatic > Freshwater > Ice > Glacier... | reverse complement strand
ACTTTTTGAAGAGAAGTAAAGGTAGTAACATTTTCCGTAGCGGATTAGGGGCTAGCCCCTAATCCGCTATTTTTATTACACCCTATACCTCTTAATCTAGGGGTTGCATTTACGACTTGAATTTAAGAAGCAATTATCCGACAAATATAAAATAAAGCATCTGGTGCAGCAAGACTATTAATTCATAGTCTTTGAAGATGGTAAATGAAAATAGTAAAAAACTCATTCCTACGAGGATAGTGTAAATTTGACTCCAAACTATGCCTGTATTAAATCTAGTTAAGTCGTCATACCCTATTATTCTAGGTTACTTACTTCTAAGTATCACACTAGGTACTCAAGCACAAATAAGCATAAGAACCATAGATCGCCACGCAAACCCAAATGAGCCAAGTATCGCTATTCAGCCTTCTCCCGATTGGATAAAACCCATGGTAGCCGCATCTAACATTGATAATTTCTATACAAACCCGCTAAATCCAAAGTCACTAAAGACTAAAAGCACTTCTAAGTACGGCGTCTATGGCGACCCTGTTTTGCACTATTCAGATACTACTTTGTTCTTCGCTCACTTATCTAAAACTCCAGGTAAAGGCTATGGAGACTGGTTTGATAGGATAGTGGTGCAACAAATAGAGAATCCATATACGTGGCAAGAAACCTCCTACTCTGTAGGGTATAATCAAAATAAAATGCAAGATAAGCCGTGGTTAAGCTCTGATAATCATAGCTATAGGTTTAATGGTAATGTGTACGTTACTTGGACAGAGTTTGACAAATATGATAGTAAAGACCCCAATGATAGAAGTAGAATACGCTTTGCTAGGTACGAACCTAGTTCTGATTCATTTAGCACAGCCATCACCATATCTGACACTACTGGCGATTGTCTAGATAGCGATAGCACGCTAGAAGGAGCTACCACAGCAGTGGGCAAGGATGGAACTATCTATGCGGCATGGGCAGGACTAGATTATATCTGGTTAGATAAAAGTACCGATGGAGGAACTACTTGGGGTACAGATCGTAAAATAGCCTCTCAACCCAAGGGATGGGATATGAATATGCCTAATATAATGAGAGCGAATGGAATGCCTTTTATCCAAAGCGATACGGCAAGAGATATTCTCTATATCGCTTGGGCAGATGAGTATAGTGGCAATGCTGATGTGTGGCTGATGTACTCTCAAGACCAAGGAAAATCTTGGAGTGAAAGAATATGCGTAAACCAAGATACAAGTAGCAGAGGACAGTATTTCCCCAATATGGTAGTAGATCAGGCCACGGGTTCAGTATTTATAGCATACTATGATTTTAGGTATTCTAGCTCCGAAGCTTTTTATAATATTATGCTCAATACGTTTTCTATAGAAGATGGTATGACAGAATACCTCATAACACCAGAAGCTATCCCCCTTCCAGGCAAGAATGTGTTCTACGGAGATTACTTAGATTTAGATGTGCAAGGGTCTAGTTTAGTCATAATATACACGGCTAATACTATTGCTAATGAAACTAGAATCAAAATAGCACACACCAGTCTATATCAAAAGTACCTCATGGGGAAAAATGAGAATAGCAGTAACGCAATAGGCATATTAGACCAGAATGATAGTTTGGTAGTGCAGTGTAACGCGATAAGCCCCTATCGGCTAGATGTAAAAATAAAAATAAAGGATGGTAATAACAGAAAACACAAAATCAAAAAAACAGTACTTTACAAAGAGTTAGATGAAGCCACAGACCATCGCATACTTGGTCTGCAGTTAGCAGATACCGAGTACATAAAAAAAGCAAAATTTACCCTCAGATATTTTTCTGGCAATAAAAAACAGATTCAGAGATTGAGAAATCGTTTTGCAAGCCACTGACTACCTTATGTTTAATTTAAAATAGCACTTTTATTGTTTTAAACTTAAAAGCTGCTTTCTCAGGCTGACATTAACTTTGTCTTTTATCCTTAAATAAACTTAATTTGCAAACTATTTTTTAAGGACCAGAATATGTCAGATAAATACAATAAAGAAGAAGAAAGTTTATTACAAAAGATTCAGAATAAGACAGGTTGCCTGTTTTTAGTCATTGGTGTAGCCATGCTGGCCTTTGTGCTCACGGATCTTGTAGGTTCTGGGAGCAGTATATTTGGATCTACTGCTAATTCAGTAGGCACTATAAGCGGTGAGCAAATCTCATATGAGGAGTTTAATGCTCGTTTTGAAGCTATGAAGCAGCAGATTGCCCAAAACAATCCAGGTTTTGTAATGACCGAAGAGATTTCTAAGCAGTACAATGATCAAGCTTGGAACCTATTAGTACAGTCTAAAACAACAGATTTAGAATATGACAAACTAGGTATAGACGTAAGTCCTGCAGAGTTAGAAGACTTAACCATAGGAAACAATACAGACCCACAAATAATGCAATCGTTTACTAATCCAGAGACGGGTCAGCCAGACAAGCAGCGTTTAGTGCGTTTCCTAAAAGAAGATATCAATCAAGATCCAAATGCTAAGGCAAGTTGGTTAGCTTTTCAAGACCAATTCGTAGCTGGGCTTAAGGCTAAGAAATACAATGCTTTAATAGGCGGCAGTTACTACACAACAGACTTGGACGTAAAATACAAGAACATAGAAAACAATAAGACTATCAATGCGAGCGTGGTAGCTTTGCCCTATGCCCAAAATGCTGATTCTTCTATTACTGTCAGTGATAAAGAAATTATGTCTTATGCTAAAGAGTACAAGGACAAATATGAGCAGAATGCAAGTAGAGATATAGAATACGTAAAAATTGATGTTACACCATCTAGAGAAGATTCTTCTAAAATGATGGAATGGGGAACCGAAGTAGCCGAGAAATTTAGAAATGAGAAAGACGATTCTGCATTTGTAAGTATTATGAGTAGCGAGACTACATATGATGCATCGTACAAGGTTAGAGGTACATTCTCTGCAGACATAGAGAATAAAATTTTCGGAGCTAATGTGGGTGAGGTTGTAGGTCCTTTAGAAAAAAGTGGAACGTATAGTGTTTTTAAAGTTACTAATACGGGTACGGATACTCTTAAATCGGTAAAAGGAAGCCACATTCAGTTTGGCGTAACAGGTAATGATACAGCTACAGCAGAAGTAGAAGCGAGAGATCTTCTTGCCAAAATAAAAAGTGGTGCAACTACATTCGAAGTAGAAGCATCTAATAGAAACTACGACGCTTCTAGATCTACCGGTGGCGATATGGGCTGGGTAAGAGAAGGAAGTGGATCTTATCCTCCTAGATTGATTAATCGCTTATTTAACTCTGGAGTAGATAACTACGTAATAGTGAGATCAAGTAGAGGGGTGCACTTAGCTAAAGCTACATCTGCTGTAAGCAGAAAAACTGTACAAGTAGCCCTAATAGACCAAACCATATATCCAAGTACCAAGACGGATGGCGACAGCTATAAGAAAGCTGGTCAACTACTTACAAGAGTAAATAAAGAAAATTCTTTTGAATCTGTAGCAGAGCAACTCGTACTTACTAAACGTGTAGCAGGTAAGGTGACAGAATCTAATCCAGCTATTCCTGCGTTGAGCAACCCAAGCAAGCTTACTAGATGGTTATTTGATGCTGAGACCAGCACAGGCGACATTTCTCCTATTTTGGATATGAACGGTAGCTATGTAGTAGCACATTTAGTAAAAATAAATGAAAAAGGACTACCCAGTGCCGAAGATCTAAGAGCAGATATAGAACCACTAGTAAAGGATAGAAAGCTAGGTGAAAAACTAAAGTCTAAAGTAGAAACTGCATTAGCAAACGCTAGTAGTGCAGATGCACTAGCCAAAGAACTTGGAACTGTAGTATCCCAATTGCCAGCAGCTTCTTTTGGAGCAGGTAGTCTACCGTATATAGGTCAAGATGATGCTATATCTGGAGCCATATTTGGTGTACCAGTAGGCAGACATTCAGATGTAATAGTGGGCAAAGCGGCAGTAGCTGTAGTATATGTAAATAATGAGAATGAGTATCAAAAGGATGACCTTACTATCCTGAAGCAACAAATGAGTAGAGAAGCAGCACAAGAAGCTAGAGGATTAGCCAGTGTTGCCTTAGAAGATAAAGCAGAAGTTAAAGACCAGAGATACAGATTCTACGATTAGTCTTTAGGTGGATTTTATTTTTAAAAATATTGCATATTCAAAGGTGGGGACAGGTCCCCACCTTTGTTTTTTACACGGTTTTTGCGAAGATTCTACTATATGGCAATCACTAGCCGATACACTTAGACTAGACTACACGGTTATCTGCGTAGACTTGCCTGGATTTGGTAAGAGTAGTGACCTTTCGTTTGGCACACTAAACGAGGTAGCCAAGCAAATAAACGAACTACTAAAAGCAGAGGACATCCAAAGGTGCATCCTATTGGGGCATAGTATGGGTGGATATATAGCAGCAGCATATGCCGCTTTGTTTCCAAGTGAGCTAAAGGCACTAGCCCTCGTGCATAGTACGGCACTTGCAGATGGTTCATCTAAAGAAATAAATAGGCAGAAGAGTATCGACTTCATAGTAAAAAATGGGTCCCAGGAATTCTTTCGTTTGTTCATCTCCGGATTAGTCGCTTTAGAGCACAGAGGAAGACTCAGAGAACAGCTTACAGCATTGATCACACAAACGAGCGACAGATCGATACTGGCAGGCCTTAGTGCTATGAAAGAGCGACCTAGTCACCTTGAAACCATTGCTCAGTTTCATAAACCTATTCTCTTTATAAAAGGAGAGGAAGACACACACTACTCAGCAGACGAAATATACACACAAGCTGCGGCAGCATCAATATGCCAACTAAGTATGCTACAAGATGTTGGACATTTATCTATGTTAGAAAATCCAGAAAAGTGTTTGATGGAGGTACAAAGGTTTCTTAAGTTTTGCAATGCTTTTACTCCTTCAATCTAGCTCTTAACATTTTAATCTCGTGGTCTTTTCGTAGATTTATTCTGTCATACAACTTTCGTTCATTGCCAAAACATTGACTAAGAAATGCAAAACCCATCCCATTACTACTTGAGTTCGGCTTCTCCATAAGTCAAATTCTGTTGTCTTATACTACGTAACTTTATTAATCTTCAATACATTATACTTGCTTAGAATATTTATCTATATTCACCGTAGCTAGATAGTGCGTACTTCTCTTATCATATTATTTACATTTCTGGGCTTTTTAAAAGTCCAAGCTCAACAATATAAGTATATTCTTACGGATGGATGGAGTGCAAGTAGAGCACTTCCCATAGGAAATGATTCCATAATAGTAGTAGGTCGTATGTCAAAAAATCTTCAAGCAGATTATATGAAGCACAGATGGCATTTTACTATTCTAAATACAAATTTGGATGTTCTAAAAACAGATTCATTTCACTTGGACGGAGCTGTTTCTACCACATTTCACAATGCATTTACCATTAACAAGGTTGGGACTGAGTTACATATTGCAGGAGGAGTTCAATATTCAAATGATTCCATAAAAAGCTTTGTTGCCCAATTGAATTCTAATCTTGAGGTTAAAAAGAGTAAAATTATAACCAAAGGACATTTACATTATAATCTAACTTCACTGATTACTGAAGATAAGACATTAAATTTTTCTGTCTTTCTTGATGATGAAACAACTGGATCAAACGGCTTACTATCTATATTAGATTCTTCACAGGTAGTCGTTTATCAAAGAGCTATGTCCTGTAATTCATACCCCAAGTACGGAGGGTGTAACCTTACACCTAAACAAGTATTGCAAGGACAAAATAAGACTTACATTCTGGCAGCAGAAACTAATCCCACAAGTATTCCATACAACCTACTTCGAGACGGACTAATAATGAAGGTTGACAGCACTGGCGAAGAATTGTGGAGAATAAACCTAGCTAACGACAGTACTACCTACCATAATTTATTAATTGCTCCTTTGGCCAATGGCAACTATCTAGCTACTTGGCATAACTTCTATTATAAACCATTTAAATCTCCTAACAACAATAGATATCCTGAGACCAATGCTAATTCAACTGTTTGGTGCTTAGAATTTGATGATTCTGGAAATCAGATAAGACTCTGGAATCTTCGAGATTATCTCAAACACAAATTCAATCATAATTTCTCTCAATTTGCATTTCAGAATCATCTCATAATAACTAGGGATAGTGGTATTCTAATTGTAGGAATTACTCGCCAAAATGTAGCTAAATATATAGAAATAGGCTATGCCCTAAAACTAGATAAAAGTGGAAACGTCCAATGGTACAGAAAATATCTCCCCAGTATTTCCCAACCGTATACAGGTAAAGAGACATTGTATATAAATGGAGTCACGGAACTAGATAATGGCAATTACGCCCTAGCAGGTGAATACCGCAGTGACCCAAGCGATAGCTTCCCTACAGGTACAGTACAAGGTATAGTACTCTTTGTAGATAGCTTCGGGTGCTTAGAGCCCGGCTGTCAATTGAACGATAATATCGGGATAGATGAGTTAAAGGAAAGTCATGCTGAGCGGAGTCGAAGGGTAGACTTTACTGTATATCCAAATCCAAGTAACGGTGTGATACAAATCATAAATTCCAAATCACAAGCACCCAAAACCATAGCGATTTACGATATGCAAGGAAGGCCAGCAAACTTTGTGCAACACGGCACAAGTTTTACACTAGACTGCCCTGCCGGTATATATTATGTGAGACTAGTTAGAGAGGATGGATACTCAGAAGTACATAAATTTGTAATAGAATGAGAGCGTGCGTAGCTATAACCAACGATACCATACAATTAGATGTATCTGCCTATCGCAATGGAACCTATATAGTCAAACTATTTACTAACGATAAGAGTATATTTACTAAAAACTTCACAGTAGCTCGATGAGATTGTTAAGCGTACTTATTATACTATGTAATCTCGGAGCTTTAGCTCAGCAATATTCTTATACCTTAACCAATGGCTGGACTGCTATGAAACTCCTAGAATTAAGTCCTGATAGTTTGTTAGTTGTGGGATTACGTTCACAAAACCTAGGAGCAGATTATATGAAACATAGGTGGAGCTTTGATCTTATGAACATGGAATTGAATATTCTAAAAACAGATACGTTTCACCTACAAGAAGCTATTTCCACCACCTTTCATACTGCTTTTTCTATAAATAATATGCCATCAGAAAGGTGTTTTCGAGTAGCAGGAGGAGTAAGTTATGCTGATGATACGAGTAAAGCTTTTAGTGTGGAATTTAATTATAATTTACAAGAGCAAAGTCATCATATTCAAACCAAGGGTTACTTGCATTACACCATAGCTTCGTTACAACGAGAAAATACTATTTTCGACTTTTCGACCTTTATAGATAACACTTCAAAAGGTGCAAACTCACTACTAACTAGCACAGACACAAATTTACCTATGTATTCTGAGATTGTATTGCACTGTAATGCATACTCAAAATATGATGGATGCAACTTTGATCCCAGACAAATTCTTCCTGCTGACAATTCTTGTTTAATTCTTGCACTTAATCTCAGACCAGTAGCTATTCCGTATGCTCCCATAGAAGATGGCCTCATTCTAAAAGTAGACAGCCAAGGCAATGAGCTGTGGAGACTAGAGTTGGAAGATGATAGCACCACATGTCACAATCTACTAATAGCACCACTAGCCAATGGCAATTTTCTAGCTACCTACCAAGACTACTACCATAAACCATACAAAGCTCCACGAGGCACTAATAGATGGCCAGAACCAAACTTTGAAACCACTATATGGCTTATGGAGTTTTCTTCTGGTGGCCAAATTATTAATCGATGGAATTTGAAAGAAAAGCTAAAAAACATTGGGACTCCGCCCGAAATTGCATTTCATAAACATTTAGTAATTACAAAAGACAGCAGCATTATAGTAGTAGGTGATACTAGAGATGAAGGAACCAACGGATATAACTTAGGCTATGCCTTCAAACTAGATAAATACGGAAACTTTAGATGGATGCGTCTGTATGAAGTGAATATCTCAAAACCAACTGGGAGTGGTGAAGAAGAACTCTACCTCAACGGCGTAACTGAGCTAAGTAATGGCAACTACGCCCTAGCAGGCGAGTACCGCAGTGATCCTAGTGATAGCTTCCCTACAGGTACACAACAAGGTATAGTACTCTTTGTAGATAGTTTTGGCTGCTTAGAGCCCGGCTGCCAGGCTAATGATAATGTAGGCATAGAAAACCCGAGAGATAGTCATCCCCAGCAGAGTGGAAGAATAGACTTCACCGTATATCCAAATCCAAGTAACGGTGTGATACAAATCATAAATTCCAAATCACAAGCACCCAAAACCATAGCAATTTACGATATGCAAGGACGGTCAGCAAACTTTGTGCAACACGGCACAAGTTTTACACTAGACTGCCCTGCCGGTATATATTATGTGAGACTAGTTAGAGAGGATGGATACTCAGAAATACATAAATTTGTAATACAATGAGAAATATTGCTATAACTATCATATAGCATTGTTACCCTATTGAAGTAACAAAATAGTTCTACATCATTCCGTTCTATTTCTTAATAGCAAAAGATACAAAATTACGAGCAGGCAGTTCGGTCACTTCTATAGCTTTTACCCTTGCTAGCCCTGAGCCTTTTTTACACCAAGACACCGTTTGCTCTACAGCGTTGGATTCTACAGATACCGTACCATCAGACTCGTTTTTTACAAAACCACGAACACCAAGGTTTAATGCTTTTTGTTTGGCAAATACTAAAAACCTGATTTCGATTATTATTTTGGATTCAGAACATTTTTAAATAGTGAGTTTCGAGTGAAAGTGATGCAGGAATAGCGAGCTATTCCAAGACAGTTTTAGGAAGAAAATGGCTGTTTAAATGTGTAATCAACCTATTTTGTCCATAAAACCTCGTGATCATCGTTGTTTTATCTTGATATAGCTTGCTATATCTGCACTAAAACCTCTCGCCTACAAGGTTTTATGAAAATCTGCATCTCAAAAGAATAGTCGAAATCAGGTTATAAAGTAAACTCCTGCACCTTCCCACTTATCAATATTCTATTTGCTATCATAGCACTAGTCTATTCGCTCCCATTGGGAGGTTCTTCCTAGCCAGGTCATCCCCATTACGTAACCTCTTAGATTTAGCACGTCCTTATTATCTCCGGTATAGTACATGTACCCGTCATAGGTCTTGCCATTAGTAGGGTCGTAGATAGTACCATCTTCCCATTTGCTGTCGTCTGCATTCCACTTGAACCCGTTCATTATAAGCATGCCAAGCCTATCTCTACTTTTTAAGCTCTCCACCGGATTTTCAGCATCCTTCTTTGGCGTCCCATCAGCATTATTAGGCTCCACTAGTTTTTCTATTTTGCCGTAGTACAATCCATCTTTAGCTCTATAAATACGAATATGTGCTGTTTTTTCTGAGTTCCAGTAGGTGCCTCGTACATCATCTGCTTCTATCGTAATTACAGAAAATGCACTAACCACCGCTGCCAAAACTACCATCCATGTCACTAACGTTACTTTTTTCATATTTTTTTTTGTCTTTCAATAATACACAATATGAGCCAAATATTTTTGCTCATTGTAGATAAATTTTAGATAATCAATGAAATTAGGCACTTAATTTGCCGTTTATATACCAAAAGATGAACTACGTTTTTGCAAAAGCACTCACTACTTTTACTTTTACTCTACTTTTTTTAGCCTGCTTTGGCCAACAAAGCACAGAGCTACTGATACAGGCCAATAGAGCCACATTAGAGCGAGATTATACTCAAGCAATTGCTTTATATGACCAATATATTAAGCTAAACCCGGAAGACTTTAGAGGATATTTCAATAGAGGTACTACCGAAATGAATGCTCAAAAATATACTGCAGCAGAGCAAGATTTTACAAAGACATTGAGTTTAAACCCCGTATTTAAAGAGGCGTACTACTATCGCGGGCAAAGTTTTGTGAAACAAAACAAATGCGATCTGGCTATAAAAGACTACACATACATACTAGACAAAGATCCTAGAAGTATCCCTTTTTTAAAACTTCGAGCAGAAGCCTACCTAGAAAATAAGCAAAACGATTTGGCCCTACAAGATCTGGATTTTGCTATAAGCATAGCCAAACTAGAAGGCGATTTATACAAACGTAGAGCAGAGCTAAAAATAGTATTACGCGATATAGATGGTGCTCTAACAGACTATCAAGCCGTAGAAAAGCTAATGCCAGAGTACAAAATAGTCCATTACATTAAAGGTAATTTATACCTTGAAATAAAGGAAACAGATTTTGCGTGTGAAGAGTATAAACTGGCTCTAGACAATGATGTAGTGGTGGCCGACAGAGCTTATCAAGAGAACTGCAAGTAGATTTTCGTCTCCCGTTGATTAATCGAAAACAAAATTTCGTTTAATACTTGAATCTAAGTCACGTAAATCTATGTTAGTTTCACAAGCACTTTAGTTTAATCCATTAAATTTGTAATCGCATGATCAATCTTAGATTCTCCAAATTACCACGCCACAGAAAGTTTAACTACTCTCCTGTGTACTATAACGAAGGGCAAGAAGAACTGCATGCACGTGTAGATGATATAAAAAGAGAAATGGGTGAGAAAACCCATACGCAAGACTCCGTAAAAGAAAACATAAGAAGAGCTTACCAAGCCAAACAAGTAGATACTCGCTACGGAACTATACCTTCTCAAAAGTACTATAGCCTAAGATTGGTCCTCATAGCCAGCGTATTAGGCGTTATTTTCTTCTATCTCTGGAATTCTAACCTACTAGAAACTATCTACGGAAGCTTAAAGAAGTGATGCCCGGAGTTATCCATTTATTACCAGAAAGTACAGCCAATCAAATAGCTGCAGGTGAGGTGGTGCAACGCCCCGCCTCAGTGGTAAAAGAGCTCTTAGAAAACGCAGTAGATGCGGGCTCTACTAGTATTAAACTTTTTATCAAAAACGGAGGAAGTACTCTAGTACAAGTAGACGATAATGGCAGTGGTATGAATGCCTTTGATGCTAGAATGTGCTGGGAGAGACATGCTACATCTAAAATAGCAAAGGCAGAAGATCTATATAACCTACACACACTTGGCTTTAGAGGCGAGGCTCTAGCTAGTATAGCCTCTGTAAGTGAGGTAGAAATGCGTACTAAGTCTGCAGAAGAAAGTGTAGCCACTCGTATAGTTATAAATGCAGGCAAGCTAGAAACACAAGAGAATGTAGCTGCTACCAAAGGAACTTCTATAGCTGTCAAAAATCTATTTTATAATATTCCTGCTCGCAAGAATTTTTTGAAGAGCATAACGGTAGAGACCAAGCACATTTTTGAGGAATACCAACGTATAGCATTAGCCTATCCCGAGATATCCTTTGAGTTTGTAAATCAAGGAAAAGAAGTTTCTAAACTACAAGGCGGTAGCCTACTGGATAGAATAGCTGCTCTTTTTTCGGTAAAGAGAGAAGACCTAATAGTGGCAGACGAACACACTGATATTGTAAATTTCTCCGGGTTTTTAGGTTCCCCAAAAATTGCAAAAAAGACCAGAGGTGGTCAGTATCTTTTTGCTAATGGAAGATTTATTAAGGACCACTACCTAAACCATGCTATCTCCAGCGGATATGGCGGTTTACTTGAAGAAAAAAACTATCCTTTCTTTGTGATATTCTTACAGGTAGACCCAGCCAAAATAGACGTAAACATACACCCTACCAAGCATGAAGTAAAGTTTGAAGATGGGAGATACGTATATACGCTGCTGCAGTCTGTAGTAAAAAAAGCTCTAGGGGCTCATTTCGTAATGCCTACTGCAAGTCAGCTAAGCAATGCCATAAACAGTAACCCTATAGGACCACGACTAAACGTAACGCAGCCAGATGGCCGTTTCAATCCTTTTGAAATACCCAAGCAGCGAGTAGCTACTAACTGGGAAAAACTAGATGACCTGCTCAATACGCCTATACCTACTACTAGGCAGCCAGATATATTTACTCCACAAGAACAGCAGGTTCAGTCGGCAGATATTGGCGGTATTTTTCAAGTAGATAATACATTTATAGTAGCTAAAATAGAAGGCGAACTTTACCTCATAAACCAGCATAGAGCTCACGCACAAATCCTATTTGAACGCTATGAGGCAAAACAAACTATCGCCTCACAGCAATTACTCTTTCCGCGAACCATAGAATTATCACTTGTAGATATGAACCTCTACCTCGAGATGCAAAATGATATAAATGCTCTGGGGTTTGATACGAGTGAATTTGGTAAAAATGTGATAATAATCAACGGATTGCCGTCTGAACTAAGCAAACAAGATGGAGCTACTATCGTAGTACAAATCTTAGATGATTTCAAAACCAACTACCAAGAGCTCAAAATAAATAAAAAGGAAGCCTTGAAACAGGCAGCAGCTAAGAACGCTGCCATAAAGGCAGGCAAAAGCCTAGAAATAAAGGAGATGGAGACCCTAGTGCATGATTTATTGCTCTGCAAACAGCACACACACACACCTAATGGCTTAGCTATAATCGTAAAACTAACAAAGAGCAGTTTGGAACGTTTTTTTCAATAACAGAATAAATGCAGTTTAATAGTAATCAGTTTAATATACCTGTAGTAACCCGCAATATCATTGGCATCAATATATTGATGTTTATAATGACACAAGTTTTGGGTGCCCAAGCTTATGAGTATTTCGCTTTATTCAATTATCAAAGTGAGTACTTCAAAGGATGGCAAGTGCTCACGCATATTTTCATGCACGGGTCTTTCACACACATCTTATTTAATATGTTTGGTGTATACATGTTTGGCTCTAGACTAGAGCAAATGTGGGGAGCTAAAAGATATATCAATTTTTATCTAATCACAGGGCTAGGAGCCGCCGTCATTCATACCTTGGTTCAGAATTATGAAATAACACAAGGCTTAGCAAGTATAAATACACCAACGGTAGGAGCTTCTGGAGCACTATTTGGTATCTTAGTAGCTTTTGCCATGTATTGGCCCAATACCGAGTTATATCTCATGTTTATCCCTATACCTATTAAAGCAAAGTATGCTGTTATAGGTTACGCAGCTTTTGAGCTTTTTGCCGGAGTAAGTGGATTTAAAACGGGTATTGCTCACTTTGCCCACCTTGGAGGAGCCCTCTTCGGCTTCTTACTCGTACAATATTGGAATAAAAATAATCGCTCTTCATTTTATTAATTAGATGGACATTTGGGAGAAAATTAAATACGAATTTAACAAGGGAGATTCGGCTGTAAAGCAGATTATCATTGTTAACCTAGCAGTATTTATATTCACCATTTTAGTGGGTGTAGTAGCTACTGTATCAGGCTTTCAGTCTAATGATTTATTAAAATACTTTGCTGTACCAAGCGACATAGGCACTCTACTGATGAGGCCTTGGAGTTTGGTTACCAATATATTCTTTCATAGTGGATTTTGGCATTTGCTGGGAAACATGATGCTTTTGTTCTTCTTAGGAAGAATATTAGAAGAATTTTTGAGCACCAAGCAGGTTTGGCACATTTTCATATTTGGCGGTTTAAGCGGCGTAGTGCTATTCGTAACAGGATATAACCTCTTACCCGTCTTTGTAGATGTAGTGTCTGAAGCAGATTTACGAGGAGCATCTGGAGGTGTCACAGCTATAATAGTAGCTACAGGTGTATTCTTGCCAAGATATCAAATAAGACCTTTCAATCTTTTTAATATTGAGATGAGATGGGTAGCTTTATTATTTGTTTTTAGAGATTTGTACTCTTTCCCAAATATGCAAAACTTAGGCGGAATAATAGCCCACTTGGGCGGTGCCCTTTTTGGAGCGTTGTACATACTAGATCTGCAAGGGAAAATAGAATTACCTACTTTTAGTTGGAACACAGGGAAGTCTGCTAATATGAAAAAAGTAGTGCTGGACGAAAAGGAAATAAAAACCCAAAAGAAGAGTACTCAGAAAGCTAAACCAAATCAGGATGAAGTAGATGCCATACTAGATAAAATCTCACGAAGTGGCTACGATAGTCTATCTAAAACTGAGAAAGAAATTCTTTTCAAAGCGAGTGAGTAATGCGAAAGATACTAAAGAAACTAACGGATATAATCAATGGATTAGCCATACTTGGATTAGTATTAGCTTACCTAGCTCCCTTTGTAAATCCACAAGATTTTTGGCCTATCTCTTTCTTTGGATTGAGTTATACCATTTGGTTATTGCTCAATATAGCCTTGCTCCTCTTTTGGCTATTTCTAGGCAAAAGAAGATGGCTTTATAATGCCTTTTTCTTAGTTATTGGTCTTCCATTCATAACAAGAAATATTCAGTATAATTCGTCAGACAAATCTGAAACGGATATCAAAGTCTGTAGCTTCAATACTAACGTACAGAGCGTGTATAATGACGGAAATACTTCTAAGGAAATCAATACACACTTAACCGAAAATAAGTACGATGTAGCCGTACTCATAGAGTGGCTAGATGCCAAAGGAAAAGTAAGTGCCAATGCCTATCCTCATCAGCAGTTCATTAGGTTAGACGCCAAAAGTAATAAGCATGACTATGGTCTACGCTTTGTCTCTAAACACAAAATTATAAACTGGGAAAGAATCAAATACACCCACCTTACCAATAATATGTCTGCATTTTTCGATGTAGAAATTAATGGCGAAATCATTCGATTTTTTACCGTGCATTTGCATTCCAATAGTGTTTCTTCTAAGGATTATCACACCTTGGTAAATGTGGAGCTCGATGGTGACTATAAGCACTACGCACTCAACTTTGCCAAAAGGCTAAAAACTCAAATACAACGACGAGCAGAACAAACCAATACAATTTTAGATGCTATAAATGGTAGCCCTTATCCTGTGGTAATTATGGGAGATTTCAATGATACGCCACAGAGTTTCACGTATCAACAGCTAAAGGAGGGTCGCAAAGATGCATTCACTGAGCGTGGACGTGGCTGGGGAGCTACGTATTTGAAACCATTTCCTATATTGCGTATAGACTATATTTTGCATGATGAAGAGCTTGAGTGTACTAGCTATAACAGCATAAGCGATATAAAATCGGATCACGCGTTGGTAGAAGCCAGTTTTAAAATAATACAATAGACCCATGGAGTTCATAGCCCAAAATTTAGCAGATTACGCTGAAAAGCATACATCGCCAGAGCCAGCACTGCTTGCCGAGCTCAACAGAGATACGTACGCAAACGTACTAACTCCTAGAATGCTAAGCGGACACATACAAGGTAGAGTGCTCAGTATGTTTTCTAAGATGATACAACCAAAGGCTATTTTAGAAATAGGAACCTATACAGGATATGCTGCCCTGTGTATGGCCGAAGGTTTAACCGCTGATGGCATTTTGCATACCATAGATATAGATGAGGAGCTAGAGACTCGCATCAATAAGTTTGTAAGTCAGTCTCCATTTGCCCACCAAGTAAAGCTCCATATAGGAAACGCTCTAGATATAATACCAACGCTTAATGAGTCTTTTGATTTGGTGTTTATAGATGCCGATAAAGAAAATTACGCTGCATACTACGACTTATTGATAGACCGCTTACCTAGTGGTGCTGTGCTCATAGCAGATAATGTGCTCTGGAGTGGCAAGGTGCTAGATGCATACCAACTACCTACAGATAAGGACACCAAAGCCCTAGATAGTTTTAATAAAAAAATACAGGCAGACACCAGAGTAGAGAATGTATTAATGCCCATACGAGATGGATTGATGGTAATCAGAAAAAAATGAGAGCGTTTGTCCTAGTCAAATGGGTCCGAAAACTTAGGATCTGATAGCATTTGCTCATCGGTAAGGGTGTTTAAGAAACCTATTATGTCTTTCTTATCTTGATCTGTAATATTCATAGAAATTGCTCTTCCCGTCGTTTGATCACGTAATCTCCAGTCTACATTTCTATTCTCTTTTACACCACTACTATAATGGTTAAATACATCATCTAAACTAGCAAATCTACCGTCATGCATATACGGAGCTGTTACGGCCACATTACGAAGTGAGGGCACCTTGAAACGGCCAAAAGCCCCTGAATCTTGGTCTACTAAGTCTAGACCTATATTGGCAAATGAAGTAGAACCCCACTCCGAGTTCAAATTCATACCTCCGTGGCAGACAGCACAATTATATTTCGAATCAAAAAGCTCTTTACCTCGTTTTTCCGATGCAGTAAAAGACTCTTCCCCTCTCATTACATTGTCAAATTTGGTATTATAAGAAACTAAAGAGGATACAAAAGAAGACAGTGCACCAGAGATTTTACTTTTAGTAATTTCCTTGCTTCCGAAAGCATTAGTAAATAATGTAGCATAATATTCTTGAGCTTCTATCTTTTGAATTAACTGCTCTATAGTTTCCGTTCCCATCTCTATATGGTTTTGAATAGGCATAAGCACTTGCTCCCCTAGGTTATGTGATCTGCCATCCCAAAAGAATTGGTTCTGACTCCGTAGATTACTCAGTTGCATGCTATGCCGAGTGGTAAGTTCTCCCATAAATCCTTCACTAAGTATCTCACCATCTGCAAATCCTTTGGACTGCAGGTGACAAGAGGCACAAGCTTTGCGACCATTGATAGATAGTAAATCATCATAAAATAACACTCTCCCTAGTGCCACCTGATTATTGTCTAAGGTTATCTGTCCTATGCCCGTTGCAAAGTTTACATCGTCTGTTACATTATATTCAAAATCTGCGATATTGGGAGTTCCTCTACTTACAGACGAGGAGTCCTCTTTGGTACAAGCAAATACGGTTATTACTAGAAGGCTAAAAACGAGAATTTTAGAGAATTTCATGCTGTTAAAAATTAAAAGTTATATATACGTCTAAAGGCAAGACAGCGTTTGCTGCTGTTCTATAGTTAGTGTTGCTGTTTGTGTCAAAATTGAATCCTGTATTTCTATTTTTCACAGATTCGCTTACATCTTCCCAGCGAGTTATATTTTTGGTTTCACTGTAGTTAAAATATAATCTACCTTCTGTCCAGAGCGAGATACGTGGAGATATTTTCCATCTAAGGCCAGTTACAGGACCAAAGCCTATGTTTTCGTTTTCTGAGGCACTTATACGTTTCACATCTTCTTGTGCAAAGGATGAGTTCAAAAACTGTTGATTACTTGTAGATGTACCATAATTCATACCTCCAACAATGTCAACACCATAGTGCCAAAACCACTTTCCCCCGAGCTTTTTTCTTCTTTCTACACCTAGTCTTAGGTCAAATCTCTTGGTATTTAAATATGCTCTACTTTGATTTGTTTGCGATGTATTGCTATTACCATAAGAAGCATCTAAGCCCGATCTAAAATATAAATCTGTACCTATCTCTCGTTTATAATCTACGATGTAAAGGCTATTGCTACTTACTCCACCGAGATTAAAATAATTGGCAATAAAGCCTGTGGTGTTTAGACTAAATTCGTTTTTATATTCGTTTTCTTGTGCACTTGAAGTGAAAGCAAAGAGTATTCCTATAAGGATTAAAGTAAGATATTTCATATATTGAATACCCAAATATAGGGTATTTCGTTACACCAAAATAAAAAAAAGTAGTTGTTCGGTTAATTTATCCGAACAATTTTGCTTCTACTAATCCCAAAAACACCTAAACCACCTTCTACATTATTAGGTAGTTGAATGGGCTCTGCAAATGGATTATTGGGTTCGTAGTTTTCTAATGCCTTACCATACTTGTAATATTCTTCTGAGATTCGACTTAGTCTTATATATAAATCAGATGAACTATTATCTTTATCATCCCACAGATAAAAAGTGCTCTTCACTTTAAGCTCTTTATTCAGCTCAGTCTCATTGGTATGATATTCTTTAGAAGAGTAAGATGAAAAAGTATCTGTAGCATAGGTTGAGTATCCATCGAGTCTATAGTATTCTGCATTGCCAGAAGCGGGCATAGTAAACTGAACCGCATATTCTGTCTCATACTCTCTTACCAGGGAATCGACCATAAATGAATACGTACCTACCTCTTCAGGTACAGCCACTCTAGAGGTTAACGTCCCTAAACCAATCGTATTTACTTGGAGCTGAGCCTCCCCTGAAGATAAGTCTATCATACCTCTATACTCATACAGTTCTATCGCTGGGCTATAGGTAAATAAATAACTCTGTCCCCCACTAGTCACAGTCACTTGAGCATCTGTAATCACATCAAAACCGCTTGACGTACTATTATTCAGAATAGGCTTACTCTTGGTTACGCGAAGTGTATGATATGAGCTCTCCACTTCTATACTCCCAAAAACAACTGCCTTTCGCGGAATTTCTGGTACGGGCACGTTTTCTAAGACTGTCTGGCAACCATAAACACTTAGAATAATAGCTATGTACATTAATACTTTTTTCATGGCTTACTTAAATTTATAATTCCAACTAATAGACGGTAAAATAGGGAAGAGACTAATCTGTTTTAAAACCTGCTTACTCTCAGGATCAAATCTTTTCTCTGGACCTATGGTGTAGTAAAAAGGGTTTTTTCTATTGTATAAATTATACGCACTAAACTCCCAAGTTCGTACACCCCTCTTCTTTTCTTTAGATACTTGAATGCCTATATCTGCTCTGTGATAAGAACGCATTCTAAAATCATTTCGTGCGGTATATTCTGTTCCATTCCTATTAAACCCAAACTGATCTCCGTATCTAGAATTATTGAGAGAACCAAGCTCGTAGGTACTCAATGGCAGGGTAATAGCATTGCCCGTACCATACACCCAAGTAGCGGAAAGTGTAATATTCTCTTTTAACTCGTAAATGCCAACTACTGATATATCATGTCGTCTATCGTATCGAGCAAAAAACTTATTCCCGTTATTCAATTCATCAAACTGCTGAGTAGTCCAAGACAGTGTATACCCTACCCATCCTGTGAGCTTGCCCTGTTTACGCTGCACCAGAAACTCACCACCATAACTTACTCCGTTGCCAGAGGTTACATTGTCTTCCCACGATATAGTCTCTGCACCATCTACACCATCTTGTATAGCTAAAAAAGAGGCTCCTTCTTTGTATCCTATGATGTTATTCATAGTCTTATAATATCCTTCTACGGTAAGACTGAAATTTTGTTTTTCGAAGTCCTTGGCTATACCTGCAGCCACTTGTTGACTATTTTGCGGCATTACTTTTTCGGTAGCTGGCACCCATAGATCTGTTGGCAGACCTACTCCACTGGTGCTGAGTAAGTGTACATATTGATTCATAGTAGCGAAGGAAGCCTTCACGGCTAAATCACTTTTTAAGTTATAGGAAAGTGCTATTCTTGGTTCTGGATTCACATAGGTCTTATCTCCAGAAGTAAATGTGCTAAGTCGCAAGCCCGATAGGGACTTTAGTCTATTGGTAATCTTCCATTCATCCTGAATATAGAATCCTGTTTCTATAGATTTATACTCTGTTTTTCTATTTAAGTTCTCGCCAAAAACGGCATCTTTTATTACCAAGGCATCAGGAGTAAATGTATGATGGGTAGCCAACATACCAAATTTGACTTTGTGCTTATTATTTGCGTACCAATCAAAATCTTGTTTTATGCTATAGTCTTCTATTCCAGAACCATACTTTAGTGAAAAGAGCTGTTGATTATTCTCTTCCTCTTCGGCTTTTATGGCTAACTCATAAAAACTGTAAATAAAAGAGGTGTTAGAAAACAGTTTAGGATTTACTATATGATTCCATCTAGCGGTTCCTGTTGCATTTCCCCAGCCGAAATTTATATCGCTTTTGTATGATTGATTATCAAAAGACTCTTTTATGTTTACGTAGAACTTGTCTCTACCAAAGTAACCGCTTAGATAGACTTTATTCTTATCATTTATCTCATAGTTTGCTTTTGCATTGAGGTCATAGAAATAGTATCCACCACCATTCCCATTATTAAGGGCAAGTATAATGGGCCTAGTAAGGGCATCTATATAGGTGCGTCTACCGCTTACTATAAATGAGCCTTTACCCTTAGCAAAGGGACCTTCTATAACACCCTTGGATGAGATAACCCCTATACCTAGTTCTCCAGTATATTTCTCTTTGTTACCATCCTTCATATTCATATCTATCACAGATGATAGTCTGCCACCATATTCAGCAGGGAAACCTCCTTTAATAAGCTCTACACTGCGAAGTGCATCTCCATTGAACAAGGAGAAAAAACCAAAAAGGTGCTGTGCATTGTATACAGTAGCTCCATCTAGTATTATTAGATTTTGATCTGGACCACCACCTCGCACATACAGTCCACTCTGCCCTTCGCTACCGCTTTGCACTCCTGGCATCAGTTGAAGCACCTTGAGCACGTCTTTCTCGCCCATTAGTGCAGGTATAGCCTTTATTGTTTTTATGGGGATTTCTATGGTACTCATTTGTACATCCTCACTTACTTTCTTTTGCGTTTTACTCGCTTTTACTACTACTTCTCCTAGTGCATTATTTGCACTTTGCAGCAGCACGTTTTGCACCTTGTCAGCACTTATAGTTACCTGTCTTATTTCTGTTCCGTATCCTATAAAATTATACACGATAGAATGTGTGCCTTTAGGTAATTGCAAGGCATAATAACCAAAATCATTAGTCACAGTGCCTGCAGTTTTATCTGCCGTATATATAGTGACGCCGAGCAATAGCTCTTTACTGCCCGCTTCTTTTATATAACCAGATAGGGTGTACGTCTGCTGGGCAGATAAGGTCTGAGCGGCAAACGCTACTAAGACCATTAGTAAAAAATTCTTCATTGTTATTGTTACTTATATCCTATGAACTTATATAAAGTTACATCCCGTTTCGTTTTAACGTTGATTTATCCTTTTTCTTGTCTCATTGAGACACGAAATCTGCCAGGTAGTCAAATTGCTTAGTCAGCTTCCCGTCCTTCGTTATCCGAGCACGTTTTAGAATACCTTCCTTATCACCTGATATAAGTAGTGGGGCAATATGCTCTAAAAATAAAGTGCCAAATTCTGTACTGGCATTTTTAGGCATCTCAGTAGGCAAATTAGTAACGGCCATTATATCTACGGTATCTTCACCGTACGGTGCCACTTGTCTCTGCTGGCTCTTGCTCCACCCAAAAGTAGGATTATATATATCGGTAGCCTCCATAGTGATAGGCACACTCCCTTCTACATCACACGTTATATCCGCTATTACTTGTATGTTGAAGTCATTTTTTCGTGTATCTTTTTTCTCAAAAAGTGTAGGCAGATCCTCCTGCCAATACATCCCATTGATGAAAACATCAGCATAGGGCAAATAATTATCAAACTCGCAGCAATACTCCGAATGGTTCTTATAGAAGTGATCTATATCCCAGGATCCGCCATCTTTTCTATGGTATAGATCCCAACTAGTGAGTTGTGCATAGTATGCTCCTTTGGGAGGCTGCGATACAAACTCTTGTGGACTTACTTCTTTTATTTTCATACCTTCTAGCACCTCTTTTATACCATCTGCTACTCTACCGTTACCAGTGAATATAAGTCTAGTTCTGCCTAGGTCTAAGTTTCTAAGCAACTCCATAGATTCTTCGTAATCGTTAGTTTCATATGCTCGCGGAAGATCAAATTTACCCGTCTTTTTGCCCCATGTTAGAAAAGCATTATACGTACCTACCACGCCTGCCCATCTGCCAAAACCTAGTATTCTACCCCCTTCTTTCCAAGTAATCGGTTCATAGTCTATCAATGAGATGTTTTTGGCTAAAACAGCTTGTAGCAACGGGCGATTATACTCTTGCTCCTTTACAGTATGAGAAAAAAACAGGTAGGTCTTATTGGGAATAAGTTTGTCTATGGGCACCTCTTTTATACCTACCAGCACATCACAATCTGTCATGTCTGTTACCACTTCTATCCCTTCACTTCTATACTCCGCACTGGTGTAGGTGCGGTCTGGAGATTCCTCCACTACTATATCTACCTGAGGATATTTTTTCTTAAACTCAGCACACAAGGCCGGAGTTAATGCTACCCTTTTATCCGCGGGCTGTTTCCACTCTCTTATTAAGCCTATTTTCATCTTTTATAGTTTTTGTATTCGTATTAAGGAATATATCTTGTTGTTGCATTGCGAAAATGTAACGATACACACAATTCCCATTAAAAGCTTTTTCATGATTTGCGAAGATAGTATTTTGAAATGTTAGGTTTATGTAAAATTGACCGATCTATAACAATAGTGGCAGAAATAAGCAGATTGGAGGTACCTTTGTAAATTCAAAATGAGTTCTTTGATAATTTCATCTTAAGACTACCATATGGGGCTGTTCTGGCTTTTGACGGGTTGGCCAATAGATGTGTAAGCACGTAGAGCGTTGAAAGTGCGGCTCTTAAATCTCGACTTTCAAAACACAACCGGCGAAAACAACTTCGCAATGGCTGCCTAGTCTTAGAGACTATAGCAATACCATCCGCTTGCCCAAGTCATGTCTCGGATACGAGGGATAACAAGCGGTCGATAATCTGAGATAATTTTAGCCCATTTCTATCAAGTTAAAATTTATTGTGTAGGATAAGGGTAGATTGGGTTTGTAATGCAGCTGATCTACTTCGAAAAATAAGCATAACTAAACGTGAAGAAAACGCAACTCTATTCCGATTCGGACCCGAGTTCGACTCTCGGCAGCTCCACAAATACAAAAAGACTCTCGCGATAGTGGGGGTCTTTTTGTGTTTGTACAGGAGTCACGAAAGAGGAGAAGTAAGACCCGCCGAAGTAAAACGGAGGAGGGACTCTCGGCAGCTCCACCTTCGCCCTCCGTAGCTTATTGCTTGCAATATGCGTAGGAGGGCTTTTTAATTATCATTCATTACCATGTTTATTTGAGGCTTCGGCGGAGTATCTCCACGGTTACTCTCCATACCTCTTTGCTTGCAATATGCGTAGGAGGGCTTTTTAATTATCATTCATTACCATGTTTATTTGAGGCTTCGGCGGAGTATCTCCACGGTTACTCTCCATACCTCTTTGCTTGCAATATGCGTAGCGAACCACTATCCAATTTTATGGCTAAATTCGATTCTTATGAATGTAAACTTACCCCTTGAAACTTTTACAGTATATCTGCTCAAATGCAATGATGAAACTATGTATACTGGATGCACTTCAAACCTAAGTCAAAGAATGAAAGCTCACTCTGATGGCAAAGTGAAATACACTGCAACAAGACTTCCTCTAAGTGTAATTACCACGATACAATTTTGTGATAAATACAAAGCTTTTCAATTCAAAAAGTATTTAAAATCAGGTTCTGGTAAAGCTTTCTCGAATAAACGTTTGATATGAAATTTACCGTAAGCGAAACAGGTCTTTTTGTGTTTATACAGGAGCCACGAAGGAGGAGAAGTAAGACCCGCCGAAGTAAAACGGAGGAGGGACTCTCGGCAGCTCCACTAAATTATTCCCGAGAATAAAAATTTATTCTTGGGGATAATTTTTTACCCATTCTTAAACTCCTTTGTTTTAAAATACCAACACGAAAAAATCGTTAGACCAATATCTTTTGCGGGAATCACAAGAGACAAAAAATGAGAAAGTGAAAAGATATAACCGCTGTATTTTATAGTAAATTTAATTAAATCCTAAATCGTAAGTAATGCCAAACAAGAGCTGTAAATCGGTATTTTTAATATCGATATAAGGCGTGGAATGGTATCGATAACGCAAGGTTACATATGACTTAATATTCTTAAAGTTATAAATAACTTTAGGCTCCAAGTAAATTCTATAATCTTTAAAATTATTTACCTTCAATTGATAATAAAGGACTGTATTAATTTGTATATTTTCCGTTAGTTTTAAATTCGAAAACATACTAAAACTAGTCCTGTAATTAATAACATTCCTAGCGTCTAGGCTATTTCTTAAATACATTTCATTTTCGTAGAATGGACCAAAAGCAGCATCTAAGTAATTTTGATCTTTATTTATAATTCTATGGCGATAACCAATTCCTGCTAAATAGCGGCTATTTAATGATAACGAAACTGCTTTTTGACCTTGAATAAAGGAATAGATTGAATTATTTTTTAAGGCGTAGCTGTATCGCAATTGACTAGTATAATCCGATGAAATCGTTTCTTTATCAGCAGAAATATATTCATAATTAAAAAAGAACCGGATTATATTTTTATTCCTTTTATAGGCTAATTGATTGGCAGTATTAATTTGAATTAACTCAATATTTCCTGTTGTGTAATTGCCCTCTAAACTTGATGTTAATACAAATGTACTATCTGTTTTTGTAGACATACTTTCGGTATTGACAATAGATTGGGAAAAGCCTACTAAGGGCAATCCTAACAATAGAAACCAACTTATTTTGAATTTCATTTTATAAGTATCTATTTTGTAATTATTGATTCAGAAAAGGATATAGTTAACTCATTATTATTTAATTAATGAGCTACTTAAAAAGCTTTCCTAAAAGCAATTTTATGCCTTTTCTACCAACTTTTCGTTCAATACCGCCCTTTGTTAAGGGAATACCCGTTTTATGAGCAATTGAGCTTTTTAAACCAGTTATACCTATTAACCGTTTAAGAGAAAAAGAAATTCCCATTTTTTTAGTGAAACCAAACATCAGCTCTAAATTTAATAAATTATTTACGTATTAATTTTCTTTTCAATTTATAATAAAACTTACTTTCAGATAAAGCAACAGCATCTAACCAAGCGTAAGTATCTCTGAAAGTAGAATTGGTTTGAAGTCCAATATATGAAAAACCAGATCTTGGTTTCTTAATCAGCCCTACTCTGCTTTCGGTAGACATCGCACTATTATTAATATCATATGCAAATGCTGATGAATAATCTGAACCAGTATAGTTTATAAACTTTTTTATTTCTTTTTCTTTATCAAAAAAGAATACATTTAATGTATAATTATCTGTTTTTGGTTTAAATATACTATTTAATATTTCTCTAGTAATACTTGTGCTATTCCCTTCTGATTCCCAAATGGGCAATCCCAACACTTTTATTTTTTTATATGATTTATCGACCTGGTTATATAATCTACCATCTTCTGAAAGCTTATCCGTCGAACCGGAAATTCTAAGTGTATATATAAACTCAATCGTGTTCTTAGGTAGTTCAATAGGGGCATAAATTTTAGATTCCCCAGAAATACTCATATTTTTAGACACAACAAACTTTTTGGGTTCATTAAATATTTTTTCATATTTCAATTTTGTACCTTCAAATGAAGTTTTAGTTTTCTTATCAACTATTAAAGTGTCAGTAATTATTTCACAGATTGCAAATTTATTATCTATTGATGCTGGTCTCTTTTTTATAGATAAGTTAAAATAAGATTCTTCATAAAACTCCACTATAATAGAAAAAGGATTATCAAAATAAACATCAAAAACATAATCAAATGATGATTTTGACACTTTTTTTAACTGCCTCCCACTCTGCTCTTCCAATACTATCAAACTCTTAATTTTCTTATCTGCATCGAAATGAATTTTAATTGAATCCTTACTCAAACCGTAAAACGTCTCTATATATTTTGAACCTTTTTCTGCAAACACTCCTTTTTTATCTGTTAAAAAAGTATAATTTAAATCCTTAGCTAAATCAATTGCTTCAATGATTATTTCAGTTTTCTTATTAAACTTACTAAATGATGAATCTGCAAATTGGTTCTTTAATGCACTTAACTCATTCTCAATTGTAGTAATTAATTGTTCATTACTTAGGTTTTTAGACTTTTCAATCAATATATCTAAATCAGAATACACCGATTTCTCCATACTTTTTGAACCCCTTTCTTCTCCACAAGAGGAAATTCCTCCTATGATAATAACTAATACTATGATTTTCTTTAATAGATTCATTCTCTTTTTTATTTAAGTAATTAATATAAATGTAATCTTATTTTCTGATTTTAATATTCTAAGTTAAAAACGTCATTTTATAACTAGATTTTTTTTCGGAGTAACCTTTTAAAAAAAGCCATCTTCAATACTTTAACCATAGCTTGACCGGTATTAGTTACCGTATGTTTGATTAGCTTAATTTATTAGATAAATAAATATGATTAATATGCATATTGTAATTCCGGTTCCCAATTTCAGAGGAAATTGTACAACACGAAATGTAAAATTTATCACTTTTTCTAATCCAGTTGAAACTGATGAAATAGAACTTGAGTTCATTTGATGTTCATTTTGCTCATTAGTTTTCTCCTTAAGTTCTTCTATTAGGTTTTCTTCCTGAAATTTAACTTTTTCTGAAATAAGAATTAATACCTTCTTTAAAATCCTGTTCAAAAACCCTGCAAAAAAAGGTACTTTGTCGGATATTACTTTTGAGGCCATTGGAATTGTTACAATGTGAATTATTCCTTTAAAGAGTACACCAAATACCTCTTTTCTATTTGTTGTTGTTATATAATTATTAACTTGATTCATATCACTCAAAGCAGATTTCATAACCTCTAAAGAATAATTTACAATTCCCCATAGATCAGATTTGATTTTCCTAGTTAGAAACAGTAATCCGATTAAAACCCCGGTTAATAGAAAAAGGATTAACCCAATGAAACCATATATAATGTATTCTATATGAACCAAGTTAAAAATAAAGAATCCCATTATAAATATTGCAATTGAAATTAGAATTGGTCTGAACACCCAAGTGAAAACATATTGAGGGAAGACTAATAAGTTAACGAAATTTTCAATCACTTCTTCGTTTCGATATTTTTGAACATCAATACCAAATTCTTCCTTGATTCTATTGTCTAATTTTTCAACATCTTTCGCTGTCCTTATTTTCATAATTCATTTACTTTTTTTTGTTCATTGATGTGTTTAAATTTATGAGTCATCTGAACTTTCCTGTTTTTTGGGTACTATATTATCAACGCTCTTATTGTTTAATTTATATTAACTGATAACAACTAAAGATAAATTATCAATATTTTTTATTTTTCTATTTTTTGAAGGATTTAGATATAAATTCCCATCTTCTATACAACCAATAAATGTTTCGTTGTTTGAAATACACAATAAAATTAAATCTTTAATGGTGGCTAATTGCTCAAGGTTTGATGGTTTGTAATTTGAAATAGCATTAATATTTATAGCCTGCCCTCCCAAACTAAACAATTCATTAAAAATATATTTAAGATTAGGGTTATCTGCTAATTGAGTGATATATAATGAAGATAAAACATCACTCACAATAAATTCTTCTTCAAAATCATCTTCAAAATCCAGTAGAATCTTTTTAGAACCATCATTTAAATGTAATATTATACGAGATTGATTCTCTATAGAATTTTTTTCTATTAATGATTTTAAAAACAAATTTTCCATTAAAGAATGCGTGTCTGCAAATTCCTCACTTAATTTATCGTTATATCCTACTATAAAAATAATATCATATTTTTTAGACAGTAAAACACCTTCATAGTCTAGATTACTGTCTTTGTCATATTTAAATGTAGACAACTTAATTTGTTCATTATTTATAGTGGGTCCATAGTTAACCAAATCATTTCTATAAATAACATCAATAGTAGTGGCGTCATCTAAAAAAGGTAAAGCGCCATTAATAACATCTTGTCCAAGTTTTGACCAACCAACTATAAGAATAGATTTTTTATCTTTAATAACTTGTTTATTTGCTTGTACTTCAATGCTATTAATTTCTAATTCTAACTTCTTATTTAGATTGATATTTATTTCGTGATCATCGTCTGCAGCAATCACAACTAACTTGTCATCTTTAGTAATAATTAAGCTTTTATTAGGGTTAAGTAATATTTTCGAGTCTGAATTAAAAATACCAATTAATGTAATATTATCTACGATTAGAGAAGCATAAGCATATGTAAGGCCTACAAAATTATCACTTGGGAAAAAATATATTTCATCACTATCATAATCGAGCAAGTCCATAAAAATTAAATTAATAAACTTACTTCTTATAGTTTGTCCAGTAATAGAAGAAATTATAAAATTTTTATTGACTGGATGTATGTTATTACCCTTTAATTCTGAGAGTACTTTGATGTTTTCATTTTTAGAAAACTGTGGTATAATTGGAATGTTATTATTAGGTATATTTTTACGCACTGCAAGAATTACAGTTTCAATATCAAAGTTTGAGATTAAGCTATCATCTAAAATAATTACAGATTTAGCGTTTTGTAAATTTGTAATGCCTAACTCCGGAATGCTATAACAATTTCCTGATCTAGTCAAAATTCGAATGTTTTTTTGATTTGGAAACTCTAAGTTGATTTGTTCTCTCATGACACTATTGTTCATGGCATTAAAACATAGAACAGTAGGGGTAGATTGATTTAAATTTGCATTTTTAATTTCTTCAAAAATTTTAAAGATATTTGAATTCCATCCAATAATCACATAATGATTTTCATCAATTACATTTGAATGTCCTTGATTTAATTTTTCCGTAAATTCTGACACTTTAGCTGTTAGAAATGCTATAATTGTTCCTGCAATAACAATATTAAATCCCCAAAACAGGGAATTAATAAGGCGAGATTCAAACGAGTCTCCATTACCTATGTCTACTATTTCAGTTAAACTATACCACCAATTATCAAAAAAAGATTCTTGACTTAACGAACCCAATGCTGATTGTAAAAAAACCATTACCACCGACAATGCCGAGGCCACTATAATTAGGAATAGAAAAAAATTTGAACCTTTTGAAATTTTATTTTCAAAATGATATCTAACATATTTTTTTATTTTATTCATCATTCTTTGTTCTTTGAATCTATATATTATTTTATAATTAACATGTTTTGTATTTATACCGCCTTGTGTAGCTATACACAGGTATTATCTCAGGAACTATTAGATTGAAGTCCAGTATACGAATACCTTGTTGTTTTTATTACCTTTAATAATGATTTTACCATTCCGCTGAAATTTTCAGTAAATGCTCGTAAATCATTACCATTGCCAGGGTATCTAATTCACAATACTTTAACAATGCCTTTGTTATTGTTTCTCTTTCAATAGCAGACATGTCTACAAATTGTAATTTTGAGTATGCAATGAGCGCTGCACCTCCATCTGATATATTACTCAAGCCAGAAAGTATATTGTCCAACTTTTCTGGAGACCAGTTTTCAAAAATATTGGGCAGTGCTTTATAAGGGTCAACTGCTTTGCCATCTTTGAACTTCAACCAAACATGAGATGGTTCGAAGTTTAGACTGGTAAGATTTATATTTTCGAGAGATTGCGTGTATTTTTCTTTCAAAAAACTACAGCTATTTAATATTGCAGGCAGCACTGCTTTTAATGAATTAGAGCCTTTGGTGAGTGGATTGTAATAATAGTTCAAGATAACCACACGCAAGTCTACCATAGGACGGTTAGTTTCCCAGGTGTCCGTAGAATTTTGGGTAGGTGTGGTTATGGTTTTTATAAAGTCAATTAACGCTATCTTTTCTGGATATATACTTGTTTCTAATTGATTTTTTATAGCATTTAGAATACTATTTTCATGGGTGGCAAATCTAAAAATGGTGCCATTATCATTTCCTAATGCTTTTTTCAAAGCAGAAACAAATAAGAAATTCGGGAATTCTCCTGGAACATTATTTATATATTCAGAAGTATGTTCTACCCTGCCATCTGCATAGCACGTATGATGAGAGAACTGAAAAGCTATCTGTTCATAGGGTCTGCGGCCTTTGTTAAAGGGCAAGGCTACTGCACTGGTCTCGAAATCAATGAAATGTAACGGGTATTCCCATGTCTGCATTTCAGCTTTTAAAGCATTTTTCTCAACATATGGTTCATTCGGTGTTTCTAGAGTACGTTCCACTTGAATCCACCTTCTCTCTGCAGGCCCCATTTTATCTGGCACTTCTTTTACCTTAAAATCTTCTTCTGTTAAATCATCCAAGAATAGTCTACCCTCCTCTAGTAGTTTCTGCCCTCTAAAATTCCATATTTCAAATATATTAGATCTTTTAAAATCTTCTTCAGACCAGCTGTGTTGTGCTTTAAAACAGTGCTCAAACCCAGAAAGTAGACCATTCGCTTTTTCTTCTGCAGAGGCCTTAAATTGGCAGGACTTACATCTGCTATAATGAGTAGGCCAAGACGGATATATTTTGTCCGAATAGATAGATTTCAGTAAGGGTATTGCCTCCTGAAAGTTTAAGTTATCGTAATACGAGTGGTGTCCGCTTATAATATCCTGAACGATAGTACTTACATTTACTTCTGATAGCACAGAGGTTTCTTGTGCTTGCTCAGGAGTAAGTTTTACAATTACGTCTTTACGAATATCGCCAGACACAGGTAGCCTAATTTTCTGATTTAATCCTTCTATAGTGGCGACTTTAGATTTATCCGCCATCATAAAATAAGCGTCAATTGCAAATTCTTTGCAGCAAAGTTGAGCTACATATTTTTGAAAAGCTATATCAAATAAGTAGGGACGCCATCCACTCGTTACGTTGCCTCTTCTGCCGATAAATTCATTTTCTTTGGTAGAGTCAAAAGACTTTGCTTTTACTTCTATTAGTTTTATTTTGTTGCCTTGTTTTACCAATATATCAGTAATCACATACAGGCCATTATATAAAAAAGAAGCCTCGTATATAACAACATTTTCTTCTTCTAATGCTTGTTGTGTTTTTGTAAAAGCTGCTTGGTGATCTCCATCCTTTGCATCTATAAATATCCCATTAGGATAATGTAACCTGGCTAATGCTTCTACTTGGAAACCGCCTTCTGCCAAAGAGGCTAGAAACGTGTTTTCTTCTTTTTGATTCGCATAGGTTTTATCTCCATAAAAATAGAGTTTATTGGGGCATTCTAGCCCTACTTTAAAACGCGACTTAGATAATACTTTCATTTTGTCCGTCTTATAAAATAGTTGTTTTGATCTTGAAAGAAACATTTTATTGAAATCAAGGCACCTCTAATTTTATTTTTTGTTTGCCCAATGATTCTTTAAATCTTCTCTAGATCTTTTGAGGTCCTCTCGATGTTTTTTAATGCGGTCACTACAAGATGCTATCGTCTCTTTTTCACGCTCAATAACCCTAGAAAATTCTTCCCATTCTTTCTTTCTCGCTTCTCTTTTGTCTGTTTTAACGGTTCTGCTAGAAAGAGCATTTATATAGTAAGAATAGTGTTCAGCTCTCCGGCTTTTGTTTAGTCTGGTGCTGGTAATGTCTTTTCGGCTATCTGCTATTTTAGCTTTTTCCTCTTCAATGGCACGTTTTATACGTTCTATCTGGTGTTTTAAATAACTTATACTCATGATATAAAATTATAGATTAAGTGTTATTGGATTACTAGCCCCGTGCTTCTTTTTATGGGCTATAGTTTTATTGATGTAGATATTCCTTATATGATCAGTTGCTACTTGGCCATCAAAACCATATCCTTGATATGTCTGTCCATACTTTTTAGTGCCCGGATTGTACCCACGTTGCTTGGGATACCAACGCTCTATTTGAAATACTTCTACTATTTGCCCTCTGTACTCACTAAGGGCATATTTCAGAACACTCTTTCGTGGGTCTGCCATCTTCCAGGTCTGCTTAGTTGCTTGATACAATCTGTCTTCACCAGAAGCATTTTCGTAGGAAGTGTTTATGTTTATAATCACACAATCCTTCGGTATGCTATCTAGTGGTTCTGCATTGTATTTTCTTATAATTTCTTCCGCATTCATAAGCCCCTTTTCGATACTATTCATACCTCCTTGGATGTTTCCTCTTACGAAAGTTTTAAAACTAGGTATGTATTTAAAGGTATCTATTAAAGCAGCTTCTATTTGAAATGCCACCTTGTCGTTTAAACCGTGGCGTACGATGACGTGATCCACCTCTAGGTTTTGCTCTAGAATATGCTGTATTTCTGCAAGTTTTTCAGTGCCCGTCTTACCCTCTTTGGCGTCTTGTAAATGATCAAAAATTCTATTTTCTGTTCCTTTACCAACATAAAATGGCGTCTTAGACACTGGGTCTACCAGCAGGTATACATAGCACTGTAGTTCTTCTGTAGTCTTGGAGTCAAACATGGTGTTTTAAATATTATTTTTTATTATTTTTTCAATTTTTTGAGCGTCAGACAAGGAAAAGTTGGCGGCTCTTATCCCTTGTGAACCTCTACTTGATATGATGATGGTAGAATTAATTATTCCTCTGTCTATTTTTACATAAGAAATAGAGTCATAGGCCAAAAATGATTCGTCAACTCTAATGAGATAGCTATTTCTTTTTATGTAAGTAACTCCATCTTGGTCTAATACTAACCTATCTGGTCTAAGTAAATTTCCACCCAAAATTAGTTTTGAAGAAAAACTATGAGTAAACGAACTAGATTCTTTTCTATTGGAAGTAGAACCGTTTTGTTGCTTCCCACAGTGAGAACAGAAACCACCAGTGTCATTGCGTTTTTCTCCGCAGTTTGAACAGTACATAGCGTTAAAGTCTAGAGGCCTTCCCCAAGGTTAAATTATTATCAATTAGGTTCTTTCCCGATTTATCTTTTATTTGAACTTTTACACCAAATGAGGTTTCAAATAAATCTTCTACGTCACCTACCTTCATACTTGCTTTTATTTTAAGATCTACCTTAGATGAAGTATCTACGTTTTTACTAGTTTTTTTGTTGAGTGCTGCCAGCGTGAGGCTTTCATCAGCTATCATATTTCCTTTGTAAAACACCAAAGAGAGATTGAATGCCGTCTTAAAATCCTTGGACAGTGTTTTTAATTTCTTATTCGGTGCTACCGAAAATTCTGAATTCTTAAAATGATCTGTGATTCCGCTAAATATTCCCATGTTTATTTTATTTTGTATTTTTTTTTAGTGCCAAACATCCTTCTTACATCCTGCTGCTTCTTTTTCTCTGTTTAGCTGACTAAGTGATTTTTTATTATCACTACCAGTGGTGTAGTAGCGTTTCTCATCTTTACTAGTATAGCAGATTTGAGCATATAAACCGAATATCTCATCGAACTCTGTTTCTATAGTACCTACGTTTTTTCTTCCGGTAAATGATATTTTTCCTGAGCCTAGTTTTTCTCTCACTTCAGATAAAGTTTTTTCTTCATCTAGATTATGAATTGTTTCTCCCTTTTTTGCTTTTATAGCGTCCTTTGAAGAGTGAAGGTTTAGCCTTAAATATGGAAAATGGTTATTAAATTCCTTTTTAAGTGTTTTTAGCTTCTTGGATCCTGTTGTGGTTACTTCTCTTGCCATTATAATAGTTTTTTTGATGTTTATTGTATTAATAGAGGCAAGAGTCTTATTCTTTAAGACTCTTGCCTCTAAAGTTATTTTACATTTTCCCCGCTTGAGTAAGTGTCATTGAATTATCTGCTAGTTTTGAATCATCAGCATTAGCAATTTGCACTTTTATTCCAAACGTTTCTTTGAAAGCTATCTGATTCTTTTTTAAATGTATGTTTTTTTAGAATACTGTTTTTCCAGATAATTCTTTCACATCGTCAATAATCGAACAACCATTATCTTTAGCCCAATTATTTGCTTTTGTCAAAGAAAGTTTGTTAAAGTATTCGCCAATAGGGAAATAGAATTTTTGGCCACTGTAATTTTTAACTGCTATTTGCACAGCAATTCCTAGTTCTTTCCAAAAATATTTTTCCATATTAATTACAAGCGTTCTGCCATTTAGTGAAATTTCCTTGTTACTAAATTGTTTTCTTGCATCTACAATTTTTGTATCTGTTTTTAAACTTTTAACATTCACAGTCTTTCCTCTGTCTTGATCTTCGATGAATGCCAAAAACAAATATTCATACTTTTCTGAAAATTCTTTTTGTAAACTTCTTAATAATTTCCTACCGTTTACTGTTATTTCTTGTGCCCTTTTTTTGATTTTTGATATGGTTAATTGAATTAAGTAAAAGCAAGAGCCCATTCTTTTAGACTCTTGCTGTTAAATGAGATTATAATTTTCCTGCTTGAGTTAATGTCATTTCATTCCCAGCTAATTTTGTATCATCTGCATTAGAAATTTGCACTTTTATTCCAAAAGTTTCTTTGAAATACTTCTCTACATTTTCAACTCTGCTTCTAGCACCTAATTCTAAATCACCACCTGGGTTATCAGTTTTAGATAGGTCACTAATTTTTACTTTATCATCAGCAAATTTATTTCCGTTATAAATACGAATGTTGCAGCTAAACTCTTTTGTAAATTGTCTTTTAATACTTTGAACTGAACTTGTTTTGATTACTTTAATTGTTGCCATTTTATTTATTATTTAATTAGTTCCTACTCTTAAGGTTTTTCAGATTACACCATGTTTTTTTAAGTGATCTCTAATCTTCACTATCAACAAATAAACAATTAGAATTAGGTACATTCAACTAGCAAGTGCGACACTAGGATACAAAAATAGTTCATTAGGGGTTTTATAATCTAGATTTTTTCTAGGTCTAGAATTGAGTAGATTTTGATAAGTAATAATCTGTTTATGAGTTAC
>Ga0209491_10002273_pt1 | contig 34626 bp, 17 predicted proteins | sample BON02_FD_187213 | JGI IMG/M metagenome (GOLD analysis project Ga0209491, IMG submission 187213) | Freshwater microbial communities from Lake Bonney liftoff mats and glacier meltwater in Antarctica - BON-02 (SPAdes) (version 2) | ecosystem: Environmental > Aquatic > Freshwater > Ice > Glacier... | reverse complement strand
GCGGGAAGGACTTGATTGATTTGATTGCGGTGATTGGTACTGGTCTTGAACGCGTGTCTGGAGGGAGGGCGCGCGTTTGATGTCGCTGAGGGGGCGGCGCAGCCGCTTTCGAGGGGTGGGCGAGCGTGGCGGAGATTGTCTACCTGGCCGCCCGGCGCCTGCTCGCGGCTCAGGTAGACCACCTTGGAGCCGTTGAGCGTGTACTGCTGCAGGCCCGCGATGTCCGCGCCCAGGCGCACGATGTCCGCCGCCTTGACCACGTCCTTGAACGCCGAACGCCGCACCTGCAGCAGCAGCGCCGCGCGCCCGCCGCGCGTCTCGGGGCAGTGCGAGCAGTGCACGCGAGAGGGGTCGGCCGTGTCAAACAGCGTGACGAGCTGCTCGCGTTTCGGGGTGCGCCCGGGCGCGCAGCAGCGCGGGCAGGGCGTGAAGTAGGCCGGGTAGGTGACGAGGCGGTAGAGCCACTCCCAGGTGGCCATGTCGACCTCCTCCTCCTCGCCGCTGGCCGCCGCGATGCGCCCGGCGGCGGCGTCTGTGCCGGCGTCGGCGTCGGCGGCGTCGGCGGCGTCAGCGGCCGGCTGCGCAACCGCCGCGGCCGCGGCGTCGGCCGGCTGCGCAGCGTCGGCCGCCGCGCCCGCGTCCATCGACGCCTGCGGCGCGAGGGGCGCGAGCGGCGTCGGGGTGGGTGGGGCGGAGGTGCCGGGCGCGGGGACCGGGGACGCCAGGCTGACGGCCACAGGGCCGTGGCCGGGGCAACAGCCGCCGCTGACGCCGCCGCCGCTGCCGCCGCCAGAGGCGGGCGTCGCCGCCGCGTCGGCCGTGCTGGCGCCGCTGCCGCTGCTGGCGCCGCCCTCGTCCTCGGTCGTCACCGGCTGCTGCTGCTGCTGGTCCGGGTAGGGGGCGGGCGCCGAGCAGGGAGCCGCCGCGGGCGGCGCCAGCTGCTGCGGCGGCGGCTCGAGCTCGGGCGCCGCTTGGATCGTCGACGCCATTTTGCCTTCGACGCACAAAGCACGGGGGAACAAAATCAGGAACAAAATATAGACAGAGTTGTGCGAGGACAGATCTTCTGCGCGTGCGCGCGCGCTTTGCTCCTTTCCTTCTCTGGGAGTACGAGTCCGCGCCTTCCGGGGGGTGCGGGTGCGGAAGAGCGATGCGTCTCCGTGTGCGGATCGCAGAGGAGGGGGCAGGGCGGAGGCGGCCGCTGGCTGCTTGATTGCTCGCTTGCGGCCTGCGAGCAAAAACGAAAAGAACGAGAGAAAGCCAAAGGTTTTTTGTGCGTGCGTGCGTGAGTGGATAGGCAGATTTTCGTCTTTCTCGCGCGCGCGGGAATTTAGAGGACAGGCCAGGGATGAAACGGGTGGGGAACACACGGCGTCGTCCCGCGTGCGCGCGTGGGCGGCGCGAGAAAAAGCGAAGGGCGAGGGCGAACGCAAGCCTGGGGGGGGCAAACGAAAGAGGGAACAAAAACAAAAACAAAAACAAGAGCTCAAACGGTCAGTCGGAGAAACAGGGCAGGCTTGGGAATAGCGCCGGACGATATGCTCTGGTGCGAGCCTGCGTGGGTGGGTGGGTGTCTGTAAGAGGGGGGTCCGTCTGTCTGTGCTATCGGGTCTTTTTTCTTTGGGAGGAAAACAGGCGGGGACCAGGGAGAATCAAAAAAAAAAAAGCGCGCGCGTGCGCGTGAGAGCGGGGCCGGGGGGCGAGGGCCGAAAATGAAAGTACACTCGCGAGTGGCGGCGGCGGGGTTGCGTTGTATGTGCGCGTGTCGCGTGTGCGTTGCGTCCTTCACTTGTGATCCGCCCGCTCGCTCTCTTTTCTGTGCCTGGGGGGCGCTCGGGAATGGCGAGGCGCCCTCGGCTTTTTTTTTTCTGGCGGGCGGGGGCCGGGGCGAGCGGCGCGCGCGGCGTCGGCCGGCGCGTCGACCGAGAGAGAGACGACGAGCGCGGACCGGGCGGCACCAGGCCTCGTCGGGCGGGCGTTTGTTCTTTTGAGGGGCTGTGCGTCGGAGTGGGGGGGCCTGCGGTTTTGGGTGCGTAAGCGCGCGGGAGGCGGGATGCGGGTGAGCTGGCGGTTTGGGGGAGGGGCCAGGGGGGCCAAGGGGGAGGGGGCGGGCGGACGCTTTTTCGGTCTCGCGACACACCAACTCCGCCGTCCCTGCCCGCCGTCTCGCGGCACACCTGATCGCCGCGCGCGCGCCAGGAGGGAGTGCTGTCACCCGACCGACGCGTTGTCGCATCGAAAGGGGCCTAGGGCGGCGCGTGCGCGACGGGCGGTCGGCGGGAGGAAGCGGGGGAAGGAGGGGACAATCATTCGATTCTCGCTTCGCACAGCCGTCCTCTCCCCGCCCGCCGCTCCCTCCACCCCCCGCCCCCTTGTCCGGTCCCGCCGGCCGGACATCGCGTCCAGGCCGACACAGCCTGAGCGTTCGCGACGCTCGGCGAGCCCGACCCCCGCCCTCGCGTGGAGGGAGAGAGGAAAGAGCAGAGAGAGGCGCGGGGGGCACTCGTTTTTTGGGCGTCCTCCAGGTTTCTCTCCTATCGCCCGGCTCCTCTCTCTCTCTCCTCTCTCGCCAGGCCCGCCGCCCTCCAAGCCAGGGAGCCATATACGCACGCATAGACGATACATCACTTACGTTGAACGCAGGCCGTCGGTTGCACGGGCGTTGGCCAGGGTGGAGGAAGGAGCTGATGGAGCTCGGCCAAAAAAAAAGCTCTTCGAACGCCAAAAACGCGTTTCAAAAGAGGTGTGTCTCTGTGTGTGTGTTATCCCGTCCCTTGGAAAAGAAAGGAGCCGCCAAATGCGTCTCCTATGCAAGCTGCTGTTCCCGCGGTGAAAAGAGGTGAGGGCGCGGAGCTTGTTGAAGCGGCGAGTGCTTCTGAGCGGGAGCACCGGCGCTCCCGCCACCCGGTGCGCCCGCCCACGCGCGCTGACGAGGCTTCGCTCTTTCTTCCTTCCCGCCGCCGCCGCGGCCGAGCGATGATCGGACCCCTCGTCCCAACCACCACCGACACCCCCCCACCGCCTCTCGCCTCGCCTCCCGCCTCTCGCCTCACGCCCCGCCGCCCGCCATCGCGCGCCCCTGGCGCCCCGCCGCGCCCAGCCCCCGCGCCAGGTCCGCGGCCTGCCGCGCCAGCAGCGCCTCGGTCTCAAGCGCCAGCGCGCCGCCGGCGCCATAGGCGGCGACGCCGGCCGCCACAGCGCGCGACCCCGCAAACGCGCCCAGGCGCGCAAACGTCTCGCGCAGGCGGAGGCCCGGGTGCGCCGCGTGCGCGCGGCCCGGCGCCGAGCTGAGCAGGCACACCTCGAGCTGCATCATGGCGCAGCGCGCGAGGGTGGGGTCCAGCAGCGGGCCGTCGCCGGCCGGCGGCGGCGGCGGCGGCCGGCCGGCCGCGCGCGCCGCGGCGACGGCGGCGGCCCGGGCCTCGAGCGCGTCGGCGTGCTGGCGGAAAACGTCCGACAGGCCGGCCACCTCCGCGAAGCTCTGTTTTTTGTTGGGGGTGGGTGTGTGCGTGTGTGGTGGCGGAGGCGTCGTGGGCGCTTGGTCAGCGGGCGGCGGGGGGCAACCTCTGGAGACTCCTTTTGCTTTTTGGTCTATCGTTGGCGTTGACGTTGGCTGCGGCGGCCGCGGCTGCGGCGGCGGCGGCGGCGGCGGCGGCGGCGGCGACGGCGCGCTCATTTTGTTCCCTCTCGCCGCCTCGCCCGACGCGCCCAACCGCTCGCTGCCCCGGCCGCCAAAAAACCAAACCATCCGAACAAACTGAGCAGGACTCACCGGGTCCAGGCTGACGGTGGCGCCCTCGAGCGCGCGCCGCTCGTCCTCGATGCGCGCGGCCCGCTCGCGCTCCAGGCGGTCCGCGTATGCGGCCGACATGCTGATCGCCGCCGGGGGGGGAGGATGAGGCGGCGGCGGCGCGCCCGACGGGCCGGCGCCCGAGCCGCCGCCGCCGCCGCCGCTGCCTCCCGCCGCCGCCGCGGCCGCCTCGCGCCGCTGTTGCCTCTTGCTGCCGCCCTTGGCGTCGGTCGCGGCGCCCGCCGCCCGCTTCTTGCCCCGCCGCTGCTCCTCGGGAACGTCGTCGTCCTCGTCCTCCTCACCGTCACCGTCGCTGCTGCTGCTGCCGCCGCTGCTGCTGCTGCCGTCGCCCCCAAAGCGCCGCCCCGGGCGCGCCGCCTGCCTGCTGGACGGCGCCCGCCGCGCGGAGGCGTGGGCGGCGGCGGCAGCGGCGGCGGCGGCGGCAGCGAGCGGCTTCTGCTCCGGGGCCGGCGGTCTCTCCTTGCTCCCGGCCAGGCGTAGCACGCGCAGCACTACCACAGGCGCATCGGAGGCCCGGCTCGCGACGCTCCCGTTTTCAGCGGCCGGCGCCGGCGCTGCCGCCACAGCCGCCTCGGCCGCCGCCGCCGCCGCAACGGCGGCCGCCGCGTCTGCCGGCAGCGAGGCGACCGGCCGCAGCTCGAGCGCCAGCACGTCCCCCGCGCGCAGGCCGGCCGCCTTGGCCGCCTCGGTGACGTGCAACTCGTACACGGGGCGGCCGTTGCTGCCGGTCGTGGGCATCAGGCGGCAGGACATGAGGCGCCAGCCAGCCGGCGGCGGCCGGGGCGGCGGTGGCGGCGGCGGCGACGGCGACGCCAGGCGGCGAGCAGCAGCGGCGGCGGCATGAGGGGCGCCGCCCTCGATCGCCACCAGCACGGGCACGCCAAGGTGGGGCTGCTTGGACGCGTGCGCGTGCACCTTTGCCAGCGCTCCGCGGGTGAGATCGGGCGGGCTGGCGAGGACCCGCCTGTTGTCGTCGCTGTCCTCATCGTCGTCGCCGCCGTCGTCGTCGTCGCCGTCCCCGTCTTGGCGCCTGCGCGCCCCCGCAGCCGCCCGCGCCGCAGCCGCCGCCGCCGCCGCCGCCGCCGCTCGTGCCGCCACCCCCTCGATCAGCCGCCGCGGCGTGCCCTCGATCGCGCGCACGGCCGCCGCCCCGGCGCCCGCGGCCTGGAGAAAGCCGGGAGACCCGCGGGCCCCGACCGCGAGCACGGCGGACACCAGGGAGAGGAGCGCGGGACCGCGTCGGCCGCCGCGGAAGGGCGGCGCGCCGTCGCCGGGGCAGGACGGCGCGCCGGCGATGCGCAGGCGCCGGGGGCGCCCGGGCAGCGAAACGCCCGCCTCGCGCGCGAGCAGCAGCGCCGCGCCGCGGGCCTTGGCATCGGCGCGGGCGGCGCTCTTGGCTTCCGCGACCGAGGCGTAGGTCGGCGGCTCCGGCTGGAGCGGCGCGCCGGGCGGCTTGACCACGCGCACCGAGATGCCAAAGGCCGGAGGCGCGGCCGTGGCCGCCGCCGCCGCCGCCCCCGCCGCCCGCGCCCTCGCCCCGGCGCCGCCTCCGACGCCGCCGCCGCCGCCCCCGCCCGCTGGTCGGCGGTCGAAGACCTCGAAGACGGCGAGGTCGCCGTCGGCCGCGCCAGCCGCCACGAGCGCGTCGCTTGCCATCAGGCCGACGAACAGCGTCCCCCTCTGCACGCAGCCGGCGACCTGGGCGCCGACCGCCGCCGCCGCCGCCGCAGGCGGCCCGCCCCACACGAGCGGCACCACCGGGAAGTCGAGCGGCCGCCGCCCGAGCGCAATCCGCTGGCGCTCGAACAAGCGCCGCGTCGCGGCGTGCGCGGCTGGGCCGAGCTCGGGCGGCGGCGGCGGCTCTTCGCGGCTGCCCTGCGCCTCGCCGCTGCTGCCGCCGCCGCCGCCTGCGCCGACGATGGCCGGGCCGCCGCCGCCGCCCGCCGCGAGCGCGTGGGCCAGGAGCGCGAGCGGGAGGCGCGCGACCTCGGCCGGCAGCGGGGACGCGAGGGAAACCGGCTGCCCCTTCAAGGCCGGCGACGCCGACGCCGTCGCCGCCGAGGCGGCCGCCGCCGCCGCCGCCGCCGCCGCCGCCGCCGCAAATACGCCGAGCGCGCCCGAGTTGGCGTCGTTCCACGTGAGCAGGATGCGCGAGTACGGCTCGAGCACGGAGCGGCGGACCGTGCGCGCGAGGAAGACGGCCGCGCCGCGCGCGCGCGCGTCGGCGACGGCGGCGGCCACGAGCGCCGCCGCCTGGCCGGCCCTGTCCGGCTGCTGCTGCGGGGGCGGCTCCAGCATGGCCGCGCGCGCGGCGGCGGCGACGGCGGCGGCGCGGGGCGGGGGGCGCTCGCGGCCGGGAAGCGAGTTGGGCGCGGGCGACGGCGCGGGCGCGCCGGCGGCTGCGACCGCGGCTGCGGCGGCGGCGAGGGCGGGAGCAAGCGGGGCGGCCAAGGACGGCGGCGGGATGGCGCCCGGCTTGATCACACGCAAGGCGAGGCCAAAGCGGACGGCCGCCGCCGCCGCCGCCGCCGCCGCCGCCGCCGGCAAACAGGCACGGGGCGAGACACGGGGCGGCTCAGCCGCGGCGGCGGCGGTGGGGGCGGCGGCGGCGGCGCCAGCGCTTGCGTGCACCTCGAGCACGAGAAGGTCGTCCTCGGCCGCGCCCGCCGCCTCCAGGGTGTCCTTGTGGAGGCGCACCGAGAACATCAGGTACGAGCTCTGGTAGACCGGGCGGACCGAGATGCGGCCCCGGCGGGCCGCCGCCCCCTCCGCCGCCCCGGCCGCCCCCCGGAAAATCGCCACGGGCACGGCGACCGCCGGGCCGCGAGGCTGAGATGCGGCGCCCTCGAGCAAGGCGCGCAGCTCCCGCCAGGCCGCGGCGCCCAGCGGCGGCGCGCACCCCGCGCTCGAAGCGCCGCCGTCCGCCTGGCCGCCGGCGCGCGCGCGGCTCAGCAGCTCCAGCGGCAGGCGCTCGACCTCGGCGGGCAGCACGCGCGCAAACGCCGGCGGCGGCGCCCGGGCCGAGGCCGCTTGTGCCGCCGCTGCCGCCGCCGCGAGCACGCCGACCGCGCCCGAGTTGGCGTCGTTGCACGTAATCAGCATGACCGAGTTGTGCTGGAGGGCGTTGACGCCGAGCGGGCGCGTGAAAAAGACGGCCGCGCCGCGCGCGTCGACAGGGGCAACGGCCGGCGGCGCCACGTCCCGGCCGCCGCCGCCGCCGCCGGCCTGGTCCGCCGCCGCCGCCGCCTCGGCAGCCTGCCCGCGCCCTCGGTCCTCTAGGGCTTGGCTCCTGTTTGCTTTTCCGTCTACTTGCCCGGCATTGCGCGAAGCGCGAGAAGGGTGCGGACGCTTCCGCTTGCCGGGCGAACCCGCAGGGACAGCTGCCGCACCGTCGGGGCAAGGGTGACAGCGAGCGGGCAACGGCGACGGCGAGGGCGCGACTGCGGCGGCGGCGGCGGCAGCGGCGGCGGCGGCGGTAGCAGCGCCCTCGGCACCCCCGGCGGCCGTGGCGCGCGCCGGCTGGGCGCCCGGCGGCTTGATCACGCGCAACGCGATGCCAAAGGCACCCGAATCGATCAAACGGGCGCCGGTACCGCCAGCGCCTGCGGCAGCGCCGCCCCCGCCCCCGCCGCCGCCACCGCCGCCACCCACGCCGCCGCCGCCGCCGTCGCCGCTCCCGCCGCCGCCGCCGGCCAGGGGCGGCCCCCCGACCACTTCAAACACGGCTAGGTCGCCCTCGGCCATGACCGCCGCCGCGACGAGCGCTCTAGGAAAGCGCACCGACATTGAGTAGTACGATTTCGTATTTGAGACGCGGACCAAGACCTCGGCCGAGGCCGCCCCAGCCACGCCCGCCGCCCCGGCCGCCGCACCAGAGACCGACAGGCGCACGGGCACCGGCACGGCCGCGCGGTTGTCGGCGCTGCGCTCGAGCAGGTCGCGCAGCTCCCGCCAGGCCGCGTCGCCGAGCGGCGGCGCGCGCCCCGCGCTCGAGGCGCCGCCGCCCGCCTGGCCGCCGGCGCGCGCGCGGCCGAGCAGCTCCAGCGGCAACCGCGCGACCTCGGCCGGCAGCGGGCGCGAAAAGGCGGGCGGCGGCGGCGGCGGCCCCCTGGGTGCGGCCGCGGCCGTGGCCGCCGACGCGGCCATCGCCGCCGCCGCAAACACGCCGATCACGCCCGAGTTGGCCACACTGCAAGTGATCCTCATGGGCTTGTTGTGCCGGGATGCGGCAGCGCCGAGGGGCCACGCGCAATAGACGGCCGCGCCGCGCGCGCGCGCGTCTGCGACCGCGCCCGCCACCAGCGGCGACGGTAGGGGCGCGCCGCCCTCCTCCTCGTCCCCGGGCTGCCCCTCCTCGGCTTGTTCCTCCCCGGGCTGGCCCTCCTCGGCTTGCTCCTCCCCGGACTGCCCCTCCTCGGGCTGCTCTCCCTGGTCCGCCTCGTCGTTGCCCGCTTGCTGTCCCTCTGCTTGTTGTTCGGGCGCCTCGGGCAGCAGCGGCGGCGGCTGCGGCTGCGGCGGCGGTGGCGGCGGCGGCGGCGGCATTGAGGCCGCGAGAGCGACCGCCGCGGGGACGAGGGCAGCCGACGCGGCCTTCTCGCCGGGCGGCGGCGGCGGGGCGGGCTCTTGCTGCTGCTCTGCTCGCTGCTGCTCTGCATGTTCTTGCTGCTGGTCTTGCCGCCGCTCCCCCTCCGGCAGACCGGCAAAGAGGCCCGCCGCCACCGTCGTCGCCGGCGCGTCCGTCGCCGGGATTTCGCTGGGCGTCGGCGGCAAAGCGGCCGCGGACTCCATGAGATCGAGAGCAACAGATGCCTGTTGTCGCGCGGGTGAATTTCCCCCCCCCCCGGGCGCGCGGGGGGCAGCGAGGAAAAGCGCGCGCGTGTGGAAAACGGACGTCCGTTCGCCCCGTGGTTTCGTCTCAAAATAAGTGCTGCTCAAGCTAGGCGTTCTGGAAGAGATGGTGATGGAGATTGAGCGACTAGTTTCTACTCGCGGGATCGCGTATGTGTGTGTCCAGGAGGAAGGGGAGAGGAGGGGGGCGGAAGAAGGAGGAGAGGGCGCGCGCGCTGCGAAGGGTCGTTGACGTCAAGAAGCAGCGCCGACCCGCCGCGTCTCCGTTCCCACTCCAATTCGCGCCCCTCCACGCACACGACTACTCGATCCTCGAACGGCCCATCAGGCTGCCGTCGAATTCTAGTAGTGCGCTTTGCACACGCCAGCCTCGTGCCTGTCTCGCGCCCATCCGTTATTGGCGCAAGGCCCTTCATCACCGACACGCGGGAGAATCCCTCCCCACCCCCCTTTGCGCCGAGAAGCATCATCGTCATCATCGCCATCGGCAGCCGCAAACGCAGGAAGCGGGGCCAACAAGCGAGCGCAAAATAACAGCGACAAAGGCCCTCTCGCGCGAGCGTCGACGTCGGCGTCGGCGCCGTCCTTCCTCCCCTCCGTTTTCCTTTGGCGGAACAAACATTGCGCCGCGCCCCCACTCACACAAAGAAAGAAAACGTAATGGCGGACGGCCCCGACAACGCCCCCCCCACGGCCCCAGTCCCCGCCCTCGGCGACGCCCCCTTTGCCCTGCTGCGCGTCCGCGGCGGCAACGCCGTGGGCGCCAACGACGGCGCCTTTGGCGCCTCTCTGGCCGCGCTGGCCGCCGCGCCTCCGCCGTCGACGTCGCCGTCGTCGCCGGGCCAAGCGGGCGCCGGCGACGCGCTGCGCTACGCCATCGTGAGCAACATGATGATCGACGGCCCCCTGCTATTCAGCGCCATGCCGGGCCTCAGGCACGCCCAGAAGCTCGTCGTCATCCAGGCCGACGGTCACGCCAGCGAGACGCGCGCGCAGGCGCAGAGGCTCGATGTCGCCGCGGGCCGCGCCGGCGGCCGCGTCGCGACGCCACAGCCCTTCGTGCCCGACCGGTACGGCAGCCACCACAGCAAGTTCCTGCTGCTGTTCTACGGCTCCGGCATGCGCCTGGTCGTCACGAGCGCCAACTTCATCTCCCCGGACGTCAACCGCAAGACGCAGTCGGTCTTCTGGCAGGACTTCCCGCGCCGCTGGCCGCAGACCGACGGCGAGAAGCGCGCCGAGGCCGGGACGGAAGTGCCGGGCGGCCGCGTCATCGGCCTGCCCGGCGCCCAGCCCCTGCCCGAGCCGCGCGGCGAGGCCGAGCGCTACCTGCGCGCCTACCTGTCGGCCGCGCTGTCGGCCTACCCGCCGCTCCGCCAGGACGCCGCGCTGCTGCTCCGCGAGCATGACCTCTCCTCCGCGCGCGCGCACCTGGCGGCCTCTGTTCCCGGGACGCACTCGGGGCGCACCCTGGCGCTGTGGGGCCAGGCGCGCGTGCGCGACCTGCTGCTGGCGCGGGACGCGCGGCCCGCGCCCGCGCGTTTCTTCGGGGGTGGCGGCGGCGGCGGCGGCGGCGGCGGCGGCGGCGGCGGGGGCGGCGGCGGCGGCGGCGGCGCTGAAGGCGGCCGCACGGCGGTCCAGTGCTCGAGCCTGGGGGTGTGCCACCCTAATTTCCTCGAGGACATCGGCACGTCTTTCGGCGGGCGGCGGCCCGATCCAGCCGTTGCGTGGGCGGAGGGAGGGGAGCAGCAACAGGAGGAGGAGGACGGTGGAGGGGGCGGCGGCTCGCTCAAGCGCAAGGCGTCGGGCGAGGCGGGCGGCGGCGGCAAGCGCCCGGCCCGCGCCGACGCCAACAACGGCAACAGCGGCAGCAAGGCCAAGGGCAAGGGCCGCGCCCCCGCGCGCGCGTCCCTACCCCCGGGCGCCCCTCGCGTCGACGACCTCTTCTGGACCGCCGTGGACGAGGTGCGCGGCTCCGTCGAGGGGTGGGCGGCCGGCGTCTCCATCCCGGCCTCGGCCGCCAACGCGACGCGCCCGCTGCTGCTGCCGCTGATGCGCCGCTGGGGCGACCGCTCCCCTGCGCGCCGCCAGCGCTACGCGCCGCACATCAAGACGGTCGTGCGCTACCTGCCGCCGCCGCCACCCCCTGCCCCCTCTCCTCCTGCGGGCGCTGTCGCCGACGCCGACGCCTCTGCCACTGCCTCTGCCCCTGCCGCCGCCGCCGCCTCCGGCAGCGCCGCCGCCGCCGCCGCCGCCGCCGCCTCTGGCGGCGCCCCGCCCCCGCCCCCGCCCGACCCGAGCAGCAGCGGCAGCAGCGCCGCCTCCAGCTGCCCGGCTGAGGTCGCGCACGTCTACGTCGGCTCGGCCAACCTCTCGATGGCGGCGTGGGGCCAGTTCCAGCTGCAGGGCGCGCAGCTCGGCGTGCTGTCCTTCGAGATGGGCGCGCTGTTCACGCCCGCGCGCGAGGCCGCGTGGCGCGCGAGCGCCGACAGGGGCTTTTGCGCGACGCCCTGGCAGCCCGAGCTGGCGGCGGCGGCCGAGGCGCAGCGCGCGGCGCAGGAGGCCGAGCGCGCCGAGTGCGGCGGCTGCGACCTGGGGCGCTTGGCCGCGCGCGAGGTGGTCTTCTACGCGTGGCACGAGGGGTGCCGGCCGCGGCTGCTGCTCGAGGACCCGCGGCGGCGGGCCGCGGGCGGGGGGGCACAGGCCGGCGCGTGCGCGGCCGGCGGCGGCGCCCCGTCGCCCTCCTCCTCCTCCCCCCCGGCGCTTCCCCCGCTGCTCGTGCCGCTGACCATCCCCTTTTGCCTGCACGCGCCGCAGACCTACCGCGCCGCAGACCTGCCGTGGAACCACGAGAACGTCTGGCCCGGCAGGGACTCGAGGGGGCGTGCGTGCGTGCCCGGGTACCGCACGCACATGTACGGCCACGAGGACCCGACCGAGGCGGAGGAGCCGTGGTGAGCAAGAAAGGGGGGGTTGTGGCGGCAGGGGCGAGGAGAGGGAAGTCGGGGGCGCGCGCGCCCGTCTTTCCGCCCTTTTTTTAGCGCGTTTTGGTGTTTTCTTTGTCAGTAGGCGCTCAGGCCAGTGTACGCGTCACGCTGCCCCTTTATGAAAGCGCACGTCCCAATTGCAAATCATCCCAGCACTGCAAAAAAAACGGCGATGCCAGGTGGGCAAGCGCGCCCCTCCGGTACGCGACACGAGCCGGCGCCGGCGGCTCGATCGCCGAAAGACACGACTCGCTCAATCACACTCTCTCTTTTAAGCGACGCGACACGCAGACACACGCACACACACTTGTCCATTGCGCGTCAATACAGAGCGAGAGGCATCGAGAGGCGCGCGTGCCAACCAAAGCCGAGTGCCCCCCCCCCTTCCAAATCACCTGCTTTCGCCGCCCCCTCCTTCCCACGCCCAATTCAGGCCCCGAGCGATCGCGCCTGCCGCGACTCCGGCAACTCGACCGCGTGTTCTTGCCCTCGTCGCCTGTTCCGCATCGACACCGATCGTTACGAGGGCGCACGCGCACCCATTTTCTTTCCACGGGTGGAAGGTCGCCCCTCCAATCGCGAACGCAGCCCATCGATTCGAGCACACAACATCCCGCGGTCGATGGTGGCCGGAGCCGGCGGTGCGGCCCTGCGCAACAGCCGCGTCGCAGAGAACCCCGGCGCTTGCACCAGCTGCAGCAGCAAGATGCGGCGCGCGGCGGCGGGCGCGCTCGCGGCGGCGGCGCGCGGTCAGCAGCGACGCTGGGCGGCGGCGGCGGCGGCGGCGGCACCAACGACGACGAGCGCAACCGCAACATTGACGGCGTGGCAGCGTGGCCCTCCCTCGCTGCTGCTGACAGGTTCGGCGGCGGCCGCCGCTTACGACCGCCGGCGAGTCCTCGGAGGATTTGAGCTCGCCCCCCCCTTCCGCCCGCGCCCCTTGTCGACAGCGGCTGCGGCCAGAGCCGCCGCCGCTCCCGCCACTGCCGCCGCCGCCGCCTCTCCCGCCGCCGACGCCGCCCCCAAAGCCCTGCCCGCGGCCGGCGACTACGCCGCGCTGCGCCGCCTCACCCAGCTGCACAACACCATGTCGCGCACCAAGGAGCCCTTCGTGCCGGCCTCCATCTCCCCGGCCCGCCCGCGCGCGCGCCAGCAGCTAGTCAGCCCGGACCGCCGGACGGCGCCCGGCGCGCCCCCGCCGCCGTCAACGGCGGCGTCGCTCGCCTCGGCAGCCGACGCCGCCTTTTCCGCCGCCGAGGCCCGCGAGACGGCAACCAGCACCCGCCCGAAAGTGACCATGTACGTGTGCGGCGTCACCGCCTACGACCTGTCGCACATCGGCCACGCCAGGGCGTACGTGGCGTTCGATCTGCTGCTGCGCCTTCTGACGCGGGCGTGCGGCTACGACGTCAGGTACGTGCGCAACTTCACCGACGTGGACGACAAGATCATCGCGCGGGCCGCGGCGGTGCAGGCGGAGCAGCGGCTTCTTCCGGGCGGGAACGGGGAGGGGGTGGCGGCGGCTTCAGCCCCTGGCGACGGCGGCAGCGGCGGAAACGGCAGCGACACCCCCGTTGCCGCCGCCGCCGCCGCCGTCTCTGCCGAGGACGCGCACGCCCTCGCGTCGCGCTTCATCGACGAGTTCCGCGCCGACATGGAGAGCTTGGGGTGCCTGCCCCCGACGGACGAGCCCCGCGCGACCGAGTACGTCCCCCAGATGGTCGAGACGATCGAGCGCATCGTCGCGCACGGGCACGCCTACGCAACTCGCGACGGCTCGGGCGACGTCTTTTTTGACGTCCGGTCTCTCCCCGGCTACGGCCTGCTCTCCGGCCGCACCGACGCGTCCGTCAACCGCGCGGGCGCCTCGGAGCGCGTGGCGCAGGACTCGCGCAAGCGCGACGCGGCCGACTTTGCCCTGTGGAAGGGGGCCAGGGCGGGCGAGCCGAGCTGGCCGTCGCCGTGGGGAGGCGGGAGGCCCGGGTGGCACGTCGAGTGCTCGGCGATGATCCGCGCCGTGCTGGGGGAGGCGGCGATCGACGTGCACGGCGGGGGGCGGGACCTGGTGTTCCCGCACCACGAGAACGAGCTGGCGCAGAGCCGGGCGGCGCTGGGGCCGTGCGCGTGCTGCGAGGCCGACGAGGCGCCGGGCCCGGGGCAGGAGGAGGAGCGGGGGCGGGGGCCGGGCGGAGTCGGCGGCGCGGCACATGAGGGCGCCGAGGGCGCCGCCGCCGCCGCCTCTGCCTCCGCCGCCCCGACCCGCAGGCCCAAACCCCTCCCCCCTCCCGAGGAGCGCGAGTTCGTGCGCTACTGGGTCCACAACGGCTTCGTCAACGTCGACAGCGAGAAGATGTCAAAGTCGCTCGGAAACTTTTTCACCATCCGCGACGCGGCGCGCTCGCACGGCGCGCCCGCGCTGAGGTGGCTTCTGGTCGGGTCGCACTACCGGCAGCCGCTGCAGTACACGGGCCGGGCGCTGGACGAGGCGGCGGACCGGCTGTACTACGTGTACCAGGCGCTGGCGGACGCGGACGCGGCGCTGGCGGAGGCGGCGGCTGAGGCGGCAGAGGCGGCGGCTGCAGCGGCGGTGGCTCCCGCTGCTACTGCCGCGACCGACGGCGCCAGCAGCAACGCGGACAACGGCGGCGGCGGCGGCAAGAAGAAAAAGGCGGCGCCCGCCACGGCCGCCGCGCCGCCGCCCTCGCCGGCCGAGGCCCTCGCCGCCGTGCTCGCCGGCCAGTGCCCTGGCGGCGCGCTCGCCTCGGCCGCCTCGGCCGCCCTCGCCGACGACCTCGGCGCGCCGGCCGCCGTCGGCGCGCTGTCCCCCGCGCTCAAGGCGCTGAACGACCTCCTGCACACGCGCGCGGGCCGGCGCGCGGCCGGCCGGCCGGCGCTCCTGGCGTCCTACCGCGCGGGCCTGTCGTACGTGCTGGACGACCTGCTCGGCTTCGACGCGCGCGACCCGCAGGCGTCGCTCGCCGCGTTGAGGGCGGCGGCGCTCGCGCGCGCGGGCCTGACGGAGGAGGGCGTGGCCCGGCGCGTGGCGGCGCGGGCCGAGGCGCGCGCGGCCAAAGACTTTGCGGCGGCGGACGCGGTGCGGGCCGAGCTGGCGGCCAAGGGGGTGTTTTTGATGGACGCGGCCTCGGGCGGGGGGTCGGCGTGGCGGCCGGGCGTGCCCGAGGCGGAGGAGGGGGAGGAGGGTGCTTGAGAGGGGGCGAGAGAGAGAGGGCGTGGGAGGAGGAGGAGGGGCGCACCTTCTGCCCGCCGGCGCGGCGCCTTGTTTGCCCTCGGACGCCCTCGAGACGCCCGGCGCTTCCTTGCTCATTTTTGTCCTCACGCGCGCGCCTGCTGGCCGTCGGCGTGGTCCCGGTACTCTTTTGGGTATGCGTCATTTGGACAATCATAGAGTCCGGCGACCCTTCAAACGTCCTAAGCGTCGCTGCGTTTCTTGAGCCTGCTGGAAGCTCCCAAATCTCTCTTCGGAGAGCCAACCCCCCGTTTATAGATCGACTTGATCGACCCGCCCGTCGAGCCCAATCAATCCAACGCGAGCAAGCACCCGTCAAACCCAAGCCCTGTCGTTGTCCTCGTGTCGCATTGCACGCCCCAATCGAGCCCCTCAGAAGACGCATCCTCTCTGCCATCATCATCACCCTGGCTCGCATCCCGCACCTCGCCCGTGAGCGTTGACCTCCGGCATCAAGCACGGGCGTGTGCAAGCGCCGACCCTCAAGCACCACCAAGAAACGCCTTGAAAAATTGGGTGAGCAAACGCGCTCGTCAAAGCGAAAGACGCGCGCGGCGAGCGCCCGCCGTCCGCCGCCGGCCCGGAACGCGGCGACGCTAGCGACCCGGGCGCGGCGTCGCGCCTACCATCCGCGCGTCCTCTTGAAGCTCGAGCGAGCACACAAGAGAACGCACGCACACACACGCGCAGCACGCAGCGAGCGCCACTTATCAACAAAAAAACAAATGGCGGAGGAGGCGCGGCAGCGCGCCGCGCTGCTGCGCCAGCAGGCCGCCGGCGCGCTGGCCGAGCGCGACGCGCTGGCCGCCCGCTGCGCGGCCGAGGGCGTGCTCGACGACCAGTTTGCGCAGCTGCTGTCGCTGCAGGACGAGACTAACCCGGACTTTGTGCTCGAGGTGCTGGCGCTCTACTTCGACGACAGCGCGCAGAAGGACCGGCGCATCGCGGCGCTCGTGAGCCTCGACGGCGGCGGCGGCGGCGGCGGCGGCGAAAGCGGCGAAAGCGGCGGCGGCGGCGGCGGCGAAAGCGGCGGCGGCGCGGGCGGAGAGTGCGACTTTGCGGCGCTCGACGCCGTGGCGCACCAGTTCAAGGGGTCGTCCGCGTCGCTGGGCGCGCAGCAGGTGGCGCGCGCGTGCGTCCCCCTGCGCGACGCGTGCGTGGCGCGCGACCTGGCCGCGGCGCGGCGCGGCGCGCAGGAGCTGCGCGCGGCGCTGGCGGCCGCGCGCGCGAGGCTAGAGGCGGTGGCGGCGCTCGAGCAGCGGCGCAAGGACCTGGAGCGGGCGGCGATGGACGCGACGGCGGCGGCAGCAGGCGGCGGGGGAGGATGACGGACGACTCCCAAAAGGTGTAACTTGTGACTGTCGCGCACCATTTTTACCTTGGCATCTGAATAGGGGCGGCGGCGGCGGCAGAGAGCGGCGAGCGGGTCGCACGGGCGGCCCTTTTCTGCTGCTGGCCGCTGAGGCCGCCAGGGGCCGCCGAGGCCGCGGGCGCGACTCTTCACTCGTTCTAGCGCGCAAACCGCGACCCGAGCCCGCCCGTCCCTCGTAGGAAGGCCGCGGCGCCACCCGGGGCGCCCCCGCCCGGCCCGCCGCCCCCGCCCCCGCCCATCGCCGCCTCGCGGTCCCAGGGCACCCAAGGCTCCCCGGCCGCGGCCACCGCCGGCGCCGCCGCCGCCGCTGCCTCCGCTCCGGTCGCGCCCTGCCTCTCCTCCTCCTTGCGCTGCTTCCCCGCCCGCTTTGCCTCCTTGGCCTCGCGCGCCAGCCGCTCCTGGTGCTGCTCGAGCAGCGTCTTCGGGCGGCTCGCGGCGAACGCCTGCATGGCCGCCGCCACGGCCGGGTGGCTGCGCATGCGCTCGGCGTCCCCCTCGTTGCCGGGGGGCGGGCCGGCGCCGGGGAGCGCGCCGCCCGCCTCGCCGCCGCCGCCGCCCAGCCGCCGCGGCCCCCCGGCCGCCCCCCCGCCCCCGAGCGCGGCCGCGGACGGCGCCGGCGCCGGCCCGCGCGGCCCCGCGGCACCCGGCGGCGGCTCGGTCCACGCCGCGCGCGCGGCGGCCGAGGGCGCGGCCGCAGCGACGCCGGCCTTCGAGAAGGCGCGCTGGCTCGTCTGCGCCGCGGCGAGGGCGGCGGCGGCGCCGGCGGGCGGGCCGCGGCGGGCGGAGGGGAGGCTAGTCATCCACTCTTCGCGCGCGGCGGGCGCGAGGGGGCCTCCGGCTGTGGCAGCAGCAGCAGCCGCAGCATCAAAGGCAGGGGCCTCGCCGCGCGCGCCCGCCCACTCGGCCGCGCGCTGCTGCGCGCGCGCGGCGGCCAGGGCCTCGAGCCTGAGCGCGCGGTCGTCGAGCGCCGCGTCGGCGGCGGCTCGCGAACGCGCGTCGCGGAGGGCGCGCGACGCGGCCGAGGCGGCGTCGAAGGCGCGGCGGGCGGCGTCCCTCAGTGCTTGGGCCGCGTCGGGGAACTTGTCCGGGTGCACCAGCAGGGAGACGCGCCAGTAGCGCTTGCGCACCTCCTCGGCGGTGGCGGCGCGCTCGAGGCCCAGGATTATGTAAGGGCTGGCGGCGGCGGCGGCGGCGGCAGCGGCGGCACTTCGATCCGGCGGCGGCGGCGCGGCAGCGGCGCCGGCGCCGGCAAACGCGCGCGCCAGGTTGCCCTGCGCCTCCTCCTCGTCGCGCAGGGCCGTCAGGATGCGACGCACCTCGGCCTCGCGCGCGTTGGCCGGCACCGCGTCGTCCTCGAGCAGGGCCTCGGGCGGCGGCGGGCCCACCATCTCTTCGTCGTCGTCGTCGCCCTCGGCGTTTCCGCCGGCGGCGGCGGCGGCGGCCGCCGCGGCCGCCGCCTCGGCCTCTGCCGCGGCCGCCGCCGCGCGCGCCGCTGCCGCCAGCTGCTCTGGCGCGGGCATGGCAGGACCGATCGGCGCCGCGCGCCGCATTGACGTCGAGGGCATCTGGGACCCCATACCGGGCGCGTCATCGGCGCTGGGCCCGGCAGCAGCGGGAGCAGGGGCCGCCGCCGCCGCCGCCGCCGCCGAGGACAGCGCCGCGTCAAACGCGGCCGCCAGCGGCGCCCCCGCCCGTCCGCGCGGCGCAAACCACTCGCCCCCGGCCTCGGCGGCCCCCAGCGCCGCCAGCGCGCGCTCGAGGGCCACGCGCAGCCCAGCGTCCGCGACGCCGCCCAGGGCCGCGCTGCGCCCGCCGTCCAGCAGCGCGAGCAGCGCGCGCGCCTCGGGCACCGCCTCGGGGAAGCGGGCGGCGAGCGAGGCGGCGGCGGCGGCGGCGGCGGCAGAGGAGGACGAGAGCGGGGGCGGCGCCGCTGTCGGTGCTGCTGCGGCGGGTGGTTGCTGTTGCTGGGGCTGCTCCGGCCGGTGCCGCTGCTGCTGCTCGAGCGGCGGCGACTGACGCCTGCGCTCGCGGCTGCGGCTGCGGTCCCGCCGCCTGTGGCCGCTGCGCTCGCGGCCCTGTGCTGCTTCTCCTCGCCGGTCCGTACGGCGCTCGCCGCCGCCGACCGCCACCGCCGCCGACCGGTCGCGCCGCTCCTCCTGTGCCCCCCGCTCCCGGCTGCGGCTGCGGGTGCGGTGTCGCCTCCTGTGGCTGCTGCCGCCTTCCGACCGGTGGTGGTGGTGGTGCCGGTGGCGGTGCCTGCTGCCGTCTTGCTCCTCCTCGGCGTGTCGGGAACCGGTGCCTCCTTCTCCTCTCGTGCTGCGCCGCTCCTCGCGGTCCTTTCCTCCTTCGGGCGGCGCCATGGGTGCCCGAGTGATATTGTGATATGTTGGTGAGCAATCGGGATTGTGTGCTTCTGTGGAATGGATTGAGCGTTTGCCTTTTCTCGAGATTGCTGACAAATCACCGTCGGGCAGCAAAAGCACCGCGCCCTCCCGCAGCAGACACCGCCCGCAAATCATATTTCCTCCTCGCCCTGACCTACTATTGACCCTAGCCAACAACAACAGCACTCACGATGCTCGCCGTCAAGCCCTCGACGGTACGTCTGCCTGAAGAATGTCGATGTCTCTTCACCCCTCTCCTGCCTCATCGTCTCACGGATCCGCCCCCGCCTCTCTCTCGCCCCTCCGACACACACAGGTCGCGCGCGCCGTCTCGCGCCGCGCCACGGTCACGGTTCGCGCCGAGGCCGTCTCGCGCCGCGCCATCTTTGCCGGCCTCGCCACTGGTGAGGAAGAGAGAGGAGGGGATTTTGTGTGTTTGCGCGGGCCGCCCGCGCCAGGCAAAAGGCCGGGCGAGGCGGCGACACGCTTGGTTGCAGATGAACGGCGCCTAAAGATTCGACGACGTGCGCCCAGGGCGCATCCGGCACCCGCGATGCCGCGATCTCGGGGGTTGGGGGACAACGGGGCGACGCCGCGCCGACGGCGGCGCGCGGTCGCCGCCGACGGCGCGCGACGCCTGGTGCCTGGCCCCTCGAGGCTGCTCCGACATCACACCGCCCCTCTCTCACACGCGCGCTCTCCGAAATAATCACCACCGCAACAAACCAACCTAAAAAACAGCCGCCGCCGCCGCCGTGCTCGCCCCTGTTCGCGAGGCCGCCGCCGTCGTGCTGCCCTGGCAGGAGTCGACCGGCGGCATGGTCTCGGGCGGCGGCAGCTCGCCCAAGTCGCCCACGCGCGCGTCGATGTGAGCGAGCCATGCATCCATCTGCCGTCTGTTCGGCTTTGCGTCGGGCTCCCGACGAGCGGGGACCCTTTTCTTCGGCGGCAACGGCTGCTTTTCTCCCGAGGAGCGCAAAAAAAGCTGCCAAGAGCGCGAGGGCCCCTCACTTCTCTCTCTCCTCCCGCACCGCCCCCACGACCCCACGACCGGAACAAAACCAAACGCACAGGTCGAGCTACACGCTCGAGGGCACCAAGAAGCAGGGCATCACCCCCAAGCGCCGCGCCAAGCTCCTGGCCAAGACGCGCGAGGCCGCCGCGGCCAAGTCGACGCCCCAGTAGAGAAAGGCGCGCGGCCTCTTTACGCCGAAACGCGGCAAGGGGCGGGGGGCGGGGCGGGAGGCGGGGGGGCGGGCGGCGCGGAACAAACGACGCGCGCGGGGTTCGTTTCCGTCCGGCGTTTTCCGAGGGTGGCGGGCGGGGCACCCCGAGCGCGCGGCGACGGCCGTTTGACGGCCCACGGCGGGCCGACCGAGTGGCGGTCGCGCCCCCCCCCCGCGCTGGCACCCCTGTGCTCGCTGCTCGCCCGCCTCCCCCCCCTCTAGAACAAAAACCCGCCGTCCTCTCGTCCCGCTGCGGCGCTCTTCTTCTTCTTCTCCTCTGGCGCAACGTCTTTCTGTTTGTCGATGTGTAATCAGTGTCTTTGTTGTCGTATTCCATGTTCACGCGCGCTAAAAAGGAGTGGGCGCCGTCCAAGCTCTGAAAAGGGAGGAGAGAAAACAAAAAAAAAGAGGGAAATCAAAAGGGCGACGACGGTAGGGAGGGGAGGACGACCGCGACGACCGCGACGACCGCGACGACCGCGACGGGGTCTTGCTTGCGTCTTTGGTTCCATGGGGGGCTTGATGATTGCGAGGGGCACAGGTGAGAAGCGACCGCGCGGGCCGGCGCTTCCACCTGTGCGTGCGCGTGCGGGGAGAATCCCGCTGCATACTCTAAAACATAAAATTAATCAAATGCACGGCGGCGGCGGGCGCCTCCTTGCCCCGCTGCCTAATGCAGGATGAGCGGCCGCTGCTCCCACAGAGCGCCCCCGTCGTAGATCGGCCGGAACGTCTCGTACGTGCGCACCAGCTCCGCGCGGTACGCCGCGTGCACGCTCTCAACCGCGGCCGCAAACTCAGGCGTCCCACGCTCGAGCGGCCCGCCCCCGTCCGCCCGCCGGGGGACGGGCACGGGCGCTCCGATTGCCTGCATCAGCCGCACGCGCCGCGGGCAGGGCAGGTTGCCCTCGCCCAGCAGCAGGCCCAGGGACACGCGCAGGCGGCGGCCCAGGCGCTCGAGCCAGCGCGGGCCGAAGCGGAACAACAGGCTGTTGCCAAAGTAGTAGACGGGGACAATGTCGGCGCCGGCCTCGACCGCCAGGGAGACAAACCCGCGGCGCTGAAGAATGACAGCGTGCTCGGCAGAGGAGAAGGCGCCGCCTTGGTCTTGTGGGCTGTTGTCGCCGTCGTCGCCGTCGTCGTTGTTGCTGTCGCTGCGCTCGTCGTTCTTGTAGCCGCCGCGGCTCTTGCCGTTGTCGTCGTCGTCGTCGGTGCCGTTGCCGGCGCGTTTGCTCTTGCTGCTGCTGCTGCCGCGGATCTTGCAGGCGTCGCTTTGCTTGCCGCTGCCGCCGCCGCTGCCGCTGCCGCCGGCGCCGGACAAGAAAGACGACGGGAAGCCGCGAGAGGAGGAGGACGACGCCGGGCGCCCGCCCCCGCCCCCGCCCCCTCCTCCCCCGGGCGCGTACAAATACATCTCGGCGACCCCGCCGGGCGCCAGCCCCACCGACGCGCGCTCGTCCCTCAGCGCGCGCAGCAGCGCCGCCCGGTCGGCCGGCACGCACCCGAGCCACCTCATGCCCTGCCGCCAGCCCGGGCACCAAAACACGGCCGAGGCGGCGCCGCCCAAAAAGCGCCTGCCGGGCCAGCCGGCCTCCTCGTGGCACGTCATCCCCAGCAGCTGCGCCAGCGGGTAGGCGCCGTGTGGGTAGGAGGCGAAGAGGTAAGGCTTGTGCGGGTCGAGCGCCGGGGCGGTGGGAGAGACGGCGACCGAGTAGGAGAAATAGCGGCGGACCAAGGAAAGCAGGCGGCCGCGGCGGAGGGCGGGCCAGGGGCAGGGGAGGGGCAAGGGGAGCAGGAGCGGCGCGAATGCGAGCGCGAGGGCGGCGAGGCCGCAGAGGGCGGGCGCGGGGCGGCCGAGCGCGAGCGCCAGCAAGGAGGCGGCGCCGAGCGCGGAGAGCCAGTAGGGCGCGCCGCACCAAAGCGTGAGGAGGGCGGCGACGAGGCAGGTCTCGGCGCGGGTGAGCGGGGGCATGCCCGGGTCGACGGAGCGGCGCGCGGGGGTGGTGGCGGGGACATCATCGGAAGTCGGCTTGGCGGCCGCTCCGCCGCCTTTTGAAATCGGGGGAGGCGGCCAAATCGCCGCGAGAGCGGCGAGGCGCGCGGCGAGCGACATGCTCGGCGGAGAGAGGGGGGGCCGGGGTTTCTTTGCCGAGCCCCGTCGTCCTCGGATGGGGGACTGCGGACGGCGCGGAGAGAGAGAGGAGGGGGGAGGAGCGGAGGGAGTAGCGACGGGTGAAAGGAGGTGTAGTTTGAGCGGGGAAGGCGGTTTGGCGAAGCGAGCGAGCGGGCACCGTGTTTCAGCGCGCGCGCGCGCGTGTGCGGAAAGAATAGCGGCAGGGACTATTTAGGCGTGTGAGCGCCCTCCCGCATGTAAGACCGGGGCGCGCGCGCGACGACAGCCGCTGGAAGCCGCCGCCGCCGAATCTCGACGTCCTCCGCCGCTGCGCGCGCGTCGCGCCTCTCTCTTTCGTCCGAAATTGGCCAGCGCAATGGGCGGCCGCACAGCTAATCGGCAGCCCCGGACCATCCAAATGTGCTTCTGATCGCCTAGCGCCCAACGCCCCTACCAGTGATCACAGACAGAGAGGGCGCGTACAAAAAAAAACAGACGCAGGGGGGGGATCCCATGTCTCCTCTGCTGCCCGCGGTCCCCGCCGCGCTGGCGCTCGCGGGCGTCACCGTGCTCGCGCTGTCGTTTGGCCTGTACCTGTCCCTGCAGCTGGCGTGCGGGACGCTGATCTGGCGCACGCAGGACCTCAAGAAGCGCTACGACGCCGAGTGGGCGCTCGTCACCGGCGCGAGCAGCGGTGAGCCGACGTCCCTCCCTTTCGTTCCTCTTTTGTTCTCTGTCCCTCCCTCCTCCCTTTTAGTCCATCCTCACGCCTCCGGTCCCCGCCACGACCGACCCGCAAAAACAATCAAACGCAGGCATCGGCAAGTCCCTCGCCGACGCGCTCGCCGCCCAGGGCCTCAACGTCGTGCTGGTGGCCCTCGGCGACGCCGCGCTCGACGCCGCCGCCGACGACCTGAGGGCGCGGCACCCCCGGCTCGCGTTTCGCGCCGTGGGGTGCGACCTTTCAAGCCCTGGCGGAGCGTACATGGGCGCGATCGCCGAGCAGACGCGCGACGTGCACGTGCAGCTGGTGTTCTGCAACGCCGGGTACATCCTCCCCGGGTTTTTTCACACGCGGACGGAGGAGCAGGTGCGTTTTTGCCTCTGTTTTGTTCCGTTCTGTTTTCGGGGCCAAGGCGAGGCGAGAGGCGCGGCGCCGGGCTTCCTCTCTCGCTCGCGTCTCCTCCCAACACAACAACGCCAACAAACAACAACACCAATCGACCCAACCAAAACCAAACCAAACAAACCCGCCAGGTGGCCGCCAACATCGAGTGCAACGCCTCGAGCGCCGTGCGCGTCACCCACCACTTCCTCCGGCGCCTGCTGGCCTCGTCCCATTGCCGCGGCTGCTTCGTTTTCACCTCCTCGGCCAGCGCCGTGCTTCCGTCGCCCTTTGCCGCCACCTACGCCTCGACAAAAGCGTTCGTGAGCATGTTTGCCGCCAGTCTCGGCCCCGAGGTCCGCAGCCGCGGCATCGACGTCCTGGCCGTGCACCCGAGCCCCGTGGCGTCGCGGTTCTACGACGCGGCGACGGGCGGCGCGGCGATCCCGATGCTCGACGCGTTCAAAAAACTGGCGGTGGCGCCGGAGGCCTTGCCCGACGTGATTTTCGCCTCGGTCGGGCGCTGCCTCTGGAAGGACGTGGGCCCCGTGGCGTACGCGTTCCGCCTGGTGGACAAGGCGGTGGACCTGGGGGCGCTGTTCTCGCTGGCGGCGCCGCTGATGCACCTGCTGCCGGACTACCGGGCGCAGCTGGCCAAGGAGCGGGCGGCGGCGGGCGGGGCGACGGCGGCGACGGGCGGGGCGGCCACAAAAAAGGCGGCCGCGCTGCGCGCGCGTCCGGCGGCGGGCAAGGCAAAGTAGAATGGTTGTTTGGCGGCTGCTGGTGGACGCCATCCTCCGAAAAACGAACGATGGGGAGCGCGACTCTTTTGCAGACCAACCACACTCCTAAGAACATTCGGAAATCGAATAAACGGCCGAGTCTCGTTCGAGCTGCACCGGCGACCCCGCGCGTCGTCGCCCCGCCGTGCAAAGCGGACCCGCCCGACCCACAGACCCCGACGCGCGCCGAAACGTCGCGCATCTTTCGTCCGCCCCCTCACCTCGTTCTGTGCTCTCGCTCAATCGCAACCGCAAACTCCACGTCGCACACAGCAAATCCTCACTCATCAAACAACGCGCGCGCGAGACTCAAGAAAGAGGAGACACCACGCAAGTCGGAGAATCCAAACCCCCACAAACACCACAAACGCGAAGGAACCAAAGAGAGGATGTCGTGGCTCATGGACCGCGTGCGGCGCGCGGGCGCCGGCGCGACATCAGCCAACGGCACCACCAGCGGCTCGCGCGCGCGCGCCCCGGCCGCGCCCGCGCCGCTGTGGCGCCCGCCCACGGCAGCCCGCGGCCCCGACGGCGTCGTCGCCGCCGCCGCGACGTCCCCGGCCGCCGCCGCCTCTGCCGTCGCCTCTGCCCCCGCGGCGACCGCCACCACCACCATGCCCACCGAGGCCGCACGCGCCACCCTCGTCGGTAACGCGCGCGAGGTGCCCGGCCCCTCCCCGATCCCGGCCGCCGCCGTCTCCGGCACGATCCCCGCCTGGCTCCGCGGCGCGCTCGTCGCAAACGGCGGCGGCGACTACGGCGGCACCGACCACCTTTTCGACGGCCTCGCGAGCGTGGCACGTCTTGGCATCAACGAGGGAGGAAGTGACGAGCAGGCCACGTTCGCGCAGCGCATGATCTGCACTCAGGCGTACGAGCTCAAGCAAAAGACGGGAAAGCTGGCGTTCCGCGAGTTTGCGACGGCGCCGCCGCCCGACCCGCCCGGGTTTGTGGGCGAGGCGCGCGCCGTGCTCGCGCAGCTGGCCGAGCTGGTGACGGGCAAGGCCAACTTCACGGACAACGCGTCGGTTAACCTGATCCCCGTGGCGCTGTCGCAGGCGCAGGTCGAGGCGTTCCGGGCGACGGGGGGCGCGGGCGGCGGCAGCAGCGAGCCTGCGGCAGCGGCGGCGGCGGCGGCGGCAACAGCGACGGAAACCACCACCCGCCCGCTGCTGCTGGCCATCTCTGAGACGCCTGGAGCCTCCTACCTGGTCGACCCCCGCACCCTGGACACCGTCTCCCGCGCGGCGCCCGACCCGGCCGCCGACGGCGTGCCCGGCATGCTGACGACGGCGCACCCGGCCCGCCTGCGCGGCGGAAAAGAGGTCGTCAACTTCACGCGCACGCTGCCCAACGGCGGGATGCACGTTTACAAGATGGCTCTGTCGGGGCCCGACGCCTTGAAGCGGCAGGCGCTCGCGTTTATCCCCGACCGCCGCAAGATGAGCCCGACGTGGGTGCACGACTTTGCCGCCACCGACGGCTACGCCGTGATTCTCGAGGCGCCGATCTACATGAACCTCGCCTCCCTGATGCTCGGGGGAGACCGCCAGCCCAAGGGGGGGTTGGTCCCCGGCGCCTCGGACTACGTCTTCATGGACTGGGCGCCTCTGGACGGCGTGCGCGTGGTGGTCGTCCGGCTCGACGGCTCCGAGCCGACGCGCTACTACTCGATCGCCGAGCCCTTTTTCGTGTTTCATTTCGGTAACTGCTTCCTGACGACCGACGACGCGGGGAACAGGTGCCTGGGCGTGGACCTGGCCTCGTACGACGACCCTGCGATCCTGAACGACCTGAGGCTGGCGCCGCTCCGGGCGGGCGGCGAGGCGCTCGGCGACCGGCGCGGCGGGCACGGCCCCGGCGGCCGCGAGGGGGAGGTCTCGCGCAGCCGCTACGTGCGCCTGACCATCCCGCTGGACGGCCCCGCGGGCGCCGGCACCGTCGAAAGCCCTACCGCCATCGCGGCGCCCGTGCCGCTGACGCGCGCCGACGACCCGCACCTTCAGTTTGTTGAGTTTCCCTGCGTGGCGCCGGCGTACCGCGGCCGCGCCGACTGCCGGTACGCCTACGCCCTCTGCGCCGTGCGCCCGACAAACATGGGCAACGCCCTGGCCAAGATGGACCTTCGCACGGGCGCCAGCAAGGTGTGGCACGAGCCGGGCGGCGCCCCGGGCGAGCCCGTGTTCGTGCCGAGGCCGGGCGGCGAGGGCGAGGACGACGGCGCCGTGCTCGCCTTTGTGGCGGCGCCCGGGGGCGGGAGCTTCGTGGTGGTGCTGGACGCGCGCGAGTGGACCGAGGTGGCGCGCGTGAGGCTCCCGGCGGGCGTGCCGTACCGGTTCCACGGGGGGTGGATGCCGGCGGCGGCGGCGTAAGGGAGGCGAGCTGAAACAAAACGTGACGGTATCCTCACTCGAGCGCCTTTTTGTTCTCTCGTTTCCTTTGTTGTTGTTTGCACCTGTACTTTTGTATTTGTAAAACGCATGCCTCTGTTTTATTCATCTATGGAAGAGAGGCCTCTGCTCGTGGCGGCGCTGCTGGTCGTGCTGCCGCTGACAATGCTGCGGTCGCGGCCCCCCCTCGCCGCGGCCTCTTGCTCAGCGGCGACGGCTGCGTCTGCTGCTGCGACAATTGAGACGGCAGCGAGGCGCACGCGCCCCCTCCGGCCGCAAACGGCTGCATGCTGCAGGGGATAAAGTCGCCCAGGGACAGCAGCAGGCCCAAACCGCCGCCGCCGCCGCCGTCGTCCTCGGCGCAACACGTGTCGCTCACCACGTCGCGCCCGGCCATGGACGAGTCGGGAGCGGCAACGGCGGGAGCGGCGGCGGCGGCGGCGGCGGCGCCCCGAAACGTGAGCGCGCGGCGCATCGGCCAGCCAGCCGCGGCATCGGCAGCGGCGTCTCCCTGGTCGCGGCCGCAGCCGCAGTCGGCGTCTCCCTGGTCGTCAACGTCGCCGTCGTCGCGCGCGCGCGCCCCCGCGATCTGCGCCTCCTCGTGCTGGGCGTCGTGCCCCCCGTTGCTGCCGCCGCCGCCGCCGCCGCCGCCGCCGCCTTTGCTCTGCCCGCGGGCGACGGCCCCCTGCTGCTGCTGCTGCTGCTGCTGGTGCTGCGGCGCCGAGGCCAGGGCGCGCAGCGGCCCCTCCGCCTCGGCCTCGGTGGCTGCCGCCGCGCGCCGCGCCGCCGCCGCCGCCGCCGCCAGCGCCTCTGGCAGCAGGGCTTGCCTCAGGCGGCGGCGGGCCGTGGTGGTGGTGGCGGTCGCGGGGGCGCCCGTTGCGGCGGCGGCGGCGGCTCCCGCGGTGCCCGTACCGCAGCCCTCCGCGGCAGCAGCAGCAGCGCGGGCGCCGGCGGCAAAGGGGGTCGCCGGCTCGCGCGCGGCCAGCGGAGTCCTCGTCGCCGGCCGCCCCCAGCTGCCCAGAGCGACCGCCGCCGCCGCCGCCGCTCTCGGGAGGCCGAGGAGGCCGCCGCCGGCCGCGCGCGCGCCCCGCCCCTCCCCCCCGCCGCCCCACCGGCTCAGCGCGCGCGGCGCCTCGTCGTCGCGCGCCCAGGCGATCAGCCGGCGGTCGTCGCCCGAGGTCACGAGCGCCTGCTCGCACCACGCGACGCCGGTCACCTCGCCTTCGTGCGCGCCCAGCACCGCCAGGGGAGGACGGTGGCAGTGAGAGGGGGAGGAAAAGTCGGGGCCGCCGCCGCTGCCCCCGCCGCCGCCGCACCCGCTAGCGTCAAAAAGGAGCAGCGCCCCCTCCGGGCCGCCGGCGGCCACGCAGCGGCCGTCCGGCGACCAACACGCGCGCACGTAGAAAGACCGGCCGCTGGAGGCGGCGCCGCCGCCCGCAGCGGCGGGCGTGGTCGGTGGGGGCGTCCCGGCGGCGGACGGGGGCGTGGCGCCGGCGGCGGCCGCTCGGCCGTCGTGCCGCCTCGGCGGCGACGCGCCCTCGTTGTCGGCCTGCTGCTGCTGCTGCTGCTGCTGCTGCTGCTGCGACCACGCGGCGCAAAAGTCGCGAGGAAGCGCTGGCAGGGTCAGATGCGGCGGCAGAGGCGGGTTGGCGAGGACGGCGCCGGGTCCCCCCTGGCCGCCGTCGCCGCCATACGCCAGCCGCACGGCCGCGGCCGCCGCAGCCGCGGGCGGCGCCGCCAGCACCGCCAGTAGGCCCGCCCCGTTGGCCGCGCGCGGGTTGCCCAGCGACGCGCAGTCGTACAGCAGGTGCTGCCCGGCCACGGTCGACGCGAGCAGGCGTTCGCCGCGGCCTGGGCTGACGGACAGGCAGGACAGCGCGCGCGCGGCCCGGGCGCCGTGCGGGCGCGGCGGCGCGGCGAGCCACGGCTGCGGCAGCGCCTCGGCGCCGCGGACGGCGGCCAGGCACGCGCGGCGGTTGGCGGCGTCCCTGCGCTCGGGAGGCCGGGCGCCGCTGCCGCCGCCGCCGGACAAGCACCGCAGGTCCCACAGCCGGACGACGCCGTCGGCCCCGCCCGCCGTCGCGAGCAGCAGCGGCAGGGCCGCGCTTGCTGCCGCCGCCGCCGAGCCGCCGCCGCCGTCGCCGCCGCCGCCGCCGCCGCCGCCGCCGCCGCCGCCGCCGCAGGCCCCCGGCAGGAAGGCCAGCGACGACACGAGGCCCGGCTCGGGCGCGCGCGCGCCCCGCGGCCGCCGGCGCTTGGCCCCGGGCGCCGGGCACGGCGGCGGGTGGGCGGCGTCGATGCGGCCGACGGGGGACGAAAAGGATGTGGCGGCGGCGGCGGGGGGGCGGCCGGCGGCCAGGGCGGCAGCGCCGCCGCTGCTGGTGCCGCCGCCGCCGCCGCCCGCAGTCGCTGCTCCCCCGGACCTGCCCCCGACCCGCAGATCCCACAGCAGCACGCAGCCGTCGCGCCCGCACGACGCCACCAGCGGGGGGCCGTCGCCGCTGCCGCCCCCGCCCCAGGCGCGCGCCGCCTTGACGCCCCCTGTGTGCCCCAGGCACGCGCCCAGGCAGCGCCCCGTCTCGGCGTCCCAGGCCGTGACCGTGCGGTCCGCGCTGGCGGTCAGCAGGCTCCGGCCGCCCCTGGCCCACTGCACGTCGAACACGAGGTTGTCGTGCGCGCGCCAGCGCAGGCGCCAGGGGTTGCCGGCGTCGCCGCCGCCGCTGCTTTGGCCGCCCCGGCCGAGCGCCGCCACGCCCGCCCGACCACGCTCGTCCGCAACGGCCAGCAGGCTGCCGCAGACGGCGACGGCCGTCGGGACCGCGGGCAGCGGACCGCTGGCGCCACCGGCCTCATCGTCGTCGTTGTCGTTGTCGGGCGCCCAGAGCGGAATGCCGCGGGTGGCGCGCAGCTGCGTCGCTGAAAGGCCAGAGGCGCCGGCGCCGGCGCCGTCGCCCCCGCCGCGGCCGAGCAGCTCTCTGCGCGCGATGAACGCGGCCAGAGACGACGACGATGATGCCATAGTGCGCGTTATCGTTGGTGGCTGCCTCACGCGGCAAGTGGCGGGGGGGCGGTCGCCATCATCATCATCGTCGTTTGGCGACGCGGAAGAAAACTGTCGCGTTTGAATGCGATCAATGTGTGCGCCTTGAGCAACGCGCGTTGGAGGCCGGGCGACGCTGGTTTGGAACAAAGCGAAGGACAGCTCTTTGGGGCGCGAGCACGAGGACGCGCGGATAAGACACCGCCTTGTCATTCAAACAGTCTGCGCGCGCGGTCGCCGATGAAGAAGCGGCGCCGCGTCCTCTTTCTTGTCACCTTGAATTGAGCTTCCTCATGCTCAATGTTGAATTGTCGGCGCGATTGAATTGTCGGCGCGCGCGCGTGTGTGTGTGTGTGTGTTTACACGCGATGTAAAAGCGAGAAATGGTCCTGCCATCTTGGTGTCTGTGTTGATAGATTTGTTGACGATGCGCCGCCGACGAGGGCTTGCAAGCGCAAAGCGCGTCTCTCCCTCTCTCCCCCCCGAGACGAAAAAAACGACGACGCTCCAGAAAGAAAAAAAAGTCCCGCTCTCTTCAGGCCGCCGCCACCGTCGAGCGGTACTCCGTGCGCGCCGCGCCCGCTCCCACGCCCTCGTCGTCGCCCTCGCCCCCCACGCTGATGTCCACCGCCGGCCGCATCGCCGCGCACGCGGCCAGGGCCACGTGCACGTCGTCGGCCAAGAAGGCCGAGAAGGCGGCGGCGTCGCCCGTCGCGCCGGCGTCAACCGCCGGGAACGCCTGCTGCTCCAGCACGTAGTCGAACCGCGGCGCCCACTTGCGCGACCCCAGCCGGGCCGTGTAGCTGCAGTTGTCCACCATGAAGGCCACGCCGCGCGCCTTCATGTAGGGGTTGAGTGAGTCGACGGCCTCGATGATCGACTCGTTGCAAATCTCCGAGTAGGGGTGCCCCTTCTCGCGCAGCACGATCACCGTCGCCATCATGGTCGCGACGTAGACGCCCGCGGTGAAGGGGTCCAGCGGCGCCTCCGGGGCGCCCTTGCCCGCGCGCGCGGCCCGCACGCGCTGCCCGACCTGCCACATGTGCGTGCCGTCGATCTTGCCCATGGGGAAGCGGCCAAAGCGCTCTCCCGCCTGCACGACTGAGCGGATCTCGTTGCCCGAGGCCACGTCCTCGTAGATCTCAAAGCACACGTCCATCGCGGGCCCAAGCGAGGCGCCGTATGCCCGCTCGAACTCGGCCTTGCCAGCTGCGTCGAGCGACGCGTACACGGCGGGCATCCCCTGGGTCGAGATGATGCGGCTGACGGGCCCCGTGATGCAGTCGACCGTGCGCGAGAACGCCTCCTCGTCGGACGCGCCCGCGCGCGTGTACCGCCGGAACAGGGCCTCGACCATGCCGTGCACGGCGCCCAGCAGGATGCACCGCTCGCCGTAGATGTCCGACTTGTACTCGCTCTCCAGGGTGGTGTAGAAAGCAAACGGCGCGCCGACGGCCACCGCCCACCCGATGGCCAGGTCGGTGGCCGTGCCGGTGTAGTCCTGGTGCACGGCGAAGGACGAGTTGATGCCCGCGCCGTTGACCGCCTTGCCCTGCTCGTACAGGCGGCGCACCGAGGGGCCCATGCCTTTCGGGGCGACCAGCACCACGTTGACGTCCTTGCGGAAGCCCGCGCCGTCGGATTTCATCACGCCGAGCAAAAAGCCGTGCGACAGGCCGAGCGTGGCGCCGGGCTTCATGGCGGCGAGCACGCGCGGGTACAGCTTGGCCTGTTTTAATTATTGTTTTGTTTTGTTTTGCTCCGTTGTTGTTGATGGCGGGGTTAAGAGCGGGCTGGTGCTGCTGTGCTTGAAAAGCGAGCGCGCGAGCGAGGAGCGGCGCGCGCGCGCGCGCGCCGCGCGGTCGACGGCGGCGAGAGCGCGGGCGAGACACCCGCCGCCGCCGACCCAGAAAAAGCGAGACGGAAAACGCACCTGCGCCGCGTCCGAGATGAGCAGGATGACCATGTCGGACGACGCGACGACGTCGAACACCTCGCCCAGCGTGCCCTTGCCCTGGGAGAAGCCGCACGCCTCGGCCTCGGCCCACGACGGCGACTCGGCGCGGAGCCCGATCGCGACCGTCACGTCCATGCCCGCCTCGGCGAACGAGTCGCGCAGGTTCTGCGCCTGGGCGGGCGCCTGCGAGCCCCAGCCGATGACGCCGATCTTCTTGATGCCGGCGAATGCCTTGGGCAGCAGCTTGAAGCGGTCGCGGCCGCCCTTGACGACGTACTCCTCCGTGCCCGGGCCGGCAAACTGCACGAGCTCGCGCTCAAAGACGCGCGACTCAAAGGTGCGCTCGGCTGGGACGGCCTGCATGGCGGCGGCGGCGGCGGCCGCGACCCGCACGGTGCGGCGGGCCGCACGCGGCGCGGAGGCCGGGCGGGGCGCGGCGGAGACCACGGGCGAGGCGCGCGCAGCCGCCACCTTTTGGGAAGCGTTCATCATCGCCATCTCTCTTTGGGGTCGTGGGCGGCTCTGGTTTACGGATGAGGTAGGATGGGGGGGTGGCTCCCACACACGCGCGCGTCGTCACTGTGAAGTTGAGAGAGTGAAAGAGGGAGAGGCAAAGACTGCAAGGCGGGCGAGGGCTTTTGCTGTTGGTGCTGCTCCTCGCCCCTCTCCTCACTCTCTCTCCTCCTCCGCGACCCGCCTCCTGCTCCCTCGACAAACGAGGCCGCGCGCAATCGAGGTCGGGCGCGAGCGCGAGCGATCCAGCGACGATCCTAGCAGTACTTGCTTCTCAAGGGATCAGCAGCTCCCATGCAGCGCGCGCTCTCGTGGGGCGATTTTGCATCGCTGCGTGAAACGCGCCGGCGATCGGCGACACCTCGCCTCTCGCTCGCGACGCTCTCCTCTCTCACAATGGTGCATCTTACAAACGAACACACACGCGGATCAGTGGTGCTGTTGTGCGCCGACCTCTGCGGAAACGAAACACGAGCCGACGCTCAAATGAGGGGGGGAGGAGAAACGATACGAACCAAGAAGGGCAAAAACGACGGGGCGCGCGCAGCCGGGGGCGGACCGAGGGGCGCGGGACCGCTCGCGGCGCGAGGGCCCGAGAGCGCGCGCTCTCGACGGCAGCGGGCTCTCGTGCGTGTGTGCGCGCTGCTTTCGTTGTTGTTTTGTGCCCGCGCGCCCGTCGAGTGTGTCGGAGCGCGTCGAGGCAGTGCAATTGTTCAGACAAGGGGAAGAAAACAAGGCTCGCGCCGTGAGAGTCTCACGCTGCGGGCGCGTCGCCGCCGGGAGCAGGGGCGGCGGCAGCCGCGGGCGGCTCGGCCGCCGACGCCGGCGCCGCCACCTCGGCCGCCGCCGCTGGTGCTGCCGCCTCGGCCGCCACGGGCTCGGGCTTGGCCGCCGCGTCCACCTCCATGGCCGCGGCAGGCGCGGGGGGCGCCGCCTCGTCCGGGGGAGCAGCAGCAGCAGCAGCTGCAGCAGCCACTGCCGCAGACGCACCAGCATCGCCGTTGGCGGCAGGAGCGGCAGGCGCCGCCGCCGCCGCCGCCTCGGCCGCCGCCCCCGCCCCTGCTGCCGCCCCTTCTTGCGGCCCTCTCTCGGCCTCCTGCAAGCCCGCCGCCCCCGCCGCCGCCGCCGGGACCGACTCGCCGCGCGTGTGCCCGCTCCGCTCCTGCGCCATCCGCAGCGCCGCCTCGTCCGCGTCCCGCCCGCCGGCGTCATACTGCGTCGGCGCCAGCTCGCCCGCGTCGCCCTCGCGCTCGACGCGCGCGTCGCGCGCCGCCTGGCCGCCGTCCCGCGCGTCCGGGTCCTCCTCCGCCTCCTCGGCCGCGACCCCGATCGACCCGAGCGGCGGCGGGTTCTCCCGGATCCCCGCGCTCGGGCAGGCGGGGAGGCGCGACAGCTGCTCCAGCACCGCGTCGCGCGTGCGCTCGAGCTCGGCGCGCGTGTTTGCGTTGCGCATGTTGGACACGGCGATCCGCAGGCGCGAGTTGTCCATGTAGTAGTGGAACTCGGCCAGGGCCTTTGCGGGCAGCTCGTCGCGCAGGTCCAGGCCCATGAGCCTCCCCGTCTCGTAGCACCAGCACCGGGCCACGTTGCGCAGGGTGTACCCGCCGCCGCCCAGCACGAGCGTTGGCACCCCCGTGCGGGCGACGTACTCGATGCACTGCGAGTGGCCCTGCAGCGACAGGTTGAAGCAGCCGAGGCGGTCGCCGCTGAGGGAGTCGGCGCCGCAGCACATGACGACGGCGCCGGGCTGGTAGGCCGCGAGGACCTTCTCTGTGGGTGTTTTGTTGCGGTTGTTGTTTGTTTGTTTTTTGGGGGTGGGTTTGGTGGTGGGTTTGGCGGGGGGTCGGTTTTTTTCCGGGTCGTCGGTCGGTCCGGGGGCGGTGGGTCCGTTTGTTGGTATGGTGGTCGTGTTGTTGATGAGGTTGTTGGGGTGGTGATGTTTGTCGACGGGCGGTGAGTGAGGCGAGGATGATTTGGCAAAAAACACAAAACACAAAAGACGGCGGCGTCACAATCGTGCGGACACGACCTCTGGAGACACGAACACAAAACGCAAAACGCAAAACGCAAAACACGCAAAACGCAAAACGCAAAACGCAAAACACGCAAAACACGCACCCATCACCGGCTCGTACACCATCTTGTAGCTCGCGTCGTCCATGCCCTCCCGCAAGGGCACGTTGACGGCGTACCGCGCCCCCTGCGCGTGCCCCACGTCCCCTAGGGCGCCCGTGCCGGGGAAAAAATCGCCGTACTTGTGGAACGAGACCGTCATGACGCGGTCTTTTGGGGGGCAGGGGGGCAAAGGGGGGTTGGGTGGGGGGGGGTGATTTTTTGTTATTTTCGGGGGGGGGTATTTTTTGATTCGTTTTTGTTGGGGGGAGCGCGGGTGGGGTGTTTTTTTTGTTGGGGTGAGTGATGTTGAGGGTGTGGACAAATGAGGGCGGGGGGGAATCCCGGGCATCGGCGTCGTCGACGGGCCAAAACGGGGGACAAAAAAGGCGTCGCTGAGGAGAAACCGCCCTTCACGTCTCAAAACCCCCAAAACCCCCAAAACCCTCAAAACCCTCAAAAACCCTCAAAACCCCCAAAACTCACCCGTCAGGTAAAAGGCCTCCTCGACGCCGTCGCCGTGGTGGATGTCGATGTCCACATACAGCACGCGCGCGTGCGTCTTGAGCAGCTCGAGGATGGCCAGCACGATGTCGTTGACGTAGCAGAACCCGCTCGCCTCTGCCTTCTTGGCGTGGTGCATGCCGCCCGACCAGTTGGTGCACACCTGCGCGTCGCCGCGCGCGAGGGCGGCCGCGCTGCCGGCGGGGGGGTTTCAGGGGGGGGGGGGTTGTTTGGT
>Ga0209491_10002263_pt1 | contig 34733 bp, 14 predicted proteins | sample BON02_FD_187213 | JGI IMG/M metagenome (GOLD analysis project Ga0209491, IMG submission 187213) | Freshwater microbial communities from Lake Bonney liftoff mats and glacier meltwater in Antarctica - BON-02 (SPAdes) (version 2) | ecosystem: Environmental > Aquatic > Freshwater > Ice > Glacier... | reverse complement strand
AGCGCGGCTTTTGCGCAGCAGGCACGTATATGACGACGACGGTGGCAATGCAACAACAACAACGGGTTGGCTTCTGTGCAGGTGTGGACAGACACCCAAATAGAGGAAGACGAAGAAGAAGAAGGAAAAATAAACACAAGAGAATAATAGCATTGGTCTCCTTTTTCTGCTCTAGTTTGTTCATTCGTTGTCTTCAAGGAATTTGCTTTCTTGTTGGCCTCCTATCCGCATCGCACAAGGCACGCCTTTCGCTCGTCCTCCCTCCTCTCTTTTTGCCAGCCTCACACATACCCTTTCCTGGATGGGATAAGAGGCGCCACACGGATACAACAGCGCCTCCCCCCCCCTTCAATTTGTTCGTCTAAAAACACACATGCTACCAAAAACCAACTCAACCTACAACACATTTATTTCTACATCCCGCCCTTCTTCCCTCTCCTTCCCTTCCTCCCCCCCCTCCTCCTCTCCCTCTCCGTCTTCCTCCTCTTCCTCCCCCTCCAACAGCGCTGCCGCCGCCGCCGCTCGCGGTCCTGGTGGCAACACCTGCTCACCCAACGCAAAGGGCCCGACCTTTGTCTGCAAAAGCGTCCGCACCTCTTTCCGTACCTCCAGCGAACGCACCGTCAACAGCTCCGCTAAGGCCGGGAAGAGCCAGTCCAAATGCCACCCAAATTCCGGGGACGGCAAGGCCTTGAACGCCCGCAGCACCAACAGCACCAGAGGGGTATAGGCCCCCACCTCAGTGTTCATGGCGTGGGCAGCCGCCACGGACGCCGCTGACTTCCCCTCCCGCGAACGGGCCAGGTCGTCCTCCAACTCGACATACTGCCTCAACACCAACGCCGCGTACCGCACCAGCACTCGTTCTACCACTGGGCGTCTATCCCAGGTTAGCCCGCCCGCCTCCACTGCTTCTTGCGCGGTGGTAGAAGCGTAGAGTCGTAGCAAAGCTCGGAGCAAGATAATGTAGCCCTCAATGGCCTGCTCGTGCAAATGAGGCAACCGCGCCCCTGCCGCCCCCGCGGCCAAGCCCGCCCCGCTCAGACTCAGGCTTCCTCGCTGTTGGTGCTGCAGCTGCTGTTGCTGCTGCGTCGGGAGCTGCATCAACCCTCCCTGCCGCAAGCGTTCGCGAAGGCTCAAGTTCATGTTGAACTCCGAGGCGTAATCTGCCGATTCCACCAGGGCATCCAACACCTTCCGCAGATTCTCCTCGTTCAAGAAAGGCCAGGCCGCGGCCAGCAGGTCTCGGAGCATGTGCTGCGCCAGGAGGCTAACCACCATCTGCGTCATGATCGTCCCATTATTCACCATTGCAAAGCTAAAGCTAAAATCCCGCCCAGGCCGTCCACCCGTCGCGGCCATCCGTCTCGCTGCCTCCGCCTCGCCCGTCTCGTCCTCGTCCTCGTCCTCGTCCTCTTCCTCCTCGTCCTCGTCCATATCATCCGCCGGAGTCGAGAAATCCGTGCCCGTCCCCTCTTCATACGATCCAGCCGACTCGCCCCTGCTCCCTCCCTCCCTCGTCCCTGCGTACGTCGCCCGATTACTCGGCGTCAGCCCCCTCGAGGAAATCGCGCCCTTCGCCCCCGCCTCCACAGCAGCAGCCAACAGCTCCAACGACCCCCATTCCGGCAGGTTCTTCCTCACCAGCCCTAGCAAAGAAGAGGACAAGGCGTCCCATAAGCCTGGCTCTTGCAACCGACCCGCGAGCCCTCGGACGATATCCCGATGCAGCACCGTGGCCGCAATCCGCGCTAGGGTCTCCCGCTCATGTTGGCAGGCACAGTCCACCAGCACCGCCAGCACCTCCGGCGCCAAGGCTTGAGTCAGAGGCCAAAATGCTTCCAACAGCTCCACATACCCCTTCAGCACCGTCTCCGTCGTCGTCAGAATCCACGACTCCTCCCGCACCTTCAGGCTAGGGTTGAGGGAAGGACACTCCGAGATGACCTGCGGGGTACAGTCCGTGCGCGCCGACTCAAGGATGGGGAAAAGCACCCCTCGGAAAATGAGCTTCCAGGTCTGCGGCGCAAACTGACCACCGTGCTGCCGCAGAGTATTCATAAGTGCCTCCAACGCAGCAGTGCGGGTGGCCAGGCGAGGATCGGCGACACGGGCGGACAAGCCGACCAACAAAGGCCACCACAGCTGCAGCGCTGCCTCAGCACTCACAGTCCCCTCCGCTGCTGCTGGGAAGCTAGGAGAGCTCGTGGCCACACCCGAGCCGGAAGAAGACCGCGGCGAGCCCGTCAATGACGAGGAGGATACAAGAACGCCATTGCTGCCGTCCTTCTCGGCGGAGACGAGCCCTTCGCTGCCATCCCCCGGCCGTGGGCTGCCTCGAGGGGCAGCACCTCCCGCAGCGACCACGCCTGCAGTGACGGCGCCTTCGGCGAGGAGGGTGGCAGCACTATGGAGGTGAGCGATGGCTGCGAGGCTGATGTGGAGATGATAGGGGTTCTCGGCAAAGACAAGGAGGCAATGCACAAGGTCCACAAAGTCGAAGACGAGGAGGTGGAAGGACGTGCGGAAAAGTTGGTCGATCATGTCAAAGGCAAATTGACACAGGCCTTCGTCGGAGGAGGCGGCGGCGAGAGAGAAGACAGCAAACATGGACTTCCACCCTGACCGAATGTTGTGCGCACGGGCCGAGATGAGGTTGTCCAGGCAGCGGAGAATGAGCTCGCGCACTTCGATGGAGCGGGAGGCGGCCATGATCACCTCGAACGGCTTGAGGAAAAGCCGCTGGAAGTTGAAGTCCCGCAGCTCCTCCTTGGCCAGGAACTTCATCGACAGCTGCCGGAGCGAGTCAATGGCATACATGGCCACAGCCACGTTCTCGTGCAACCCCACCGCCGCGTAATGCCTTGAGAGGACCTCCCACACATTCGCCCACACCAACCGCGACCGTGCCGCCATGTTGAAATCAGCCACTTCCACGAGTTTTTGCAAGGAGAATACGCGGGGTTGCAACGCCGCATCTCCACCCAAAGGATCCTGCTTGGGGCGATAAGCCCCCCCTCCGCCGTGGTGGGCAGTAGGAGCGACCGCAACTTCCATCTTGGAGACCTCACACAGCTGCAGCACAAAGTACTGAATCGCCTGCGAGTCCAAGGCCACCGACGTGGTAAACACCCGCTCAATCATCGCCGCGTCCACTGCCCCCATGATCTGCTCGGCATTGAACTCCTCCACCTGCCGCGCAGCCTCCGCCTTGGACGGCGCCGAGAACAGCCCTCGCAGACTCCCAAACCCTCCCCCTCCACCATCTGCCGCATTCGACCCCCCTGGCTTCCGTGCCCTCTGCAAAGGAAGAGCAGCGCCACCACCGCTGCTTCCACCACCAGCAGCTCCCCCGCCCCCAACCCCTCCTCCACTGCCCATGGCGCCTTCGGGGAAGAAGACGTCGTCCGTGTGCAAGCCCGAGGCAAACAGCTGGAGCCTGGCCAGGTGACTAATGCATTGCAGCACGTCAAACCAGGACTCGTTCAGATAGTCCCCGTCCGACAGCGCCACGGCCATCAGGGTTTTGATGCAATCGATGTTGCGCGGCTTCACCTCCGTCACCTCCGAGAGCGTGGTAAACTTATAAAGCGTGTTCACCAGCAAATCGCGGGCCGTTGGCAGGTTGAACCGAGCGGCAATCCGGATGGAATGCTGGAACCCTTCCAAGGACAACGAAATCATCTTGGGGTCATCCGAGCTCTTGATCGTCTGCGAAAACACGGAGAGCATCGGCCCCCAAGCCACCTCAAACATGGGCCGCACGTACTGCGCCGGATCTTCCAAGGGCGAACGGAACGCACCTACCGACGGCATGGGGGCTTGCCCCGCCCCCCCACCGCTGCTCCCGCCAGCGCCGCCGCCGGTGCCGTTGGTCTTGGCGGCTCCTCCTCCTTCCGCTTCGCGGCGCTTCCGTTGCCGGAAAATGGCCTCGGATGCCTGGACCATTGCTTCTCGTTCTTTTTGGTAAGCCTCCTTTCGGCGCTTGTCAAGGGAGAGCGTGGAGAAGAAGGGATTCTCGGACGGCCCCCCGCCGCCGGCGCCTCCGGCACCGGCACGCTTGGCTCGCATGTCGTCGTCTTCCTTCAAGGAGATGGGGGAGCGCTTGATGTTGTCGTAGATCTTGGAGAGGAAGGCTTCGGGCAGGTCGGCCCCAGAGGAGATCCCACGGTTGTTGCGAATGAAGTCCTCCTTGGTCATTTTTCGGTCTTCCCGGACGGAGGGGTTGTGCAGGTCGGTATTGAGCATGATGATGGAGAAGGAGAGGATGAAGGCAGTGTCCGCCGAGGGGAACACAGCGGGGTTCTGCAGACAGAAGCGCTCTGCAAATTTCTCCATGATACGATCGATTTTCTGCGCCTCCCCGGGCAAGCGAAAGCCAGCCAGGAAATGCCGAATCGCCGCATCGAAATCCAGTGCTTGGAGGTCCATCATATCCACGTACTCATGCAAGACCTTCACACAAAAGCCCGAGTCGTACTCCTTCTCCTTCCCCAAGTAATCGCCAATCACCGTCTTGTCCAACCGGTCCCGGTAGTCGTGCAGAAACCGCGCCACATCCGTCGGGGTCTTCCGCAAGTGCCCATGCGCTTCCATGTATGCCAAGCCCTGCGACGGCTTCAAATTAAACTTCAACAGCCCCAATGAAATCTCCTCTTGCAGCTTCTGCTTCCGGTCATACGACTCTACCACCGACAAGGACTCACTCGGCGGCGGCGGGTGCGGGTTCTCCCCCCCTCCCTCCCCCGTCCCGTTGCTGCCCACCGTCGTCGAGCTCGCGATGGTGTGCGTGCTCTCCCCCAGCGGGTCCCCTCCAGCCCCCACCTCCCCCGCGTGCGACAACACCGAGCCATGCACCTCTTCCCCAGGGCTGCCCGTCGCCACCCTCTTGGCCGTGGCCGCGTCATCGTCGAACCCACCCGCCTTGACCAAGCTGTGGGTGATGGCCACCAGCCCCTCCAACCCCCCCGTCCGAAGCGCCGTCTCCTCGTGCTGCCTCCGGGCGGCACCCTGATTCAACACCCCATCCCCCACCAAAGCTTGTTGGCCGCGGCCGTGGGCCACTTTGGAGAGGGCGAGGACGATGCGGGAAAACATGGAGGTGGCGCCCAAGTCACAGTCGTAATTCAGAAAAATCTCAATCAGAAGCCGAGGGTCCTGGCAGAGGTTCTGGAACACCTCTAGCACCAGCAACTTGTGCTCGAAGGAGGAGTTCTCCGACTCGAGCAGCTTGAGGAAGATGTTGGAGACGAACACCTCTAGCTCGGCCTTGAGCGAGTCCTTGAAATGGGCCGTCATGGCGATGAAAATCCGCAAGCTCAAGCCCACGATCGCCGTGTTGGACGAGGTCGCGTTCTTCAACAACGAGGTGCACAAGTGGTTCCGCACCAGATACACAAACTTCTCCGACGACCGGAAGGTGGGGCCGGCGCGCTCTAGAATGGAGAGCAGGAGCTCGAGGGACAGCACCTTGGATTGCAGCGCCACGGGGTCAGCAGGCAGGCTCGGGTCGCTCCCATCGTTGTACTGGCCCTTGACGCTCAGACGGCACAGGGCTCGGAAGAGCAGGTAAGCATCCTTGTGCAGCACGGAAGGGAATTCGGGCGTGCCGAGGGAGAGAGAGGAGGAAGGCACGCCCCCCGCCCCGGCTCCGCCGCGGGGGACCAAGGAGATGGGCTTGTTGCCTTGCGGGACAAAGCCTAGCTTGACATACACGCTCGGGTACAGGTTCTCCCCACACGGCAGCTGCACGGGCCTTTGTGGCGACGGGGGCGGTTGTAGTATCTTGGCGGGGGAGAGAGTGGCGGGGCTGTTGATGCCGCTGAACAGGCCGCCTTTCCCTGGGGACAAGGACAAGCTTCCACTCGCCCCAAACTTGCTGATGCTTTGCTCCATGGCCTGCAAAGCCAACTGAGCCTCCTCCCGCGCCCTTAAATCGTGAGATTCCATGCGCTGGAATACGATGGAAAGCATCTGAGTGAGCGTGGCCCGGGCTGTGGTCTTGTTGACAGGGTTGCGGCTGACGAGATGGATGTTGTAGCACGCCCGAACGGCTTGCAGGAGGCTGGCTTGGTGCACCTCCGTGTTGTTGGATATGACACACTCCAGCAGCGCCTTCATCACTTGCAGCTGCACCGTGTCCTCGGGCTGGTCGTTGCAATCGCAGATGGTCTGAATGACCACGTCCATTAGGATGGCCGCCGTCTCTTCCCCCTCCGCTCCTGCCGCGTCCGCTGCCGACAACCCTCCTTCTCCCGCCGACGCACTGCCCGTCTGACGCAAGCCCGCGCTCCCCGGCCCAGCAAACGTGACCGTGGCAGTGCCCCGCAAGTAACCGTAGGCCACAAGCTTCTGGATGGCGTCCAAGGCGGCCTCCATGATTTTAGGCACCTTGGATTCACAGGCCAGTTTGAAAGGCTCAAAGAACTTGTCCGCGTCCGTGTCAGGCCGTTGGTTGTAATTGGTGTGACTCAAGGGCTGCTGGCCGCTCTCGTCACCACCCGAATTGCCAAGCCCGCTGTTGGTCAGGGCGCCTTCCTCCCGCGCGCCCTTGGCCTGCAGGTGCTCCATGACCGTGTCGCAGGCATCCCGCAACGTCTTATGCTTCCGCGCGCTGCTAACCAGCTTGCGAATCTTGGTTAAGGACAACAGCACCAGCTTCTCCATGGCTATACCCTCCTGCTGCTCCTGAGCCTCTAATCCCTGTGACCGGCCTGACGCGGTGGTGGTGCTACTGCTCTGGGTGCGGAGACGACGCAAAAAACTGGTCTGCGGGGTGCTGGCGGCAGTGTTGGTTGGTGCGGAGGACGTCGAGTCACCAGACCATGTGCGCTTCACAAACGCCTTGACCTTTGATGACGCCGTGCTTCTGGGTAGTGGTTAGGCGGCGTGGCGTGGCGTGGGTAATGTCTGATTGCTGCTGGTCCTTCCTAGCGCCGCGGGCGGGTGGAATGCTGCTCGTTCGGCGGGCGGGTGATGATGGGCGGCCAGAAGCAACAAAAGGGGCGGCCGGCAGCGTCGTCGTCGTCCCTGCTGGAGATGTAAGGATGGTGTGGGACAGTGAGTGAGCTGAATTGACGGTCAAGGCTGGCGTACTGGTTACGCATGGACAGAGGCATTCAAAACGCTCGTCATCAGCGTCCACCACCGCGGATCTGGCTCCAGCGAGAGGAAAACCGACGACGTGTCCTCCTTGACTTGAATGCCACCACAATGACCACGACCACCCAACCACCCAACGCACAACCAGGTACATCACGACGAGGACAGCCTGGACAAGCCGTAGGGCACCTTGGTGGGCGTTTAACAGGGCACCAGCGTTTACAAACTCCATGGCCTCGCGCCTCGCCGTCATCACGCTCATCGCCTCCCATCTCCCATCATTAAACCCCAGTACAACAGGCAGAGGCCTCCACCCACTGCATGGACAACGGCAGGCCGGTGTTGCCGCAGCGGATAGAGCGAGGGGCAGCGCCGCAAGTGGGGAGCACGACGGCGGCTACGAATCCCAATCGATCTCTACGCTCACGCCTCCCGGGAGGCAACGGACCCACTGCCATGCCGCCTGCCGCAGCGGCGGCTCTGCCGATGGTCCCCACAGATCCAGACGCACACTTGGAGGGATGGCTGAAGAAGAGGGGCACGCGAATACCAGGACACTGGTCCGAGCGGTACTTTGTCCTGAAGGACGACCGCTTGATGTACTACCTCAAGCCCACCGACGGGGTGGCGAGGGGTGCTTACGTCTTGGACCGGACATGCGTTGTCTCGGAGGTGAAGCCTTATACCACGTCCTACGACAAGAAGAAGGCCTTGCACGCGTTTCGTATAATGTGGCCCGAGGCTGTGGAGATGATGGAAGGGCCCCCTGTGGTTGCCGGCGAAAGCAATATCAGCAGCAGCAGCACGAGCACCACCACCACCAGCAGCAAGGACGGCGAGTCCAAACGTGGTTCGGGCCGATTTGCCGGTCCCTCGTCCGCAAGCACTAGTTCCAAAGTAGAGTCCTCCTCCTCCAGCACCAATACCACCGGTAACAACGCCGTCACGGGAGGAGCTCAGATGGTGGACGTGAACATGGACCCCTACGTCATGTCCTCGTACCAAGCCCCCGCCCACCAACAGCAGCAGCAGCAGGCCAGCACCAAAATTGTGCGTAGCGCCAGCAGCTTGTCGGAAGGCAGTGGAAGTCTGCATCGTCTGGGAAGTCAGGGCTCGACCTCTTTTTCTGGGGGCGGGGGAAGCCAACGAGGAGGAGGCAGTAGCAGCAGCAGCAGCAGCAGCAGCGGCACCGCGACACTAGCGACGGGCGGGGCGATGGTGGCGATGGCAGTGGGCGGGGTGGTGGTAGGAGCCATGACGGCAGGTTTAGGATTAGTTGCGCCTATGGTGATTGTCGGTCTCACAGCAGCTACAGGCTCGGGCGCGGCCGTCTATGGAGCTGCCTCCTCTTCCTCGTTTTCGCATGGAGGGCTCAAGACGAAGCAGGTAGCATTGGTGCTGGCGTTGGACAGCAAGGACAGTGCCGAGGAATGGCGCGCGGCGATCGAAGCTCAGATTCGGATGAGCCAGCGATTCCCGCAGTCAAGATGGATGTCCATGGTGGGCTTAGACCGAAGGATGCCCCGTTCGCTCGGGGGGGGAAGCAGCAGCAGCAGCAGCAAGCAACGAGGAGTCCCTCGCGCAGCGGGGATGTTGGAGGACGTGGATCGATGGACAAGGGCGACGCGCTGGCGGCCCTGGGGAGTGTATAATGGAATGCGTGTGTATGAGCTTGATCAGGTCACCACCCGTACGGGTGTCGTCAAGCGACCGCCCGCTTCCACTTCGACGGCTGCTTTAAAAAGCGGCAGCAGCAGCAGCAGTAAGGGTGGGTTGGGGACGTGGGGAAAGGCAGCCAAGGCGTCCTTGCCGTGTCGGAAGGTGCAGGTGGCAGTAAGGGGGACGCCGTTAGAGGCCTTCATTGCCTTGATATCTGTGCCGTGCCGGGTCCTGAACGGGGTGGTGGAGAGCGTGCGGAACGTGGAGAGGCTGGATGACCAGTCGGACGTAATCCACTTGACGTTGAAGCCCTTGTTTTTGTGGCCGACTTGGACGGCGCCCCGGGACTTCTGCTTGCTCCGATCCTGGCGGTACGACGAGGATGGGACGTACATCATTTGCTATGATTCCACCACGCACCGCGCTTGTCCGCCAATGCCGGGGTATGTCCGTGGGGCCATGCATGCCGTCTATACCATCAGCCCAAAGCGGCATTTGCGGGGAGGGGCCGGCGCGGTGGAGTTCGACGAGGCGCCTGAGTGCTTGCTCACGCATATCCTGCAGGTGGACCCGAAGGGGTGGGTCTGGCACCAGCTAGGCTACCTCGACGCCTTTGTGACGGAGATGCTGTGTCAGGTGCTGGATGTGCGGGACTTGCTGGAGACGGATCGGTTCATGGCCGTGCATGTCGACACGAGCGGAGGAGGCGGGGTGGGAGGGGGGGTAGGCGCGAGGGGGAAGGGGAAGGGCAACGGGACGGGGAAAGGAGAGAACGGGGAGGCAGAGGGCGGCGCGAGCGCGGGCGAAGGCAGCGGGAATGGCGAGCGGGGAAGTGGCACGCTGGTGACGCACCGAGCGACGGTGCCGGCCGATATGTGGGGCGACGTGGACGCGACGAGCTTTGTCGTGCGCGGCCCCAACTACTCCGTCAGTAAGCTCAAGGTGCCCTCGGAGCCAGCGGCCTTCCGTTTGCTGGCTGTCGATCTGTTTGACCTCCCGGAGGCACAAGAGAACATTGCCGGGCACAAGAACAATCGCGTGCAGGCCGCGATGGCGGCGGGGGATTGCCCGCCGTTTGTGTTTGTGGTGCAACTGCAGATTCCGGGGGTGGATCAACAGTTGGGTTATGTGAGTTATTTCGCCCCTCCGGACATGGCCTTGTTGGAGGAGGACACACCCCTCTCCCGCGTGCTCAAGCCTTTCTTCTTCGGCTCGGATGATGGGTACCGGGATTTGCGCTTCAAGCTGATTCCGAAGATTGTGGAGGGGAATTGGGTGGTGAGGAAGAGTGTGGGCTCCACGCCGGCCATTTTAGGCACGAAGCTCAAGCAGACGTATCACCGGGGGACGAATTACTTTGAACTAGACGTGAATATCGCCTCGTCATCGGTGGCGGCGGGTGTGGTGCGGTTGGCAGCGGGGTATGCGAAGACGCTGGTGGTGGACTTGGCGTTGGTGATTCAAGGAGAGACGGAGGATGAGTTGCCGGAGCGGGTGGTGGCGGGGTGGAGGATCAACAACATGGATTTGGCGACTGCAAAGAGGATGGAGTAGGCGAGAGAGGGGAGGAGAAGATGCTTGTTTGTGATCGTTGTGTAACATAGAGGATGAGAAAGAAGAGATGTATGAAAGTAGAAGGCTTGTGCTTGTGTGAGGGTGAGCTGTGAAAGCGGCAACGAACCCTACACGATGTTCCAGAAACAAAACTGAAGGTTTGAATTTGAATATGCGACTGCGGCATGCTGTTTTTGTTCCTTCCTGTTTTTTCTTTGGTTGTTTTGCTTCGCCCTATTTTAGTGCTCACTCCTTGTGCGGCGCCAACAAACTTTTGTCTCGCTGTTGCGCGCAACACTACCCCGACTGTCTGTTTTTCTGTTCTCGCTGTTGCGATTTTACTCCCGCCACAGCTCCTGCTACTACTCCTAGCTGCTGCTGCTGCTGCTGCTGCTGCTGCTGCTGCTGCTACTACTACTCCTAGCTGCTGCCCTAATCATTTAGGCGTCGTCCTCGTCTTTTTCGTTCTTCGTGACCCAAATAGCAGTACTACTTGAATTAGCCCTATGTACAAGTATCGTTAGTTGTTGTTGTTGTTGCCTGCAAGAGGCATCGTTCTCCTTTTCTTCTCCTTGTCACTCCTTCTGTCGCTGTCTTCCCACCCTCACGTTTCGCCCTCCACCTCAATCTCTCCCTGAGCTCGGCCTCGAGAGCCACCGAACGTCTCCCTGCCCTTTTCCCACTCCCACACCCTATCAACACAAGAAATAAATAAATTATTTAGGAAATCGTTCAAGAAATTTCAGTTGGAAAAAGGAAAAAAAAATGCTTTGCATCTATATTCTCGTCATCGCTCCTTCCCGCCACCTCCTCCTGATGGCAAGGTTGACGACGACGCTGATGAGGCAGCACCCGCAGCCGACTTGGCCCCCCTCCCTACCCCTGCACCCGCCAAGGCCTCGCAGTCCCGATCCCCACAGCAATCCTGTTGTTGTGTCGGCTTTACGACTGGCCTGCCCAAGCCCAAGCCCTTCCCGGCCAGCCCTCCCAACGAACTCCAGTGCGACCCCGACGTCACCCCCGCTGCAGCCGCTGCTGCTTCTGCTGCTCGTGCCAGCCGTCCCTCCGCGTCCCTTGCCCCCGCCTCTGCTAGCGTCTCGTAAGCCGTGGGCGGGTTGGCGTAGTGCCTGGGGCCCGGCGGTGCTTCATCAGCAATGATGTCCCCGCCCGCAATCCTCCTGAGTCTGTCCCCTCTCTCCCCCTTCGACACCCAGTTGTGCGCTTTCTCCAGGGCCTTGTCCACCTTGGAGTGCGAGTCCGCACCCAGAGGCACAAGAGAGGCTTTGAGCAGCCGCCGCGTGGCTGCCTCCCAGGTCAGGCTGTCCCGTTCGTCCGCCGAGAGAGGGGCAGGGACGTGGGCGAGGGCCCACAAGACCTGCGTGGCAAACTCCTCCTTGTTCCGGAAGGTGAGGCAGTTTGTGAAGCGCATGAAGAACTCGTTGGAGGGGTGAGCGGCGATGATGACGAATTTCCTCATGGCCAGGGCTTCGGCGACCGTGGTGCACAACACCTCCGAGACGGAGGGATTGATGAAGACCTTGTACTGCGAGAGCTGGGCGTGGTCCACGGCCCCGTGGAAGGTGATGCCCAACGTCCGCGCCATGGCCTTGCGTTTGATCTCGTCCTCGTCGGGACCGGAGCCATACACGTCCATCTTGAAGGTGCGGCCGTCGCGCTCCCGCGCATAGACCATCATGGGGATCAGACGGTCCATCCCCTTCGGCCACAGCATCTTGCCGATGAAGTACGCCCCCTCCATCTCGGAGCCCTTTGCCCTATCCCCGACCTCCAAAAACTCCCGTCGTACCCCGTGCACGTTCTCAATCTCCTCCTTGCCCGGCGCGAACCGCTGCAAGGCCCCCGACAACTTGATGACCTTGTGGCAGTAGGCGCGACACATCCACTGGTTCATGAAGAAGAGGAATGCCGACTTCATACTCCCCCCCTGGATGCTCTTGCTGTACACCAAGTAGTTGGTGTGGCAAATGCCCACCACGTGCCTGAACTTCTTGGTCCAGGGCACGCCCGGCGCCCGATACCAATTCAGGTGCTCCGGCTCTTCCAAGATTAAGACATCCGCGTCCTCATCCGGTATCAACGCCGGCACGTCCCCCACGGAGAAAATCGAGCCCAGCTCTGGGTGGTACCTGCCCGAGTAGAACTGAATCCGCAGGTTCTTGGCTTCCGGGCCCAGGCCAGCGCGTTGACTCAGCCACTCCCTGATGTATCGTTCTTGGTCCTCGGGCGTGACGAAGGTCTTCCCGTGCGGGTACACGACTCTCTGGTCGTCGGCGTCCAGCCAGGGTACCACCAAGGTGACGCGCCCAGGGGGGCGGCCGCGGGAGAGGTAGGCGGCGCGAAGGAGCGGGTTGACGGCCGTGCCCGTCATCCAAGGGAGGCTGGCCGTGGTGATGATCCAGATCTTCCGGTCGGGGCTACTGAGGTCCGACTCGGGGAGGACGGCTTCGGGCCTGTGTTTTTATATGAGTAGAGGGTGTGGGTAAGTGTGATGCGAACGCTAGTGAGGCGGATGTGCGGGGAAGGAGAAGGGATAGGGGTGTCTAATCATCTAGACGACGACGGGAGGAGGCGACTTACCCGCTGCCATTGTCGCCTTTGGATGCCAGGCCTCGAAGCGGCGCGAGCGGGTCAGGGAGGAGTGTCGATGCCGAGACGGCTACGATGAGGGGCACTAGGAAGAGCAGCGTCAAGAAGTCCGGCTTGAGCAGGAGCTTCCTCCGCCGCCTCCGACTGCTGGAGCCGCCGTCGCTGCTGAGACCGAGAGGCATGGTGATGGTGAGGGTGGCTGGGTCACCTGGGCGCGGAGAGGGCCAGGCGGTGCAACAGGCGGGATGGCGGTGTCCTCCCCTCTTTTATGCGTGTGTAGGGCGTCCTTTGGCTTGCCTGTGTGCACTGGGTATGGCATGGAGGGCAAGATCGTTTGTACGTGAGGTGTCTTGATGATGATGCCGGAGGAGGGGGCTACGAAAGAAACAAAGGAGCGACAGCCCAAGTCAATGAGGACAACAAGACAGGTAAAAGCAGGCAACACGACTAACGTGACACACAGACGATGCGCTCGTCTTAGTTATGAGGGTGGCACCTTTCAAAAGAGAGGTGGAGAGAGAGGAAACAAGACAAGCTTTGGACAAGATGATGTATGCACGCCGATGTGGCAGTGAAAGCGTGAGTGAAGGGTGTTTGTCAATATGCATTTCTTTTTTCTTTTTTTCGTTCCAGGCTTCGCAGTTGTTTTGTTTTAGAGATATGTAGTCGCTTTCGCCCCTTTATCAAATGTGGTTGGCTTCCGCTGCTCTTTTAATGTCAAATGTTGCTCGGATCGCTGTGCTTTGTGTTTTTTTTTTGGTTTTGCTGAAAAAGTCGTGCTCTGCTCTCTGGCCCATCTTCCCCCTTAATACTCCGTGGGCGTATGCTGCTCTTCCTGCTCCATCTCGAGTTCCATCTCCTGCTGGTGCTCGTGCTCCACCGCTTGCTCCGCCTGCCACTTCTCTGCCCAACCCTCCTTGTCTTCTTCATCCGCTTGCCACTCCCCCTCCCCCTCCTCAGAAAACTCGCCCCCCCCCTCCACTTCCTCCGCATGCCAATCCTTCTCCCCCTCCTCTTCCCAAATCCCTTCCACTGCCCCTTCCTCGGACTCGACCGGTTCCTCCACCCGGACCTCCCCCCTGACCTCGCTCACCTCCGTTGGCGGCACGGGACTGCTGTTGCTGCTGCCAAAAACCTTGGCGAAAGCTTCCTCCAAGCCCGCGACGCCCGAGATGGAACCAGCATGGCAAAGGAGTAAAGGGGGGCAAGACCACGTGGTTTTGCACGCCTCCGCAGGGCGTCCCGTCATGACCTGGTTGCTATAGGAGTCGGAGAAGCACAAGGGCGTGTAGTGTTGATATGTTTCGACCCCGATATGCAACGCAAATGCCGTGGTCAAAATGATAATGCCGTACGTGAGGACCTTGAACAAACCGTGACCCAAGCGGCCCAGCACACCCATGGACTGCGTCTTTTCCACTTCACCGTCCCCCTCTTCTTCCTTGTCATACGAACGGCGTGATTGGCCTCCGTTTGTGCGGGCCGACTGCACGGGAGCTTTGGGGGCAGGAGCTGCTCTTCGGGGCGCCGGTGCCGAGACAGGGGCCAAGGAGCGGCGTCGAATAGGCTGCCGAGGTAGGGGCACGACCACCTCGTCCTCTTCCACTTCCTCCAACGATTCCTCCCCCTCGTCGCTCGTCTCGACACGCCGAGGCGGGGCCTGTCGTTGCGAAGGAATGCCACGGCCACGAGTCGTCGTGGAAGGGCGAGAAGTGATCATGGTGCGGAGAGGCTTCGGACCGCCGCTGGTATTGGTGGTGGCGGAGGGCGAGTAGTTGCTGCTGCGGGCTTTGAGGGCCTTGGCTGCCTCTTCAATGGCCCGCTTCTTGGTCAACCGCTCGCCTGGCGACGTACTCTTGCGCTTGCCTGCAGTGCCTGGTTTCGGTTTGACGCTGCTCTTGCTACCGCTGCCACCCCCGCTGCTGCTGCTGCTGCCGCTGCACCTCCTGCTGACGCTGCTGCTTGTGCTGGCCCTGCTTGAGGCGCTGCGAGGGCTGGCGCCGGCCCGGGCGGTGCTGGGGCGAGGCGTCGATTCCTCCTCTTCTTCCTCGTCCGAAACGTCCATGGCGTCTTCTCTCTTGACAGGTGCATTCTTCCGGGTTAAAGCCTTCATGCGTTCCTCCATCCGTTTTTGCTGCTCCTTCGCCGCCTCTTCCTTGGCCGCGGTCTTGATCGTGGAGGCCCTCTGATGTATGTACGGAGGGTCGGGAACGAGCAATCAGCATCATCACCACCTTAGCTAGGTGCTTGCCAAGGGAGAGGGAGGGTTGCTCTCGCTCTGACTAATGGACAAAACACATACAGACACAGTCCACATACCTTGGGAGGCATCCTTGCCGCTGGTGGTGGTAAGGAGTGCTGGCGTCGTGGGGCTGTGGTGGGGGTGGTGCAGTGTGGCTGGTTGTCGGGTATGGTGGGAGCGATGTTCACAGCGGCCAAGCAAGCAGCGGTTGCAGCGGTCGGCCATATCTCCGCTTTCTTCTTTTCCCTCGCCCAACTCGAAGACGGAGACGGAGCTTGGAGCTTACGAAGCTGCTTTTATCGCTTGATTCCTTTCTTTGCTTTTGTCGTATTGTTATATTTACTTTGCTTTTGACTTCTCCTTGTATGGCGCCTCGTCTATTTATGAGTCCCTGCCCTTTATCTTGCTTCCCCTTTTCCCACTTCACACTTCACACCCATCTTCCCCAACCCAGCCAACCTCCCCTCCTTCTCAACTGGTAGTGGTACACTGTTTGTTGTTGCTCTTTGCCTAAATCACCACCGCGTGCACCGACTCCTGTCGTCCGCCCCCACCCCGACCTCCCGTTCTCAGGTCCTCGCGACTGTGCGACCAGCCCCCTCCTCCTCCTCCTCCTCCTCGTCTTCCTCCATCCCCCCCACCCTCACCTCCATGTCGAACCCGCTTCAACAGCTTCTTCCCCAGCCAGATCCAATGCGGCATGGCCCGACCTTTCCTCTCCACGGGCGCCGTGCTCACCCGCGGGTCCTTCTCCACGGCTCGCACCACCGCCGGCCACAGGGTCTTGAGTTTTGACTTGGTCAGCCCCAGCTCCGGATAATCCTTCTCCAAGCCGTGCAGCAAATCAGCCCTGACGTGGTCAATGGCCATGTCCCCGTCGGCGATCAGCATGTTCAAAATCATGCGCTTCACCTTGTCCACCTGCTGCCGTTGCCGGATCCCCGCCCGCGCCTTGAGGTAGGCCCACGTGAAGAGCAGGGCAAGGACCGCCACCACGGCCAGCACGTGGTACGTCTCGGCCACGAACACCTCGCCCCGACACAGCACCGCGCCTCGCCGCCACAAGGCACGCATCACCTCCGGCCGCCCTCGCAAGTGTACGTAGTAGTCAGTGTCCAGATCAGGCCCCCACCACTCCCGCTCCACGCCCCTCAAGGCCAAGTCCCCCCAGGGGTAGCTGTGCATGCTCACGTCGCCCCACAGCTCCTCCTCCCGGTACCGTGGCGGCACGTTCACCGTCACTCGCTTCTCCATCCACGACCCCTTCTCCTCCGCCCCTGCTGCCGCCCAGGGGTCCTTGCACAGGTCTTCCACCGTGCGCTGCTGCACCGCCTTGACCAGCTTCTTCACGGTGGACTGCGGGACGACGCACTCCCCCCACAGCCCAAAAATATCGGCGCGCACGTGACCCGGTGGGCACTCCTCCCTCCGCAATAGGGCCAACCCCACCTTGAGAGCGCCCCCAAGACACAACAGCCACAAGGCCAGCAGGCTCAGGACCAGGAAAAACATCTTCAGGCGCCGCACCCCGGACAGGAAGGCCTCGCCCTTCGTCAGCATCGAGGGCCAATCAGGGAGGAGCGCCTGCTGCGCCTGCTGCTGCTGCGGTTGCTGCGGCTTGTGCTGCTGTTGTTGCTGCCGCCGGGGTTGAGTTGCAGTGTTGGTGCTGGCTCCAGACTCTCGGCGGTGCAACAAAGAGGTGAAACTCATGCGCTCCGACGACGGCCGTCGACCTCCCGCGCCTCCTCCTCCTCCCCCTCCTCCCCCTCCTCCTTCTTCTCCTCCCTTTGCCGGAGTCGTCTTCTTCATGATTCCACGAGGGGGACTGGACGCCGGAGGCATTGCCGGAGAGGAAGACGAGGAGAAGGAGGAGGAAGAGAAGGAGGCCGCTGCTGCTGCTGATGCCCGCCGAGACGACGAGCCAGGCGGCTCCTGCATCTGCTCGGGCGACCGCTCCACAAGCTGCTGTCGAAAAGCCACGCGCTTGGACGGACTCTCGGGCGGCGGCATGACTGCAGGCTCACGCCACAAGAAGCTGGGCATGTAGGAGGCAGCCGCGCCCCACGACAGGCGTCGAGGAGGGCTGCTCGCGCCGGCTGCTGCGGGGCTAGGTGCGGCGTGTGCGACAGGAGGGTGGTTGTGGAAGCGTTCACCCACCTCATCCACGTCCATCGCATCCTCTCCTCCTCCCTCTTCTTCTTCTTCCATCGGTGCTGGTGCAGGCGCCTTTTTGTTGTTGTAGAAGCGAGGGTCCACGTCTTGCCCTTCTTCCTCCTCCCCCTCTTCCTCCTCCTCCGCAGTGTGCCGGAGACGGGCGGAAGATCGCCGCAGGCTCACACTAGGCGGAGGCGGAGGCGGCACGTACCCTCCTTCCTCATCCTCGTCCTCCTCGTCCTCCTCCTCCTCCTGTCCTTGCTGGAGCCGGGCGTTCTTGTTGCCGTTCGAGAGACGACGGGCGGCCGCGCCCGTGGCACTTCCAGCTCCTCGTTTCTGTGCCCCGCTGCTGCTCCCACCCCCGCTGCCCTCCGTCTTACTCGGCACGGGCTCGCGGCTGCTCCTCCGTTGGGATGGTCGTGCCTTCATGCGACTGTCCACTTCCTCCCCCTCCTCTTCGTCCTCCCCCTCCCCCTCCCCCTCCTCCTCTTCCTCCTCCTCCTCCTCTACCTCCTTCTTGGGCCGTGGCATCGCACTGGTAGACAAGCGGCGACGCGTGGCGGCTGGAGAACGCCCCGTGGCCCGCGGTGGACTGGTGCTCTTGCGCTTCTTTGGACTCGGAGACGTCGAAGACCTTGCAACGCGGGTTTGTATGCGCTGCTGCAAAGCCATCGCCTGCTCCTCTTTCGCGAGCTGCAACGCCGACTTCTTGGGCGGCATCTTGTCCTAGTCGTGCCGGTGCTGTGTAATGTGTGGTGGTATGTGGTGTATTGGTGTGGTGTGGTGAGTCTCTCTCGACAGAAATGAAGATGACCCCGCCTGAGTAGTGTCCTACGGCAGCACCAACAACCGACGGCTTCGCTCCCATTCACGCCTAATCACACACAACAACACACACAACCTACAGGCTCTACGCCCTGGTCGTCTCCTCCCATTGTCCTATCCTCCTGCTGGCCTCCGACCGCCCCTGGTAGATTTTATTTTGCTTTGTCATCGCTCCCCGCCTCCTCCCACCTCCTCCCCTCCTCCCCACTTCTTCTACGGACGAGGACGAGCTCACAAGTCAACAATGGCGACGACGTCCACGTCCCCACCCGCGGCAGCAGACGCAGGCCTGCCGGAGTACCATGCCTTCCCGCCCTTCTTCACACTGCAGCCCGTCCTGGAGACTCGGAAGATGCAGCTTCGACTATGGCGGGAGCTGGTGCTGCGATGGCACCAAGCCCGGGGCGTGCAAAACCTGAACCTAAACGAGTGGCCGCTCTTTGCCAACCCCACAATCGACCGCACCTTGTCGTTGGAAGCACGCCGGGAGGTGGTGCAGGACCTGGTGGCGAGCGGGCACGCGGAGTGGAAAGACGAGTTCAAGACCACGGCCTTTGTCATGTGGCGGTCCCAGCAAGAAATTGCGGCCTCCGTCCTGGACTTTGTGCGGAAGAACGGGATGGCCGGCAACGTGTACACGGTGTACGACTTACACTCCGGGGATGAGATCACGGCCGGTGCGGATTTTCATGGCACGGACCCGACCATTTTTCGACGGGCCTTGGAAATCTTGGAGCAGCAGGGCAAGGCCGCCTTGTTCAAAGGAGCGTCGTCGGAAGAAGACGGCGTCAAGTTTGTCGCGGATGCGTAGGCGGGATGCGGGGATAGAGAGAGAGAAATACATTACAAATGTGTGAAAATGTCGGTGATGATATCAATAGCAAAAGCATAAAGAATGAAAAGATAAATCCGAAATGTATACGAGAACGGGTGAATGGGCGAGCAAGCAAAAAGAATGTGCTGTGTCTTACACTTCATTTCAAATTGCTTCTTTTGTGTGCTTTTTGAGACCGTACTTTAGATGTGCTACCTAGACAAAATATACATCCTCGTCCATCTGGAACGGAACTCTCGAGCGCCCAGGGAAGAGGACGAAGTGTTGCTTAAAAAGATTGCTGCACACGCAAAAAGGTGTGGGCTTCACATACACACCGTCCTTTCCTTCATCACACCTAACCTACCCAACTATGCATACACACACACGGCTTTCATCTCACCCTAATCTGCCTTCTTCGCGCGTCCGGACTTGACAGGTGGCATGTCTGGCGCAGCAGCGGCGCCTTTCCCAGTCGTTGCCTTGTCGCGCTCACCGTGGTGCTTCCCGCCTCTTCTTGCTCCTGGCCGTCGCAGCAACAGGCCGAGCAGGACCCCAAAGACGACTAGTGCCAAGCCGGACAACCACATCCAGCGCTGCACAATCTCGTCGAACTCCAGCTTCTGGAAGTCGTCCACGGCCTTGACGCTCTTGGCCAGCTGGTGCGCCGTGTTAATGAGCGCGATGACCTCGTTGCGCTGGAAGGACAGGCGGCCTTCCGCCGTGCGGTCCTCGGGCCGGCCCAGCACCACCTTGATGGCCGTGCCCAGCCCCAGCACCTGCAGCTTGCCCCAGAGCCGGCACTTCTCGCAGCCCACACAGTCCATGATGCGCGAGATGTTGTGGAAGCGCACGAAGAACTCCTGCCGCAGCTTGTGCAGCTCGGCCTCCTCGGCCGCCACCGCCTCGGGCCCGCCCGTCAGCCCGCGCGGCTGGAACATGCCGCTCTCGTCAAAGGCGCGGTGGCACTGCTCGGCTGTGGTGGCGTTGGAGGAGGCGCGCACCAGGCCCCGGACGGCGCCGCGCACCCACTCGTCGTCCTCGGGGTTGCCCGTGTCGTAGTCGTAGGCCAGCAGCTCGGGCCCAGCCTTGTTGATGGCGCGCAGCAGGAAGAGGTAGGCGAAGTACAGGTTGTGGATGCGCTCGGGGTGCCTGCCCACCTTCTCCACGAACAGCGCCGTGTTGGGGCACCACCGGTCCTGGGCCTGGTCGTAGTAGTCCAGGGCCAGGTGCGTGGAGATGGAGGACTGCAGGCCCGCGATCAGCCGGTAGAAGACGCGCTTCTCCAGGCAGTGCCCGCCCGCGTGCAGCTCCGTGGGCGACAGCTCGAAGCAGTTCTCGTAGATGGAGCGCCAGACCCGGCGCGCCGAGGGCCCCGCGTAGCCCGTGAAGCGCTCGGGGTTGCGCAGCAGGTTGATGTAGTTCATGCCCTGGTCCTCCTCCTCCTGCTCGATCCAGACCTTGGCGTTGTCGCCCTCGGCCCAGCCCGCGAAGGGGTCCACGCCGGCGCTGGCCTCCTTGCGGTCCACCGTGCCCAGCAGCTTCTCCATCTCGCTCAGCGCCGTCTCCGAGTCGCCCAGGCACTCCCGCACCGCCCGGCCCTCGGCGTCGCGCTCGATCCAGACGGGCGGCACCTCGTGGGCCTCGCACTCCAGCACGGCGCAGTCACGGATGGAGCACATCATCTCCTCGTGCCAGAAGGGGCAGGCCTTGCTCAGGTTCACCTTGAAGTACCGGAAGAAGGTGCGCTGCGCCAGGTCCCCCAGCAGCGGGAAGAAGTGCTGCCGCGTGGCCTCGTTGACGGTGTCAAACTCGCAACCGCAGTCCCCCACAAAGCCGTCCAGGTCACAGGTCTGGCACACGCGGGCACGGAAGAAATCCAGCACGGGGAGGTGCGTGAAGCGCTTCCCGCCCTGCGGTGGAGGGGTGGTAAAATGGGGGAGGAGAGATAGGGGTGTGTCTCTAAGTATGTGCCATGCTGTCGTTGCTTTGATGAGCAAGGAGCCAGAGATTGAGGGGGGAACCCTGGAGGCGTAAGCCATAGCTGCATGCATCCCGAACGCCAGATATGGTAACGAGGTGCTTGCCAATTGAGGATAGAGGGGCCACGCTAGAGAGGGCGTGGGTACGGGAGGGCGTGGAACGTGTGTGCTGGTTTAGGAAGGTGCATTTTGTGTATGACGATGGGACTGCGGGTCTGCCAGAGCCAAGGAAAAACATCCACGTGGGAGCGCACATGAACGTGCGAAGCGCACCTCGGGGCCATATCGCGTGGTCTTTATCAAGCCCGCGTGTGAGATGACCGTTCATGCACAACCCTCCACCTGCCATCCTCAAACCCATCGCGTCTCGTCTCTGTCTCTTCTTACCTCTGTCTGGGCGCATAGCTGGCCGATCAGAAGAACGACGCCCCAGAAGACGAGCAGCCTCGGCTTGACGAGCCACCACATTTCGCGTGTGTGCGAGCCCCGCGGACAGTGCTAGGCGTTGGATGATGGGCGTTCTGGAAGGGGAGGAGGCTTGGACCTGTATGGGACCTGTGTTTGAAATAGTAAAGGGGGAAATGAGTTATGGGACGGACACAGACAAGCCTCAGGACCTCCTGGCTGACGGTGCACAAGCATACACACAAACGCGTCCAAAAATCAACAGAGGCCAGCAGCGGGATGGTCATCACGGTCACGGCCGTGACGAAGAAACGGCTAGAGAACACCTCCTCCGGGTACTGTGGGAAAAAGAGTACTCTTCGGAAACATAATTCGTTCAGGTCGGATGGGGGGCCCGATGTTCTACTTTGATGACGCCCTCGGCCTAGAATTGCATAAAGCTGTGTTGTATGGCATCTTCTTTGACGGTGTCCTGTTTGGTGCCACTAAAATTGAAAAGATGACCCATTCTCGAAAGGGGGAAGGAGAGGCAGATGGCGCAGGCGTGAGTCAAAAGAAACCGGAGGTGGGCTAGGCTGGCGGGCAAGAAGGACAGCTAGCTCGTGTTTATCAGTGCGAAAAGGAGTTTCGTAAAGGCATCACGGAAAGCAAGGCCACCACGAACCAACAAAGACATAAAGCATTCATGGCCGCGAGTTGTGATCCTCGGATCCTCGGAAATTTCCTCGCGGCCCGGCGAACAACGACGCCTCAGTTTTGTTCTGTCTTCCACACGCATATGCTCACACTCGTTCCATCGCACGGACCTTGATTCTTTCGTTTCAGAATTATTTTTTTGAAGAGATTCTTCCCACTCAAATTTGACATGACCCCCTTTACCCTTTTCTCTTCTCAGGGATGGAAAATTGCCTCCCTGCCGCGGCCGCGTCGGTGTTCAAGGTGGTGGCAAGCGGACTGCTACTGCGCGGCGAGCACTTTTAGTCCCGGCTTGTACTATTAAATCCTACGACACCTCCACCACCTCCACTGGGTCTGAAAAACTCACACTTTCTCCCCTTCGGCAGCCTGCCGATGGCGTCGTCCGGCGGTGGCGGGGACAGCTTCAGCAGCACCAACGACGACGAGCCGCACCATCCAGACCCCAACGACCGCACAGGGGCACAGCAAGCAGGACGGCACGCAGGAAGCAGTGAGAGAGAGGCATTAGGGGACGAGCAAGGCTCGTCAGCAAGGAGGGCCGCACAAGGAGCCTACCAACGGCAGCTTAGAAGTAGTAGCACAGGGCGTGTTGGCGATGGGGACCCGCAACCGATGTTGGGGGCTGATGCAATGAGTTTAACTCAAGCGGCCTCGGCGCTGCCAATGCACCTGCAAGGGCTTCAAAGCGTGTCCATGGGACCAGGGCAGTCCTCCCTGCTTTTCACTCACGCGCCTCAAGAGCAGCAGCAACAGCAGCACCAGCATCAGCAGCAGCAGTTGCACCACCACCATCAACAGCAACAGCAGCAACGACAAAGGCACTTGTATCAACAGCAGCAGCAGCGCCAGCAGCCGCAGCAGCAGCAGCAACACATGCCAGTCCCTTCACCAAATCTTAGCAGAGGTACGTGTTTTCTCCCTCGTCTCAAGGTAGAACCCACTGTAAATTCGATGACCGATGTCGATTCCAAACACACACAGGCGGGGCCGGCGGCAACTTGTTGGACAGCACTGACCCCTTTCTGGATTCCCTCGTCAACTTTGAGCAAGAGCATGGGATGATGTGGGACGCCTGGGGCAGCCCTTCCAACCTGTTCGCCTCCGACAGCCCTCCCGGCGCCCGCGCTTTTAGCGGAGTAGTAGACGACGTTTCCGTTGGAGGCGGCGGTGGTGGCGGCAGCAACCAGAGCGTCAGCACCACGAATCAAACTGATGAGGGTGGCGGTGGTGGTTCTCCTGGCTTCTCCACTTTCCCTCCTGCTGCCTCTTCGACCGCATATCGAGCCTTGCCACCATTACCCAGCGCCAACGCCCAGCAGCACCCTCTGCCTGTTCAGCGCACCGGTTCCTTTGACCTGCCACTCGTCCCCCCTTTATTGCTAGGTCGACACGCAGGCCGGGGCTCGGTAGTGCGCTCGGAGCTGAATCCTCACGGTGGCTTCATCGAACGCGAGCCGGCCCTCTTTCAAGGTGGGGGAGAAAGGGGTAGAGGACGGCGCGGAGGAAGTGCCGCGGCAGCCACCCACGTAGCAAACCCACATGGTGCTCAATGGCAGACGGCGGGGCACGGAGGAGATTGGGGAAGGGAGGCGATTCAAAGCTTGCTCGCCGCCATTCCTACCGTCCCGCCTCTGGCGCCGCCTTCTTTGGGCTCCTCCCGGGGGGGCATGGCACACAGGTCCTACTCGAAGTTGCGACCACCGCCATTGCTTCTTAACTTGCAGCGCTCCCTCTCGGCCCCGCTCGGGTCACTCGGAGGCGCTGGAGGGGATGGACGCGCGTTCGCACCGCAGCCACATGGCCTCGGCTCGTCCCACAGTGATGGCGGCATCCAGGGCAGTGGGTCGTCGCTAAATTCGTCTTTATCGGAGGACCCCGACCGCCCCTTTTCGTTCGAGGCGTCGAGAGGGAGAGGGGGAGATTCCACGGTGGTAGGCATGTCCTACGGCATCGGTCTCAATTTCCCTTTCGCGGAACTGGACGAGGCCGGCCGTCGCGAGTACAGGCGGCAAAGAATGTTGCGCTGGCTAGAAAAGCGCAAGCGGCGCACGGCGGATCGAGGCATCACCTATTCAGAGCGCAGCACTCTCGCAAATCGGCGTCAGCGGATTAGCGGCCGTTTTGTGAAGCAAACCAACGCGTTCGTTCCAATCACAGAGTTGCAACGGGCGCGCGCCGTAGGCGGTGCGGGTGGGAGGAAGGGTGGATGTGGGGGTGGCGGCGGAATGTATGTCAAGCACGAGGACGGGTCGGGCTCAGAACAAGGAGGGAGAAGCATTGAAAGGCGACAGCAAGACGATCCAGATGCCCGTATCGCCGGCGCTTCTCGGCCACCCAAAGACGAGGAAGACGAAGACGACGATGACGACGACGAGGAGGAGGAGGACGACAGCAAGCAAGGTGAGGACGATGACAGAGACGACGCAGAAGACGGGGATTTCGAGCAAAGACCTCGTCGATAGGTCGGTAGTACCATTAGTGCCCGTTCCGATACGATTCCTTCTGTCTGCGCAGAAGGAACGGTCTCTTACGATAAACAAATGCATTTGAGTGCTTCCTCTTCCCTACAAAGTCTGATCGAAAGGGGGGTTTCAGACACTGTACTTACAAAGCACTTATGTGGAGAGCAAATAGTTTATAAAATAAAAAAGCAATCGAAAGTAAATCCTGTACATGTTGGCGAGGAGTTTGTTGTTTTCTTTGACATTTTGTTGTTGTTGCTGTGTTTATTTTCCATTTCTCGTCGTCCTCCTCCTCCCCCTCCTTTCACCCAGGGCCAGTCGCCACCACAGCCGCAGCAACGCCGCCACCACCCTTGCCTCCACAACAGTAGCAGCAAATAAAATCAAAGAATAATGCATGAATATACAGTTGAAAAGTATATCTGGCGACCAAAAAGTGTAAGTATTGTGGCTTACGTGCCGCAGTCAGCCAAGGAAAGAGGCCCACAAGAAGGAAGGCACAGCGTCAAATTCACTGAAATAAAAATGACTCCAAGTATAACCTACAAAGTGTATCACTTTTGTTCTCAGGCAGCCCTGTTGGTTTTCTTTCGTACTTACAAACTCACCTGGTAGGCACCGGAACGTACCGAAATGCGCTCGCCGCGAGGCTTGCTGCCTTCTTCCTTCACTCATCACAAGCATCATCAGTGGGGGAACATACGCCTATTTTCTTCTGCAGAAGACCAGGGCACGCGCCCGGCACTATTTTCCCCGCTGCGTACCTTGTGAATGACTGTGCCATGCTTCCCTCATCTGTCTTGTCTCACCCCCCGACCACACACACAGGCACACAGCGCACCCAAAACATAGAGAAAGCTCAAGTATCCATCCAAGTTGCCCACAACCAAAACGAGGAAGACGCTGGTGTGTTCCACCAGCACGTGCCACCCATGGAGGAAGGGGACGCCGCCCCTTTACCATGCATGGAGCTGCCTAACGAGCTTCCGGCGGAGCGGCTCCGCAACTACCAGCAGGCGGCCTTGACCAAGGCTCGCCGCAGCAACATCATCATGTGCGGCGCGGCGGGCATCGGCAAGACTCACGTGGCCCTGTCCTTGCTCCGCGAGGCCGATTATAGCGAGGGCCAGATAGCCTTCTTCCTTGCCACCACCCGACACCTTGCCGAGCAGCAATACCAGCGCATCCGCAACGCCACGTCGCTGACCACCAAGTTCTGCGTGGGCATGGAGTACGATCTCTGGAGCAAGACTCAGTGGCAGACCCTCTTCCAGGAGAACCAGGTGATTGTGTGCACCCCGCAGGTCCTTTTGAACGTGCTCAACAAAGGGTCCGAGTACATCACCGTGCGGCGCATCAACCTGCTCATCCTGGACGAGTGTCACAAGGCACACCGCAACCACCCTTACACCCAGGTCATGCACCACTACGAGCGGGCCGAAGCCCTGGGACCCCACCCCCGCGTCTTTGGCATGACGGCCACGCCCAGCAAGTTCTGCCACCAGATCCTGCACTGCACGCTGCACATGTGCCCGCTGGACGACATCAGGTTGTTTGCGGCCAAGGCACCCCTTAGCGTCATCCAGTACCAGGAGGAGGACCACGTGACGCGCGAGAAGAGGTTGATCAAGGCCGGGCAGCGGCTGCTCAACCCCATCACATCTCCCCACACCGGTGAAGCGGGGCCGGTGGATGGGGAAGCTGCCGCCTCGGCCATGGAAGACGAGAATTACACCGACGACGACTGCGAGAATCATCACGAAGAGGATGGCCCCCGGCCCACGGCGCACTTGGACGGGAGCAGCGGCACGGAGATTGCCGCGATCTTGAAGGAAGTGAAGCTCTGCTTGCCCTCAGTGACCAAGACCAAGAGCCTGGACCTGGGCATGGTGCGGCCCAGCCACAATCACGTGGGGAACTGGTTCGGGGCCCGCCACATCCTCTTGGTGCTGGATCATTGGATCGGGACCACGCCGCTCTCGCGCTCGGAGCGGGACGTGATGGAGGGCATCCTGGCGCGGAAGCTGGCCCTGTACCTGCGCAAGGTCCTGGCAAAGGTCGTGCAGCTGCAGCAGTTTCAGCTCACGGACCGGGTGGAGAAGCTGGTGCAGTGCCTCCGGCAGCGGCGGGAACAGGATGGAGAGAACTTCCGGGCCATCGTCTTTGTGCAGCGCCGGACCACCTGCCGGGTTCTCTTCGAGTTTTTGAACCTGCTGGAGCCCTTCACCGGGCGGTGCGGGTTTGCCATTGGCCAGGCCACCGCCAGTGGCGTGTCGGCGTTCGGGCTGAAGCGCAACCAGCGGCGGCCGATCAAGGACTTTGCCTCGGGCAAGCTGCAGGTGTTGGTGGCCACGGACGTGCTCTCGGAGGGCATCGACGTCCCCGAGTGCAGCCTGGTGGTGGCCTTCGACACCGTGGCCAACCCCACGGCCTTTGTGCAGATGCGGGGCCGCGCGCGGCTGCATGACGGCGGGGCCTTTGTCCTGTTCGCGCCGGATCGGGAGACGCTGGAGAGGATCTTCCAGCTCGAGCAGGGCGCCGCCTACTTCGAGAAGGAGATGCTGGACAAGGAGGACGTGTTCATGCTGCCCCGAGACATGTCCTTGAGCCGCGCCTTCCCCCACTTCCCCTACATTCTGCCCACGACGGGCGCGTCTATCAACCTGAACAATTCCAGGGGCTTCTTGAATCAGATCTGCCAGTGGAACAAGGAGTGCATGAGCTACCGCCTGTCGCCCGTTGCCGAGACGCAAGAAAAGCTGTCGCCCGACGGCCAACGCATGCTCTACAAGTGCGTCCTGACACTGCCCGCGGTGTTTGACTTTCCCTCCTTCGAAAGCAGCCTCTTCCCCGCCAAGGCCATCGCGTGCGCGGTGGCGGCCTTCCATGCCTGCGTGGAGTTCCACCGGCGCGGCCTCGTGGACGACAACTTGAACCCCGTGCGGGAATCCATCCGGCTCGAGACCTACGAGCATTTCATCCCCGAATTTGCCGGCGTGCAAGTCGTGAACGAGCGCGTGGAGATGAAGACGCGCGCCGCTGCTCACCTGGGCCTGAGCCCCATGCTGCGGGAAGGAACGCAGGACGAGGCAGCCACGGAGGGTGCAGCTGCGACGACAGCAGGGGAAATGGAGGTAGAGGAGGCACCTAATGAGCCACGAACGGGCGTGGCGCCCGATGGCGCCGTGCGCTTGCCGCCGCCACCCGGTACCGACGAGGATGCCCAGCCGTCCGTGTACTACTCCTACCGCATGGATGAGGAGGCCAGCTGCGTGGCAGTCCTGACCAAGACGTTGCTGTCCGAGGATATCCTGGAAGCAGAGGGCTTGACGCCGAAGCCTGCACTGGTGCTGGAGCTGACGACGGCGCAGGTGGGTCTTTTGGCCAAGTTTCACGTCGTCATGCTCCACTTCGTGCTGCATGGCCCTGGCGCGTTCAAGATCGAGTTTGCGCCGCTCCTGCAAATTGAAGATAGGCCGCCTCGCGCGGGGAAGAAGCGTGGCCAAGCCAAGCGGATCCAGCAGGAGTCGACGCCGCCCGTCATGGGTGAGGCCGGCGGTGGCGATAGCGAGGGTGGGGACGGTGGCGAGGAGCAAGAGCAGCCCAGCCCGACGATGCCTCCGAGTCCCAGCGCCGCGGCAGAAGAAGAAGGAGAAGTCGCCTCCATGGCAGAAGGGGATGGGGACCAGCCAGCACCGTTGTCGGCCGGTGAAGACAAGGAGAAGGAGGACGAGGAGCCGGAGAAGATGGAGGAGGAGAAGGACAAGGAACCGGCCACACCTACGTTCGCCTCGATGCTGGGCCTCGAGAAGGAGAAGAAGAAGAAGAAGAAGCAGCAGCGCAGCTCGGCAGGGCTGTTGGATGAGGAGGAGGACGAGGTTTTCTTCTCGGCACCCTTGGAGCCCAAGGCCGCGTTGGACAAGGGATACGTCCTGGTGCCGCTCAAGCCGGACGGAGAGGTGGATTGGGACCTGGTCAAATCTCTTGCCCAAGATGCACCCTCCCGGGAGCTGGTGCACGGGCGGGGAGAGTTCTGGCCGCTCCCTTCGGAGGACCCCGCGACACTGCGCGACAGCCTCTTGTTCACGTGCAGCGCACTCTCCAGCCGACCCAAGCTGTGGGCCCCGATTGAGATGGTGGCGGATCAAACGCTAGCGGGAGTGCGCGAAGCGGCCGCTGCCGCAGCGGCTGCCCGGGTGGAGAGGGAGGCGAAGGCGAAAGCAGAGGCGCAGGCGACGGCGGAAGCGGAGGCGCAAGGCAAGAAGGATTTGGAGGCGCAGGCCAAGGCAGTGAGTGGAGCAGAGATGGAAGTGGAGGAGGATGCCGCCCCTTCGGCCCCGGCGCCGGATTGTGAGCGTTCCTCGGGCACAAAGAGGGACAAGGAGGGTGCCCAGGCGGAGAAGGAAATGTCGAAGCGTCAGAAGCAAGGGGCCGAGGATGAGGACAAGGTGGCCGAGGCGGGGTCGGAGAAGATGGAGAGTGACAGCGACAAGAAAGCCGTGGAGAAGGAGGAAGGGGTGGAGGGCAAAAAAATGGAAAATGAAGAGAACAAGGAGGAGCCCGAGCCGCGCTTGCACCTGTTTGAATATCCTGTCGAGGTGTGGGACCGGTGCGACCAGGCCCAATCCCTGCTTTTGGTGGAGAAGATCGTCGACAGCCCCTTTCGTTTCCGTGGGCTGGCGCGCGACGGGCAGATCTCGAAGGAAGGCGAAGAGGTGGAGGACGTGGCTCCGAAAGCCAACACTCCCAAGAGCCTGCGGCAGAGTCGGCTTTACAGTCGTCGTCTTCTGGCACCAGAGCTTTGCTCCTTCATCCGTGTGCCCAAGAGCCTCTACGTGGCTTGCCAACGGTTGCTGCCCCAGCTCTGGCGGCTAGAGATTGCGCTGAAGGTCAATTGCTTTATCCGGGACGTGGGCATTCCCGTCCAAGATTCTTCTGTGATCCGCACCGCCCTCTGCAAGCCGGACTACGAGCGTTTGGAAGTGCTGGGGGACACATATCTCAAGCTGGTCATGAGCTGCGTGGTATTGCGCAAGGAACCCTACCTGGTGCGGGAGAGCTTGCTGCACGATTTCCGCTGCAACCTGATTTGCAACCGGCGTTTGGTGCAGGCCGCCTTGAATCGGGGTATCGAAGGCCACATCGTGTTGCGGATGAAGATCCTGAACGAGCCCTACCGGCATTGGGCGCCTTCCCTCATGGCCCCACTCGCCAGCACGGCCTCGGAAGTGAACGTCAAGGTCGTGGCCGACGTGGTGGAGGCGCTGATCGGGGCGTATTTGATTGACGGGGGGCCGCGTGCCGCGGACGACTTCCTTCAATGGCTCGGATTTCCCGTGATGTGCACGACGGAGGCCTGCGGAGAGCAGCATGCCGGCATGGTGGGGCTGTTGGAGGCACCGGCACCGTTCTTCAAGGCTGGCCCACCCGCCGCCCTGAACGTGGCGGACCAACGCGGGTACTGGCCCCTCTTGCAGCGGCGCTGCCAATGCTGGACCGAAGTAGCATTGGCAGAGACGCCCCAGACCATTTTCCCCAAGCCCACGCCGGCGCCTGCCAGTGACTTGGTCAAGAAGGTGGAGAAGCTGGAGGCGTTGCTCGGCTACACGTACCGGAACAAGTGGCTGGCCTTGCAGGCCCTGACCCATCCTTCGCACTCCCAGAAGAGCCGGCGCTCTGAACGGGGCCAAGGCGATGTGGTGTTCATCTCGGACTACCAACGCCTGGAGTTTTTGGGAGACGCCCTCTTGGACTACATGGTGATGGTGCAGATTTTGTTCGAGAACCCGGATTTCATGCCGAAGCCGTTGCACGTGGAGAAGCGGCAGACGGTTAGCAACGAGCATTTGGCCAAGCGGGCGCTGGAATGGCTGCAGCTGCATCGTTTCTACGACTCGGACAGCATCGAGCTCAACCGCTGCGTAGAAATGTACGTGAATGACTCTGTCGCGCTCGATGGTGGCCGCGAGGGAAAAGGCAAGCAGTCCGACGGGGCGGCGGGGAGTGAAAGCGGCCCCAAGGCCTTGGCAGACGTGCTCGAAGCACTTATCGCGTCCGTCTACATTGATAGCGAGGGGGACATCCAGCGCCTGGTGGAGGTGTTTGTGCCGTTCATGCGCCGCAAAGCGGCTGCCGAGGAAGCCGAAGACTCCCGCGAAGCCCGCATTGGACTCACCGTCATAACGCAATCGAGGTTGCAACAGACGTCGGTGCACGAGCTGTCGGTAGAGGACGAGGAGCAGCTGCGGGGCTTATTGCCCACTTTGGTCAGGACATTACGAATGGAGCTGGCCATGGAGAATGACGATGACGCATATAAGGCCTTAATTAGCCAGATTGCGCTAGAGACGTCTCAGCTGACTCTTTCCAAAGCGGCTGAGAAGGAGGGAGTAGCCGAAGTTGGCGGAGAGGTGATGGTTGTGGACGCTGAATAAGTGTTGCGGGGACAAAGATAATAGAGACACACAAAGAGGTGTATTATAGCACCAAATATCGCAAGAAGAGAAAGAGGGAATACTTGTAGTGAAAGAGAGTGCAAAAAAAGAAGTAGACAAAGGCAGCTGAATAGAGAGGTTAACGAAAGGAAGAGGTTGTGAAGACGGCGAAGGAGTTCATGGAAGATTCATGGAAGACGTAAGAGAGGAAGCAGGCAACCCGCAGAGGACTAGAAAGACGAGAAGAAGTGTGATAGGAATAACATCTTTGTCATGAGAGAATCAAAGAAGAAAAAAAGGACTTTCGTGTTAAGGCCGAAATTTTGTATTTCCTTTGATAAGCAAACGCAGAAGAGTCAACGCAACCCAAAACTTCTTGCAGCTTAAATCAGCCCATCCTCGATCAACCATTTGGCCGCCTGCTTCGCGTAGTAGGTGAGGATGATGTCGCAGCCAGCGCGCTTGAAACAGGTCATCGTCTCGAGCACAACGTCCTTTTCATTGAGCCAGCCCTTTTCGGCGGCGGCCTTGAGCATGGCGTACTCGCCCGACACGTGATAGGCGGCGATGGGCAGGTTAGAAGCCTGCTTGAGGCGCAGAATGACGTCCAGGTACGGCATGCCGGGCTTGACCATGAGGAAGTCGGCACCCTCGGCAGCATCCAGGGCGGCCTCCAAAAGGGCCTCGCGGCCGTTGGCGGGGTCTTGTTGGTAGGTCTTCTTGTCCCCAAAGCCCGGGTGAGAGTCCAAGGCGTCCCGGAAGGGCCCGTAGTAGGCGGAGGCGTACTTGGCCGTGTAGGCCATGATGGAAACATCCGTGAACCCCTCAGAGTCCAGGGCCCGCCGCAACGCCCCCACGCGTCCGTCCATCATGTCGCTGGGCGCCACAATGTCGGCGCCGGCACGGGCCTGGCAGACGGCCTGCTTGCACAGCTGCTCGATGGTTTCGTCGTTGATGATCTTCCCATTGAGCACGATGCCGTCGTGGCCCTGGTCGGAGTACGGGTCCAGCGCCACGTCTGTCATGACGGTGGCCTCGGGGAAGCGCTCCTTGATCATGCCAATCGCCCGGGGCACGATGCCCGCCTTATTGTAAGCCTCCCGGCCGTCGTTCGTCTTGAGGCTGTCCTCGACCTTGGGAAAGAGCACGAACGTCTTGACGCCGTATTGCCAAGACTCGGCCACCTCGGCCATCATGCCCGCCAGGCTGAAACGCTTCTGACCCGGCATGGAGGGGATCTCCGTGTCGTAGGTCTCTTCGTGGATAAAAAGCGGGTAGATAAAGTTGCGGGGCAGCACAATATTCTCCCGCACCATGCCACGGATAGCCTCGGACTTGCGGTTCCGCCGGGGGCGCGCCATTTGCGGCACCCACACGCCGCCTTTGTTGTTGGTGTCGACAGCGGAGGTGCTTCCTGCCCGTGGGTCGAAGCCTTCCAGGGGAGGCAAAGGTCCCAAAGATGTCGGCCCGGTCGCAGATGCCCCTCCGGAGGGAGCGGCAGCCACAGCAGCGGACCGGAAAGGGGCGGCAGACGGCCCAACAAAAGCGTCCGCGCAGCCCAGCAAGGGCAAGAAGAAGAGGGCCTTGGAGAGAGACATGGTCAAGCGCGACGGTGCCTGTATGTGTAGGAAGTGCGGTGAAAGGTGAGTGGATGGGAGGTGTGATTGTTGCTCTCGCCGCTTCTTGAAGTGCTATTGCAATAGCTTTGACTGCAAGCGCGAGGCTGGAGGACGCGGACGATTGGCCGAAACGAGGCACGACGTAACAGTAGCCACGCCTAGTGAGTCATTCGTTGTTGTGGTCAAGCTTATTCGGCCCACGTGCGTGGCCTGTGGCCTTTGCTTTGTGGTCAACAGGACACAAGCAAGGGATCTCAAGGATCGAAGTCGTCGCGTATCTTTGGTTCAAAATTGATTGCCATCGACCATGATTCAAAAGTGGCGGAACATATGTCCCGAGGGTGTGGTGAGCATGCTGCCTCAAGGCGCGTCTTGTACTGTCTTGGGTCATCAAAAATACCCCCTTGCTTGGGTGCCTCGACTAAGACAATGCATGTGTGGGATGGGGAGGTTGCCATACAATTTTGGGGGGGAGGAGCGGTCTTCTTCTTCCAAAGAACATATGACCCCCCTTAGTCCTGACTGTGCTACTGTATCAAATACACCCTGCATGTGTATATGGCAAGGCGATCAGCTGTATCATACATGCTGCACATCCTTTGGTGTGCTGCTGCTGCCCCTCGCCCAGTCGCCCAACTCGTCAAGCGCACGACCGTTTCGTCGTCTCGCCTTCTGGCCCATCCCCCCCGCCTAGACGACACACCAAACCACACACAGACACCCACCCACAAGCATAACAAGATAAGGATGAAGTCCCCCCGCCACCCTGCCATGCAGGCGGCGGAGCCATTCAGTGACCCTGCGGGCACACATTGTGCTGGGGCGACTGACGGAGCAGACGTTGGTGATGATGATGCCTCCCTGCACCGCAGAGCTGTATGGTCACTGAACGGCCCATTATGGCTGGGACAACTAGCTTGCCTTGCACATCACGAACATGCACATATGCATGCCGTGGCAGTGGTTAAAGTTTGAAACTCTTCGCCTAAGCGCAAACATCACCCATCATCATCTGGGCCGCCCAACCCTCCACCCCATCCAACCAAAGAGCTGTCGATGCGCACCCCACATGTCGGGAGAGTGCATTGTGTCACACCCACAAGCTAAGCGTGAGAGATTCACGCCATGGACAGCCATGCGCTAGTAGTATGGTTCCCTATTTTTGTTGTTTTTGTGCTGCTGCACTGAGCACCCTGCCCAGGGGGGTGTGATGCTCTGCACGGTACAGTGTAGGCCTCCTTCGGCATTCGCCAGAACAAGCCCTCCCAGAGGGTGCACTTCAAAGAAACAAGACAAGACTTACTTACTTATTTCATATATGATTCGCTCTTCCGCCGACAAGTACAACAAGTATAATGTAGGAGGTCCTCATTATTCGGACCAATGCCTATCTGCACAAGACAAGAGGTTGGCCCAAAGTCCCTGAGCACTTTGTGCTCGTTCTATCGATGCGGATGCTAAAATGTAATTAACAGAAGGGCAAAAAGGCATAATTGGCCTTTTCTTCATTTTATCCAACTTTTGCACCGTCGGCTTTTTGATATCTTCTGGTATCGACGCCTCTCTGTGCCTTGCTTCTTGCTTCTTGCTTCTTGATTCTTTGGTTTGACTCACGACTTTCGCCTGCGCACCATTGATGGTGGGAATGGCGTGCTATCAACACCATTATAGACTCATTGATTGTAACAAAGCATCTAAACACGACAAGACTACAAATTAACTTATACACACTCGGAACCAAATGCCCGTCCACCTCTTCTTGATGGACACAAGAGCAGCATCGTCACTGCATTGTACACTCTCTATACTCTCTTCTCTATCACTCTGCTCAAATGGTATCACCCCCCTTTCTTTTTGATTTCCCTCTTCCTTTTGATTGTAAGCCTTTCGGCAATCACATTACACATCTGTCTATCCTGCTATTCTCGATTGAACAAACGATTCTCCTTCCTTTCCTCTCTTGGGCTCCCAGCAGCCCCCCATTTCCTCACTCAGAGCAAATGCTCCGGCAAGGCCTCGTGCGTATTGAAATCCTTCACGTAAGACTGAAAATTCAAAAACTTGAGCGCCCACGTATGGCTGGTGTTTTTCTCAAATTGCCGCTTGTAGTAGGTGTTGCTCTCCCACTGCACCAGGTTGGCCCGAGGAATGCGCGCCCGCTCAAACACCCGGACGG
>Ga0209491_10002261_pt1 | contig 34766 bp, 43 predicted proteins | sample BON02_FD_187213 | JGI IMG/M metagenome (GOLD analysis project Ga0209491, IMG submission 187213) | Freshwater microbial communities from Lake Bonney liftoff mats and glacier meltwater in Antarctica - BON-02 (SPAdes) (version 2) | ecosystem: Environmental > Aquatic > Freshwater > Ice > Glacier... | reverse complement strand
CCCTCCCTCCCTCCCTCCCTCCCTCCTCCCCACCACACATCCTACAAAACCGGGAAACTTTTCTCCTTCTCCCTACTTATTCCTACTCTTCCTACTACTGTTGCAGTAGCTCTAATCGCCAATCCTGCAGCAGCAGCAGTAGTAATCCATCGACCCGACAAGCGCCGTCAGGCTTTTCACCCACCAGCTATATCGCATCAAGCACCTTACTTCTTGACGGCCGGCCCGGAAGTCTGAAGGAGGGGAAAAGGAGGAAAGAGAAAGAGAGAATGGTTAGTGAAACGCTCGAAGGAGGAGAAGAAAGGGAGAGACATGAAGTGGGGAGTAAACATTACAAATAGAAGAGAGAGGGAAGAAAACAAGAAGTTCTAATATAGGAAGGAAAGGACAGGCAAAATGAAAAATAAAACAAAACCATGCACGTACCCCGAGGCCGAACACCGCCTTGAAGGAGTCATAGATCCACCATTGCAGGCCCGTCAGGGTACCGATCATGATGATACGGGTGCCGAGGCCGCCCCACACGCCCATAGGTCCGAGCTCAGCCAGGATCTGGCCGGCGGTCTTGTTGCCCTTGCTCATCTTGGAGACGATGGTGTCGGCGGGGTGGGAGACAATGGCGCAGATCACACCGGCCAAGTAGCCGGAGGCAAAGGTGATGCCCAGCTGGGTGCTCTTGCCGTAGCTCTCCTTGGGCGCGGTGAAGACGTGCATGTAGAAGGCCTCGACGACCTTTTCGAAGAAGAAGAACTTGGCCATGGTGTAGGGGATCTGTCGGGACCAGAGGGGCACCAGGGAGCCGAAGGGAAACTTGGTGTTGGCCTTGTCGGCGCCCATGGCAGAGAGGGCGGCGAAGAACTCGGTGGGGAAGGTGCCCTTGGCGGAAGTCTGGACCTTGACCTTGATCATCTCCAGGGGGCAGAGGGCGGCGTCGGCAAAGACCTCGGCGGAGGCGGAGCCGGCCAGGTAGATGACGCCCCGGTAGGTGTAGGAGGCCTCCTCGCCGGCGATGTTGGAGTAGAAGTCCTTGAAGAACTCGTACAGGCCGAACTTAAAGCAGCCCTGCAGGGAGTAGCCGATGGCCGTGGGCAACCACCCCTTCCAGATCCCGACAGCGCCCTCCTCGGCCATGATGAGGCGGATGGAGGGGAGGAGGCCCTTGAACTTCTCGGGGGCCACCTGCATGTTGCACTTCGCCACGTCCAGGGGGGTCACGGCCAAGTGGGTCAGGCCGCAGGAGAGCACGCCGCCCAAGCAGCACTTCAGGTAGTAGTCCGTCGTGTGGGGCACGGCGTGCTGGTAACGCGCGTCCCACGCGCCCTTGGTCACCGAGGCAGCCATGACCTTCTTCTCGGCAGTGCTGCGGGGCACCGCGAGCTTGGAGCTGGAGGACAAGAGGACGGCCTTGGGGGCCATGAGGGGGGAGAACCCCGTCGTGAAGCAGGAAGCAACCATGTTGTGAAGGAAGAGGACGACCTGTTGGGGTGGGACGGGGGGAGGGGAGGCGAGGGTGAGTCCGTCGTGTGAGAAGGAGGAGGACGTGGGTGGTGGTGGCAAGCGGCGTGCGGGCGCGCGTTGGGCGGGGAATGTACGTGCAGATCCACAGAAAGGAACAAAATGGGGCGGAGGCGGGGCCGGGGTGGGGTGTGCGTGGCCACGCGGAGGCTGCATTCCACACGACAAGGAACCGATGGCTCGCACTGCACCTGCATATGTGTGGTGGGCAGAGGCGTCAGGTACGTTTTCATTATAAATCCAACACGTTACAAGCCCAAAACAAAGCAGGATGTATCGGATCAGGGCTAGCGGGCGGGACAAAGAGTGCAAAGGCACGATGGAGAGAGCGATCTGAATCGCTTGGCTGATGGCGAGGGGCAAGAGGTCTTGTTCATCACAAAGTGAGTGAGAGAAAGAGATGGTGATTCTTGATTTTGAGATTCTATGATACCTCTCGCTCGAAGCAAAACTCAGGAAAATTCCTTGATGGCCTCGTGTAGTTGTGTTGTTGTGTTTGTAGGCCTTTCCTCTTTGCTTTACAAGCCACCTTTGCAGGTAATGAATATAGAAAGGTCCTCCTTGTTATCCTTTTTTGCCAAGCAGCGGTGCCACCGTGCCATCTTGACTCACGCCTGCCTCTGCCCCTCCTTTCCCTCCCCTTCCTCCTTCTCATTCTCATCACAGACTCAACCAGCCCGCCCACCTGGGGTCACCCCAGCAAAGCAAGCACACGACCGCCCCCCTTCTGTTCCGCCGCCACGCGAGCGCCGCCACGCGAGCGCCGCCACGCGAGCTAACACAAGGATGAGTGACCACGCACGCCGCACGCCGGGTGCCGACGACGAGACGCACCAGCATGAGGAGTCCAGCGGGTTGGACCCCAACGCTGAGTTTGACTTGGAGGAGTTGGCCCCCACGATGCGCTCCGTGGGGATCCTGCGCGGCCCCGCCTCGGTGCCCAGCCTGCCCACACACTACGACCGTCACCAGGGGGCTTATTTGTACCGCGACGGCGCAGGGTCCAGCGGCAGCAGCGGCGGCAGCGGCGGCAGCGGTGGTGGGTCTTCTTCGTTCCACCTCGTCGTCCCCACGCGCCCCAAGCCCCAGCAAGCCTTTGCGGCCCCGGCGCCGATGCCGGTCCCTGCGTCCTCGATGTCGTCGTCGGCGGCGGCGTCCACGACCGAGGACAGCACGTCGTTGGCCGCGCCCAACTTGCCCTTTGAGACGGCGCTCTTCCCCCTGGAAAGGTGTCACTACTACACCAACAAGCCGGCCATGGATTTGCACACGGACATTGAGGCTGCCCTCCAGGAGAAGGATGTGATCTTTACCTTTGTCCCGGCCAAGTTCAAGTTTGCCTGCGAGTACCGCACGGGCGTCAACATGGTGCGCTTTGTCTGCCGGGCGTACTTTGTGCCGGAGGACGGCCGGACCGTCGTAGAGTTTCAACGCCGCGCCGGGTGCTGCATCGTGTGCGCCAAGGTAGTGGACGCGATGCGTTCCACGCTGCTTGCGCGGGAGTGCAATGCCGAGGCAGCGCCCATTGCTATCCGGTCCTTCCAAGCCAAGCCTTTGGATGTGGCCGCTTGCCTCCTCCATGAGGAAAGTCAGGCGGACGCGGCCTCGCGCCGGGCGCGGCAACAAGCGCAGCAATGCAAACTCATGGATGATTTGCGAGGGTGCCTGGCCGAGGGCAAGGACGCAGTCTTGACGGACTTCTCCAAGGTCTTGATCCCGCTTTCGCAACTCGCCCCTGAGCATTTGTTGGGGGAGCCGAGCCACGCCGAGCTGCTTTCCGCGCTTGGACAGCACGTGGACGTGCCGAGCGCCCGCCTCAGCGCCTTGGTTTGTTTGGCGAACTTGGCGGCAGCCTGCTTCCCTGGGGATGGGGACACTTTGCTCAGCTTGCCTTACTTGCGGCGGTGCGCCAGCAGTGACACGGATGACGACGTGGAGGTGGCGGCAGCAGCTGCCGAGGCCGCGAACGAGCCCCGGCCCAGCATGGGCGAGGTATGTGCCTGGTTTGAAGGCGTGCTGGGGACGATTGTAGGCGCGTTAGGCGCGGAGCTGGACGAAGGGGGGAATCCGCACGTGCGCCGGGAGGCGGCCCGCGCGCTTTTGCACCTGTCGAATGAATCGTTTGCGCGTACGGCAGCTGCCCGGGAGGCTTTAGAAAGGTGTGCTGCCGGATCCGCCGCGAAGGACCGGCTTCTGGATGGTTACGTCCAAGGGGCCTTGCGGCATATGAAGGCTTGAGCTGGTGCGAGCATGAAAAGAGAGGGAGGGGTCCGAAAGAGGAAGGGCGCTTGACTTGTGAAGGCCTTAGCCTTGTTTGGCAGCGTCCTGTGCCGCCTGGCCACGGATTTCAAATAGAAGACTCTTGGGGTAGAAGATGTGTATATAGGCCCATGGATCAAGATATCGTATTCCTTTTCGGTTAAGCTTAATTGTGTTTCTCTAGTCGCAAATTGTATATACCCTCCTATCTTTCTGCTCGCGTCGGTAGTAGTTCGCAAGCGGCGTAAAGGTGCGGATGACGAATGCGAAGCAGCAGCAGGAGAGAAGATGTGTGTGCGAAAGAAGAGCCTGAGATTTGATGGTTCCAGAATTATATAGGGTGAAAAAGAAGAAGAACGAAAATGAGCTGGATGCAATTATATATCACGTAATCATTTCAATTTTGCTGTTTGTTTTTGTCATTCTTGATTATATACAGGAAATAACTTCATGCACACACACGATCACGACGCTCGTCGCAATCTCAATGCTTTGGGCGAAAGGCGGAGAAGAAGGAAGCGAAAGATGGTTTCTTTCTGGGGCTGCTGCTATTGCTGCTGGTGCCGCTGCTGCTCCCATTCGTATGGTTATTGCTCATGCTACTATTAATAGTAGGCGGGGGAGCCACAGCATTCATAGAAGACACGGGCAACAAGGCCCCCGGATCCAGGGCGTGGCGGAAGTCCATACCTTGCTGCTACTCTCCGAGAGTGGTGGTGGTGGTGGAGGAGGAAGCCACGCTGACAGTCGAACCTCGCCCTCCTTCGTCCCATCCCGCCTCCGACATGGCGTTGCTCGTCCGCTCACTTTCCAAGCCATCGCTCCGAAAAGATTCCCGGCCCGCGTCGTCGTCTTCCTTGTAGTACGATTCGCCGTCGTCCTCCCCCTCGTCCTGCTCCTGGATAGAGACGCCGCCAACTTGTCGGCTGCTGCTCAAACTCGTTGAGCCACGCCGCCGTCCCCCGCTGATGACACTGCTTCCACCACCCTCGCTTTCGTTCTCCTCCTCCGTCTCCTCGCTTGCTTCCTCCTGCCACACTAAACAGTCTTGCAAGGACGCAGACCCTGTCACCAGCCCTTGCCGCGGCAACGTGACCTGGACCAAATCGACCGGCAAAGGCTAAGGCTGCAGTGAAAGGGCCGTGCACATATAACCCTCCGGCAGTACGACAGCACGGAGGCGGACAAGAGCCAAGAAAGAGCTGCGGGCGTGGGGTGGCTGGCAGCGCAGTATATGCGAGGACTCGGACAAGGGGTCAGCGGAACCAAACAGGCATTGGTCGAGCAGAGGCACAACAAAAGCCCTGTCCTCGGGATGCACCGCCATGCCAAAGACCTCCGCAGGGCGCAGCCCTTCGTCATTAAGATTGCTGGCCAATTGTGCATTGACCTCGGCCTCAGTTTGCAAGCATTGTGCCCACCCATCATTCACAAACACGCGCTCCTGCCCCCCGCAGGTCACCGTCAGCAGGGTCAAAAAAGGCTCTTCAAAGAGCTCCAAAGCATACGGATGCACCACTCGATCAGGAAGTACGGTTGTGCGGTCGCTGGAACTGTTGCTGCCAATCCTCAGGCGCTCCACCACGCCGGGAAATGCCTGCGCGAGCCGATGTTGGTCTGCTGCCCACTCCTCTCCGGACAGTTGCCGCATCCAAGGCGCCGCTTCCTGGCCCAAGCCCATGGCCAGCGAGGTAATCCCTTCCCGCAACCTGTTGGAGACATGTCCTTGGTCGTGGTACAGGCCTGCTAGCACACGAAGCACGGTCAGTGCCTTGTTATGGTCGATCTGCTTGGGCCTGTACCGGGCAACACACACGTCAAAGGAGACCGCGCTGGCCAAACACGGCAGCAACGCCGAGACTGAAAGTATTCCCCCGGGGGATGCATCTTTTCGAAGCGGGCCGGATGGGTCGTCGCAAGCAATGCGAAGCTTCACGCACCGGGCGCACGGAAACTGACTGTCGCATCTTACCTGTGGGAGGGGTTGTGTGGAAGGAAGGCCGATTGAGAAAAGAGATGCAAGTGAGCCATCGCATTTTTTGGGACAGAAATACAGGGTCTAACATCGGCAAGGACACAAAGTTAAGAAATCAAGAAAGCCATGCATGCCTTAGGTAACGCGGAGGGACCAATTGGGAGAGACTACCCACGTGACCTGAACGGAGAGGCGAAAAGGTAGGGCAGGGACAAGGGGAGAGTCCCAATGATCATGGTCACAAACGGAACCTTGGAGCGGCGGCAGGAGGCACAGGACTTGGCCTTGGTCTTGCTTGGTCCCTGGGCCGGGCTCATTTATGCTGCCGTCTTGTGGATGGATGGTCACCTCAGGAGGAAAAATGGAAGGAGTGAGCCGACGGCAAGGAGGCCGCCTTTGTCGGCTGGCAGTGTGATGGAGCGAGGCCCGGGAACGCCACGCCACGCCCCCAGCTGCTCGATAAGGATGTTGTCCTTGTGCCTGTGTGGTGTAGTTGGGCTTGGTGTTGAGTGTGCGAGGTTACGACCAAGTCCGATCGAGACCTGCGGACATGCTTATCACTGCTTGCCGGGTAGGCTTCGAAAAGGCCGCAAGCGAACGGAGCAAGAGCAAACGAGCAATTTTATTTCCTTTTCTACGACTCAGTCGCTTCTTTGCTTCTTTCATTTCTAAAATCTGGTACTTCCTTTTGCCTCTATGAAGCAGGAAGGTAAAATTCCTCGAAAACTCGTTCGACCTGCTGAAAACGGAGGCAATCCTTTCGCTGCACCAACCCTCCTCTTGCCTCACTCAATCTGGGCAAGAGACTGAGCATGTCTTCGACATCCAGCTGCACCATGTCTATTTCGGCAGCCAGCACGCTGCGCAAAATTTTGGCCTCGAGAAGCGGGCTGCTGCGGAGGACCGGGGACAAGTCGTCCATCGCGGCGTTGAGCCTATTTACACTTGCTGGAGAAAGTAACTGGGATGACAAGGGTATCGGATCACCAGCATCAGTGCACCCCACCAACGCGCCATGGGCCAGGCGGGACACTGGGCGCGTCTGACGTTGTCTCTCAACCCCCTCGCCTTCGGGAGCCATTAAAGGCAACGTGACAAGATGCTTGCTGGTCAAATGAAGGGGATAAATGACAAGCGCAAGCCTGCTTCCCTCCACCAAAGCCGCCTCCTCCACCACTCCTGGAAGCATCATCTCCTCTTGCTGGGCGGCTGTCAAAATCATGCCGGCGCTGTCGCTTCCGTTCCGGGGTCCCTCCTCTTCCGCCAATTTGTGGCTCTTGGGCTGCATATAAAAAGGTAGGCGCAGGTCTATCCCATAGTACTGGAACGGAGGAGGAGACGACGAGGAAGAGGAGGAGGAGGACGAGGAGGAGGGCCCCGACGAAGGCGGCCCCGCCAATTTGTCCAAGCATTCCATGACGCGCTGCAAACTCTCCAACAACGGCTGGCCCCGCGGCGTGCGAGGGTCTGTCAAATCAACTCGTACCACGGCCAGGTCTATCGTCTCCAATCCTGTGACTGCCCGCGCTCTGTCCAGCCCTCGAATGATTGAGGCCGGGTCCAAGTCGTGCCCGTGGTTGAGGGTAGCGCAGGTTACCAGCTCCTCGCGGTGGACTAATCTGTGTGGATATATGCGTAGGGGAAAGAAATATGGAAGAGATGAGTACATGAGAAAGAGATGTTTCTCAAATCCAAGCCCGATGGTGAGAGGAGTGCACTTACTTGCCCTCGGCCCCTTCCCCCGCTTGAAATTGGAATGAAACAAATTGTGCCGCCCTGAATTGCTACCATCCCCGCCCATCCCATCCTCCTTTTTCTTACCTGCGAGTCTGTAGGAGTGTGGTGAGAGCACGGCAAGACGATAAGCCCATCTCCTCCGCCGAGAGACTACTCGCGTCGTACACTTGCACAAAGTTTTGCGTGGCAACCACCACGGCAGTCATCAGCGTCGTCTCGAGGGCGCCTGCCAAACCATGAGGTCTCCGCGGAAGGCCGAAGGAGAGGGCTCCAACCTCCCACCCCGCCTTGGCAAGTACGGTCGTGAGGCGGGAGTCTGTACTACCTCTCCCCACGCCACCTTTCGCTTGGCCTTCCTCCTGCTCCTCTTCCTCCTGCTCCTTTTGTGAACGGTCATAGAAGCCACGACAACCCCTCCGCGTGGCTCGGCCAGGGATGCTGTAGGTGGAGCTGGTGGAGAGGCGGCGCAGGCGCGGCAGGAGGAGGAGGGCCGAGGGCGAGGGCGAGGGCGGCTTCCGTCTCAAGGCGCATTGTAGACGACGACCCGCCCGCATGCTTGGCTTGGCTTCCTGTCTCCTCCTCCTTTCCTTCCTGTGCGTGTAGAGGTTGTAAGAGCGCGTCAATGGCTTGGTCTTTGGTGTCCTGTCAATCAACCTCCCCGTTCGTCATCATCGCCAAGAATTTGACTTGGGGCGGCAACAGACACCTCACACACCTCCCCTCCCGCTCTCCCCAGATACCACCGAAGCCAAATGGACGTGACGGGCACCTGGCGGACGGCCGTGTCGGCGGCCAAGCGGGCTCCAACGACCGCGCCGCCCTTGTCGTCCTCGTCTTCCTCCTCCTCCATGCATGCTGCCGCCGTGGCTGCCGCTTCTTCCTCCTTCTCCTCCGGGCCGGCGGGCCCACCACGGGGCACGGTGACCGACCCCTTCACGCAGCAGGCACGGGAGGTGCTGGAGAGCATCCGGGCCAAGGAGGAAATGTTGAGTCGGAGCCGAGGCCACTACGTGGACGCCTACCGCTATGTGCCTTCCAGGGCTTCGGACATGACGGAGCAAGAGCGGGACCAGGTGGACCAGGTCATGGCCTCCTTCATCATCAAGTGCGGCTCCCAAATTGAAATCATCCGTTGTGCCCTTGCAGGTAAGGAACAAAATTGAGAGATGTGGTAGGCACACTTGCTTGTAGGAGTAATCTAATTTACCCTACACCACACAGAGGCAAGCTCCCTCGAGGCAGGACGAGGCAACGCGGCCATTGTGGGCGGCGGGGGTTCCCGGTTGGCGCATTACGGAGGGCTTGTGTCTTACCTTGCCGAGGTACGTGGACGTGTTGCTCGCATGGAGTGGTAGTGTGATGGCACGAAAATACTTCTATTATCCAATCACTCATGCACACTTTCTTCCTTTCCACCCACCCACACACAGCGACTACAAGACCTGGGCCACTCGCTGCAGGGCCTGCAAGCCCAACGCCGCCAGTTAAAGAGATTCGTGCCGTCCAGTGGCGGTAGTGGCGGCTCTTCTTCCTCAAGCAGTGCAGCCGCCGCGAGAAGAAGGTGAGGGGTGGTTTGACAGTAGGACGTGGGTTTCTTTCTTGATTTCAATCTATCTGATTTAAATTTCTGACCTCGTCACACATATATGTATACACAGAATGCACATGACCCCGCCCCGTAGCCCTTCCGCCAGCGCCAGTGGCAGCATGAGCCGTCAACGGAAAGCGCAGCCAGTGTTGGCACAAAGCAAGGTTTGTTGGCCTTTAAATGTGGCTGTGGGTGTGCTGGCATGTGTGACTTGTCCTTCTGACTCTGAGAGAGTCCTGCTTTCTTCTTCACAAGCAGCTCATATGTGAACATGGCCTCATTCAAAGCTCTGGTCCTCACTTTGGATATTATGGTACTAGTCCCGTCAAAATCCTGTGTTCCATCGCATTAACTCTTTCTCACCCTACCCACTCTAATCTACGCACTTAAACACAAATAGCTGGAGGTGGAGGAAGACGAGGCCTTCACGCGGCGGTTGGCAGCACGAGAAGAAGGGAGCAACCGCCAGGAGCAGCAGCAGCGACGGGTATTGCTCGAGCAGGAGAACCGAGCGCTGACCGTGCGGCTGAACAATGAGCTGGAAGACGTCCGGTACGTGTAGGAAAGAGTGGCTTGTGTGTGGTTGGGGACATGGGACGTGCTTGAATACTTTTTCTTCTCAACTATTATCATAGGGAGAGAGAAATGTGCCCTTCTTACAACCAGCTTTCTGATCAAGAGTTGAGATGTTTTAGATGCCTTTCACAAGCCTAGGCGGACACTCCCTGTCTTTTCTTTCTTCTTTCTTCCCATTTCGCCCTCGCCACATTTTAACCTCCTACCCCCCTCCTGATCCTTTTTCTCCTCTCCCGTCCACCACACGTAGGATGATGGAAGGCAAGATGCTGGAGTTGTCGCAGCTCCTGGGGCTCTTCACAGGCACGCTTTTGGAGCAGCAGGACCAGGTGGAAGAGATCCACGATGCCGCACGTGGGACGCACGACAACGTGGGGCAGGCCAACCACGAGCTCCTTGCCACGCTCGAACGCAACAGCAAGGCGAGCCAGACCATGCTGACGTTTGTATTTCTCCTTTGCATCGCCCTTCTCATCCTCGACCAGGTCATCCCGTAGCGATTTGATAAGAAACAAAGAAATGAAAAGTTAAACAAAGTGTGTGGCCCATGCTCAATCTCGCTTGCTTGTTCTTGTTGGCGAGGAAATCGTCATTTTCCAGAATCTGTGCTTTGTTCCACACCACACACATCCCAGCCACACCACACTGACAGCCACCATCCCAACCATTACAAGGCGCTTCTCTAGCCGCTGCTCCTTGTGACGCTGCCGCTTGGCGGGTGTACTTCTTTGCCAAGCAAACGCTCATCGTCATCGCCCACCCCACATCACACACACCAGATCATCATCGCTGTGGCTGGCAACTTTGGGGGTCGCCACTCCACCACTACGTCCTGCTGCCATGTTTGAGAACAATACCATTCTCGGTGGGCGACACGCTGATGTGCTGGACGCGCACCCAGACACGGAGGAGAGCAAGGCCGCGCTCGTGGAAGAAATCAAGAACAGAGCGAGGTGCGTGGCTGGGGGGCTAGAGAAGGGAGGGAGGGAGAGGGAGGAGGATGGACCCACTGCTACGTGTGGGCTAGAACTACAGGAAACAAGCGCAGAGACGTGACGCAGGAAAGACGCGCTCTTACTGTGGCATTATATATACCCGTATGTCTACACAGACTCACATCACATCCACTGCATGCATTCACCCAACCAAAACAGGGGCATTTTTGCTGCCGGCAACCTGCCCGAAGCCGAGCTTTTGTACGACAAGGCCATTGCCATCAAGCCCGATGCCGTCTTGTTCGCAAACCGGGCTGCTGTGCGCCTAGGTCTCAATTTGACCGACTCGGCACTCGCGGACGCCAGCAAGGCCATTGACCTCGACCCCAAATACTCCAAGGCCTACTACCGGAAGGGACAAGCATACAACGCACGAAAGGAATACGAGGCGGCCGTGGAAGCGTTCGAGAAAGGCATGGAGCTCGACCCCAGTAATAGTACCTTCCGGGATTGTGCCATCAAGGCCAAGGCGGCTGCCGCGAAGCTAGCCGAGGAAGCTGCCAAAACACCATCACCCCCACCACCACCAGTGACGACGACGACCACCACCACCACGACGACGATCAGCAGCGATTCTTCAGCGGCGCCGGCAGTGCCCGTGAGCAAAAAGAAGAAGCTGAAGAAGAAGGACGGGGAGGCAGCAGGGGGCTCGGGCGAGGAGGACGAGGACGGGGAGGAGGAAGTGGCGCCCAAGGCGGAAGCGATGCGGGGGTACAAGGTGCTGGAGGATGGACGGAAGACCACCTATTTCAACAATACGCTCTCGGAAGAGGCCAAGCGATTGATAGGCGACATTGCCCCGAAGAAGATTGAGGTGCTGGCGGAGGGAGGGGGGGGCGGCGGAGAGGGTACGGCGGGGTCGGCGTGGAATTATGCGGGGACTTTTGAAGAGCGGAATATGACTGAGTGGGCGACGGGCCGACTTCAGGAGCTGCTGTCGGAGGTGCGTGTTCCTATTCCGAGGGAGGGGGTGGGTGCGGGGGTGGAGGAGGGGGGGGCGTTTGAGGTGAAGAAGGTGACGGGGTTGGAGGGGGATGCGTCGGTGACGTTTGTGAGGGGAAAGAAGAAGTATTTGTTTGACTTTGTGTTTACCTTGGAGTGGGAAGCGGGCTTGGCGGGGGGAGGGAAGGCGAAGGGAACGTTGAAGTACCCTGATGTGACGCCTGATAATGACGATGAGTATGACACGCTTTTGGAGGTGGATCAGGCGACTCCGCCTGAGGCAAGGCCGCTTATCAACGCTTATGTCAAGAGTTCGAGCGCGGGGTTGCAGCAGGTGGTGAGGGAGAAGCTGCAGCATTTCATGGAGGATTATAAGGCCTTTTGAGATGGGGGGTATTGAAGGAGGAGGAAAGGGCTTTGAGGGAGAGAGACGTTCGATGCCGAGGAGCTGTATTTACTTGGGTCTCTTGGTGTTGGAGAGGAGCAGGCGCAAGGTGGTGATAGGGAGAGCGATAGGAGGAGGAATTGAAGGGAAATGCGACGAACAATAGGAAAAAAAGAATACCACCCATACACACATGATTGATGTATACACACGGTTGTTGTTCTTTCTTGTGGTTGGTTGGTGGTTCGTTCGTTATCATCAACTGCAATGCAGGGCACGGCAATCCCTCCGTCCCGCCCGCAGCCATGCCTCAGCTCGCGTGCAGATTCTTCATTTTTTCCTTTCGTCAATTTATCCCATCAAGTCCTTTGCCCCTTTCTTTCTGCTTTTGCTCCCGGGCATCTTCTCTTTCGTATATAAACACCCAGACCACGCCAGTTTCACCTTTTTTCTCATCCTTACACTATGTTTCTTTCTTTCTTGCTTGCTTTCTTTTTTCTAATCCCACTTTCTCTTTCCTTACTTTCTTCAGCTTCAGCAACAAGCCCCTCACGACGAAGCCGCATAAGGCGGGGGACACTCTGTCATGCTGTCTCCCCGTGCCGCCGAGCCCTTGAAAGCGGGCGACGCCATCTCCATGTCCATCGCATCGCCGCCTTGCAACCCCCCGGGCTCGTCACTGTCCTCCTCCCCCTCCACATCCCGATCCCCCTCCTCCCCCTCCTCCTCCTCCTCCTCATCCTCCTCCCCTGCCTGCTGCTCCAACGCATCAAAATCCACCACCCCCTCCGCGGCCGCCTCCTCCTCCGTCACCTGCGGTTGCTGCCCGCCCTCCATCCCCGCCCCCAAACCCCAATCGACCGGGAAGCGCGTCACACGCGGCTTGTCAGCCAGAATATTCCGCACCAACTTACCCAGGTCCACGGGCCGGGGGGGGTTTTCCGGGTCAAAGGCCTCGGCGTACTCGTTGTTGACGTAGTAGCCGACGCGGACGAATTCTTGCTCGCGGTAGGAGCAGGTGATGAGGATGACGGTTACGCCAATGATGTCTTCTTCAGGGATGCGGCTCACGTCCGGGGCTTCCGACTGAAGCACGAACTTATTCACGCCCACAGGCACGGGCCCTACCATCACTTCCTCCAGCACTTGGTCTTGCTCCGCGTTTTCGGCCGAGGACACGTACAGCACCTTCCATTCCAGGTCTGTTGTGGTTGGGGTGGAGGGGAAAAGGAAAAGGGAGTGGGTGAGACGGGACACTGGCCAGCTGAAACAGATACGATTGAAAAGGAAAGAAGAATGCGCGCGCGTGGGCGGGTAGGGAACCAGGACGAGCTCCTGCCTTCGAGAATGCCTTTCCGCCCCAACAAAGTCGCTCTCGCTCAACCCAGCAGACACCCCACCCCCTCCCGTCCCCGGCCCGCCACACACAACACAGTTGAGCCACGTACCGTCCTCGAGCTCTTGCACGCACTCAAAGGTGACCTCGAACGTGAAGGGGTTGGTGAAGCTGGTGGGATTGTCCAGCACCACGATGTTGGTCAAGTTTACGAGCGCCATTGTGTGTAGTAGGGGTGTGGAAGAAGAGCCTGTGGGTGGGCGGGAAAAAGGGGAGGGAGCGACGGGGGTGGGGGGAGCAGTGAGTTGATGTGCAAGCGACAAGGTGGCGTCGTAGTTAAGGGGTTTGCAGTAGCCGTGGTGGCTCTTGTGCAGGACATAGCCATTGGCCCTACGCGGTAAGGTCATAGGCAGTGTGGGGAAGGGAGGGGCAAGTCTTCCCTGCGTGTCTGTTGGCGAGGGGAAGCCGGCCGTTGCTGGCGTTGCTGTATACCTGCATTCGTGAGTGTCGCCAGTGAGGTGAGAAAGCAGCTCATTGTGTGCTGGGCAGACGCTTTGGCAAGGCAAGGAAAGGCAGACAAGGAAATGCCCTTTCTTGGCGCCGACGCCGAGATTTTTGCTTGCTTTCTTTTCCTGCCTTCCCGTTTCCCGCGTAAAAACGCAACAACCCCAAACGACCCAAGGCCCATTTTCCCATTGAACCTCCCCGTCAAAGGCAAAACCCACCCCATTTGGGTGGATTACGACAACAGTCTTAAGTTTCTACCTACGTTGTCTTTGATTTGTTTCTTTTGTGGCTGGCGGGCATTTCATTTTGCTTTGCAATGGCGTTTTGCTTTGCCCCAAAACAGAGAGGGTGGGGAGGGTAGATGGGAAAATGCTTTACTTTGTCCCTTTCCCCTGCATTTTTAATGTACGTGTTATTGCTTTTCCTGCACGGCAGGAGCCTCCTCCACCACCACAGGCACTGCTGCCTCCGTGACAAACTCTGATGTCTCCACCGTCAAGGGCTTCTCTACCGTCGACTTTTTCCGCCGAGGCGCTGCTGATGAACCCGCCGCCGCTGCAGCCGAGGACAAAGTCGAAGTCAAAGAGCCCGACCGGATGCTACGCCGCCGCGGGCTTGTGCCCGCCTCGTCTGCTGCTATCACACCATCTCCTTCTCCTGCCTTGGGCCTCCCCGCAGTGGTGGCGCGTGGGGGTCTCTCCCGTCGCACCCTCCCTCTCCTCTCCGCCGTCGAACTCCTACCGGTCATGCTCTCCCCGTCCAACACCAGCAACGAGCCCCGCTTCTCGTCCTCGCCCGTCGTGGTGCGACGAGGCTTTCGCCCAATCCCCCTTCCACCCTCCCTCCCACCACCCCTTCCTCCATTCTTGTCCTTGTCCTCTGCCTCCGCAGCTTCGCGGCGCAACCGTGCTTTCCTCATGTCCACGTGCGTAAAAGACGTCCCAGGCGGCACGGGCACCTTGAGCAGCAAGCCCGCCGCGTTAAAATCAGGCTTCAAATCGTCAGGCTCCTTAGGATCCAGCAAAGCCTTGCGTGAGAGCTTGATCAGACCTCGCGTCCTATCCACCGTCGTGCACTTCACTTTAACCTGTTGCCCCACCGCCAGCATGTCCACCGGCGCCTTGCCCGCCTTATGGTGAGAAATCTCCGACATATGCATCAAACCCTCCTTCCCCCGCAGCACCTCCAACACAGCACCAAAGTCCTTCACTTCCACCACCGTAGCCGTATAAATCTCTCCCTCCTGAATATCTGCTACTAGCTCCTGCACGTGCCGATGAGCCTCCGCGACCTTCTTAGGGTCCCGACCAAACACCGTCACTTTGCCCCGCTCCGGAAACGACAACCGGACATTATACTCGTCTTCCACCAACCGTCGATTCTCCAAGGTAAAAATATCCTTGTGCTGCTCAAACGAATACTTGACGACCTCCATCCCCGGCGCCGAGGCCTTCAACGTCGCCCGTGGCCCTGTGATCGTCTTACCCATAAACGCCAAAATCTGCCTCCGAGACCTCGCGGCCAAATGGATGCCCTCACACAACAACTCCAGCGGCACGCCCCCCACCAGCTTGATATCAAGCTGCATGGCCGTGATGCCCGCCAAAGTCCCCGCAACCTTAAAATCCATATCACCAAAATGATCCTCCGTCCCCAAAATATCGACAATCAACCGCGCCTTGCTCGGTTTCCCAAGCAACCGATCGCCGTTGTTGTTCTTTTCCTCCTCCTCTTGCCCCTCTACAGCAGCCGCCTCGCCGCTCGCAGCAGACCCCTCCTCCCCCCCTTCCTCCCCCATCGTCATCATCTCCCCTGCTGCTGCTGCTGCTCCCTCCTCCGCTCCTCCGTCCTCCGGCGGACTCAACAGACCAATCGACACCCCGGCCACTGCCGCCTTGACAGGCACGCCAGCATCCATTAACGCAAGAGAAGCCGCACATGCCGAAGCCATGGAAGAAGACCCATTCGACGCAGTCACTTCACTTGTGACACGAATCGTGTAAGGAAACACGTCCGAGGGGGGAAGGACAGGGAGGATGGCTCGTTCGGCTAAGGCTCCGTGGCCCACCATCCGCCGGTTGCTACCGAAGACCTTGCCTGTCTCATTGACGCTGTAGGGGGGGAAGTCGTAGTGGAGGAAGGCCTTCTTCCCCGGTACCTCGTCCTCATCCGTGTACCGAGCCTTGATGGCATCGTCTTCCGAACCCAACGTCACAGCACACAAAACCTGCGTATCCCCCCTTGTAAATACAGAAGAACCATGCACAGAGGGCAACACATCCGCCGCCGACGAGATCCGTCTCAACTCCGTGAACTTCCGCCCATCACACCGCAAGCGACTCCCCAACGCCGCATCCCGAAGCCCTCTTCGCAGAATCTTATCCGAGCACATAGCAGGGGCCAGCTCGTGGCAATCGGGAAACTCCTGCTTCAACGCTGAGCGGATCTCCCCGTGCAGCGCCCCCTCGGCCCTGCTCCGATCGCTCTTACTGAACTTCATATCAGAAAACAGAGCCACTGCCTTCTGATACCCCACCTCTTCCGCTCGAGCCCACATGACAGGCGAGGGCAACGTCGGTGGCACCACTCGCTTGGGCGCACCAACTTGTGCGGCCAGCTGCTTCTGAGCTTGGATGATGGCGCCGCAGTGAAAATGAGCAAACTTCAAGGCTCGCACCATTTCAATCTCGGGCACTTGGTCCCCACCCGCCTCGATCATGAGCGTGCGTTTCTCGTTGCCGGCGTACAAGAGGTTCAAGCCCGACTCGTGCATTTGATCCTCAGTGGGGTTGATCAAGAGCTTGCCCTTGGCCGTCATGCCCACGCGCACGCAGCCCACGGGCCCGTCCCAAGGAATGTCCGAGACTGCCAATGCCGCCGACGCCGTATTAACAGCCAGCACCGTCAAATCGTTCTGCCGATCCGTCGACTCCACCGTCGCCACCACTTGTGTGTCGTAAATGTAGCCCTCGGGAAACAGCGGGCGAATGACGCGGTCCACCACCCGCGAGGCCAATATTTCCTGGTCCGACTGCGCGCCTTCCCGTCGGTTCACGCTTCGATTGATGCGCCCAAAAGCGTGCGCCTTCTCCCGGTACTCCACCACCAAGGGCAAAAAATCGTCCCCCGCCCCTGCGGAGCCGCGGTCGCTGACCGCAGTGGCCAGGACCAAGCAGCCCCCCTGCCGCCCCACGGCCGACCCGTCGCATTGCCTGGCCAGCACGCCCGTGCCCAACACCAAGTTTTGCAAAGGGTTGCCGTAATCCACCACGGCGGCCACGCGGCACAAGGGCTCGTTCTCCAACTGCACCTGGCTGGCGCTATTCTTGCTGCTGCTGTACTTGTGGTTGGAGGAGAAAAAGCGCAGGCTGGCGGCGCTGGGCGCGTGGGGGGTGGGCCATGCGGAGGCGAGTGCTGCTATGGATGGTGGGGCTGATGACGGCCTCTTTCGAAGCAACAAGTGCCGGCTGGCTGCCCCTACGCCGCCGCAGCCCGCTGCACGTCGTATCTGCAGCATTCTCTGTGCGTGGGTGGGTGGTTTGGGTGGGGTGTGAGTGTCCAATTTGGGCATTAGTATCCTAACCAAAATGCATGCCAGATTCTCCTCCATATGCTCTACTCAGCATCATCGCCAAGCCTAATTCCAAGCAGGTCTGACGACGCGAGCAACCCGAACTTCGATTCAGCACACACCCGCTCCCACAAACCCACAAGCACAAGCACAGGCTTCCGGCATCTTTGGTCAATAATGCTAGGAGAGGAAGCTTGCCTTTGGTCCGGCCGTCGACCTCCTCTTCCCCCCTCGACCTCGAGTCCACCTCATCATCATCGTCTCCATCCAGATGCCTCCATTCTTCCCCGCCCTGCTGACTGCCTCAACGCCAGGGCAATCTTGCCAGCCTTGTCATTGGAGAGCGCGGGCTGATGGATAGGGAAGCGAAGTTCGAGGTGGCGGCAGCGGGGGACAAGGGCATGTGGAGTAGGGGTGTGGGCCAGTGCACCCCAGGCAGCTCTGCGCTGGCGGCAGATTATTGCCTGCGGCGTGTAGTCCCTGTTTGTGCCACCCCAGACACACGAATGGGTTAGCCCGGAAGAGTGCTTGTACTTTACAGCCTCCCGCGGGGTTGTCATGCTTCATCCTATAGCGCTTGATGAATGCCTTGGTCATCGCGCCCCAAAGCGGCTGTCCAAGCCCGGTCACCCGCTCATTCGTAGACCTCAAGTCTCTCTCACCCTCCCCTTTCATATACACACCCACAAAATCTCCCCATATTCAGAGCATGCGGGCTTTCCCCTCCATTTTTACCATTACGACGCTCAGCCTCGTTCAGATCGCCGCCTTGTCCGTCCGCGGAGCCAGCGCATTTGTGGTGCCAGCCGCTGCCTCCAAAGCTTTCCTCTTTACGCAAGCCGCCCAATCGGCCAACGCCGCCGTCTCCCGCAAGCGCACTGCCGGTGCGCCGCGAATGCTCTTAACCCGCATGTTTGGTGGGACGCCCGCGCCGGATCCGGCCACGAACCTGGCTGCTAAGCCGGCCTTGTCTAAGGTCAAGACCGAGGACGAATGGAAGCAAATCCTCTCCCCCACGGCCTTGAAGGTGCTCCGGCGCAAGGCTACCGAGCCCCGCAAGGTGGACATGGCGAAGGGTGGGTGGGATGACCACACTGCTAAGGGCACGTATGTCTGCACGGGGTGCAAGACGCCTCTGTATACCTCGGCGATGAAGTTTGATTGTGGGTGTGGGTGGCCTGGGTTTTGGACTAACATTAAGGATGCCGTGTATGAGAAGCGTGATTTCGATGGGTTTCGCTGCGAAATTTTGTGCTCGGAGTGCGATGGGCATTTGGGGCATGTGTTCCGTAACGAGTATTTTGGGAACCCCCCTCCTGATGAGCGGCATTGTGTGAATTCGGTGTCGGTGGCTTTTATTCCCGAGGGGAAGGATGTCGTCCAGCCTTGCACGTATGAGGGGCCTGTGTACGAGTAGGTGTTGGAGTGCTTTGGTGTTGATGGAGAATGAATGATAAGAGTGAAAGAAGGAGGAGGAGGGGGGATAGAAGGAATAGGTATCGGCAGGTAAGGGAGAAGAGCATTCATTGGTCGTGCCTGGGTAGCTCTTCTTTTGGAAGCCTAAGCTTCCTTTTTTTTGCTCATCATCGTGAAGGATATGCAGGCTAGCACGGCGTTAGACGACAAAACAATTAAGTAACAGAAAAGAAGGAGAAGTAAAGCAGGGCTCCTCTCCATTCGTATCAAGACTTCCTCCAGTTTCGTTCTGTTGCTTCCTTTTTCTGGTTTTTGTTTTTTCGTTTTTGGTGTATTGTTTGATCCTCTTTCTTTCTTTCTTTCTATATTCTATATCGCATACCCACTCCTCTCTGTGCTCTTCTCCACTCCTTCTTATCGTCCAATCGCGCATACACACAATCTCTCTTTCCCTCCTTCCTGCACAATTACTTCTTCTTTCCTCTCGTGTCCTCACTCTTGCTTCCGCTGCTGCCGCTACTGCAACCGCCACACACCAATATCACCATTCCTTCTTCCCTCCATCTCTCACGTACGCAATCCACAACATCTAAACGACGGCAGAAGGCGCCGCCACCGCAGCCGCCGCCGCCTCGGGTGAGTCCACGCTGGCCACGCTGGCGGGAGGAGCAGTGGTGCTCTCGGTAGCATAGAGGACCTTGAAAATCTGCTCCACCAGATCAGCCACCTCTGGAGTGACATTGTCCCCCGCCGCCGCCTGCCGCTCCTGCAGCATCTCCTCCACCACCGTCAGCTTCTCGAAGTAGAAGTCCCGCTCCTTCTCCAACCCCTCAATGGTGGCTTGGAGGGTGGCGTTCTCCTGTCGGAGCGCCTCGGCCTTCTGCACCAGCACCTCGTCCACCACAGGCGCAGGAGGGGCCGCCTTAGCAGCGGGCTTGCTGCTAGCCGTCCGGCTGCTGCTGTTCTCCTTGTCCCGGGCCCCACTGCCCGAGGAAGAGCTGCTGCTGCTGCTACCAATGCTGCTACCAATGCTGCGGGAGGTGGTACGGCCAGCCAAGGGCTTGCTAGGGGTGCCCCCCACCCTGGTGCTATTAGAAAAGGACGACCCAGCAGCAGGGGCCACGCGGGCTGCCCCCACTGCACCCTTACCCCCGGCGCGGGCGGCGACGGGATCGTAGTCGAGGGCCGGGTTATTGAGCTCATAGAAGCGTTTGAACCACTGCATAAACTCCAAATTATCCTGATACTTAGCCCGCACCAACCTTTCCACCGGCAGTTGCTTATCAATCTTCAGCTTGGTAAAGGCATTCTGCAGCACCTTGTAATTAGCCAAAAACTCATAATCAAGCTTAGCATCCCAGTTCACCTTGCTCAGGGGGACCTTGCCCGGATAGATCCGGTCGAGCAGCTGGCAAGCCACGGCGCCCGAGGCCGTCTGCTCGACTTTGCTCAGGCTCAGCTGCAGCGTCTCGTTCACCCAGTCCACGATCTCCTTGCGGCCCACAAAGTACCCTGCGTCCATCATGCCTGTTTTGGGAAAGGGGAGGTGATAGGGAGGGGCGGAATAGCGGAGGAAATGTCAGGAGAGTGGAGGGAGAAGAGAGGGGAAAGGAGAATGCGAGCTGGATGGGCTTGAGGAGCACGAAGCCGTGCAAAGCGAGAAAGGAAAAGAAGATGTCACGGTGGGAAAGAGGCAGGGAGAAGAGATAGGGCGCATGCTTGGAGGACGAAAACCATGGCGGAGACGGAGAAGAAGGGCTCAAATCATGGGCCAGGAGGGACTTGGGCACGGGGACGAAGTAAGACAGGCGTGAGCGTTGCCATTCAAAGATAATAAAGGCATGCTGGAAGCTCTGGAAGGATGCTACATGTGGTCGGGGGGACTATCGGTCAGACTGCAGCCGCAGACAGACAGGTCACTACACGCGCAGCGAAAAGTGGTGAAACGGGACATGACTAGGAATTAAAGGGAGGCGCACGCACACAACACAGAGAGAGAAACGTACCAATGGCGGTCGTCATGGTTTCGAGGGAGAGTTGATGTAGGTAGTGCCGATTAAAGGCGTGCTTGTAACACGGGGCGTGGTGGGGCGGGACGTCCAAAGTTCCTGTGTTGGGGGGGGTGGTCGTTGCGGGGGGATGGGATGAGTCGCGTGAAGGAGGCAATCACATTCGGTGAAGCGCTCTAAAGCGGCAACCGCTGCACGAGTACGCGCTGCTAGGCAGTCGTCGTTGTCCCACAGTGTCCGCAGCCCGTGCGTCCATTGCGCGGTGGTGGGTTTTGGCCGCGTCAAAGCAGGGTGGGCGTCGAAAAGGAGGGCCCACGGAGGAATGGGCGAGCGGTGAGCTTCATCAGCGATGACTTCCAAGCAACCAAACGCGCGGCAAACCGGCAGGGCCATTCGGCATTGCCAAGCTGTGTGTTGGGTGTGTGCAGAGGGGTGTATGCGTAGTCGTAGTGTGTGTGGTTTGTGTTTGTTTGTTGGTCCGCTTTTCGGGAAGCAAAACGAGGTCATGCATGTCGCTCTCATCATCGTCATCGTCATCGTCAGCTCCCACGCACACACTTGTTCCACCCACTACACACCGCCACAGGACCCGAGGCCATGCTTTGCCGGTCAGGGAGCCGCCGGGCGACGTCCTGGGCGTGCGCCGCTTCTCCCACCGCAAACCATTCTTCCTTGCGCCGCCCCGCCCTTCTTCGGCCCCTGAGCAGCAGCAGCAGCAGCAGCAGCAGCAGCACCGTTTCCACCTCTCCCACGCATCTCAGCATAAACAACCAGCGCCAGCCCTTGACCAGCCCCACCACCATCCGCCTGAAGGGCCAGCGCCGGTCCTTGAGCAGCAGCAGCAATGCCCTCAAGCCCACCAGCCCTCACGGCAGCACCATCAGCCTAGACAGCCAGCGGCGCATTTTGCAGCGCTGCGACGAGCTCCAAAGCTACCTGCAGGTAAGGAAAGAGGAGCGACAGGAGGGAGGGAGGAGTTTGTCATTTATTTTATCCAAACGGCCACTTCTCGCCTCCCCACTGAAATCCACCACTCCCTCCCTTCCCTTCCTCCCTCCCCTCTCCTCCAGCCCATCAATGACAGACTGCGCGGCCCCCTGGAAAAGTGCAGCGACAAGGCCCCCTTGCTCCCGTTTGTTTTTCTGTTGGGCAACCACAGCAGCGGCAAGAGTTCATTTATCAACTACGTCTGCAAGCGGCCGATTCAGACAGCGGGCGTCGCGCCTACCGACGACAGCTTCACCATTATTGCGCCCGGCCCTAGTGATATTGACCAGGACGGGCCTTCAATTGTCGGAGATCCTGACATGGGCTTTGCGGGTCTGCGGCATTTTGGCCCTGATTTGATTCATCACACCCAGCTTAAGATTAGGGCAGGGTTGGCGACGCCGGAGTTCATGTTGGTGGACTCTCCGGGGATGATTGACAGTCCGCATGCTGCGGCGAATTATCAGAGTCCGTCGTCGCTTGTGATGGGGGGAGGGTATAAAGGTGGGGTGCCCAGGTCTCCGAATCACTTGGATCGCGGGTATGATTTTGGGGGGGTCTGTCGGTGGTATGCAGATCGTGCGGATGTGATTCTGTTGTTTTTTGACCCGGACAAGCCGGGGACGACGGGGGAGACACTCAGTATATTAACGCAGTCTTTGGCGGGGATGGATCATAAGCTGTACATTGTGTTGAATAAGGCAGACCAATTTCGTCGGATTCAAGACTTCGCGCGTGCGTATGGGTCGTTGTGTTGGAATTTGTCTAAGGTTATTCCTCGCAAAGATTTACCTCGCATTTACACTATGTGCTTGCCCGCGGCCTTTCAACGGCAGCAGCAGCACCAACAACCACAAGTGCAAGACACAGGGGACAGAGAAGCTTCCTCCCTCGGCCTAGGACTCGCAGACCTAGAAAAGAGCCGAGAGGAGGTGGTGGGGGAGGTACTCAAGGCCCCCAAACGTCGCATTGATAACGTCATCACCCGCTTAGCCGACTCTGTGAACCTCGTCCAAATGCACGCCCTAGTCTTAGAAGGCCTGCGAAGCGAATACGCGCGGGAGCTCTGGACCTTTCGGGCAGGAGCCGCGGGGCTGCTGACAGCGGGGACGGGCTTGGTGGGTGGGGGGTTGTATCTGGGGCTGGCATTGCAGCCGATGTTGGCCTTTGCGGCGTTGTATGCTGTGGGAGCTGCAGGGTTTGTGTGGACGAATAGTAGGGTTTTGGGGGAGCATGAGGCGTTGTTGGCGAGTCCGGAGGGGTCAAGGAGGGCGTTTGAACGGTTGTATGCTCGGCCGGTGTTGGAGGGAGATGAGTTTGTTACGTCGTTGTGGAAACGGACTTTCCCCTCGTTGCAGATGGTGGTTGAGACGCAGGCGGGCATGGGAGGGGGAGGGTTGGGGGGGCTCCCCAAAGTGAGCAAGGCGGAGTTGCAGGAGATGCAGAGGATTTTAATGGAGGAGGTGCCATCGCTGCGGCGTTTGGCGGCGCCTGTATCTTGGAGTTTTAAGAATAATGGTAGCAGTAGTGGCAGTGGGGGTGGGGGGCTAATAGGGCAGGGGAGTCGGGATGGGATTGGACAGACACGGCCTTTGGTAGTAGGCAGCAGCAGCAGTAGCAGCAGCAGCAGCAGCAGTTTGGGTCAGGGGGCGTCGTATCCCTATCGTGCCATTTCTGCTGCTGTAGGGGTAGAACATCAGCAGCCTTTTGCCTCTCTGCCAGCGCCATGAAGAGAAGGATTGTGTTGTCGCGTGTATTGAGAGAACAAGAACATCAAAAAGAAAGAGTTGAAACAATATTAAAAAATCTGGCGTGCTGCTCTTCTACACATCCCTTCTTCCTTTGCTTCGCGTGTACTAAAAGCCGAGCAAGAAAGAGGAAGTAAGTACTTCTAATTGTTCTTACGGCCAGCAAAAACAAGGTCTATCGATTTGTTTATCCACGCTTCCTCTTATTTCTTTCAATTTCAGTTTTGCTTTTGCTTCTTGTGCTTTTTTCCCTCTTTCTCTTCCCCTTTTGTGTCTCCGTCAGAGACGCACACACACACGTACATGCTTTCTCTCTCACACACTCACTTACTCACGGTTCTTCTTACTCACGCTTCTTCTTGCTTGTTAGGAAAGTCTCCCTCCCTCTCACCAGCACCCTGTTCATCCTCCTCGTCCTCCTCCTCCTGCTCAAGAAGAACGTTGCCCTCCTCCCCTTCCTCCTCCCCCTCCTCCTCCCCCCCCTCCTCCTCTCCTATCTCCTTCCTCTTCATCATTGTCGGGCTTTCCTCCTCCTGATCCCTCATCGACGGCCTCCTATAAGACCCCGACCCCCCCAACGACCAGTACTCATTCACCCACCCCAAACTCTCGCCTCCCCCCTCCTCCTCCCCTCCCTCCTCCCCTCCCTCCCCACCCATCATCTCCTCTGCTCCCCCTCCTCTAGGCGAATCAACCAACGCAAAAGCCGATGCCGGGGAGGAGGACGAGATGGAAAAGGCAGACCCCGGACGCGGGGGGCGAGCGAGCAGGCGGTCCGTTGTCCTTAAAGGAGACGGCGTGGACGGAGTCAAAGGAGAACGACGCAACTGCTGCTGCTCTTCTGCCTGCTGGTGCTGGTGCTGCACTTGCTGATGCTGCCGGATCTGGTGGTTGTGGTGGCTGGGAGGGCGCTGCCATTGACCTTGCTGTTGCTCTTGGTGTGGTTGCGGCGGGCTCAACCCAAAACCTGCCAGGCTTTCCTCCCCATCATCCGAGGTAGGCGACGAGTACACCTTCTCAAACAGGTCCTTCCACCCTGCCTCGTTCTCTGGCAGCTGTACCCAGGGCAGGACGTTGTTGTTGTCTTCAGCCAGCACTGCCGCCGCTCCTGGCTCTTCTTCAAGAGAGAGTTCTCCGTTCGTCTTGAGTGGGAGGCCGGAGGAGGAGGAGGAGAAGGAAGAGGAGAGGGCCAGCGAGGAGCCTGCGCGGAGGGAGGTGCTGGTGCTGGGAGAAGGCTTCACCTCCTTTTGATTTTGGTTCGTGGTCTGACGCCGCTGCAAGGTTCGGAGGCCAAACACGACGGCCAGCACCATGGCCACTAGGGTACTTAGGCCGGGGATGAGAGAGCGAAGGAATTGGAAGCGCAGCTCGTGCATGGTGATGGTGCCGACGTAGAGGGGCTCGCCGCTGCCGGCGGAAGGAGGAGACGAGGCAGTGGAGGAGGAGGAGGAGGGTGATGGTACGTGGAAGCGTAGGAAGCGCGGTGACGGGCTGAACCCCTCGCATTGCTGGAGGGTAAGCTCGTAATTCCCTTGACCCAGGCGCGAGAGCGTGTTGGTTGAGGTGAGGGCAACTTGGTGAAAGAAGCCGTGTGATCGAAAGAGGAAGGCTCTGGGCGGCTTGTACTTGACGTCGACATCGCACAAGACCATGCGGTGCGGCGTGGAGGATGGTGACGCCCAGTGCTGCTGCTGCTGCTCCTCCTCCTCCTCCTCCTCCTCCTCCCCCTCTTCCTCCTCCCCCTCCCCCTCCTGGGGCATCACGGGCTCCTGCACCTCATCTTCAGCCCATAGGACAGTGAAGAGTCGCGTCGTCGTGTCCTCGGCGGCCATTGCCGGGTCGCGCGCTTGCTGCTGCTGCTGCTGCCGATGCCGTGGGTTGATCTGTTGTGTGTAGTGTTTGTGTGGGGTAAATGAGAGGACGAAGCACAGAAGTTTTAGGTTTCCTCGCGAGACTGCGATTGGTATTCGGCAACAATTCCCACCCACCACACACGTACACACACCACAAACAGGCAAGACATACGCAGACGGAGAGAGAGAATAGTGCCGCCTGATTGCCCTGCCAGGACGCGGTTTTGAGCTTTAGCTTCCTTGCTTTCTGTTTTGCCAGCGCAACATCGTCATCGTCATCATCATCCCTCCTCCCTCCCCAGCTCCAGAATGCGTCGGCGCCAAGACCCCATCTCGCTGCTGGCGGGCTTCATTGCGGAGAACCGCAAGGTGGCTGTGATTGTTGGTGCGGGGCTTAGTGCTGCTTCGGGCGTCCCAGTCTTCCGGGGTGAAGACCCGAATGCAATCTGGGTGCTGCGGGCCACCAAAATGGGCACCAAGGCCGCTTTCCTCCGAGATCCCTTGGCGTGGTACAACGAGTTTTGGTTTCCTTTGTTCAAGCACGAGTACACGCGCTACGTCCCCAATGGCGGGCACGAGGCGCTCGCTCGACTCACCAACCTCAGCGCCAATCTCATGGTGGTACGTCCCCCTCCCCTCCCTTTTGCCCTTCCTCCCTTTTGCCCTTCCTCCCTCTCGCATCGGCATGCGCCTTAAAAAGCGCTTTCCGCCCCTCCCATTAGCCACTCCTCACACTAACTCCTTCCCTCCCTCCCCTTCAGGTTACGCAAAACATCGACTCGCTCCACCAACAGACCCAAGAGGAATGGCAGCACGCTGAGCAGCTGGTAGAAATCCACGGTCGTCTTGGTCTGTATCATTGCTCCAGCGACGAGTACTGCGTTTTGGCCAACGAGACCTACAAAAGTGCCTTCGAGATATTTGTTCCTGCGGTGGCTGAGCACATTGAAGGAGAGAAGAATGGTGTGGACCTGACGCCGGTGCGCTTGACGGAAGTACCGAGGTGTCCTGAGTGTCAGAAAGGGTACATGATGCCCTTGGCGTTAATGTTCGACGAAATGTACGATAGCCACGCCTTCTATCAGAGCGATAAAGCCATGTGTGCGTTTGAGGAGGCGGAGGCCTTGGTCTTTATTGGCACGTCGTTTCAAGTCAACATCACTAATTTAGCCATCGAGGCCGGGCCCCGCAAGAGGGGGATTCCCATCTTTAATTTTAATATTCGGGATAGTCTGGCCAAGACGGGAGGGAGGAGGTATGATGTGCATAATGTTATTGGGCCGGCGGAGCAGACGATCCAGGAACTGTTGAGGCAGGTGGAGGCGGGGCTTGGCAAGGGGATGGAGGGGGGGGAGGAGGAGAAGGGTGACACGGGGCCAGCTCCGAGCGGGGAGCATTTTTCGATGGTCGCCTCTTCAGTTTCACTGACGGCGGATGGCACCAGCAGCACTTATGGCAGCAATGGCTCTGGTTCGCCTGCCAACCCCTCCTCCTCATCCTCCTCCTCTACCGACCCCTCCTACGCCTACGACACACTACCACAACCCGGCCTGCCGCGCATGCTTTCGGAAGAAGAAGTAGAAATAGACTTTCGACCGTGCTTCGGCCGCTTGCCCCATCCCAGCCCCGAGGTGGAGGGGCGTGTGGAAAGCACGTGGGCCGAGTTCGCCAGGCAACGACAGGCGGATGGATGGTCGGCTTTGTTTAATGCATCTAAATTTCGGTTGGCGGGCTGTAGGGTGGTGGGAGGAGGCGGAGGAGGAGGAGGGGATGGTGGTACTATGCGCTTGGTGCTGGAGGTGTGGTTGACTGACTACAAGACCGCGCGTGGCACCAACCACCATCCTGACGTGGCTCGTGTGCAGGCTGATGGTCAGGCCGCCCATGGCGACCCCGGGGCGTACCTCTCGCAAAAGGTGGGGGTGAGTGCCCTTCTATGTACCGCCGATGGGGACCTGATCTTCATTTCACGTTCTGTGAAAGGGTGTGCGGATTTCCAAGGCTACATTGATACGCCGGGCGGCCACAGCGAACCAGCAAACGTCGGCTTGGCCTTCCCTCCTGCCCCCTCCCCTGACTTGCCGCCGAATGGAGAGGCCTCGGCTCTGTTACGTCGGCAGATTTGTCACGAGATATTTTCTTCCTCGGCTCAGGAGGTAGCGGACGAAGTGGGTGTGCCGCTGGAGAAGTTGGCGCCGCCCCTGCTGCTTGGCTTGGTGAGGCAGCTTGATTTTGGCGCCCTTCCAAGCGCTACGTTTTTGGTTCAGTGCAACTGTAGTACCGCTGATGTCCACACGTACTATGCGTCAGGACCTAAGGAGATTGATGAGTCCACGGGGCTTGTGGTGGTGAAGAAGAGCGAGCTGGCCGCCTTCTTGGCCACGACGGGCGTGAAGCTCGCCCCTGCCGCACGAGGGAGTCTGGCACTGTATTTAGAGCACGCTTTGTGCTAAGTGAATGATTGAATGAAAATTGTGAATGGGCAAGCCTCTCATAGTCAATGTAAAGTGAATCAATCGTCAATCGACTGTAATCCCCTGTATGTGTCGTTGTGGTTGTTTGCTTTTGGTCTTGTGGTAGTGGGGAGGTTGACTGGTGGCCCATTAGGCGATTGTACCACCCTGCTGCCTCTCCATGGCCACGGACGACCCGCCTTGGTCTTCTCGATGAGATGCGACAAGCGGGGCTTGGCTGGGACAGGCCAGCGTCTATGAATCTCTGCGTGCCAAGCCCTCAATCCGAGGCGGCATTGCGCCTTTGGTTGGGGGAGTGGGATGCTTGCTTATCGAAGCAAGGATATTCATGACCACATGCCTCACCCACCCCCGCAACCCACGCAACCCACACTCCCCCACACCAACACAGAGAGGATGCACGACGACAGCCTCGGCCGGAGCAACGCGGCGGCGGCGGCCGTGATTGTGGTGGCGGCCTGCCCCAAGGAGCGAACCCTGCGGGTGTTGGACTTGGCCACGGGCACCACATACTTTACCTTCGGAGACACGGCGGCGACGGCTTTTGCCCCCGTGGCCGGGGCGCGGGCCGCGGAGGGGTTGGGCAGTGCCGGAGATTATCTCGTTTCGAGCCAGGTCAACGAGCAGGCGCTGGTTTTCCACCGGTGGGGCAAGACACAGCCGCTGTTCAAGTGCCGCACGCCGGAGCCGATGGGACCCGTCCTGACCACCCCCGACGGCCTCTATGTGCTTGCGGGAGGGCGTTCGGGCAAGGCGTACGCGTGGGAGGTGGTTTCGGGCTTGCTTGTGCAGTCGTGGGACGCACACTTCAAATCGGTGACTTGCATGGCCGTGACGAGCGACGGGGGCTTTCTGATCACGGGTTCGGAGGACACCATGGTGCGGGTGTGGGCCTTGGCGGACGTGTTGGCCACTGGCAATGCCACGGGGGAAGGCGGAGGAGCAGGTAAGAGTTTCGTAGATGCTTTCTTATTGTTAATTTTTATTTACTTTGTTTATGTATCGTTTCTTTCACTTGATAGGTGGCCATGACAAGGGAGAAGGAAAAGGACCACGGGATGCGAATGCGCATATTTTGCGATTTCTTGACTTTCCATGAGAGTTAAAATAAACTGATATAATGAGGCTGATGGTCCTTCTCCCTTCTCTTGTAACTTGTCTATGTCTTAATATGTGTGTGTATCTCTTAACTTGTATACTTCCCTCCTTAACGAATTCTCAACATCGTCGCCTCTCCCTCCCTTCCTCCCTTCACTCAGGTGGCGTCCAACCCTTCCGCTCCTGGTCCGAGCACTCCTTACCCGTCACCGGCCTCTATTGCGGACAGGGCGGGCCCAGCTGTCGCATCGTCTCCTGCTCCTTGGACCACACCGTACAAGTCTACGAGCTGGCAAGCGAAGCCGGAGCTGTCTGCTCGTTGCGGACGCCCTCGGGGTTGGCGTGTGTGACGATGGACGCGGGAGAGAAGCGTTTGTTGGTAGGAGGGGCATTGGGGGATATTTTTGTGGTGGACATGGATGTGGTGAGTCAAGCGCGGACGGCTAGTCGGGCGTTGGTTCACGCTGTGGGAGGGGTTGGTGGTCAGCAGCAGGGAGGGGGTGGGACCGAGAGGTGGGATATGCTGGCGGGGCACAGCAAGGCGGTGACGTCGTTGGTGTATTCGTGGGATGGGCGGGTGGTGGTCTCGGCGTCGGAGGACGGGAGTTTGCGGTGGTGGGATGTGGATAGTCAGCAGTGTGTGAAGAAGGTGAGCTTGGATACCCCTGGCCCTATTACGGGCTTGCTTCTCTTGCCCCGTCCCACTGCCTTGTTGCAGATGCTGCCGAAAAATGTGTTGCCTGCGCCGATGCAACCTTTGAAGAAGTACAGCACGGCGACGGGTGGTGTGGAGGGTGATGACACGGTGTTTGTGCCGGGGAGGAAGCGGGGGAGGAAGGTGGGCGAGGCGAGTGAGCCTGCTGCGTCCTTGTTGCTTTTCTCTTTGTGGGGCGGAAGTGCCAACGACGACAAGGTGGTTGTGAAGGAGGCTGACGTCGCTGCCATGGAGGAGGACGTGGTGGAGGAGGGGGAGACCAAGACGAAGGGTGCGGCGGCGGACGCCAAGAAGAAGAATGTGCGAATAGCGAAACACACAGCCGACAGTGCCAGCAGCAATAAGTCGCAGAGGAAAGGGGGCGTGCAAGGAGTTAAGGCATGTTCCTCTGCGGCAAAGGCGAAGAAAGGCAAAGCACAAAAGTAAATACATTTAACACACGATTGCGCGGCTAGATAAGGAAAAGCATTGTTGTTTTGCCGTGTCCTTAGCACCTTAGTCTTAAACTTTTACTTGCAAATCATGTCTGTACATTCCCCGGAGTCGGCTTCTGTATGCTCTCCACCTCCTATTATCGTACTCATCTCCCCAGCTCAAAAACGCTGATGCGCTCAAAGAAGGAGTACCAAGCGTACGCGCCTGTGAGCACGGCAAATATTGAGATGACCAGCCAATTACTGATCCGAACGGGCATGTCTTCGGTTAGTTGAGCCCGCGCCAAGGCAACACTTGTGAGAAGAAAAGCGACAAAATAACTTTGAACTACCGCACGTCGGATTGTCCCGTCAGAAACGGTTCTAAGGACATAAAGTATGTACGATTGGGCCATCAGAAAGCAACCAAACACTCGCATGGTCACGAATGCGATGCGGGCGGCGCCGCCCTCGTGGCGCGCATGGAACCCCTCGGCATTGTGGTGGAGGAGATAAACAAGCACTTCGGGAAACGAGGCACTCACCGCTCCCACCACCATCATAATCAAAGCGTGGACCGTAAACAGTCGATTGACCCGAGTCTTGGCACTCTTCCCGACGAAGAAGGAGCCATCCCCTGGCGCCCCTCTGCTACTGCTGCCGCCGTAGTGCCGCGCAGGCGGCCCACCCATCCGCAGCATGATATTAGTAGTAGTAGTAGTAGCACTTCGTTATCCTCTCGTTGCTTGCCTATGTGGAGAACAGGAGAGGTGGGTTCACGTCCTCTGGTTGCTTGCCTATGTGGAGAACAGGAGAGGTGGGTTCACGTCCTCTGGTTGCTTGCCTGTGGTGGAGAGGGGGAGAGAAGTGGGTTGGCTGGTCGGGTGGGGGGAGGCGGCCATGATGATGCCGGGAATTGTGGGTGGTTGATCGCTCTCAAGGAGATGATGACTGCGTCCGCTCGCTCCATGAACCACCAGCCGTCCCAGCTGCATTGTCTCGTCCCCTCCCTTGTCATACTCGCTTCCTGTGGGCGGGGATGTGTCTAAGGGAGTGCGTGGATGGGGAAAGCAGGAAGGCATGATCACGCTCATCATTGCTCCGCTTGGCTTCGGAGCTTTCTTGCTTGTCCCTCCACGGCATTCCTCCCCACCCTTTTGACCCTTGTTTTCATGGCCAAAACCCCGCCTTTGGGCAACATTGTGCGTGACCAAGTCCAATGTACCTGCAGGAATCGTCTGGCAGCAGGTTGGGCGCACGCAAGTCTCGACTCAGGGGGGGCACATTCCACTGCCCAGCTAAACGGCTTCGTCCTCTCCGGATCTCCGGAGCAAGTGCTTGTGAGACGATTGACTCGCTCCAGTATCGGTGGCAGGACCCGCGCTCCAAGGCAATATTGTTACGCTAAGGTCGTTCTACAATGATTCAGTTGCATCCTGGACGAGGCGAGTCTAGTTACTGTCAATGTGGTCAGCCGCCAAAATGAAGCCTGTGCAACTGCTCCCAACAGTTCGGACAACTCCAACTCTCACAAGCCAAAATACTGGTCAGGGTAAGCATGGCCGCCCCCCAGGCCTATAAGAAGATTGATTGGTCGTAATAATTTATATTGAAAATGATCTCGGTTTGGACTGACAAGGTTCGGATGTACTCGCTCACCTAGTGAGTGACCGAGGAACGCAGCAACGGTGACGAATCGAGCTACCCTTGAATCCCGGGTGTTCTCGATCGACTTACCTCCAACCCTCGGTCACTGCGTACGTTTTGCTTGCTACAGTCATGCAAGGGCCACGCCGCCCTTACTCGCTTGCAAAGCGGGATTGCAATAATTATTCACTTCTAATGGCCCCAGGCACGTACGGCACCACAACGTGAGGTTGACCTCGTCCAAGGCCCGTCAAACGGGGCACGCTCGGACACAATCTCCTTTGGACGTCAATTAAAGTTCGTAAACAGCATTTTTAGAAGCCGCCCCCCTGAGCAACATTGCTCGGGAAGATCCATTTCACATAGAAATGATCTTGCTCGGGGTGGGCAGAGCCCAAATGCACTCAGACTGGGGGACAGCAAATTCAAGCCAAACAACGTCACACAACTATTTACCAGGCCGTCTTCTTGAGCTTTTGTTCTTTGGTTTGTTTGTTTGTTTTCATCTATATTGCATGGCCGCACCAGCCCCGCTTCTTCCTGCCTTCATTTCATCTTTTCACATATGCATATACGCACAGACTTTCTCCTCCCTCCCTCCCTCCCCCCCTCCTTCCCCCCTCCTCAATAAGGCATCTCCATCTGCTGCTGCAAATCCTCCACCTCCCTCCTCAACCCCCTATTCTCTTCCATCAGCGCCTGGAATGTCTGCGCGAGCCCTTGCATTGCCGCTTGCGTGCTTTCCGAGGCCTTTAATAACTCTAAATGCAGACTGCGGAGGTCTCGGGCGAGCTCATCCCTCAGATCGTCCACCATGTCCTTCACCTTGCTTTCTACCAGCTGGGCTACTTCTTTGCTGTTGATATTGTTGTTCGTACTTCGAGCGACGGCTGCGGCGATGGTTGCTGCAGCAGAAGTGTCACCTTGGGGACCGGATGCAGCGGCGGCGGAGGAGGAAGAGGAGGAGGAATGGAGCTTGTCGCGCCAACGGAAGGCACTGTTGGTGTTGCTGCTGCTGTTGTTGTTGGTATTCTCGCTCGCGGCAGGTGGTTGTGGTTGTACCTGCTGCTGTTGCTGCTGTTGCTCTTGCTGTTGCTGCTGCTTCTGTTGCTGCTGCTGTTGTTGCTGCTGTTGCTGCTGCTGTTGCTGCTTGACGGATGACGGGAGCTGGATTTCCTCTTGTGGAGGTGGCGGAGACTGACGGGCCGCTGCTGCCATGGTGGGGTTCGTGCTGACTTTTAAGGAGGGGATGGAAGAAGGGACGGAAGAGGCGTTGGTCGCTCTATTGGAGGGCAACGTTCTGCTGCTGCTGCTGCCGGCGCCGGTCGAGGAAGAAGAGGTAAGAGGAGGAGTGGCCACCGGAGCCGACGATGCGGCGGGTTGAACGACAGGCAGAGGCTTGGCCGCGGCACCAGCAGCGGCAAAGGAAGGCGAAGGAAAGGAGGAAGAAGAGGAGGAGGAGGAGGGGGCAGCAGCAGGAATGGGGACTGCAGGCGCGGTGCTGCTGCTGGTAGTATTGCTGTTGATGCTGCTGCTGTTAATGCTGCTGCTGCTGCTGCTGCTGCTGCTGCTGCTGCTGTAGACGGTGTGCCCGCTATTCCGTGGAGCGTGTTGCTGGACGGCTAGGGCTCGGATGGGGAGGCCTTGGTAGGCATGGGTGGTGCGGAGGGGCTGATGTTGGTTTCGAATGTCGTAGATGGAGCAATCGCCGTTTTTGAGACCGAGGAGGATCATGTCGCCTTCGGGGTTGAAGCACATGGAAGTAATGGGAGCTAAGGCCTGTCGTTGTTTTGTGATTCGGAAAGCATCAGTTAGCCACTGATTTGATGATGCTCATAGCCCGCTAGCTATCTTTCTTCCTACTCTCCGCCTTTTTCTCGCCCCCTCCCTCCCTCCCTCCCTCCCATCCTCTCCTCAAAAGCAACCTACCTTGACCTCCTTCAACAACTTCCGACTCGTCACATCCCACAAAATCGCCTTTCGATCCTGCCCGGCCGTCACCACCAGCTTATCACTCGCCGGAGAGCCCGCCACGGCCACAATCGACATGTAATGCTGCCCTTTAAACGTCATCAGACACGCTCCTGCCGTGGAGTCCCACACACGCGCCACCCCATCCCTGTGCCCCGCCAAAAGCAAAGGCTGCCGCGCGGTCCAAAAATGGAGGGAACGCACGCCTGCCGCCTTCAAGCCGGTAGGAGTGCGGGGGGCGGGGTCATCGGTCACGTCCAGGGGGAGGACCATGGCGGGCTGCTCAAAATGGAGGGTGTGGAGTAGGATCTCTCCGTTGTTGTCGCCCGAGGCCACGCAGGTGTCTTCTGGGGCAAAAGCCACGGTGGTCACGGGTGCGCCGTGGCCCTGAAAACACATGATGCGTTCTTTTCCTTTCAAATCCCACAAGGACGGATGATTCCCTTGCCCGTTCGTGAGGAGGTGCCGGGAGCGTTTCCCCCAGGCCAGGGAGGTGATGGGCGTGGGGGGTCCCCGCGTGTCGCATGGCTCCTGCAGCACTTCCAACATCTTGCCTGACTCGAGCATGAGCGCCACGGCGCCATTGTCGGTCCCGCACGCCAGGACTTGTTGGGTGTGGTTCCAACCCAGGCAGTTCATCGTGCCATAGCCCGAGCTCACCGTGCTCTGGGCCGTCGGCGTCGTCGTCGCCTTGTAAATCACCAGAGGGTCTCGGAGCTGGGCTTCGAGTGTAAGCTCCCACGTGGAGACCACGTCGTCGGTCGCGGTGGCCAGCAGGTGGGACGTCATCTTCCGCGGCTGCTGCAAAGGTTGCCGGGGGGCTCGTGGCTGGGTTGGGCGTGGCCGTGGGTGGGTGGTGTAGTGTGGAAGCAGGGCTGGAACGTGGCGAACACGACTTTTCTCAGCGAGGCGGCGAGGGGGGGTTGGCTTTGAGGGTCTGCCTGGCTGCCTGTTGTGTGGCGGTGGGTGGCGATGGGGACAAGGTGATGGGCGGGTCAGTAAGTATATGAACGTGACGGTGAGGTGGCTGGGCTACGAACGTGGGCATG